>Ga0134125_10010381_pt1 | contig 10467 bp, 10 predicted proteins | sample KB31751_FD_96464 | JGI IMG/M metagenome (GOLD analysis project Ga0134125, IMG submission 96464) | Terrestrial soil microbial communities with excess Nitrogen fertilizer from Kellogg Biological Station, Michigan, USA - KB3-175-1 | ecosystem: Environmental > Terrestrial > Soil > Unclassified ... | reverse complement strand
TCCAGTTAATCTTCCTCTTTGGTTTTTTCTTTTTGTCCATCTTGGAGTTATCAGACAACATCTATTCTACTAAAAGGAGATATATAGCTCATTTGAGAAAGTAGTTATTCAACACACCATCATCAACAACAACCTCTACATCAGTATCTTGATTTAGAAAAAACATTACCCTTATTTTTTAAATAATAAAAGTAGAGGTACAATCACTTTTTAGCTAGAAATTCATATATCTAATACTTTGACAATTGTATATCAAAACTCAATAGAAAAAGTTTTATCATTATTATTTATTTCTCTACATTATTTAGTATGTAATAGTTGATATTCGTATTGAAATAATGAACTGGCATCTGTAATATAAATAACATAAAAGAGGAACAAAGTCCAAATGACTCACCCAATAATATCTATAAGTAAAGGCGTTAAGTATAATAAAAGTAATTGAACTTTAACAATTTCCATCTGATTTAAGTCCCGTGAATATTCACAATATTTGCAATTATAACTGCAATAGGATCAACAGCACCATTACTGAATATTTTAAACCCAGCAGCAGCAACAAGCGAAGGGTGTGGCGCAGGTTGCGGTAAGGCCGACGAACAAAATCCACTAACAAAGAATCCACATCCTCAGGATGAACGGCAAGGAAATCCACATGCCCAGAAGAATGCACTTAGTAGCCCAGAATGTTCAGGCGCACAATGAACAAATAATTCCTAAACTTTCTCTTTTTTTAGTATTATTTCTTATTTTTTAGTATTTGCGCTATATCAGATATATTCCATAGTGAAATAGCAAAGATCTTTTACTAAATCTTCTTTTTCACACTGAAATGGCGAGATCTTGATGTCTGATTGTTATAATATTTCTTATTAAAAGTGCAAATAGATGCTAAATTCTAATTATATCTTTTATTTATCTGGGACATTTAAATTTTTTAATATCAAATGTAACTTATTCTAAGGTTTAATATGACAAAGACAAAATAAATTTCGGTGATACTGGACAAACAGAAGATATCTTTACTATTGTGTTAGAAGGCCTCATGGTCAATGGAATACAAGTATTTTAAGAAAATAAATAAAGAATATTTATTGATGATTGATAAAACATAATGGTTTGATATTGAAAACAGAGAGGCGCTCTATTAACTGTAGTCATCATATTTTATTTTGGTGTACTCCTATCTAAGTGATGAAATAAAAAGAGTATAGAAAGGATGATTTTTATAATTTAAAATAAGATTATTGCTACTTCTACTTGAAGTAATAAACGTAGTGGGTATATCTGCTGTAGTGATAGTTGTAACGTTAGTAGAAGTATCGATATTGTTGTTATTGTTATTGTTATCTGTCATATCATAAATTCTCCTTGATTTGGATGAATATAAAATAGATATTGAAATTATTATATTTAAGATAAATTTTATAGAAACAATATTATATTATTTGCTCTAAAACTGAAAACAAAAATTTAAAGAATTGTTATTATCAATAATCATATGAGCTCTTCTGCAGATGTCAAAGATTATAAAAAAAAAACTCAATACATATGTATAAGATGTGGCTTTGCTATGAGAGAATTGTCTGTCTGTCATTTAAAATGCTTTAAATGTGGTTCAGAATACGATTGTTCTGATAAAGGAAACTTTTGGTAATGATTTTAATGTCAGTTTTATCATTATGCGTGTAATTATTAGAAAATCATTTAGAAAAATATGGCCAATTTATAAATTTAGATTAATTACTATTAATTGAAATTTTTTGTAATATTAATTGATTTTAAGTTGATATATAATACTTTTTAAAATCAAGTTTACAAATACAGTTAATAAAAAGCCTTACATAAATTATAATAAATGGAAGTTCAAGAAAATATTTATAAAATTAAAAGTTTGAATGATAATGGTGTTTCTATAACACTTAATTTGGTTGAAGATATGGAGCTTGAACCTGTATCTCAACAACAAATTATGCTCGAAGCTATAAACAGATCCATTCCTGATAAGGATATGCGGGATCAATTACAGCCTATTATGGAAGCAATGTTAAAGAATCAGCCTCAAACAGTTATCCAGTCGTATCCTCAAACACAAATAACAATTACAATGCCAAAAAGAAAATATGAAAATTATGGTAAACCTCAGGTAGGCGAAACCCTTACAATAAATATTTTTGGTAAAGGTTAACAAAATAATATAATTAAACATATTTAAAATTTTTAAAATAAACATTTCTCTATTTATATTTGCAGAAAGGATATATAACATACAGGAATTTAAAAAAATAAAATATTAATATTTGGACAAAGTATTTTAGTTTATGAATAATGAAAAAAATTCAATGCCAATTTGCTTTACACCTGATCAAATAAAGGTACTAGAAGAATATGCTAAGAAAAAAGGTATGCTAAATTATAATCAAGCAATTGAAGAAATTATAAAATCACTACAATAAAATACCTTTCAATACTTTTTTATTAATACAATAATTTTATGCATATATATACAAAAGATTAAAATAAGACAATAAAACCATCTCAATATCCAATAATTTTTACAAGATTGTTTTTATAATTTATAAAATCAATTTGTAAATATATCAATTATAAAAGTAACGATTAATTTTTAGTACTTTATTAATTTATAAAATGAATTTATTTGATTTTCTAAAAAAGCATAAATGCAGCACTTGTGGAAAAAAATTTAATAAAACTGAGTATTATATGCACCATCAATTAATATATCATTCCAACAAGGATTCTTACGATTGTTCAAATTGTGGACAAAAATTTTCAGATATGGATAAATTAAAAAGCCATATAAAAAGAGATCATTCGTATAAAAATAATAAAAAGTAAAAGAATGTTTAATTTTATTTGACTTGTATAAAATCAAATTAAGTTTTTAAATTAATGGCTTGTATAAAAAAATATGTTGCATATAGTTTTATAGGCATTTAAATTTTAATACAAAATCTTTGTCTTATCTTTTTAGAAAAAATTGTTCCAACGAATGAAGAGAATAAAGATAGTGGAATAACAATAGGTAAAATTATGGGAAATAGTATTTGAAGTAAAAATTCTTCCGTCCTGATTTCATTAGAAGGTTGAAAGAATCCACCAAATACATCTACAGTCCAAGGAAAGAATAACGGTATAAAGAACAAAGAAAAAACAATTGATGCTATACTATATCTTTTATTAAGGGTATTTTTGTATTCATCAATATTATTATTATTTTGATTTTTGAACTTTACATATTTTAATAAAGTTAAATCAATAATTAAAGCTGGTATTATATTTAATATATAATATGGAAAAATCCCAAAAAAATACGAATTTGATATAATAGTAGATACAGTCTGAATAAGAATAATAACAGAAGCGACAGAAGTAAAAGTAAATGGTATTTTCAAAGATGAAGAGATTGTAGCTAAAATTGTACTCATAATAAAAGGTATAGAAATAATTGCAATAAAAATTGCAGAAAATGGTTCCGGATTAAAATTAAAATATTGTCCATTTGAAAATGGAAGTGTAAATAGAAGGACAATGTCAACTGCAACCATAAGAACCACTCCGCAAGAAATTAGAAAAAGCATTTTTGGTATAACTGCTGTTAGTAAAGAAGTAGTCGGAATACTCGATTTAAGATAATTGAAAATACCCACCATCCCTCCAATTGATACTAAAAACATACCGGTGACAAGAACTAAATGGGGCGGGCTCAATAAACCATCAAATCCAAAAGCAGTATGCCACAAGAAATCAAATGGTCCAGCAGTAATCTGCAAGATTGATCCTACAAATACCAACTTTAATGCAAAAGGTATCAATGAATTTTTTTTTAATATATCGGTAAAATTAAAAAATTTCTTGTTGTATTTATTTATTATGATTTGACCATAAATAGCTAATCCAACTAGTAAACTGCCTATTGTTAGTACTACACCACTATAAATAACAGCATGAGGTGGAGTTAAGAAAGATTCCACGTTCTTACTTCCATGCCATATAATATCCCAATTAGCACCGCCTATTTGCAACGATACACCGATTGTGAATAGAAAATAAATAAATAGTGATATAAAACCTGATTTTGTTTTGGTTAGAAAATCTAAATTACGCATAAAATAATTATATTTAAATCAAATTCTAATTTAAATTGTAGTCTTTGAAAAGAAAAAGACAAATAACATTTGAAAAAAAACTTTGACTTTAACCTTTTTACAAGTAATATAAAATTAATTAAAAGAAGTTGATTTGGTATACAAAAACTTCTTTTACAGAAAAATAAAGTGAAACATTTTTTATTGCATATGTAAATGATATATCACTCTATAATCCCATCCATATGGACCAGCAAAAGCAAAATCATTTTGATTATTTGTATTGTTTGTAATATTTCTTAAGCCCTCCTTTAGAAGAAATATTATAATTTGCAATATGCAGAGGCTTTAAGAAAATCCAATTTCTATCTGAAACAGAAGAAATATTATTTTGAGATTGTAATCCTAAAACATTGTTTTTAGGAATTAAAAAAGTAAACGATAGGGATTGAATTCTAAAATTTTCTAGCCCAGAAATATTTTTATCATCAATACCGGTATCTAAATTGATAAAGAAATTTTACATTTTTTTAGTGCATTATCATAACTGCATTTCTGTTTGTAGATTAGAAAATCCTGCAAAAGAACATTCAGAGTTAGTATAGGAAATAAAATAGATTTATCATATGGTATTGTATAATGTCTATCAACTGATTGTTTATATGCAGAAGTCAAAAACCAAACAGGGCCACTTTGATTTATTGCACAATGCTTCCCTGTATCATTATACATTGGATTAATATTTTGTGGAATTGAATAAGCCCATTGCCGCCATTTACTAGTCCATTGATCAAAAGTTAATCCATATGGTTTAGCAGAAGAAGAATTTAATAATGTATTATTTATGTTGTATTTGTACTTTGAAATTAACTTGGTAGAACTTGTGGTTTTGGGCTTGCAATAAAAAGAAGAAGAAGATAACAATAGATTTAAAACCAAGATATTTAAAAAAATAATTATAAATGGCCACTTTTTATTATTATTGGTAATCCCAAATTAGTCAATTAAAATATCTTTAATTTAAAAATTGATAATATTTCCTACTAAAATTGATTGATTGATTTAAAATAGAGATATATTGTAAAATTATATTAAATCAATAGATAATTCATTTTAATCAATTAAAATACTTTTTTTTATTTCTCCTCATACTTTTTTTAAAAGATAAAAAAGTTTTAAAATGCTCAGAAAAGTAAATTTTATTTATAAAAGTTTATTGGTAAAATAAATACAAAATTGTTATTAAATATGCATTATATATAATACTGATAACAAATGAAAGAAATCACAGAACCAGTTGCAAAACTTTTAAAAGACAAAAATTTTGCTTTTATTGCAACATTGATGCCCGATGGCTCTCCACAAATTACTCCAGTTTGGATCGATATAGACAAGAATACAAATACTATTTTGGTCAATACAGCATCAGGTAGAAAAAAATTGGATAATATTTCACGCGATCCAAGAGTAGCTATATCTGTTGCTAACCAACTTAATCCATATGAAATGGTTGCAATTAGAGGAGAAGTTGTACAACAAGATACTAATAGTGCAGATGAACATATAGATAAGCTTGCAAAGAAATATCTTGATTTAGATAAATATCCATTTCGTACACCAAATGAAAAGAGAGTGGTATTAAAAATAAAACCAGACAAGATACATTATCAGCAACCACAATAGAAATAATCACATACAATATAAAATTAAATTTGGTAGTAGTAAAAAAAATAATTTTAACAAACATAATATTGTAATTTTGAAAACTAAGTTATTCTAGTTTTCCTTCCGTAAGTGGCTTTGTAGAAATTTGACCTCTTTTTATATTTAACTTTTTAAATATATCCATTGATTTACCTGATACTTGTTCTTCGATATCTACTCCAAATTCCTTGCTTAATTCATCTTTCCCTTCTCGAGCTCCAATAAGGATTACCTGGGCATTTTGATAATTTATGAAATCGGTATCTTTTGATAAAGACACAAAATTACCATTTTTATCAAATTCTTTTAATATTTTTTCAGGGTATTTAGGAGATTCTTCTGCACTAGGATAGCCTGTAGGTGTAGGATGGTTGGGATTAATAACTGAAATTATATAACTTGCTTCTTTTTCTATTCCAAATTCTTTTTGGGCTTCCCCTGGTTCATCGGGACTCTCAAGGATATAAGCAAGTTCAGCATGGTTTTGATGTCTTATGATGATATATTTTCCTATTCCCGCAGGCCTAGCACCATCACCTTTTCTGAATTCATCTGAAAATAATTCTTTAGTAAGATCATTTTTATCTTCAAAAATACCTCCAACTCTTGCCCAAAAGCGTTCAGAGGATCTGGCTTCACTTTTTCGTATTTCTGGAAGTGATTTTTTACCTATAACAAACAATCTATAAAATTGCTTTTTATCATTATTATCATTATTATTTTTATCTTTAGGCTCTGGTGCAGTAATCATAAAGAATCGACGTACATCTTCCATTCCCTTAACTTCTTGAGAATTTTTTTTTGGTCGGTAAAAAAAATAAATATCACCTTGCTCTAAAATTTCATGATTATTGTTATTATCTATATTTTCCTTTTTACTCATTTGTAATTATTATATTTAATCTATATAGTTTATTAAGATACACTATGTTATTGTTTTCTAATAAGGCATCAATATTAAAACTTTTAATTAATCAAATAATTTTTTTTATTATTATAGAATCTATTTTCTTTATAAATATAAAGATATTTTATAAAAAATAATTGCAGATAATTTATTAATATGAATTATTAGGTTTATTCATGACCCAAATAGATTTAACAAAAGATGAACATGATTCTCTAAACAAATTATTTAATATTTTTAAAACAATATCAAACGACAATAATGAGGTTATAGATAAAGAAAAATTAAAAATTATAAATGAATCGAAAAATGACATTGAAAAATTGCAAGAAAAATTAAAAAAATATACAAATAGAGAAACTGGATTTCGATTGGAATCTGATAGTATGGGTAAAATTAAAGTTCCTGCAGAAAAATACTGGGCTGCACAAACACAGCGCTCTTTGCATCATTTTTCAATTGGTGATGATATTATGCCAATAGAAGTAATACGTGCATTAGCATTAATAAAAAAATGCGCTGCCATGGTAAATTCATCTCATAATGATAATAATACAGGTAAAGAATTACTTTTAAAAGAAAAAGCATTAAATATTATAAAGGCAGCTGATGAAATATTATCAGGCAATCTTGATGATAACTTTCCTTTATATGTGTGGCAAACAGGCTCTGGAACTCAATCTAATATGAATGTAAACGAAGTAATTGCAAATAGAGCAAACGAGATTTATGGAGAACAATTAACTTTTGAAAAGAAAATACATCCAAATGACGATGTAAATATGTCGCAATCTTCAAATGATGTATTTCCAACTGCTATGCATATTGCTGCAGCAATAGAGATTATAGGAAGCGAGTTAATTTCTTTCAACCCCCAAAAAAAAAATATTGTTACTATAAATTCAGATAATTATCATTTTGTTGGAAAAAAAAGAAGATCTTTGATGTCCAGTATAAAAAAACTAAGAGATGCATTTTATGAAAAATCAAATGAATATAAAGATATAATTAAAGTAGGTAGAACTCATCTTCAAGATGCAGTTCCTTTGACTTTTGGTCAAGAGATTTCAGGTTGGATTGCTCAGCTTGACATTTGTTACAAATACATTGAACAGTCATTAGATGGACTATATGATCTTGCTATTGGAGGGACTGCTGTTGGAACAGGTTTAGACTCTTTTATTACTTTTGGTGAACAAATGGCACAGCAAATTTCAAAAGAAACTGGTTTACCATTTCGCTCCTCATCCAATAAATTTGCTTCATTAGCAAGTCATGATCCAATTGTTCACTTAAGCGGATCATTAAAAACATTATCTTGCTCACTTATGAAAATTGCAAATGACATACGTTGGTTGTCTTCTGGTCCTCGTTGTGGAATAGGTGAGATTAGAATTCCTGAAAAAGAACCCGGCTCTTCTATAATGCCTGGAAAAGTTAATCCAACTCAATGCGAAGCTATGACTATGGTCTGCTGTCAAGTGATAGGAAATGACATGACTATAGGAATGGCGGGATCACAAGGTAATTTTGAATTAAACGTCTATAAACCAGTTATAATATACAATTTGTTAAAGTCAATACGAATATTATCTGATGTTTGTAATACATTTTGTGATTTTTGTGTAAATGATATAGAATATCAGCAGCAACAGATAAACAACAAAGGTCCAAAAGGCATAGAGGCAAATATTGATAGAATGAATCAATTGGTTTCAAATTCTCTAATGCTAGTTACTGCTTTAAAATCAAAAATTGGTTATGATAAAGCAGCTAAGATTGCAAAAAAAGCATATGAGGAACAAATATCACTCAAAAAAGCGACTGTTGAATTAGGATATTTAACTGAAACAGAATATGATGCTATTGCAAATCCAAAGAAAATGATATATCCAAAGGAGTAGAAAAAAGCAAGTTAATATAATATTTAAAACACCATCTATCAAATTTTTTTTTGATTATTCTTTTGATTATTAATATGTTAATGATAATAATATATGTTATTTTCTTTTTTTTAAGAATATATAAATTAGTCTTGTATAATTTTAATTTATTTTATTAATCCAAAAAGTTTAAAATTTTATCCTATAAAAATTAAAATATAAAAAATACCTATTATTATGTTATTACTTTAAATTTATAATGGGTATACATTTTGAAATTAAAGAAAAAAAAACAATTACAATACCAATAGATAACCAAGTAGAGTCATATCTTTCAGGTAATCTGATTACCATCAAAGATTCAAAAAGTCTTGTTATTTTTGCTCACGGAAGCGGTAGTGGCATAACGAGCCCAAGAAATCAATATGTATCTGAGATACTACACAATGACGGTGTATCTACATTACTATTGGATCTTTTAACGGCCAAAGAAGATGAAATAGATACAATAACAAAAAAATATCGATTTGATATAAACCTATTATCAAAAAGACTTATTCAAGTAACAGATTGGCTTTTGAAACAAGAAAATACCATGAATATGATTTTAGGATACTTTGGAGCAAGTACAGGTGCTGCAGCAGCCTTGATAGCTGCGGATAAAAGAGCAGAAAATGTTAGTGCTATTGTAACAAGGGGTGGAAGAGTCGATCTAGCATTAAAATACACTAATTTAAAAGAAATAGTTTGCCCTACATTGTTTATTGTGGCCGAAAAAGATGAGCAGGTGATTGAATGGAACAAACAAGTAATAAACAATTACCTTGGAAAGGTAAAAAATAAAAAAATGATAATTTTACCTGGTGCAAGTCATCTATTTGAAGAGCCAGGGAAAATGGAAGAAGTATCAAGAAAAGCTAGCGGCTGGTTCAGATGCTATTTTCAAATAAAGGAACATCAAATACAAAATAAGTCTAATAGTTAAAGAACTGTAATTTAAAATCATAATCATCATACCATGATTATTAAATGATTAATAGTAATCTCTTGCATAATTAGAACAAACAGCTATATGATCAGTGGTTCGCCATTTTCTTGTCCTTTTATTGCTTCCGTATGACAGATTATCCAAAAAACCGTTGCTTTTCAAATCATTTATCGGGTTAACAGTGCAAGAGTTCGATGACCTATATAATAAACAGATAGCAAAAAAATATCATAAGCATGAGGTAAAGCGTTTATCAAAAAGAAAGAATAGAAAGCGATCTATTGGTGCAAGAAGATCTTTCAAACTGGATGTAAAAGACAGATTTCTAATGCTTTTAGTTTAGTATCGTCTGTACATAAACTATACCCTAGCTGGCTTTCTATTTGATTTGGATGAGAAGCAACATTTGCAGTAGAGACATTCAAAAGATTGAATCCTTGATTACAAAATGCCTGCCAATTCCTCAAAAGATATGCAACATAACTAAAAGATTGAAAACTCGATGAAATTGAACAATGTTTTCCAGGCTTTCTATCTTTTATCGATTCTACAGCAGAACAACAGATGCCAAGACCTGTCGATAAAGAAAAAAAGGAAAAGTACTATTCTGTTGGAAAGAAAAAAAGACATACTGCTGTAAAGACACAGCTTATGGTTAACAATCTTGGATTTATCATTCATAAGGCAAATCATCATAAAAAAGGAAAGAAACATGACTATGATTTTTACAAGAAGAATCATCCTGTTACTCCCAAACAAGTTGTTAATGTATTTGATCTTGGATACCTTGGTGTAGAAACGGATTTTCCACAGCAACTATGTCCGACTTACTATAAATCTCTTGCATAATTAGAAGGGTATCAAAATTTTGCAAAT
>Ga0134125_10010380_pt1 | contig 10468 bp, 8 predicted proteins | sample KB31751_FD_96464 | JGI IMG/M metagenome (GOLD analysis project Ga0134125, IMG submission 96464) | Terrestrial soil microbial communities with excess Nitrogen fertilizer from Kellogg Biological Station, Michigan, USA - KB3-175-1 | ecosystem: Environmental > Terrestrial > Soil > Unclassified ... | reverse complement strand
GTGATCGCGGTCGACGTGGGCTACGGGATCCTCGACTACGGCCTGCGAAGCGACCCCCGCGTGACGGTCCTCGAGCGTACGAACGCGCGCGAGCTGACGCCGGAGATGCTCCCGGCTCCCTCGACCGGCCCGCCCGGGTTCCCGGACCTGGCGGTCGTCGACGTCTCGTTCATATCTCTGACGAAGGTGCTCGGCGCGGTCATCGGTTGTCTCGGCGGCGAATGGGAGGCGCTCGCGATGATCAAGCCTCAGTTCGAGGTCGGCCGCGCGCGGGTCGGCAAGGGCGGGGTGGTGCGCGAGGCGGCCGACCGCCGCGCGGCGCTCGTCGCCGTCGGCGAAGCGGCGCTCGCGCTCGGGGCGCGCGTCCGGGGCTACCACTCCTCGGGCCTGCCCGGCCCGAAGGGGAACCTCGAGACGTTCGTCCACCTCGCGGCCGGCGGGGACGGCGCGACGAGCGCGGACGAGCTCGAGGAGCTGGCGCGGGAGGTCGAGCCGTGAGGGAGGCGACGGTCTTCACCCATCGGCGTCCCGATGACATCCGCCCGGCGCTCGTCGAGCTGATCGAGGCGGCCGCGGCGAGCCACGTGACGCTCCGCTTCGATTCCGAGGAGACCGCGAAGCTCGGCCTTCAGCCCGCCGAGGGGCTGGTGCTCGACGCGGAGATGAAGCCGGACGTCGAGCTGTGCGTCGTGCTCGGGGGCGACGGGACGATCCTGCGGGCGCTGCAGCACTATGCGGGCACGGGGGTGCCGGTGTTCGCGATCAACTTCGGGCAGATCGGCTTCCTGGCGACGGTCGAGCCGGAGGACCTCGCGGACGGGATCAGGCGGGCGCTCGCGGGCGACTTCGAGCTGCTGCGCCTACCCGCGATCGAGGTCGAGCTGCCGCAGGGGCGGCTGCTCGCCGTCAACGACGTGGCGATCCACCGCAAGGTCGGCGAGCGGGTCGCGGAGCTCGCGTACTCGCTCGACGGGGAGGAGGCCGGGTCGGTGCGCTGCGACGGCCTCGTCGTCGCGACGCCGGCCGGCTCGACGGGCTACAACCTCGCAAACGGCGGGCCGGTGATGGCGTGGGGCGTCGAGGGCTTCATCGTGTCCTTCATCGCGCCCCACTCGATGACCGCCCGCGCGCTCGTCGCGGCGCCGAGCGACCGCCTGCACATCACCAACCGCTCGGCCGAGCCGATCGACATCGCCGTCGACGGCCGCCCCGCCGGGGAGATCCCGGCCGGGGGGAGAATCGAGGCGCGCTTCGTGAAAGACCTCGGCACCCTCGCCCAGCTGCCCGGGACGTCGTTCTACAGGCGTCTGCGCGAGAAGTTCGGGCGGCTTGCGAGCTAGACGGAGGAGCTAGGCGACGCGGGCCGCGTCGGCGCGGGCCGTTTCGACGCTCTCGGTCGGGCCGCCCTGGCTCATCGAGTCGATGAAGACGTCGAGCTGGGCGCGGGAGAAGCGCCGCTGCCCGCCGGGGGTCCGGTAGCAGGCGATGTGACCGGCGTCCGTCCAGCGCCTGATCGTCGCCAGCGAGACGCCCAGGTAGAGCGCGGCCTGTGAGCTGGTGAAGACCAGCTGGCGCTCGTTCGGGTTGGTGGTCGGGGGCATGTCGGGCCTCGGTCTCGGTCGTTCGTGCCGGGCGCTGTGCGGCCCGGGTTCGACACCTGTTTCGTCAGATCCTCGCGGAACCTTGAGCCCAGGTGAGGTTTGTGGACGTTTTCGGCGGGAAGGGAGCAAAAGCTCAGGGCTCGGGGCTCCTCGCGTGCCGTCGCAGTCGGAGACGTGTTCCCTGCTTCTCGGCCGGGACGGGCCCGGGGGGCCGATCGAAGGACTATGCCGGGATCCGGCTCCCGGAGCGGAAAAACGCGTCTTGCGGGGGATTTGGGCCGTCCAGCGACGGTCTGCAAGCGGACATGCACAAACGTTCGCAAACTGGACTTCTCGTCCGTTTCTCCGTTATCCTGAGCAAACCTACTCATAGGTATGGCGGCTCTCCTCTGGAGGGAACCGGTCGGATTGTCGCCGTCACGACTGGTCGGAGACAACAAAGGAGAAAGCTATGGCAGATTGGCCGACACGCTGGCCTACGCGCTAGCTTCAAGGATGTGTCCGGAGGGCGCCCGCTGACGACAGCGGCGCCCTCCGTCGTTAACGGGGGGCGTTCTCCCGTCAGCCGACGTGCGGTTCGGCCATCTCCCGGACCCGCCGCTCGAAGTCGAGCTCCTTCTCGAAGTCGGCGTCGTGGGCGAAGGTCAGCCCTTCGCGCTCGAGGACGGTCACGAAGATCTCCACCAGATCGGCGTCGAGCTGGCCGTTGACGGCCGAGTTGCGCAGCTCGGCGATCGCTTCCTCGGGGGTCATCAGGATGCCGCTCTCGTCGGTGGGCGAGCGGTAGGACTCGCGCGCGGTCATCGTGTCGTAGACGGAGCAGATCGCGAGGATGCGGGAGGCGAGGGGGATCTCCTTGCCGATCAGGCCGGCCGGGTAGCCGCGCCCGTCGACGCGCTCGTGGTGGTAGAGGATCGCGTCGGCGACGGGGCCGTAGCCGTCCAGGGCGCCGACGAGCAGCGAGCCCTCCTGGGGGTGGTTGCGGACGATCGTCATGTCCTCCTCGGCGACGACGCGGGCGTGGAGCACCCGGTCGGGCCAGGTGAACTTCCCGATCTCGTGCAGCAGGCCGGCGGCGTGGACGATGTCCTGCTCCTCCTCGGAGCACTCGAGCTCCTGGGCGAGGGCCTTCGCGTAGAGGGCGACGGCGGCGGCGTGGCGGGCGGTCGTCTGGTCGCGCATGCCGAGGGCGCGGACGAGCGTGCGCAGGACGCCGAGCTGCAGCCCGACGAGCTGGCGGGAGCGTGCGAGCAGCGTCTCGGCGCGCTCCTCCGAGCGCAGCAGCGCGACGGTCAGCTGGCGGAAGATGATCAGGACGGTGATCGCGGCGATCAGGGCGGGGAAGCCGACGCCGGTGTAGGCGACCGCGAGGATCGTCGCGAGCATCCCGACGGCGAGCTCGCCGGGGAGCAGGGCGATCAGTTCGGAGATGACGCGGCGCAGCGGGCGCCCCTCCTCGACCCGCACGTCGCCCGCGAACAGCAGGAAGCTCGCGGCGGTCGTCACGAGCACGACGGCGAACAGCTCGATGCCGAACACGGTCGCGTCGGCGATGTGATGGCCGGAGTGGCCGATCCCGCCTTTGAAGAGCTGCATGATGAACCCGCCGGCGACGGGGACGGCGGCGCAGATCGTGAGGTTGTTGAGCCACTGGGCGGGCGGCAGGCGCCGCGCGGCCGATTTCAGGACCATCGCGGCGATCCCGCACGCGGCGGCGGCGGCGGGGCCGAGCAGCCCCATCGCCATGATGATCGCGACGAGCGAGGGGGAGAGCTGCCCGCCGCTGATCTCCACGTTCAGCCAATGGCCGCCCAGCGCCAGCGCGAGCAGCAGCGCGATCAGGCTCAGGGGCTGCCATTCGGGGGCGCTCGTGAGCACGGCGGCTGCGGCCACGGAGCCGCCGAGGAGGAGCGCCTCGAGGGCCCAGAAAAGACGTCGGAGCAGGGTTTCGGACGGCATGCCTGTCGTCCTTAACGGCCGACAGCGGGTCGTACTTAAGTCCACCCGTCCCGGTCGGCCCCGCCGGGTTCTCTAGCGTGGTCCGGTCGGAGAACTGACAGTCGGGGCGATTCGATCAGTTAGTGAGGCGCTCCCCGCCGGCGCTGGCCTGAGCGGCCTCGAGGCTGAGCGCCATCGGGTCCGCCGAGGGCGGCTCGGGGGCGTCCAGTCCGCCGCTCCCGCGGGCGCCTCCCGTCCTCACGGCGAGCAGCCCGAGCGTGGCGAGCGTCGCGCCCGCGCCGACGATCCAGAAGGCGGGCCGGGGGGAGCTGAGCGCGACGAGGCCGCCGCCGAGGGGCAGCCCGAGCCCGACGCACAGCGAGCCGAGCGATTCGGCGGCGCCCATCAGGCGCCCGTGGAGGTTCGGGGGGGTGAGCTGCTGGACGGCGCTGATCAGGGACGGCCACTGCATCCCGTTGCCGACGCCGCCGACGAGTCCGGCGAGGCAGGCGAGGCCGAGCGAGGGGGCGGCGGCTAGGCCGAGGTAGGCGAGGCCGATCGCGAGCGAGCCGCTGGCGAGGAGGATCCGCAGGGGCCATCGGACGAGACGGGCGAAGACGAGCGAGCCGACGATCCCGCCCGCGCCCCACATCGCGAGCAGCAGGCCGACGCCGCTGTCGCCCGCGTCGAGGGTCGACTTGACGTAGGTGACCTCGATCGGGGCGCCGGTCTCGATGAACAGCAGCGCGACGAACTCGGCGACGAACAGCGCCCGCAGGGTGGGGGAGCCGGCGACGTGGCTCCACGCGGCGCGCAGGCGGGCGCGGACGGAGTCCCCGCCGGCGTTCTCGACGTGGGGGTGCAGATCGAGCAGGAGCGCGCCGCAGAGCAGGAACGAGGCGACGTCGATGAACAGGGCGGTCGGGGCGCCCGCCGCGGCGACGATCACCCCGCCGAGCGCGGGCCCGGCGACGAAGGAGATCGAGAAGCCGAGGTTGAGCATCGCGTTGGCGGCGCGCTCGGCCTCCTCGGCGGCCGCGTCGAGATCGCCGTCGCCGAGATCCTCCCCGGCGGCGGCGCGAGACTCCGCCCACAAGCGGGCCGCCCGGGCGACCTCCGAGCGCAGCAGCGAGCTGGCGGCGAGCGCGGCGACGCCGTCGAGGACGACGAGGCCGAGGACGGGGGCGAGCGAGAAGTTCCAGAGCAGGACGGCGAGGCCCGCGGTGACGAGGCCCTCGAAGACGTAGAGGCCGCTCAGCTCGCGGCCGCGCTCGGAGGCCTCGACGCGGGCGACGACGGCGGGGACGAGCAGGGCGGGGACGGCGAGGCTCGCGGCCAAGAGGGCGGAGACGGCGAGGGCGCTGTGGCCGGTGTGGTCGTAGACGGCGAGCACGAGGGCGAGCAGGCCGACCCAGCCGCCGAGCCGGTTGATCGTGTAGGCCACGACGATCCGCCGCAGCTGCGGCGAGCGCATCACGAGACGCATGTCTGCAAGCTAACGCCTGTCCGGCGGGCGGTCGAGGTCTGCATCGCCGCCAACCGAAACGCGCCGGGTTCGTCCACGGGCGCCTTGCAGGGCTCGCGTATCGGTCCATGGCGGCCGATACGGTTCAAAGCCCATGGATGAGGGAGCACCCGGCGTGAGCAGTCCCGTCACCGTGATCATCGCCGACGACCACACGGTCGTCCGCGACGGCGTGCGCGCGGTGCTCGAACGCGAGGAGGGGGAGTTCGAAGTCGTCGCCGAAGCGGCCGACATCCCCTCGATGGTGCGGGCCGTCCGCGAGCACAAGCCGGACCTGCTGACGCTCGACCTGACGATGCCGGGGGGCTCGAGCCTCGGCGCGCTGCCGTCTTGCTTCATCGCCCACCCGACGATGGCGGTCGCGATCCTGACGATGCGCGAGGACCCCGAGTACGCTCGCCAGGCGCTGCGGGCGGGGGCTCGCAGCTACGTCCTGAAGGAGGCCGAGCCGGCCGAGCTTCTGCAGGCCTTCCGCCTTGCCGTCGCGGGGGGGAACTACCTGCACCCGCGCCTCGGCGCCCTGATGGCGACGGGCGAGGAGCAGAGCGGCGACGGGGTCGCGCTCTCGGACCGCGAGCGCGAGGTCGTGCGGCTGATCGCGAACGGCTTCACGAACCCCGAGATCGCCGACAAGCTGAACGTCGCCGAGCGGACGGTGAAGACCTACCGCGCGAGGGCGATCGAGAAGCTCGGGTTCTCATCGCGGGCGGAGATCACGGCGTACGTGCGTCGCGTCGGGCTGGCCGACTGAGCGGGCCGGCAGCGGGCGACGAGAGCCCTCCTCACGGGCCGCCCCCACCCGAGTAGTCTCGTTCCATGAGCGCGAATCTCCCCGCCGAGGGCTACCAGCTCAAGGACATCTCCCCGCGGGCCTTCCAGCACCCGGCCGACAGGGCGGCGACGGCGGCGCTCGCGTCGGTGCCGTACCTCGACACGGTCGTGCGCAAGCTGATCGAGCTCGGCTACGAGCGGGCGCTCCGCCAGTCGTTCCTGGGCTCGGCGGTCAGACTCTCCGAAGACCAGCTGGGGGACGTCTACCGCGAGCACGCGATCGCCTACGCGACGCTCCACATGGAGGAAGTGCCGGACCTGTACCTGAGCCAGTTCCCGATGCCGAACGCGATGGCGATCGGGGCGAAGCGGCCGATGGTCGTCGTCCAGTCCCAGCTTCTCAGCCTGCTCGACGCTCCCCAGCGGCGGGTCGTGTTCGCGCACGAGGCGGCCCACATCCTCTCCGACCACGGCCTCTACCGGACGGCGCTCGCGATCCTGATGATGATGACCCGCGCGGCGCGCCTGCCGCTGCCGCTGCTGCCGGTGCGGACGGCGCTGATGGAGTGGGGGAGGGCGACGGAGCTCTCCGCCGACCGGGCCGCGGCGCTCGTCACCCGCGACCCCGAGGTCGTGTGCCGGACGCTGATGAGCCTCGCGGGCGGGGCGATGGTCTCGGAGCTCGACCTCGACGCGTTCATGAAGCAGGGGCTCGACTACTCCGAGAAGGGGTCGGGCCTCGAGCGCCTGACGCGCCTGTCGCTGGAGCTCGGGGTCACGCACCCGCTGCCCGTCAAGCGCACGCACGAGCTGATGGCGTGGGTCCGCTCGGGGGAGTTCGACCGGATCGTCGGCAACGGCGAGTACGCGCGGCGGGGCGACCCGGTGGACGCGCGGGCGGACGGGGGCGAGGCGGTCTCCTTCTACGCGGACCGGATCCGCGAGGCGATCCGCGAGACGGGCGACTCCGTCGGCGCGGCAGGCCAGCAGCTCGCCGACTGGATCCGCGGCGCGCGGGGCTCTGGGGAGGATGAAGAAGGGGAGGACCTGGACTCGTAATCCTGTGCGAGCGGGATGCCGGATGTCCGATCGGCCGTTAGTGCCGCCCCTGCGAAGGTCCTCGCCCCGGTGCCGGGCGGCGCAAGGCGAGCGCGTGACGGCGGTCTGATCGTCGGAGGTGGGCGGAGCATGGGCTGCGCCCCGCGGTGCTCGCGACGGTGCCGGCCAGCTAGTACGCGGGCTCGGGAGCCGCATGCCCGCCGTGCGGGCGCCCCGCGAGCGGCACGGTGAGACGCACGATCGTCCCTTTGCCCGGCGCGGGAAGCCACTCGAGGTCCCCGCCGACGAGCTCGGCGCGCTCGCGCATGCCGCCGGTGCCGTAGCCGCCGCCGTCCTCGCGGGGCCCGAGGCGGGTGCCTTCGGGCATGCCCTTGCCGTCGTCGGTGACGCTCGCGACGACCTTCTGTTCGTCGCCCGTCAGGCGGATCACGGCGCTGCTCGCCTCGGCGTGGCGGCTGACGTTCGTCAGGGCCTCCTGCACGACGCGGTAGATCGTCGACTCGAGCTCGGGGTCCAGGCGCCCGCCGCCGTCGTGCGCGGCGCCCGGGTGGATGTCTTCGTCGCGGCCGAACTCGATCTCGGTTTTCACGTCGAGGCCGTCGATCGCCTGCGCGCGGCGGGCGAGCGCCTCGAGCGCGGCCGCCAGGCCGAGGTCGTCAAGGGCGGCGGGCCGGAGCTCGGTGATCAGGTGGCGCAGCCCGTCCACCTCGTTGCTGAGACCCTCGAGGGCCTCGTCGACGGCCGCCGAGAGCGCCTCCTTGTCGTCGAGGTCGCGCGCGTTGGCCAGGCGCATGCGCAGCGCGCCGATCCCCTGGATCGACTCGTCGTGGATCTCGCGCGCCCACCGCGTCCGCTCGCGCTCGCGCGCCTCCATCCCGTAGCGCAGGCGTTCGATCTCGACCGAGCGCTCGGCGGCGAGTCGCGCCGCGACGCTGTCGGCGAAGTTCTTCAGCGCCTCCCGGTCGGGCTTGCGGAAGGAGCCGTCGCGGCGCAGCGCGATCGCGAGGCCGCCGCCCTGGCCTTCCATCATCGAGAACGGCTCGACGAGCGCCGATCGCGCCTCGAGCCCCAGTTCGTGCAGGAACGCCGCCTCGGGTCCGCGCGGGCGCTCGAGCGACAGCGACTTGCCATCTGTGTACAGCGCGCCCAGGGCGGTCCCCTGGACGGGTGCGATCCGCAACCGCACGGGGCTGCCGCTGGCGCCCGCCACGCGCAGCTCGCCCTTCTCCTCGATCAGCAGCAGCATGTTGCTCGCGTCGAGCAGCGCCAGGCCGCGGTCGGCCATCAGCCGCAGGAGCCAAAGCTCTGATCCGGTCAGCATGTGAGGGAATTATGAAGGCGGGGCAGTCGACTCCCCTTCGGCGCCGTCGGGAACGGGCCCCGGGGCGTCCGGGCCGCCGTTCGCGGAGCGCTCCGCGGCGGCCCGCGCGCGACCGATCAGAGTCCGCGGCGTCGCCTCCGGGCGCCACGCGGAGAGCCCGACGGAGATCCGCAGCGCCTCGCGCCTGCCGCGGGCTTCGACCTTGATCGAGCGGAGCCTGTCGAGGACCCGGCGCGCGACCATCTCCCCGCGCGGCCCGTCGGCGCCCGGCAGGACGATCAGCAGCTCCCGGTCGCTCGGCATCCCGACCCGGTCGAAGCGGCGCAGCTCGCGGCGCAGGGCGCCCGCGATGTAGGCCATCGTCTGCTCGCGCAGCTCGCCGCCGTGCTCGCCGGCCATCTCTTCGAGGTTGTCGACGACGACCAGCAGGCAGCTGAGCTGGGTCCCGTGGCGCTCGGCGCGGCCGATCTCCTCGCTGAGGCGCTCGTCGAGCTCGACGGCGCCCGGCCAGTCGAACGCGCCCGGCGCAGCCGGGGGGAAGCCCTGGGTCGAGTCGCTGGCAGCCATGCCCTCAAGCCTTGTCCGCGGTGTCAGGGCCGCCGTTGTCCGTTCCGGCCCCCTGCACAGGGATTATGCACGCGCCCGCCCCCGAAAGCGAGGGCACCTGCGGCTCCCGGCGGCACGGCGGCCCGCGAGCGATCCGTCGGCGGCCCTTGCTAGACCACTCTGCATGCTGCAAGAGCTACGCGTGGAGAACCTGCTGCTGATCGACCGGGCAGAGCTGCGCCTCGGGCCGGGCCTGAACGTGCTGACGGGCGAGACGGGAGCGGGCAAGACGGTGCTCGCGCACGCCCTCGATCTGCTGCTCGGCGGGCGCGCCCGCCAGGGGATCGTCCGTCCGGGCGCGGCGGAGGCCTACGTGGAGGGCGTCTTCGACCTGCCCGCCGGGCTGGCCGGGAAGCTAGCCCCCGAGCTCGCCGAGCGGCTCGGCGGGACCGACGGGGAGATCGTCCTCGCCCGCCGGCTCGGCGCGGACGGGCGGACTCGCGCCTACCTGAACGGGCGCTCGGCGAACGTCGCGGACCTGCGCGACATAGGCGGCGAGCTGCTCTCCTTCTACGGCCAGCACGAGCACCGCCGCCTGACGCTCGCCGCCGCCCAGCTGCAGATCCTCGACGCCGTCTGCGGGCCGGCCCAGCAGCAGCGCCTGGAGGAGTGCGCGGCCGCTCACGCGCGAGTCCGGGAGCTAGAGGAGCGCCTGGATGGGCTCGCGGGGCTGGCCGCGGGTCGCGAGCGCGAGCTGGGTCTGCTCGAGTTCGAGCTCGGCGAGATCGACGAGCTGGCCCCCGAGCCGGCCGAGCACGAGCGGCTGCTCGCGGCCCGCGAGCGGCTGCGGCGCTCCGACGCGCTGATCGGCGCGGCGGCCGCGGGCGCGGAGGCGCTGACAGGCGAATCGGGCGAGGCGACCGGCGCGGGGGAGCTGCTCGCGCGCGCGGCCGACGCACTGGAGGGCGTCGCGGGCGTGGACCCGGCGCTCGACGGTCTGGCCGAGCGGCTGCGCGCGGCGGCGATCGACGCCCAGGAGCTCGGCGGGGAGCTGCGTGACTACGCGGCCGGGAGCGCGCCCGAGGCGCTCGACCTTCCGGGCGTCGAGCCCACGCTCGAGGGCGTCGAAGCCCGCCTGCAGGCGCTCGACCGGGTGATCCGCAAGCACGGGGGGAGCGTCGAGGCGGTGCTCGAGTTCGCCGCCACGGCCCGCGCGCGCCACGCGGAGCTGGCGGGCGCCGAAGACGCGATCGAGCAGGCGGAGGCGGAGCTCGCGGCGGCGCGGGCCGAGCGCGAGCGGATCGCGGGGCTGCTCAGCGCCGCGCGGCGCAAGGCGGGGCGCTCGTTCGCCAAGGAGGTCGCCGCGCAGCTCGGCTCGCTGGCGATGGAGGACGCGGGCTTCGAGGCGGTCCTCACCGCCGCCGAGCCGGGGCCGTCGGGCGCGGACGCGGTCGACTTCCTGATCGCGCCGAACCCGGGCGTGCCGGCAGGCCCGCTGCGCGACATCGCCTCCGGGGGGGAGCTCTCGCGGGTGATGCTCGCGATCATGAGCGCGGCCGCGGAGGCCGCGCCGGGCAGCACGCTCGTCTTCGACGAGGTCGACGCGGGCATCGGCGGGCGGACCGCCAACGCGGTCGGGGCGCGGCTGCGGGAGCTCGGCGAGCGGGGCCAGGTGATCTGCATCACCCACCTGCCGCAGATCGCCTC
>Ga0134125_10010379_pt1 | contig 10468 bp, 10 predicted proteins | sample KB31751_FD_96464 | JGI IMG/M metagenome (GOLD analysis project Ga0134125, IMG submission 96464) | Terrestrial soil microbial communities with excess Nitrogen fertilizer from Kellogg Biological Station, Michigan, USA - KB3-175-1 | ecosystem: Environmental > Terrestrial > Soil > Unclassified ... | reverse complement strand
GTTCGGCAAGAACACCGACCTGGGCCTCGTCCCGACCAATACGTTCGTGCTGATGTTCGGCGTCACGATGCCGCTGAAGTAATCCGATCTCGTTCGGCGATGCGCGCGGCCCCCGGTTGATCGGGGGCCGTGGCGTTTTGGGCGGGTCGCGACGACACTAACTGCCTATGGCCGACACGACACTGCCCCAGATGCCGCCGCAGGAGCTCGCCGAGCGCCTGGATCGCGGAGAAGCGCTCCAGGTGCTCGACGTGCGCGCGACGGAGAAAGTCGCTCGGGGCCATATCGCGCTCGGACCGGAGCTCGAGTTCCATGCCCAGCCGAATTCACAGCTGTTCGCCATGCCCGACGTGAAGGACCTGCATCTGGACGCGTCGCGGCCCATCGCCGTCGTCTGCAATCACGGGAATTCGAGCAAGAAGACGACGGCGTTCCTGCGCGAGCGCGGCTACGAGGCGTATTCGGTGATCGGCGGAATGGCGGCGTGGGAGTCCGTCTACGTCGCGCGCCGGTTGGCCCCCACGGCGTCGCTTTCGCACGTCCTGCAGCTCGATCGCGTGGGTAAGGGGGCGCTGAGCTACATCCTCGTGAGCGATGGTGACGCGGTGATCGTCGATCCCGGCCGGCATCTGGAGCGCTACGACGCCGTACTGACCGAGCTCGGCGCGACCCCCGCGGCCGTGGTCGACACGCATGTGCATGCCGATTATGCGAGCGGGGCCGCGGCGGCCGCCGCGCGCTGGCAAATTCCGTACTTCCTGCATCCGGACGACGCGATTTCCCCGTACGACTCGAGACCGGGGAAGATCACCAATCAAGCGCTGCGAGACGGCGACACGATCGCCTTCGGTCACGCGACGCTGCGGGCGGTGCACGTGCCGGGCCATACCCTTGGCAGCATCACGCTGATCGCCGACGAAGGGCTCGCGCTCACGGGGGATTTTCTGTTCGTGCAGTCCATCGGACGGCCCGATCTCGCCGGCCGCTCGAGCGAATGGGCCAAGCTGCTGTGGCAGAGTCTCGAGCGCGCGCGGCGCGAGTGGCCGGGAGAGCTGTTGATTCTGCCGGCGCACTACAGCAGCGAAACCGAGCGCCGCGCCGATCGGGCGGTCGCCGCGCGCTTCGATGTCATTGCGGCGACCAATCCGGTCGTGGCGATTCAGGATGAACGGGAGTTTTTGAAGTGGATCGCTGATCATCAGACCAGCTTTCCCGAGGCTTATCGGACTATAAAAGAAGCAAATCTCGGCCTGGTGGAACTGTCGGACGCTGATGCTGAAGTGCTGGAATCAGGGCCGAATCAATGCGCGGTGGGGTAGGCCTCAAGCTGTAAGCTCATAGCTGGAAACCACTTCGCCGTCTGTGCAACTGGCGTCTCCTCTGGCGTCTCTCATGGCGTCCTTAACAAGAGACCACCATGCAGAGCCATCGCCTCCTGGGAGCCGTCATCCTCCTGGCCAGCGCACTTGCCACTTCACTCTCGGGACAAGGGTGGGTCGATCCCGTCCGTCCCGTCCCGCCGACCAACATCACCGGGCGTATCGAACGCCTGCGCAGCGCCGTTCAAGTCAGCGTGAGCGGCCGCGTCGCGCGCGTCACGGTCGAAGAGTGGTTCCGGAACAACGGCCCCACCATGGACGAGGGGATGTATCACTTCCCGCTTCCAGGCGAAGCGGTGTTCTCGAGTTATTCGCTGTGGCAAGGCGACCAGGAGCTGCGCGGCGAGGCGATGGATGCCACGCAGGCGCGGTCGATCTACGAGGCGATCGTGCGTCAAAAGCGCGATCCGGCGTTGATCGAGCTGGCGGGCCAGGGATTGATTCGCGCGCGTGTGTTCCCCATTGGTCCCGGGGAGACTCGCAAGATCACCCTCAAGTACACGCAGCTGCTCGACCGCGCCGGCGACGCCTGGCGCTTCCGCTACATCGGCGACAAGAGTCGCCAGAATGCGCCGCGCAGTTTCCACATGGAGATCGATAGCGCCGCCCGCTTCGGTGATCCGTACTCACCGACGCATCAGGTGCAGGTCTCGCGGCGCGACAATCGACTCGAAATCACACTCGCGGACGGCTCGGCGGGCGGCGATTTCGAGCTGCTCATGCCGCTGGCTCGTGGGCTCGTCGGTCTCTCACTCCTGCCTCACCATCCGGCCGGTGAAGACGGCTATTTCATGCTGCTGCTCGCGCCCGGCGCGGCCGATGCCGCCGCGCTGCGCCGCGATCTCGTGGCCGTGATCGACGTGTCCGGCTCGATGTCGGGCGAGAAGATTCAGCAGGCCCGCAGCGCGCTCATTCAGCTGCTCGGCTCGCTGCGCGAGGGCGATCGATTCCGGCTGGTCGCGTTCTCCGGCGGCGTGCGCCGCTATGCGCAGGGCTGGACCACCGTCAGCGCTCAGGTGCGTCGCGACGCCGAAGGATGGATCCGCGGTCTCGAAGCCGAGGGTGGGACGAACATCGCCGGCGCGCTCACGGAAGCGTTCGCCGAGGCGCCCGCCGAGGAGGCGTTAGGCGTCGTCGTGTTCTTGACCGACGGCCAGGCGAGCACGGGCGAGACCGATCCCGAGCGCATCGCGGAGCGCGCCGAGCAGGGCCGCGGGCGATTCCGCGTGTTCTCGTTCGGGATCGGTGACGACGTGAATACGTACTTGCTCGACCGGCTCACCGAGCGCGCCCGCGGCACGACGGAGTACGTGCGCCCGGGCGAGAACATCGAGCACGCGGTGGGATCGCTCGCGGCCAAGGTCGCGAGTCCGGTGCTGACCGACGTGTCGATCGACGGCGCCGGCGTCGAGCTGTACGACCTGCAGCCGGGGAACCTCCCCGATTTGTTCGCGGGCGATGAGATGGTGGTCTTCGGCCGCTATCGGGGCGCCGTGAGCGGGGAGCAGTCGGTGACGGTGCGCGGGCGTCGCAACGGCCGCCAGGAAGAGTTCCGCACGACGTTCGCCGATCGCGACAACGACAACGCGCGCTACATCGAGCAATTGTGGGCGGCGCGGAAGGCCGGGGCGTTGTCGCGCGAGATCCGGCTGCGCGGCCAGACGCGTGAGACGCTGGACGCGCTGAAGCAGCTCGCGCTGCGCTATGGGATTCTGACCGAATACACGTCATACCTGGTGCAGGAACCGAATGTGGCGTTGCGGCAGGAACGCGAAGATCGTCTGATGCGCGCCCCCGCGGCGGCGCCGGCTAACCGGGCAGGGTCTGGCGCGGTGGCGAGAGCCGCGCGCGACAAGTCGATGGCGGATGCGGCGAGCGTGGCCGCCATGGAGGAAATCGACGTGACGGGCTTTGACGGAAATCGGCCCCGCTCGGGTGTGAACCCGACGCAGCGGGTCGGCGGCCGGCTCTTCATCATGCGCGACAGCACGTGGACCGACCTGGGGCACGGCGACTCATTGCACGTCGTGAGCATCGCCCCCTACAGCGAGGCCTACTTCGCCCTGCTGCGGGCGCTGCCCGACCTGCGCGAAGCCGCCGCGCTCGAGCCGGCGGTGCTGGTGGCCGGACGCCGCGCCAGCATCAAGATTGCAGAAGGTGGCAAGACTCGGTGGGGTGCCGGTGAATTGGAACGCCTGGTTAGGGAGTTCCGGGGATAGGAATTGCATGCCCGACGACATCGCCGAAGTGTACCGCAACACCTATCCCGCGCTCGTGCGCTTCCTGTACCGCAAGGTCTGGGACGCCGAGCGCGCGGAGGATCTCGCGCAGGAGGCGTTCGCGCGCGCGCTCGTGCATCGCCCCGAGAATACGCGCGGCTGGTTGTTCGTCGTCGCGGCGAACATGGCGCGGGATGAAGCCCGGAAGGCGCTGCGCGACAAACGCCACTTGACGTTGCTCAAGAGCGAGCCGGATGCCACCGAGGTCGCGCCCGAGGAATCGATCGATGCCAACACGCAGGCGCAGCGGGTCCGCGTGGCGCTCGAGCAGCTGACCCCGCGCGATCGCGAGGCGCTGCTGTTGTGGGATGCAGGAATGTCATACGACGAGATCGCCACGCAGACCGGCCTCGCGCGTGGCGCGATTGGAACCACGTTGGCGCGCGCGCGCCGGAGACTGGTCGAAGCCTATGACGGGGGACAGGAAGGAGGACAGCATGTCGCACGTGGATGAGGGCACGCTGCACGCGTACCTCGACGGCGAGCTGCCTTCCGGAGAGCGCGCCGCGCTCGAGTCGCATCTCGCGCAGTGCGCGAGCTGCCGGGCACAGCTCGCCGAGGAGCGGGCGCTGTTCGAGCGCGCCACTGCCCTGCTCGGGTCGACGCGACCCGCGGAGCGGGCCGTGCCCCCGTTCGAGCAACTGCGGCGCGCGCCGCGCCGCCCCTGGCACCTGCGGACCGGATTCGCATGGGCGGCATCGCTCGTGCTCGCGGTTGGATTTGGCTACTACCTCTCGGGCGCGCTCCAGCCAGCGTCGCAGCCAGAGGCGCAGCCAGAGGCGCAGCCGGTGGCGATGGCACAACAGAACCGGCCCGCGGACAAGGCCGCGGCCAGCGAGGGCCTGAGACGCCGCCAACAGAATTCGGGGGCGATTGCCTCTGCCACTCCGCCGCCTGACGCAAATCCGCGCGGCGCGGCGCCACTCCCGCTCGACACGGTCGTCCGAATCGGCGACACGGCTCGCCCGCATGAGGAAGCCGGCGTGACGGCGGCGCCGGCCGCGGGTGCCGCGAGTCGCCTGGCGGCGGCGCCAAGCGCCCAGCGGGCCGACACCCGGTCGGTGGAGAACTTGGTTTCGACGGCCTGGCCGGCGATCAGCCGCGGCAAGGCCGCAGCGCTGCTCGGCGACAGGCCCGTCGGCGTCCCCGGTCTCGCGACCCGCGGAATCCGCAGCAGTCCCACCGGCGACGGGACGGTCGTCGTGGAGCAAGCGCTAGATTCGAAAACGGTGATCCAGATCTTCCAGCGGCCGGCGAGATCGGCCGAGGTCGATGAGCTCGGAGCGCGGGAACGCGCCGATCGCGTGCTGGCGCGATACGTGGGACGGCTGCGGGTGGAGATTTCGGGACCGGTTTCCACGGATTCGCTGAACAAACTGCTCGAGCTGGTCGAGCCGCTGCCTTAGGACTCTCCGCGGCGCCACGCGATCAGCTCGGCAACGACGCTGACCGCGATTTCCTCCGGCGTGACAGCGCCGATCGCGAGACCGACCGGCACTCGCACGCGCTGCAGGCTCTTCGCCGGCACGCCCGCCGCTCGCAACCCCTTGGTGACGACGATCTTCTTCCGCTTGCTGCCAAGCAATCCGACGTAGCCCGCCGGCGAGGCGGCGATGCGCTCCAGGATCAACGCATCGTTGCGATGGCCGCGTGTGGCGATCACGACGGCATCCGCCGCCGTGAGCGGGTAGCGCGCGAGCGCCGCTTCGACATCGGCCGCGAGCACGTCAACGCCCTCGGCAAAGCGCGTCCGATCGGCATACTCGGCACGGTCGTCGATGACGACGACGCGGAAACCGGCAGCCGCTGCCGCCCGGGTGATTGCCGCTCCCACGTGCCCGGCGCCGAACACCAGCACCCGCGGCGCGAGCAGGAGCCGTTCCTCCACAAATCGCCCGTCCCGCGTGAGGGTGGCGGCGACGCGCGCGCGCTCGCCGCTGCTGAGCGACTCGAACGTTTTGATCGGCAAGTCCCCGCCCCACTCCGTCGCCGTCCGCACCAGCCCGGCATCGGCGACGGCCGCGGCGTCGAGCACGCGGATGTAGCTCTCATCGGCGACGAGCGGTTCGACGAAAATGTCGACCGTGCCGCCGCAGGACAGGCCGAGATCGCCGGCGAGATCGGCGTTGAGATGGTGCGTCAGGAGAGTGGGTGTGCGCCGGCGCTGCGCCTCGAGCGCCGCGCCGATCACTTCGGCTTCGACGCAGCCGCCGCCCACCGAGCCGATGAGCCGGCCTTCCGCGCCGACGAGCATCTTCGTCCCGGCGGGAACGGGCGTGGACCCCCGCACTCGCGCGACAGTCGCGAGGGCGCCCGAAGCGCCCTCGCGAATCAGATCCGCCGCCGCACGCCATACGTTCATGCGGCAAAGCTAAGCGTTATTGGACGACGATGGTGCCGTTCATCCCTGAGTGAATCGTGCAGTGGTAGGTGTAGGTGCCCTGCGCCAGCGTGGGGCCGTACGTCCCTGTGGTCATGGTCGCCGAGTTCGCGGGGAGCGTCCCGGGACCGGTCAGCCACGTCACGTTGTGCGAGTTGGATGCATTCGACCAGGTGAAGGTCACGACGCCGGCGGCGGCGGTGTCGGGCGTGGGGTTGAAGGAATTGTTGCTGACGGTGATCGAGTTGCCGTGGCCACCGCTGCTGCTGCCCGTTGAGTCGCTGCAGGCGGCGAGTCCGACGACAGCCAGCGCGAGGACGGCAAGACGAGCGAATTTCATAAAGCCTCCGAAGGTGAGTACGACCAAAACCCGGTTGAGCTGCGACAAGTTCCGAAACAAACGACTCCCGGCGTTGACTCCGGGAGTCGCGCGAGAATCGGACCTATATCACAAGAATCAGGGTGACACGACGACCTGCCCTGTCATACCGCTCGTGAAACTCGTCGAGTGAAGCGTGCAGCGATAGCGGAATGTCGTGCTGGTCGTCACAGTGGGGAACGTTCGCTCGTGCGTCGCGCCGCTGGTCTGATTCCCCGAGTTGTGCTGGCCATCCTCGAACGTCACGTTGTGCGTCGATCCGCCGTTCCAGGTCCACGTGACCTTCCCACCACTCGCCAGAGAGCCGTTTGAAGGACTGAAACTGTTGTCGTTCACGCTCACGCCGATTGTGGGCGCGGGCGGCGGAGGGGGCAGCGGTGGTGGCGGGGGCGGCGGCGGCACAGCGGGCGGGTTGGGCGGGGGCGGCGGCGAGTAGCCCGTACTCCCGCCACTGCAGGCAACGCCAATAATCAGGGCCGCGACGGCGAACGAACGAAGCATCGGCATGATTCCTCCAAGAGGAGAAAGAGTCAGCCGATTTCTACACGAACGGGAGGGAAAAGGCTAGTTGGGAACAATGGCTAGTGGTGCTCGCGCTCCAGCGCGTCGGCGGCGAGTCGCGGCGAGATGATCGGATAACGACCCGCGAACCAGCCCCAGGAGAGCAGGAACAACCCGCCGAAAAACAGCGCCATCCCGACCTCGGGAAGCCCGATCGCCGGACCCGCGCCCTGGTTCACGGACGGCACGATCTCGTAATACCGCTCCAGCCAGATGCCGAGCAGACTCACGAGCGCGAACCCGATCATCGTCGGCCCGAACTTCTTGGGCTTTTCACCCAGCAGCCCGATGAACGGAATCAGGAAGACCATGAAGAACACCGCGGTGCCGATCGGCCGCCACGGCCCGACGAGCCGGTAGAAGATGAAGTAGGTCTCTTCCGGAAGGTTGCCGTACCAGATGACGAGATACTGCGACCACATCAGGTACGCCCAGAACACCGTGAACCCGAAGCAGAGTTTGCCGAGGTCGTGCTGCTGGCGCGAGGTGTAGATCCCGTCCAGGCCCATCGAGCGCCGCAGCGCGAGCGCCAGGATCGCCAGGAACATCAGCGCCGCCAGGAAGCTCCCCATGAAATAGAACACGCCGAACAGATTGCTCACCCACTTGTGCGCCAATGACATGATGAAGTCGAAAGCGAGCAGGCTGTAGCCGAACGCGTACGCGAGCACGAGCAACGCGGCGTCACGCGAAATGGCCGGCGCGTTGGTCAAACGCGGGACGGCTTCCCCGCTCCGCAGCTCCTCGACGTCGGGAGCCGTGTCGTTGCGCACGAAGCGCCACGAGAGCCACGACAGCAGGACGAGAATCAGCCCGTTGCGAAGGAAGAACCAGTTGTTGGACAGCCACCAGCGGAGCTCGGGCCGCGGCTCGTGCACCCAGGTGAAGATGTAGTTACGACCGACGTAGAGCCCGACGAACAGCAGCACGCTGACCGTGGTGAACGCGACACTCGCCTCCGCAAAGCGAATGATCACGCCCGACCAGTGCCCCTTGGCGAGCTTCTGGGTCGCGGCGAACACCACCATGCCCTGCGCCAGTCCTGCCCAGAAAACGAAATTCGCGTGATACGCCCACCACGTCCGCTCGGGATGGGCGCCCATGATCCCCAGCGCCAGGACGATGCCGCCGAGGATGGCCGCGATCGCGCCCAGCAGCATGAAGCGCGCGACCGGCGCCTGGCGCGCTTTCTGCGCGAGATCGGCGCGGCTCACCGCGGTCGTCGCGGTCGCGGCGCTCACCGCGCGCCTCCGCGCTCGAGCACCTGCAGGCTGCGCACGTAGTTCACGACATCCCAGCGATCGGTGCCATGCACCTTATCGCCGTAGCGCGGCATCAGGCCGCGGCCCATGCGCTGTGCCTCGACGATCATGCCGTAGATCGCGCCGTCACTCATGTGCGGCCGCGCGGGATCGACGAGCGACGGCACACCGGGGAATGGACCGCCACCGGCGATCGAGACCGGCCCGTCACCGTGGCCGCGCTCGCCATGACACACGAGACAATAGGTCTCATAGACCCACTTGCCGCGATTCAACGACTCGGCCGTGCGCGTGCGCGGATTGGAGAGCTTGTCCGCGTTTTCGCGCGTGACGGGCAGCTCGCCACCCACGGGCACGGTGCCCGCGACCGCCGGAATCGGCTGCGCATACGGCTTGATGCTGCGCTGGTGCCGCATCGTGGCGAACCAGCCGACCTTGTGCACGACCGTGTCGGGGTTGCACGCCACGAGCAGTGTCACGGCGACGACGGCCAGGGCGCGTCTACCCACGACGCACCTCGTCCGCGCCGCTCTCGCGCAGCAGCGACTCGACCTTCGCGGCGCTCTCCGAGCCGGCGGGCACGAAGATCCCGAAGCGATCGTTGCTGAAGCGCGGATCGTAGAGGATCGAGCCCTCACGCCGCTTGGCGAACAGGGCGTTGAACACGATGCCGAGGATCGTCGAGAGCGCGCCGAACAGAATCGTCATCTCGAACATGATGACGACGTAGGGGGGAATCGATCCGACGGGCTTGCCGCCGACCACGACAGGCCAGTCGTTCGACATCCACAGCGTGATCCAGGCGCCGATTGCGCAGCCCGCGATCCCGCCGATCAAGGTGAACATCCGGACGGGGCTCACGGCCTGCCCCAGCGCATCCTCGATCTCATGGCGCGGAATCGGCGAGTACACCGTGAAGTCGGTATGGCCCGCGGCGCGCAGTTTCTTGATCGCGTCGAGCGTGGTGTCGAGATATCCGAACACCCCGAGCACCCCGGGAGTCGGCGGCGGGCTGAAGGGAGCCGCGAGTGACTTGGGCAGCGCGATCATGCGTGCGCACCCATCCGGGTGGCTTTCTTGCGAGGCGGCGGGAGGACTTCCTTCACTTCACTGATCGACACCGCCGGGAAGTTCTTCACGAACAAGAGGAACCACATGAAGAACCAGCCGAAGCTGCCGGCCATGATGCCCCAGTCGGCCCAGGTCGGGTTGTACACACCGTTGGCCCACGGGCTGTACGGCTCGCCCGCCAGCGACACGACGATGATCACGTAGCGCTCGAACCACATCCCGATGTTCACGAAGATCGAGATCACGAACAGCGCGGTGATGTTGGTGCGGACGGTCTTGGACCAGAGCAGCCACGGCAGCAGGCCGTTGCAGATGTTCATCGTCCAGCTGGCCCACCAATACGGCCCGAACGCGCGATACCAGAACGCGGCACGCTCGGCCGGATTGCCGCTGAACCAGGCGACGAAGTTCTCGGTCATGTAGGAGAAGCTCACGATCGAGCCGGTCAGCAGGCACAGCTTCGCGAGATTCTCGAAATGATGGACGGTGATGATCTCTTCGAGGCCGAACAGCTTGCGAATCGGCACGAGCAGCGTGATCACCATGCCGACACCGGAATAGATGGCGCCGGCGACGAAATAGGGCGCGAACAGGGTCGCGTGCCAGCCGGGCACGATCGACATCGCGAAGTCCCAGGACACGACGCTGTGCACCGAGAGCACCAGCGGCGTGGCCAGCGCGGCGAGGTACAGATAGCCGCGCGTGTAATGGCGCCACTGCTCGTTCGCCCCGGTCCAGCCGATCGAGGTGATCGCGTACAGCTTCTTGCGCCAGCCGGTCGCGAGGTCGCGCACCGCCGCGATGTCCGGGATCAATCCCATGATCAGGAACACCGTCGACACGGTGAAGTACGTGCCGATCGCGAACTCGTCCCAGATCAGCGGCGACTTGAAGTTCGGCCAGAGCCCGCGCTCGTTCGGATACGGGATCAGCCAGTAGAAATACCACTGGCGGCCGATGTGAATCAGCGGGAACAGCCCGGCGGTCATGACCGCGAACACCGTCATCGCTTCCGCGCAGCGGTAGATCGTCGTCCTGAAGCCGGCCCGGAACAGGTAAAGAATTGCCGAGATCAGGGTGCCCGCGTGGCCGATACCGATCCAGAAGACGAAGGTGATGATGTACACGCCCCACATCACGGGCGGGTTGTAGCCGGC
>Ga0134125_10010378_pt1 | contig 10468 bp, 4 predicted proteins | sample KB31751_FD_96464 | JGI IMG/M metagenome (GOLD analysis project Ga0134125, IMG submission 96464) | Terrestrial soil microbial communities with excess Nitrogen fertilizer from Kellogg Biological Station, Michigan, USA - KB3-175-1 | ecosystem: Environmental > Terrestrial > Soil > Unclassified ... | reverse complement strand
ATTGGATCTCCTGATCCTGAAGACGATTTCGACCGAGCCCAAGCATGGCTGGGCTATCGCCAAACGAATTCAGCACGTCAGCGACGAAGCTCTTCAAGTGACACAGGGCGCTTTATATCCGGCGCTGCACCGGTTGGAGCAGCAAGGCTGGGTATCGGCCAAGTGGCGTAAGACCGAGACCGGGCGGGAGGCGAAATTCTATCAACTGACGAAAGCCGGCGCGGCTCAGCTCGAGAAAGAACTCGCGCAATGGGAACGCCTGTCCAACGGCATCGGACTCGTAATCCGGCTGGCTTAGGAGGTCGAATGTGAGACGGTGGCGCTGGCCCGGCATTCTTCGAATGCGAGTCCGTTCACTGTTCCACCGAAGCCGGGTGGAGCAGGAACTCGAAAAGGAATTGAAGTTCCATCTGGAAGAGGAAATCGACGAAGAACGCGGGCGTGGACTGTCGTGGGAAGATGCGCGCAATGCAGCGTTGAGAAAGTTGGGCGGAGTCGCGCAAATTCAGGAGGAGTGCCGGGATATGCGGAAATTGAATGCTCTTGAATCTCTGGGTCAAGACGTGAGGTATGCCGCGCGAGTGCTGTCGAAGAGTCCTGGGTTCACTGCGGTCGTGATATTGACTCTGGCGCTCAGCATTGGGGCGACCAGCGCTATCGTGAGCGTTATCGAGGGCGTTCTACTTCGGCCTTTGCCATTTCGCGATGCAGGCCAGCTTGTTCGCGTCTTCACAACCAATGATGCCTTTCCGAAATTCCCAATTAACCCGAATGACTTTCGAGACTTCCGCGCCCGTTTACAGTCGTTCGAATCGTTCGCCGCCTACACTCATCGGGATCTGCAACTCGCGGGCATAGGCGCCGCCGTCCGGCTCTCCGGTTTTTCGGTCACCGCCGGATATTTTCATGTGCTGGGTTTCAAACCGGCGATGGGACGCGATTTCGACCGAGCGGACGAACTGCCCGGCAAGGGACAGATCGCGATCATTAGCGACAAAATCTGGCGCACACGGCTAGGCGGTCGCCGGGACGCATTGGGGCAGAAAATCGTACTCAATGGGATTCCCTATTTGATCGTGGGCGTGATGCCCCCAGGGGTGCAGCACCCCGGCAACACGTATCATGCGGTCGCTTACGGCAACACGGTTGACGTCTGGACGCCATTTACATTTAGCGACCCGCGCGACCGCGGATCGCATTACCTCGATGGCATTGCACGTTTGCGGACCGGCGTAACCCCAGGGCAGGCACAAGGCGAGATGAACGCCGCGATGCAGCAACTGGCGCGAGAACACGAAGGAGACCGCGGATGGAAGGTGCTGGTGACGCCGCTCAGGGCTGAAATCGTCGGGCGCAGCCGCTCAATATTATTTGTGCTGCTTGGAGCGGTGGCGCTGGTGCTCCTGCTCGCGTGCGTGAACACCGCAAATCTGCTGTTGGCCAAGGCCATGGCCCGGCAGCGCGAGATGGCGGTGCGGGCGGCCGTGGGCGCCGGCCGTATGCGGCTCATTCGCCAAGTGCTCACCGAGAGCCTGTTGTTGGCGGTAATGGGCGCCGCTCTGGGAGCGATCCTGGCAGTGGCCGGTGTGAAAGGTTTAGTCGCCCTGCTGCCGGCGGATTTCCCGCGAGCGGGCGATATTCACGTTGATGCGCTGTTGTTCCTATTCACGCTGCTGATTGCGGTTGGAACGGGAGTTGTTTTTGGCATGGTTCCGGCGTTGCAAGGATCGCGGGCAGATTTGCGCGGGTCGCTACATGAAAGCGGGCGAAGCGCCACGAGCAGCCGGCAGACCTTGCGGCTACGGAACGGGCTGGTAATTAGTGAAGTGACGCTCGCGTGTGTCCTGCTGATCGGCGCGGGCTTGATGCTGCGAAGTTTTTTGAACCTGCTGCAAACGGACCCGGGGTTTCGTCCGGAACAGGTGCTGACGGCGAGTCTCTCGCTTCCCAGCGTCAATTACAAAGACACCAAGGCAATTGCCCAGTTTGGCGAACGCTTGTTGGCGGCGATTCGCGAGACGCCCGGATTGAGCGCCGCGGGTTTGGGATCGGATCTGCCGTGGACGGGCTGGGACGATAATGCCGGTGGGTTTCATATACAAGGCGAAACGCCTCCTCCGCACGACGACTTCGGCGGCCGTTATCACGTGGCGGGTCCTGGTTTTTTCCGGGCGCTCGGAGTCCCGGTAGTTCGAGGCCGCGCGTTTGACGAGCACGACACCGCGAATGGCAGGAAGGTCCTGATCATCAATCAGGCTATGGCGAAATTTTGGCAGCGCGGCGACGCGCTCGGCGGGAAGCTCACATTCAGCGATCACCCGAAAGAAGACGATTGGATGACAGTTGTCGGAATCGTCGGTGACGTGAAGGATACGCCGAAGGACGCCGGCGCAAGGCCTGCATTCTGGTGGCCCATGTCGCAGTCGCCATTTCCGTTTAGCGATTTTTCGATTGCGATTCGCTCGAACCTGGATGTGAAAGTGATGGCTGAACGGTTGCGGGCTGTAGTGCGCGAGTTGGATGGCAATCTCGCGGTCGCCGATATTCGAACCATGGAACAGGTAGCTAATGGATCCTACTCGACTTCCCGGTTTGCATTCGTCCTTGTGGGACTGTTCGCCAGCTTGGCGTTGCTACTAGCAGCCATTGGAACGTACGGAGTGATTGCCTATTCGGTGAACCAACGCGTTCACGAATTTGGAGTGCGGATGGCTCTTGGTGCGAGGCCACGCGACTTAGCCGCGAGCGTACTGGCGAATGGGATGAAACTGGCCATGGCCGGCACGGCGCTCGGCGTCGTGCTCGGTCTCGCCCTCTCACATCTGTTGGGCAGCCTGTTGTATGGCGTAGGCGCGGCGGACCCGATCGTCATTGGCGCGACCGCTCTAATTGCGATTGTTGTCGCCGCGCTTGCGTGCTGCGTTCCAGCGATGCGCGCCACGCACGCAGATCCGATGGCGGCGCTTCGCGCAGACTAAGAGACCTGCGCGTCTCCCTCAACGCGACAACCGCGATAGAGTAGACAGAACATTCATGCGTTCACGTTCTGTGTTTCTCGTTGCATTAGCCGCATGTACGGCGATACAGGTGTGTGCTGCTCCAGCCTATATTCGGGTTGAGCAGCAAGGAAATCGCTGGCTCATCGGAAACGATTTTATCGAGCGAGCCGTGTCGTTTTCGGAAGAAAACGGACTCCGGACGGAATCTCTGGTTCGCAAGTCGACCGGCACTGATTTCACCGCGTATGGACGGCAAGAGAACGAATTCGGTCCGGAGTTCAGCTTTACCGCAAATGGCAATCACCTGGATGGGCATAAATCGTTTCGTTTCGGGAACGCCGCAAGCATCGCGACCGATGGAGGGCGAGAACTGCAAATCGTTCTGCAGGAGCGTACGGGCCTATTGGATGTGACGGTGTATTACACGGTGTTCGATCGCTACCCGGCGATTCGGAAGTGGATTGCAATTACGAACAAAAGCTCGAGCGCGATTACGCTCACTCACCTGTGCTTTGAGGCCCTAAACGTAGGCGCCGGAACGCCGGGAGAACTGCAGCTTTCGGCGGGTTACGGCGCGACGCCGCAAGCGCTGTTTTTCACCGGACGCGCTTCCGATGCGGGGATGTTCCTACGGAATTCGAGGACCGGCGAAGGCGTGACTATCATCAACGAAGCGCCCGGATATCTGAAGCGCACCGAAGTGGGCCAAGGTTGGGGAGAAGGGCTAAAAGTAATGTACGATACCGATCTCTTCCCGTTTGAGCGTAGCGTGCAACCCGGAGAAATCTTCGAGTCGGCGAAGAGTTCCCTCGTCTTCTTTCAGGATAATCGCGGATTTGAAGATCCCAGGTGGGCGGTCCCGAGCTACATGTCGAACATCGTCATGCGGCGCAAAGGAGCGTATAAGCCGGTGTGGCTCTATAACACTTGGGAGCCGTTTGTGCGCGGCATCAACGAAAAGACCGTGGGAGAGTTGATCCCGATTGCGGCGCGAATGGGCATGGATATTTTCACCATCGACGATGGATGGCAGCAGGAATATGGAGCGAACGAAGACAACAAGGCGAACTTTCCGGACGGCGTGGATGGTGTGATCAAACTCCTGAGGGACAAAGGCTTGGGGCTGGGGCTATGGGTTCCGCTTGCCGCGGTCAGCATCAAGACCGCGGAATACCGGCAGCATCCCGAGTGGGCGTGCCGCGACCGCGCGGGCCGTCCTAAATTCACTCAGACAGCGTCCGGCACGCAAGCGGTGATGTGTTTAGGGAGCGGATATCGGGATGCTGCCTTGAAGCGTCTGAACAACTTGGTGGAGCGTTATCATCCACGCTATTTGAAAATCGACCTCACGACGGTTTTCAACACCTATGGCGAGGAACCTGGATGCAATGCGCCAGGCCACCTGCATAAAGATTGGGCAGAGTCGCTGGATCGTATCTATGAAGGCCTGCAGTATATCGGTAAACGATTCCACCAGGCCCATCCGGAAGTGCTGGTTGATTATACGTTTGAGTTGTGGGGCGAAAAGCATTTGATTGACGCCGCCCTGCTTGGTTGCGCCGACCTGGATTGGCTCAGCAATGTCTCGGACGCCAGCGCGGGAGACGCGGGTCCGGTGCAGGCTCGCACGCTGCTGTACGAACGTGCTCCGTCAATTCCTGTTGAAACCATGCTGATAGGAAACCTGCGAGCGCCCACGGGTTCAACCGAGGAGCGCTTAGGCGTCGCGCTGGGATCGGGGCCGGTGCTGCTTGGCGACCTGAGAAAGCTGAGCGAGGCCGAGCAGGATTGGTATGGGAAATGGATTCGTTGGTACAAGGAATTCAGGAATCGGGTTGCGTTGTCCGATTCGTTCTTTCCCCAAGGTTCGTGGCAGCAGCCGGGCAAAGGGCGTTGGGATGGCTTTGCGCGATTGAGCCGGGAATCCGACGGCTTGGTCGTGCTGTTCCGGAACGCTAGCGGTGCATCGACGGCTGAAGTGAAAGCGGTGGCGCCGGCCGGCTCTACATACGACGCGCTCTCGATTTTGGACGGCCGGAAACTGGGCGAAGTCAGCGCGGCCGATCTCGCAGCGGGCTGGACGGCGCGATTCGATGCCAAGCGAGCAGTCACGATTGTGGAGCTGAAGCGTAGACATTGAGAGAAAGCGCCCCCAAGCTGCAAGACTCAGCGAATGAAAGGGTTCCATCTGCCACAGCCGTTGTCGAAATGGACCTGTTAAGGCGTTGTATTCATCGTCGTGATGCAAGGACAACGACTACGCAGCACATTGGATGATGGAGGCGCGGGATTTAAATGAAAACGTTCGACGGTACAGTCAGGATTCAATTGTAAATTTTGTAGATTTATCGCCCTATAGCTGACATCATTTTTCCCGGTAATGGCCCGCGCCGCGGGTTCCGTTTTCTGGCCGGGAATGCGGCGGCTGGTACAGGTGGCTAGGGCCAAATCCTCTATTACATCCAGTAAAATTGCGATTTATCATGCTCGGCTCTTGCAAGTGGGCCGCTTGCATTTCCCGAACGGCATCAGTAAAAACTGATGGAAAATGTCGTTAATTATGAATGCAATGGCTAACGTTTAATCGTAAATATTATTGACAGATAAATGATTGCGCCAATATAATACAGGGGCAATGAGCGCAAATACGCAACTCACAGCATTAACTCCCAATTCGAACTGCTCTGCTGCCGGCTCCGGAGACGCCAATAACTCCACGCTCGTTCAGTTCATGGCCCCGCCCAATGGCGTTGCCTGGTTTACGACAAGCGTCAGCAGCGCTGTCACCACTTCCACCCTCGGCGCCGACCAAGGAAATGGAGTAGTCACGTTCCAAGCCGGGCTGACGGTGATGTATGCGCCTCTTTCAGGCGGCGGTTATAACGTCCTGCTGTCCGGCAAAATTAAGGACGGAAGCTCCATCTACACGTTCACCGGCCAGGTGATTTATATGTCCACAGCGGTGGCAGCCGCGGCCGCGAAATAAATCCCGGCAGGCTCTCGCAGTTTGTCTACCGGGAGTCTCGTTGATCCAGTTATGTGTTCAGTTCCTGCGGAGTAATAACCGGCGGGCAATAGTGAATTGCCCGCCGCATCTCTTGCAGGGCGATTCGAATGCCGGCAGAACTGTGGCAGTAGAGGCAAGTTCCTGGCGGCGGAACGCATGCCGGGTTTAGCATTTTGCCCATTAGCATCTCAGTTTCCCGGACGCGCGGAGGAGATTTACGCCGTGCGGTTTTGCTGTGCATTTGCCTCGGCATATGCGCCGCGCCGATTCGCGCCCAGACGCTCGCGCCGCTCAATGTAGAGCCGAATACCTCCGTTGACAGAACGTTCGGACCAGCGACGCTGACGATTTCGGTGCGTCGGAAGACAGCCCAAGTACTAATCGGCGTCAGGCTTCAGAACCGTGCCGTCATGGAGCGAAGCTTAACGCCTTCCCAAAACACAATGAAGGTTGATGCAGTCGAAGGCGACGTCAGAATTCGCGGCGATCTGGTGGGGACTTTGCGGTATCCGGATCAGCAGTCCATCCTTTCCGGCAGTTTCACAGTCACCCAGGCGGGCCGAGCGATTCCGTTCCGCGGAGATCTGGCAATTTGGACGTGGTCCAGTCCTCTGGTGTTTGAAAGCCAGACCGTCTGGCTCACGCCCGAACTCAGCGCCGTCACCGACCTGCTCTACGATCAGAGGCAAACGGCACAGGTCCGGCTCATCACTGTCGGGCAAGCCATAACAACCCTCAGTTTGGCGCAGGGAGTGAACGATGCCGTCGTTACGCAGGGATTTCAAATAGGCACTGTGACAATCGATCCCGGCCTGAGTCTGCACCTGCAGCCAGCCACGCCCTTACAAACGGGCGCCGTGTACCTGACCGGCGGATTTTCCTCCTCCGATCACCAGGGTGTGAGGTACTCCGGCGCGATTGCCACGCGGCCGTACGTAGCGCCACCACCGGAAGTCCCAGATCAATAAACACAGGAGCAATTGCAAATGGCCGCAACCGTCTCATTTTTGCAGGTGCAGGATTCCAAAGGCGTGGGCACCGCGCTGTACGAAACGCGTGCTCCCGGTTCAGTGGGTTGGGCGGCGTTCCTGGTGATGAATGACAGCATTGCTTTGCCGGCCGCCATTGGCGTCAAGGATTCCCTGGCCGGTAATTATGGAGGCGCCTATATTTTTGCCGTCTCCCGGCCGGATGCGATCAATAGCGATCCTGCCGGTTTCATCAAGGCGGCAAAACAATATATAAGCAAAAGCGTGTCCGGTGGAAATCGGGCGGCTTTCTGGCTTCAGAATATCAATCCCTATACCTTTGGCGTGTTCGCGGCTTTCGGGTTTGCATTCGGCACCGACATCAATCTCAAGTACGTTATCAATACGAATCTGAACGCCCGGCTCGGCAGCAATCTCATTTTTAATCTCAACCAGTCGCTCTATTTGACAGCCGACGAGGTCAACGGCCAGCTAGTGGCGAGTTTTACCGGATCGTCGATTGAGCTCATCAGCCTGCAGAGCGGTTCCTCGTATTTGGGGATTAAATGCAAGCCGCTATCCGCGCAGATTCCACTCAGCGGGGGCAATAGCGGTTGTGTTGTTTTTGCGGGCACAATAAATCCTTCGGTGACGTTCGCTCCACCGCCGAAGACCGGACTCACCCAAGGCCTTCAGTATGCGTATAATTCCGGCGGCACAACACGCACCATTTTTTATCCCACGTTCAATGTAGCCGCTTGGCCGCAGAGTCTGTCGATCGTAGTAACCGTGGATCCGAGTGATCCGGCAAACACCCGTATTCAGGCATCCGATCTGCAGAAGGGTTATTTGCGAACGGCGGTGGTGTTTACGGGATCGCCTTCGCTGCCGGCTTATTTCCAGACGACACAGGGTAATGAGCTGAATCTGATTCCCATTGGCGCCGCGGCCGGAGGCGCCACGCCTCCTCCGATGGCGGGAGCGCTCGCGATGGCATCGGCTTCTCCAGCCGGTACGGCGCTAGGGGGCGCGCAAATTTACCTCGCGCCGGCGGGTACATTCGCGCTTTCGGGGTCAACGAGTTCCGCCGGTGAGCCAGTCAATTTGTTATGCGGCCTCTTCGGATCGGAATGCCTGACATTCCCCACCTATCAACCTTCATCGGCGTCGAACGACTGTTTGTTTTTCCTCGTTTCGCAGCCGGCTTTCGCCCCGGTATTTCCATTCCAGTCCGCCAATCTACAGAACTCCGGTAGCGGAAGTTTGCAGCCGCGCCTAACTGCCGATTACGCGACCTCATGGGCCACTGTTTTGTTTGGCGGATCGGGCGGGCAGACAGATGTTTTCTACCAGGCACAGCCTGAAGGCAGCCCGCTTTACGCGCTTCCCACATCTTCCAACAGTCCGGTTCCTATCCTCGTGTCGGCTCCGCCCCGCATGCCATTGACGGGCTCAACGCAGAGCACGTTTCCGCTTGCTCCCTACGCTCAGGCGCCAACCAGCACAGTGGGCGACGACGTGCTGACTCAATACGAGAGCCAAATTATCGCGCCTACCCGCAAGTTGATCATCTCCGCTTCGGCGCCTTCCGTTCGAGCATCGCGCGCTCAGGCGCGTGCGCGTTCGCGAATTTTCCGAAGCGCAAGCCCGCTCGCCGGGCCCGTGCCGCTGGAACCCACCACGACTCTATCGACATCGCCTCAAGGCTTTCTGGTCACGAGCGACAGCACATCCGGCGCTTATCTCAATGTGCAACTGGCGCAGTCGATCGATCCGGAATCAGGCGCCTTCATTCCGTTTGCTTTCACCGATCCATCGCAGCAATTGGAAGAAGCGCTACAGACGAATCAGCTTTTCCTCGTGGCGGTGAATAGCCAGTACGTTCAGCCGTTTGCAAACCTGGCCAATGTCGCCGGGTGGAAGCTTTCGGCTGAGGTGGGGGCAGGCGTGACGCCGACGAGTTACCGCAACGTCATGATCCTGAAATTTTGCAGCGGCTCCTTACAGGACCGGGTTACCAACCCGAATCGCTGGACCAGCGCGAGCGAATTTTCTTTGGCCGCCGGATCAAGCGGCAGCGGAGACGATGTCGCGTATGCCGGATTGTCGCAGTGGCTTCAGGCGTATGTCGCAAATGGAATCAGCGAAGCCAGCGGACCTTCCGCCGCCTTCTATAAAAACTTTGCGCAGATCGTCACCGATCCCGACTGGAACGGCGTGATTGTGCTGCAGGCCGATCTATCTCCGGACGACCTGCCGCCGGAAATCGCGGGGCTTGCGGCGGGCATCGATTTCAGCCGCTTTAACGCTCACCATTTCGGCTTCACGGTAAGCCGTGTCCTGCCGTACCCTTCGCAGAATCCACCGCTCCAGATGGACGGCCCTTCCAGCTTCTTTGGCTTGATCGACTATCAGGACCCGACCTACCAAATGAATCTGGCGAACCACATCGACCCCAACACGCCGATTCCGGTTGCCGCGTCCGGCGATCTACAGTTCACCGTTCTGTTATTACAAGTCCTTTTCGAAAACGCCAAAATTGCCAACTTCAAGAGCAATGTTCAACTCACGGTGAACGCTTTGCTCGGGTCCAAGGTTGTCCAGACCATCGGTAATGCGCGCCCCGGCGTTTCCAATGGCAATCCGATGCCCGCCAACGGAGTCGTATTGGATGGTAGTTACGTGAGCCAGGAAGGCGCAGGCTCCGCCTCGAGCACTTACGTTTTCCAGCAGACCGATACCTCTGTTTTTCGCCTGAACAGCAACGTATTGCAAGCCGTTGCCTTCAACAGCATCCAGTTCAATACTCTGGGCGCCGACTCGAGCGGCCTGACCACTTCACGTTTTTCTGTCTGGGGCGCATTCGACTTCACGCAGTTGAGCGATCAAAACGGCGGATTGTTCGACGTACTGTCCTTCGGTAGCAAGTCAGCTACGCCCGCACTGCAACTCGGCGCCGGACTCTCGTTTTCGAATTTCATGATCACGATGAGTTCCTATGAATCGACTCCCAACGCTCAGGTGTTTGAGGTGACCTCCGACAATCTCGCTTACGATCTCAATGCCAGTTCATCCCGGTCGGACAGTTTGTTCAAAGGGTTTGGCCTACAGCTCAAGAGCTTTGTCAATGCGTCGGGCGACAAGACGCCGCTCGATTTTGGATTTCTGCCGGTGACCTCGCCGCTGAATTTGAAATCTCTGACGCCTCCCTGGTGCGGCGTCGTTTATCAGGTGACGCTGGGCGGGCCGGGGGCGCTGGCGTCCTCAGTGGGTTTCGATTCCAATCTGCTGATCGCCTGGTCGGCCTCGACGGTTGCCGGAGATCAACAGCAATCCGTTTTTATCGGATTAAGCCTTCCCGGCGCCAGTCCGGGCGCGAAGCTCTTCAGTCTTCAGGGCGTGATCAAGGTCGCGGTGGGGTCTATCGCCCTGTTGCGGCAAGCGGTGCAAGGGGGCAACGGCGACATGTTTTATTGCCTGCGCCTCGACGACAT
>Ga0134125_10010376_pt1 | contig 10470 bp, 8 predicted proteins | sample KB31751_FD_96464 | JGI IMG/M metagenome (GOLD analysis project Ga0134125, IMG submission 96464) | Terrestrial soil microbial communities with excess Nitrogen fertilizer from Kellogg Biological Station, Michigan, USA - KB3-175-1 | ecosystem: Environmental > Terrestrial > Soil > Unclassified ... | reverse complement strand
CGATTCGACATCGTCGAAGGGGAGCGCGATGTTGCGCCGGGCGTGCGCTGCGTTCCGTTGCCGGGACATACGCCCGGGCTTCAAGGCGTGCTCGTCGACACTGCAGCGGGTCCCTACCTCCTCGCCAGCGATCACTGTCCGCTCTTTGCAAACTTCGAGCAGCAGATTCCAACCGGCCTCATTCACGACCTCGAGGCATGGTATCGCTCGACGCGCCGCATTGCCGATTTGAAAGCGCGCGTGCTTCCGGGTCACGACATGAAGGTACTCGAGAAGAGCCGCTATCCGAGCTAGAGCCGGAGCATTGCCCGACGCCCGCGACGTCGTCGAAATGAAAAGGCCTCGATCGTTCGAGGCCTCGGGCAGGTGGTGGAGACGAGGAGGATCGAACTCCCGACCTTCGCATTGCGAACGCGACGCTCTCCCAGCTGAGCTACGTCCCCACGAGCGAGCATTATAGCTCACGGCCGCCGCGGAAACGTCCTTCGTGCGGCCGGCCGCCTCGCCGGCACTGCTAAACTTTCGGCAGGGAACGACAGGAGCAGCGAATGGGCAAGCACGTCATCCAGACCCCCGACGCGCCGGCGGCGATCGGGCCGTATTCGCAGGCAGTGCGCGTGGGCGACACGCTGTACATGTCCGGCCAAATCCCGCTCGATCCGAAGACGATGCAGATCGTCGACGGTGGCATCGAGGCGCAGGCGAGGCAGGTGTTCGCGAACCTCCGCGCGGTTGCAAAAGCAGCAGGGGCGAGCCTGAACGACATCGCGAAGCTGACGATCCTTCTCACCGACCTCGGCGAGTTTGCGAAAGTGAACGAGATCATGGCCGCCCACTTCGACGCACCCTATCCGGCGCGTGCGACGTATCAGGTCGCGGCGCTGCCGCGCGGCGCGAAGATCGAGGTCGAGGCGGTGCTGGTCGTGCCCGCGTGATCCGCTGACACGGACGGGACTGCTCGCACGGGAGGCGACCGTAGCCATATCGCGCAAGGCGCCGGTCAAGTCTCGAGACGGCAAGGCAGCGGCGCCGCGCAACACGCTCGCCGACAAGCTCGCACGCATCGGCGTCCTGCGCGACGAGGACCTGGTCCTGCATCTGCCGCTTCGCTACGAGGATCACACGCGCATCGTGCCGCTTCGCGACGTTCACGTCGGCGAAACGGTGCAGACCGAGGGGACGGTCAGGAGCGCCGAGATCCAGTATCGGCCGCGGCGGCAGTTCGTCTGCCTGATTCGCGACGAGCACAGTGACGCATCGTTGGTGCTGCGCTTCTTCTCGTTCTATCCGAGCCACCAGAAGTCGCTCAAGACGGGTGCGCGCGTTCGTGTCTTCGGCGACGTGCGCGCGGGGTATTTCGGTCCCGAGATCGTGCATCCGCAGTTCAGGATCGTCGCCGCCGACGAAGCGCTGCCCGAGCAATTGACGCCGGTCTACCCGACGACCGCCGGTCTTTCGCAGGACGCGTTGCGCAAGCTCACTGCGCGCGCGCTCGTAACCGATGCAGCGCGCACCGAGGAAACGCTGCCCGACGACCTGGTTCGCCGTCGGAGCTTGTGGAAGTTCGGTGATGCGGTCCGCTTTCTGCACGCCCCACCGCCACGCCTGAACGCGCTGACGCAACGCGCGCTGGATGCGCGTACCCACCCTGCGTGGACGCGGCTCAAGTTCGACGAGCTCCTCGCGCAGCAGCTTTCGCTCAAGGCGCACCGCAAGGCGCGGGCGTCGCGCCGCGCGCCGGTGCTGCGCGGCAACGGCACGTTGACGACGTCGCTGCTCGAGCGCGTGCCGTTCAAGCTCACGCGCGCGCAGGAACGCGTGTGGCGCGAGATCGCGCACGACCTTCGCCGTGCAATGCCGATGCAGCGACTCCTCCAGGGCGACGTCGGTTCCGGCAAGACGATCGTCGCGGCGCTGGCCGCGTTGCAGGCGATCGAAAGCGGCAAGCAGGTCGCGTTCATGGCGCCGACCGAAATCCTCGCCGAGCAGCATTTGCGCAAGCTGCAGACATGGCTCGGCGATGTCGGCATCGAGATCGCATGGCTTTCCGGATCGCTGCCCGCGAAAAAGCGCCGGCAGGCGATCGAGGCGCTCGCGAGCGGTGCGGCGCCGTTCGCGATCGGCACCCATGCGCTGTTCCAGGAAGGCGTCGCGATGCCGCGCCTCGGACTCGCAATCGTCGACGAGCAGCATCGCTTCGGCGTCGCGCAACGGCTCGCGCTGCGGGACAAGGGATTGGCCGATGCGCATCAGCTGATGATGAGCGCTACCCCGATTCCGCGCACGCTCGCGATGACGTTCTACGCCGACCTCGACGTGTCGATGCTCGACGAGATGCCACCGGGTCGCACGCCGGTGACGACGCGGCTCGTGAGTCAGAAGCGGCGCGCCCAGATGATCGACTGGGTGGGCAAGGCGTGCGGCGAGGGCCGACAGGTGTACTGGGTATGTCCGCTGATCGAGGAATCGGAGAAGCTCGAGCTGCAGACGGCGGTCGCGCTTCACGCGGAACTGACGCAGGCGTTCGCCGCATCGGGCATCGAGGTCGGCCTGCTGCATGGACGGATGAAGCCCGACGAGAAGGCGGCAACGATGGATGCGTTCGTGCGCGGCGAACTGCAGGTGCTCGTCGCGACGACCGTCATCGAGGTCGGCGTCGACGTGCCGAACGCGTCGATCATGGTGATCGAGCATGCCGAGCGATTCGGACTCGCGCAACTGCATCAGCTGCGCGGGCGCATCGGCCGCGGCACGGCGGAGAGCACGTGCGTGCTGCTGTTCGAGGAGCCGCTGACCGACACGGCGAAGCAGCGCCTGAAGGTGATCTACGAGACGACCGACGGCTTCGAGATCGCGCGTCAGGATCTCGTGATCCGCGGCCCCGGCGAGTTCCTCGGCGCGCGGCAGTCGGGGATGCCGCTGCTGCGCTTCGCCGACCTCGAGCGCGACGTCGCGCTGATCGAGCAGGCGCGCGATGCCGCCGATGCGCTGCTGCAAAACGACTCCGCCGCGGCGGCGAAGCATCTCGATCGCTGGCTCGGCGGCAAGCAGGGGTTCATCAAGGCATAAGCCTTGGTAGCGCCAGAGAGCACTTTCGCGGGCGCGAGACTCGTCTCAGACCGTATCGACAGCCCTTCGGTGCGAACGACTAACTAACCCAGCATCTGTGCCACGGCGAACACGACGTGCACGCTCGCGTGCGCGACCATCGCCGACTCGAGGCTGCGACGCCAGAACAGCCAGCCGAACAGAAGTCCGGCGACTGCGTTCAGCAGCAGCGTCCGCGCGACGACGACGAATGTGAGCGGCGTGGTCATCGCGGCCGCCGGCAGGTGACCCGCTGCGAAGAGCAGCGCGACGATCACGATCACTGCCGCGCCGATCGGCGCGGGCACCGCGGAAGCGTTCCGCGCAAACATCCGCATGCCGAGCCACGCGACGAACGACATCACGCCCCAGCGCATCATGATTTCCTCGGCGAGGCCGCCGTAGAGAATGCCGCCAGCCAGCCCGCCTGCGATCGTGCGCATCGAGGGCATCCGCTGCGTCGCATGCTGGAAGAGCGCGAAGTCGAGAGCGGCCACCGCCATGCCGATCGCAAGACCGCTGGCGATCGCAAGCGGCAGCTCCTTTGCGAATCCGCCGTGGACGTTCACGCGCGCGACATGCGACGTGAATCCGAGCCGCGGTGCGAGGGCGGCACCGACGGCAGCGCCTGCGATGACGAGCAGCGCGGGCTGGATCAGCGACAGCGCGGCGAGCGCTGACAACGACAGTCCGGGCGCATAGCCGTTGCGCAAGACGATCCGCAACGCCGGCAGCATGGCGAGCGGCAACGACGCGACGCCGACGAGCCCGAGCGCGACAAGCGGCCAGAAGCGGCGCGCGAACGACCGCGCGGTGTGATCGATCATTGACGTGAATCAACGAGTTGCAGAGGCTTCCTCACGGCTGCTGCGGTAAAATGCAACCCGCCCGGGCGACGTACGGTCCGCAACTCGCAGCGGCTCGCGCCGGTCCATTCTCACGATGTCGCTTTACACCCTTGGTCTCAGCCACACGACGGCGCCGCTCGACGTTCGCGAGCGGGTCGCGTTCTCGCCCGACGCCCTCTCCGGTGCGCTGCGCGAACTTACGGCCGGCCGCATGGCGAAGGAAGCGGCGATCCTGTCGACCTGCAACCGCACCGAAGTCTACTTCCACGGCGGGGAGCCGGCGCCGGTTGCGCGCTGGCTCGAGCACGCGCACGCGCTCCCGCCGTCGACGCTCTCGCCCTACGTGTACACGCTGAACGACGATCGCGCCGTGTCGCACGCGTTTCGCGTGGCGAGCGGACTCGATTCGATGGTGCTCGGCGAGCCGCAGATCCTCGGCCAGATGAAACAGGCGGTGCGGCACGCCGAAGCCGCCGGCTCGCTGGGCCTCGTGCTGAACCGGTTGTTCCAGCGCACGTTCGCCGTCGCCAAGGACGTGCGCACGCAAACCGAGATCGGCAGCGCGTCGGTCTCGATGGCCGCCGCGGCGGTGAAGCTCGCCGAACGCATCTTCCCGACGCTCGCGGAGCAGCGGCTGCTGCTGGTCGGCGCCGGCGAGATGATCGAGCTCACCGCGACGCATTTCGCGGCGCGCAAGCCCCGCTCGATCACGGTGGCCAATCGCACGCTCGAGCGCGGGAACAAGCTCGCGCATCGCTTCGGCGCCGATGCGATCACGCTTTCCGAGCTCAATGAGCGGCTCCCGCAGTTCGACGTCATCGTCACGTGCACGGCGAGCACGTTGCCGATCATCGGGAAGGGAACGCTCGAGCGCGTCGTGCGCAAGCGCAAGCACGCGCCGATCCTGATCGTCGATCTCGGCGTGCCGCGCGACGTCGAGGCCGAGGCTGCGCAACTCGACGACGTGTTCCTCTACAGCGTCGACGACCTCGCCGGCATCGTCAAGGACAACCTGTCGATTCGCCGCGAGGCGGTGCTGCAGGCCGAGCAGATGATTGCCGAGCAGACCGCCCATTTCCTGCGCTGGTTGCAGGGACGAACGGTCGTGCCGACGATCGCCTCGCTGTCGTCGCATCACGAAGCGCTGCGCAATCGCGAGCTCGAGCGCGCACGACGAATGCTGGACGCCGGCACGCCGGCCAACGAAGTTCTCGAAGCACTTGCACGCAGCCTCACGAGCAAGTTCCTGCATCCGCCGCTCGCGGCGCTGAACGCGGCGGGCGACGCCGAGCGCGCCGAACTGATCGCACTGTTCTCGCGCGTCTACGGCTGCGCCGAGCCGCCGGCCGAAACGTAGCTGCGCCGGCCGAGCCGCGCCGCGCGAGGGCGCACCGTTCGCGCGTGACGGTCGAAGACGCGCTCGTCGCATTCCCGTTTTCCGTTCGCATGAAACAGTCGCTACGCGTAAGGCTCGATCAATTGAGCGCACGCCTGATGGAGCTCGACGCTTTGCTCGCCGCCGAGGACGCGACGCGCGATCTCGATCGCTTTCGTGCGCTGTCCCGCGAGCGTGCGGAGATCGAGCCGGTCGTCGCGCGGTTCGGCGAATTCGGACGCGCCGAGGGCGACCTCGCCGCGGCGGTCGAGCTCGCGCACGATCCGCAGATGCGCGAGTACGCCGACGAGGAGCGGCGTGCCGCGGAAGGGCGGCTCGCGACGCTGACGTCCGAGCTGCAGGCGATGCTGCTGCCGAAGGATCCGAGCGACGAGCGCAACGTCTTCATCGAAATTCGCGCGGGCACCGGCGGCGACGAGTCGGCGCTCTTCGCCGCCGATCTCTTCCGGATGTACGCGCGCTACGCCGAGCGCCAGGATTGGCGTGTCGAGATCGTGTCCGAATCGGCATCCGATCTCGGCGGTTATCGCGAAATCGTCGCGCGCATCGCCGGCAACGGCGTTTACGCGAAGCTCAAATTCGAATCGGGCGGGCATCGCGTGCAGCGCGTGCCGGAGACCGAAGCGCAAGGCCGCATTCACACGTCGGCGTGCACGGTGGCGGTGCTGCCCGAGGCTGATCCGGTCGCCGACGTGACGATCAATCCGGCCGACATTCGCATCGACACGTTCCGCGCATCGGGCGCAGGCGGCCAGCACATCAACAAGACCGACTCGGCGGTGCGCATCACGCATTTGCCGACGGGCATCGTCGTCGAATGCCAGGACGACCGATCGCAGCACCGCAATCGCGCGCAGGCGATGGCAGTGCTCGCGTCACGGCTCGTCGACAAGGAGCGGCGCGAGCGCCAGCAGAAGGAGGCCGCGCACCGGAAGAGCCTGATTGGCTCGGGCGATCGCAGCGAGCGGATCCGCACCTACAATTTTCCGCAGGGACGGGTGACCGACCACCGGATCAACCTGACGCTCTACAGGATCGACGCGATCATGCAGGGCGATCTCGACGAGCTGATCGGCGCGCTCGCGCAGGAATTCCAGGCCCAGCAGCTCGCGGAGCTCGCGACGGAAGCATGAACGGCGCGGACAGAGCGTGGTGCGTGACGAAGCGCCTCGCGCTGTCGGAGATCACATGCGAGGATGGCAACGAGCTCTACGAGCTCGACGCCGATCCGCGCGTGATGCGCTACATCGGCACCGGGCACGTGTCGGCGCGCGAGCAGGTCGACGAAGCGCTGCGGCGCATCCCGCGCGCCTATGCGCTCTATCCGGGGCTCGGCACGTGGCGCGCGACACGCCGCGACAACGGTGACTTCGTCGGCTGGTTCGCGCTCAAGTACATTCCGGGCACCACCGAAGTCGAAGTCGGCTATCGGCTGCGCTTCGGCGCCTGGGGCAGGGGATTCGCCACCGAGGGCGCCGCCGCGCTCGTGCGCCACGGCTTCGACGATCTCGGCCTTTATCGCATCCTCGGCGTCACGCATCCCGACAACGCGGCGTCGCAGCGCGTGCTGCTGAAGGCCGGGCTCTCCGACGCGGGATGGGGACATTACTACGGACGGCCGGTACGCGTGTTCGAATGCGTGCGCGACGCGGCCTGGCAGCCACAATGGCTGGCGTGAGCACCCTCGACCGCTCCACGCTGCGAGTCTCGCACCCTCTCCCGCCACGCGGGAGAGGGTAGGGTGAGGGTGGCCGACCTCGCGCTCACCGTACGGCAGGCGCTCGTTCAGGCGAGCCTCGCGCCGATCGACGCGCAGGTGCTGCTCGCTCACGTGCTCGGCGTCGATCGTGCATGGCTCGTCGCGCATGCGACCGATCCGCTCGCCACCGGCGACCTCGAGACGTACTTCACGCTCGCCAGGCGCCGCCGCGGCGGCGAGCCGGTGGCGTACTTGACCGGTACGCGCGAATTCTGGGGACTGTCCCTCGCCGTCGACCGCTCGGTGCTGATCCCGCGGCCCGAGACCGAGACGCTCGTCGAATGCGCGCTTCGCGCGCTGCCAGCCGACCGGCCGGCGCGAGTGCTCGACCTCGGCACCGGCTCCGGCGCGATCGCGCTCGCCATCGCGCACGAGCGGCCGCGGGCGGACGTGCTCGGCGTCGATGCGTCGCCGTCCGCACTCGCAGTCGCCCGCCGCAACGCCGAGCGGGTGAAACTTGCGAACGTGCGCTGGCTCCAATCCGACTGGTACGGGGAACTCGAAGGCGACGGCGCACCCTTCGACGTGATTGCAGGCAATCCGCCGTACGTCGCCGACGGCGATCCGCATCTCGCGGACGGCGACGTTCGCTTCGAACCCGTGTCGGCATTGCGCGCGGGACGCGACGGCCTCGATGCGTTGCGCATCGTGATCGCAGGTGCGCCTGCCTGGCTCGCACGCGGCGGCACGCTCGCCGTCGAGCACGGTTTCGAGCAGGCGCCTGCGGTCCGCGCGCTGATGCGCGAAGCGGGCCTCGCCGACCAGGGCACTTTTCGCGACCTTGCGGGCATCGAGCGCGTGAGCATCGCGATGAAAGCGAATTCAGATTAGACGTGGCGCACGCGCCGCGACCAGCCATTTCCGAACATGAAGAGACGCAGTAACGACCCTGTCCGATTGATTCCGCCGGCCCGTGAGATCCTCCGCGACCCTGCCGTCTGGGCATGGATCGCCGTGGCGCTGCTCGCGATCCTGCCGGCGCGTGCGGTGCTGGCCGGCAGTTGATCCGGTTCGTGCGCCGGCCCGTCATCCCGCTTCGCCGCGTTTCATCGTCGCCCCTTGCGTCTCGTCGCGAGCATCCGCCCTTGGCGACCTGCGTTCGCTACACTTCGATTCCCTGGCGGGCCCTCGGTGGGTCCTTTGACGGAGACTCTTTCGTGTCCAACCGCTACCTGTCGTTGTTGCTGACGCTTGCGCTGCTGGTCGCCACTTGCGCGTTTGCGCAAACCAAGCCGAGGATCGAGAAGGCCGCCGATCTGCCGCGTTTTTCGTATCGGGTCGAGGGCAGCGTCGAGGACATGATCCGCGACGACGCGACATTCAAGCGCTTCGCCGGCGCGGTCCGCCACGACGCCGAGTCGGTGCTGGCCGGCTACGAAATCGACGATCACGCGACGCTGCGCCAGCTCGAAGGCGAGCTCGCGCTGCTCGACTACCTCGACGGCAAGGACGACAGTGCGTTGAAGCGCGTCGAGCGCGTGCGCGAATTGCAGGACAAGCCGGCCGACAAGCTGATGTCGGGGCTGCAGCTTCGCTCGATGATCGCGGCACAGCGCGAGGCCGGCGATCACACGTCGGCGGCGTATCGGCAGGACGTCGGGCAACTGATCGCCGCCGAACTCGCCAAGATGCCTTACGAAGTCGTCCAGAACGAAGTGCGCGAAGCGAAGGCATCGGCCGAGATCATGAGCGAGGCGCTGACGCTCGGCTACGTACGCAACGTCATTCAGCCGACGGCCGAGAAGGCGGGCGCGCTCTCCTCCGACCTGGCGCCGGCGGTGATCAATGCGAAGTACCGGCTCGTCGCGACGCTGCCGCTCAAGAAGACGCTCGTCGACGTCTACAGCACCTACCTGGCCGCGCACCACGTCGAGAAGCCCGACATCTGGGCCGCGCGCGATGTCGTGTTGCCGCCCGACAAGCACTACGCGACGGTGAACGTCGGCATCTGGGACAGCGGCGTCGACACGTCGCTCTTCGGCAAGCGCGTCGTCGACGACGGCGCCAAGCCGGCGGTGATCGCGTTCGACCGCTTCACGAAGCCCGCGCAGGGCGCGCTGCAGCCGATACCTGCCGACCTCAAGAACCGCATCCCGCAGATGAAGGCGCGGCTCAAGGGCTTCTCCGATCTGCGCTCGAACATCGACAGCCCGGAGGCGAGCGAAGTCAAGCAATACCTGTCGACGCTGAAGCCCGACGAATACAAGTCGGCGATCGAGGAGCTCGATCTCGCCGGCAACTGGATGCACGGCACGCACGTCGCCGGCATCACGATGGCGGGCAATCCGTACGCGCGTCTCGTCGTCGGCCGCATCGAGTTCGACTGGCATCTTCTGCCCGATCCGTGCCCGACGAAGGAGCTGGCGCTCCGCGACGCGAAGAATCAGCAGGCATACGTCGACTTCTTCAAGCGGCACCACGTGCGCGTCGTCAACATGAGCTGGGGCGGCAGCGTCAAGGGCGAGGAAGAGCAGCTCGAGCTCTGCAACATCGGCAAGACGCCGGGTGAGCGCAAGAAGATCGCGCGCGACTATTTCGACATCCAGAAGGATGCGCTGACGAAGGCGTTCGCGAGCGCGCCGAACATCCTGTTCGTCACGGCCGCCGGCAACAGCAACGACGACGCGTCGTTCATCGAGGACATTCCGGCCGGCATCAAGGCACCCAATCTGATCACCGTCGGCGCCGTCGACAAGGCCGGCGACGAGGCGTCCTTCACGAGCTACGGCCCGACCGTCGTCGTCGACGCGAACGGCTATCAGGTCGAAAGCGTGATTCCCGGCGGCGAAAAGCTGGCCGAGTCGGGAACGTCGATGGCGTCACCGCAGGTCGCGAACCTCGCGGCGAAGATGCTCGCGGTCAATCCGAAGCTCACGCCGCCGCAGCTCATCACGATCATTCGCGATACTGCTGACAAGACCCCCGACGGACGCCGCCACCTGATCGATCCGAAGAAGGCGATCGCGGCGGCGGAAGGGAAGAACGCGTCGTGACCCTACTTTGATCCTGGCGCTTCGACCCCCAGCTTCGCCGCCCACGGTGCCAGCGCGGGCATGATCTCGTGATACAGCGCGACGCCGCGCTCGCTTTGCTCGCGATGCAACCGTAGTGCGCGCTCGCCGGGCAGGCGCACCGCCGGGCCGCCGGGACGCGGTGTCGCCGCGTGGCACGCATCGACGAGCCAGTCCATCTGGCGATCGAACGCGTCGCGCCCGGCGAACGCGGCGGGGTCGAGCACCTGCACGAATACGGTCGCACCCCAGCCCTCGGCGGGGTCGGCGCGGCCGTGTCCCGAGAGGCCCGCCGTCATCGCCTCGATCAGCAGCGCGAGCGCGTAGCCCTTGTGGCCGGCCTCGAGACCGCCGAGCGGCAGCAGCGTT
>Ga0134125_10010375_pt1 | contig 10470 bp, 10 predicted proteins | sample KB31751_FD_96464 | JGI IMG/M metagenome (GOLD analysis project Ga0134125, IMG submission 96464) | Terrestrial soil microbial communities with excess Nitrogen fertilizer from Kellogg Biological Station, Michigan, USA - KB3-175-1 | ecosystem: Environmental > Terrestrial > Soil > Unclassified ... | reverse complement strand
GCGGGGTCGTTCAAATTCACCTGGCCGGCTTTTATCTGCTGAATCAGCCCTGCCGGAAGAGCGTCCTGGTCAACTTTCAATCCAACAGCCAGTGCGGTGGCGGGGGACACACCGGGTCCTACGCCACCTAATTTCGCTCCTTCAATGGCTTGGTGGAGCCCGAGCATTCCACCCCAGTAATCCTGGTCTCCGAAGGTATCGAAACGGAAGATCTGTCTGCCTTGGTCGACCAGCGATGCCCCGTTATGGTTGATCTCTACATCGGCGGCAGTGAGGGACTGCTTTTGTTTAGCGTACAGTGCGAGAACAACAATCGCACTTAATGCAAACGTGAGGGGGATCCTTAACTTGCTCATGTCCTTTTAACCTCGAAATTGGTGAAACTCGAAAGGGGGGATACGAAACACCCGGAAAGGCTCATCTGTGTTGATGCCACACAGCAAGCAGAAGATGTAACTCGTGACACGATGTATTAAACAGTACTGTCCGGTTAAGGACACTTGCGGACTCGAGTCATTTTTCATGAACCGTTTTTCTTTCTTCGACTGGGACAAGAAACCTGTTCGCTTTGCTATGAGGCTTGCCCAAATATGCACGTCATATGCTGAGCTCTCCCTAAGGACTATGTCTTCGTTACGATTGTTTTTACGCGTAGTACGAACAAACCATTGTGCGAGCACGCACCGGGTCTGATGATGTTTTTGAGGGGGTTCTCGTCTGGGTTTACCGGGTGTTGAATACCTCTTCTGAGAGTGTTGCCACACTTCGAAGTCAGTTGAATGCATTCCGAGTGGGTACCCGCACAAAAAATGCTTCTGCAGGACCAGACCGAACAACTTTGGACACTGGGTGTCTATTTCATTCTCGTCCTTTTGCTCGTGGCAGCGATGCTTGCGGTTTCGAACGTCTTGGGGCAGCGGCACGATGAGAATGCGACTGGGCAGCCTTATGAATCAGGAATCCTCTCTGAAGGATCAGCCCGAGTTCAGGTCGCGGCCAAGTTCTATCTGGTGGCGATGTTCTTCGTCATCTTCGACCTGGAGGCTGTTTTCATTTTTGCCTGGGCGATTGCCGCCCGTGAATTAGGCTGGGTGGGTTACTGGGAGATCTTGGGTTTCATTGTGATTTTGCTCGCTGCCCTGGTGTATCTGTGGCGCATGGGAGCACTCGATTGGAGTCCCAAGTCGCCGCACCATCCGCATGGGTCACTGACATCTTAATGCGCTGGTCGATGAGCAAACTCGATTCTCGAAAAAGCCTATCTGAAGCTGACCAAGCGCCGATGGAGGAAGCAGTGCGGCGGACCCTCATTCTGTCCCGACTGCAAGACCTGCTGGGCTGGGGCCGCAAGAACTCCATCTGGCCGTTCAATTTTGGCCTCTCCTGTTGCTATGTCGAGATGGCTACAAGCATCACCAGTAAATACGATATTGCGCGTTTCGGGGCAGAAGTGATTCGCGGTACGCCCCGGCAAGCCGACCTGATGGTGATTGCGGGAACGGTTTTCATCAAAATGGCGCCGGTGATCCAGCGGCTCTATGAACAGATGATGGAACCGCGCTGGGTCATCTCCATGGGGTCGTGCGCCAATTCCGGCGGCATGTATGACATCTACAGCGTGGTGCAGGGAGTGGATAAGTTTCTGCCCGTGGACGTGTATGTGCCCGGTTGCCCACCTCGTCCTGACGCTTTTCTGGAAGGTCTGCTGCTGCTGCAAAACGCCGTAGGTACTGAACGCCGGCCGTTGAGCTGGGTGGTCGGACCACAAGGAACAGAGCGGCCACAACTTCCCTCGATGCGCGATATCAAGGCGGCCAAAAGGCAGAAAGAGACCAGTCTGCGTTCGCCAGACGAAGTTTAATGATGCCCGCGATTGCAAACCCGACGATTCACGAGGAACTCCAGGACAAAGTTGGAGAAGGTGTCCTCGCATCTCAATCGGCGCGCGATGGAATCCCTACGTTCTGGGTGACAAAAGAAAACATCCACGGTCTTCTACGCTATCTCAAAAACGAAATTCCACAGCCCTACCGGATGCTCTACGACCTGAGTGCGATCGACGAACGGGAGAAGAAGTATCGCGAGGGCCAGCCAGACAGCGACTTCACCGTTGTTTACCATCTGCTGTCCTTCGATCGCAACGAATATGTCCGAGTCAAAGTACCACTCAAGAGCGACCACCTCGCATTGGATACTGCTACCGATATCTGGGCAGCCGCCAACTGGTATGAGCGCGAAATATGGGACATGTTTGGCATCGTGTTTGAGAATCATCCGCACTTGACCCGCATTCTGATGCCGAAGACCTGGACTGGCCATCCACTGCGTAAGGATCATCCTGCGCGGGCGACTGAAATGGGTCCCTTCCACCTCCCGGAAGAAAAACAAGAGGCAGAGCAGGAGGCGTTGCGTTTCCGTCCGGAGGATTGGGGAATGAAGCGGACGCACGACGATGAAGACTTCATCTTTCTCAACGTGGGGCCTCAGCATCCTGGAACCCACGGCGTGCTGCGTATTGTGCTTCAGCTTGATGGTGAGGTGATCGTGGATGCGGTGCCGGAAATCGGCTTCCATCATCGCGGCGCCGAGAAAATGGGCGAGCGCCAGAGTTGGCACACCTACATTCCATATACAGATCGAGTCGACTACCTGGGCGGTGTGATGAATAATCTCGCCTACCTCAACTCGGTGGAGCAGCTTGCGGGAATCGAGGTGCCGCCTCGCGCGCAGGTGATCCGGGTCATGATGGTGGAGTTGTTTCGCATTATCAGCCACCTTGTCTGGTATGGCACTTTTGCTCAGGACCTGGGGCAGATGTCTCCGGTTTTCTTTACCTTCAACGATCGTGAGCGCGCTCTGGCCATCGTGGAAGCCGTTACTGGCGCGCGCATGCATCCTAACTGGTTTCGCATTGGAGGCGTTGCCCAGGACCTGCCGCGCGGCTGGGAACTGATGTTCCGTGATTTTCTGGACTACTTCCCACCGCGCCTGCGCGAGTACGACCACATGGTTCTACACAACGAGATTTTCAAGGCGCGCACCAAGGGCATAGGCAGTTTCACGACTCAGGAAGGAATCGAGTGGGGCGTTACCGGTCCCAACTTGCGCGCAACTGGCTTCGCCTGGGACTTCCGCAAGAAGCAGCCATATTCCGGTTATGAGCAGTTTGACTTCGACATTCCTACTGGCCAGAAAGGGGATTGCTATGACCGGGCGGTAGTGCGTGTCGAAGAGATGCGGCAGAGCCTTCGCATCATTGAGCAATGCGTCAAGAACATGCCGGAGGGTCCATACAAGTCTGCTGCTCCCCTGGCCACCCCGCCAGAAAAGCCGCGCACAATGCACGACATTGAAACTTTGATCACGCACTTTCTCGGCGTGACCTGGGGACCAGTGATCCCGCCGGGTGAGGCGCTATGTCCCATTGAAGCTACCAAAGGAAATAATGGCTATTACCTGGTCAGCGACGGTAACACGATCTCGTATCGGACACGAATTCGCACGCCATCGTTTCCACACATCCAGTTGCTTCCTGTGATCTGCCGTGGGCTCATGGTTCCGGACCTACTCGCCATTCTCGGCAGCATTGACTTCGTTTTGGCCGATATAGACCGATGACCCATCAACCATGAGGAGCTTACAGCCATGCTGGCGCCCGAAGAAAGACAGGAGATCGAAGTTGAACGTGCCCATTATCCCACTAGGCAGGCGGTTTGCATTGAAGCCCTGAAAGTGGTCCAGCGCCATCGCGGATGGGTGTCGGACGAAGCGTTGCAAGATATTGGAGATGCGCTTGACATGACTCCCGAGGAACTGGACGGAGTCGCAACATTTTACAATCTGGTCTTCCGCAAGCCCGTAGGACGCCACATAGCACTGATCTGCGACAGCGTGAGCTGCTGGATCATGGGATACGAAAAGCTATGCCAAGGCCTCACGTCGCGGCTCAAGATCAGCTTAGGCGAGACCACTGCCGACAATCGGTTTACGCTGTTGCCCATCGTTTGCTTAGGGGTCTGCGATCACGCGCCGGCCCTGATGATCGACGATGACCTTTATCGAGACGTCGAGCCCGGCCAACTGGATGAAGTGCTGGAGAACTACAAATAGACAAGTGCATGGAGAAGCCGCTTACCAAGAACATCCCGTCGCATGGAGCCGAACCGCCGGACCGCAAGGCCTACGAAAACTCCGGCGGCTACGCAGGCTTGCGCAAAGCGATACGCATGGCGCCGGCCGAGGTCCGCGACCTGGTTGATAAATCCAATCTGCGAGGCCGTGGCGGCGCTGGATTTCCTACGGGCAAGAAATGGAGCTTCGTGCCCATGGGCGAGGATGCGCCCCACCCCAAGTACCTGGTCGCCAATGCGGATGAGATGGAGCCAGGGACCTTCAAGGACCGGTTGCTGATGGAAGGCGATCCGCATCAGTTGATTGAAGGCATGATCATCTCCACATATGCCATCCAGGCAAACGTCGCCTATATCTTTCTGCGCCAGGAATACAAACTGTCCGAAAGACGCTTGCGCAAGGCGCTTACCGAGGCCTACGAAAACCACTATTTGGGCAAGAACATACTCGGCTCGGGCTTCAGCGTCGAGATGCACCTCCATGTCAGCGCTGGCCGTTACATGTGCGGTGAGGAAACTGGGCTGCTGAATGCCCTTGAAGGCAAACGTGCAAATCCCCGTTCCAAGCCGCCATTTCCCCAGGTCTCCGGCCTGTGGGGAAAACCCACGGTCGTGCAGAACGTGGAGACGCTCTGCAACGTGTCCCACATCGTCAGCAATGGACCCGATTGGTTCAAGAACCTAAGCCACACAGCGGACGGGGGAACCAAGCTATACGGCGCAAGCGGCAAGGTAAAGCGACCGGGCCTATGGGAACTGCCGATGGGCACGACCATCCGAGAGTTGTTGGAGGAACACGCGGGTGGAATGCGCGACGGTGTGAAGTTTCGAGGTCTGCTTCCGGGGGGCGCTTCGACCGATTTTCTTACCGAGCAACATCTGGACGTACGCATGGATTTCAGCGAGGTCCAGAAAGCTGGCAGCCGGATGGGCACCGGCACCATGATTATCTTGGACGATCAGACCTGTCCGGTCGGCATGGTGTGGAACCTGGAGCGTTTCTTCGCGCAGGAGTCCTGCGGCTGGTGCACGCCCTGCTGGAGCGGGCTCCATTGGACAGAACGCATGTTGGGCGCAATGGAAGAAGGACAGGGGCGGCCCGAACACCTGGAACGGCTGGAGTTTCAGACCAAATTCAACGCACCTGGAAATACTTTTTGCGCGCTCGCGCCCGGCGCCATGGAACCGCTGCAAAGCGCGCTCAAGTATTTCCGTTCCGATTTTGAGCGGCATGTCCATGAACACCGTTGTCCCTGGAGATAGGATGGCGCGGATCTACGTCGAGGATCGAAGTTACCTGGCGGACCCCAAGCAGAACCTGTTGCATGCGTGTCTCTCGCTTGGATTCAACCTGCCTTACTTCTGCTGGCATCCCGTCATGGGTTCGGTGGGCGCGTGCCGGCAATGCGCCGTCAAGCACTTCAAGGATGAAAAAGACACGCACGGAAAACTTGTCATGGCTTGCATGACACCTGCCGCTGAGGGGACGCGAATTTCGATCAAGGACCCGGAAGCCGTTGCGTTCCGGGCTGGAATCATTGAAGGCATGATGACGAACCATCCCCACGATTGCCCGGTTTGCGATGAGGGCGGCCATTGTCATCTCCAGGACATGACAGTGATGACCGGTCATGCCTATCGCAGGTACGCCTTCCAGAAGCGCACTTTCCGCAATCAATACTTGGGTCCGCTCGTCAATCACGAAATGAACCGCTGCATCCAGTGTTACCGTTGCGTGCGTTTTTATCGCGAGTATGCGGGCGGAAGGGACTTTGATGCGTTCGGCTTGCGGGACCAGGTTTACTTCGGTCGTCAAGCAGACGGGGTGCTGGAGAACGAGTTCAGCGGCAACTTAGCCGAAGTCTGCCCGACAGGCGTCTTTACTGACAAGACCTTAAAACGGCATTACACGCGAAAGTGGGATATGCAGATGGCGCCGTCGGTCTGCGTCCATTGCGGGTTGGGCTGCAACACCACCCCCGGCGAACGCTACGGAATGTTACGCCAGATCGTCACTCGCTATAACAGAGAGGTCAATGGATATTTCCTTTGCGACCGTGGGCGTTATGGCTATGAGTTCGTAAACAGCGATCGGCGGATTCGCCAACCACGCCTCGCCCGCGACCAGCAACCCAAGAGCATCACGAAAGCAGAGGCCCTTCAGCATCTGGCTCCGCTCATAGCCGAAGGCAAGAGAGTAATCGGCATCGGCTCACCACGGGCTTCACTGGAGTCTAACTTCGTCTTGCGCACGCTAGTTGGCCCCGAGCGCTTTTACGCCGGCGTTTCCGACGACCACTTCCCATTGATTTCGGCCATGATTGAGATCCTGCGACACAGTCCCGTGCATTCACCATCGCTGCGCGAAATCGAACTTTCCGATGCGGTGCTCATCCTGGGCGAGGATGTCACCAATATCGCGCCAAGAATGGCATTGAGCCTGCGCCAGTCCGTTCGGCAACAGCCCATGCAAATCGCCGACAAGATGCGCATTCCACTCTGGGATGACCACGCCGTAAGGGATGCGCTGCAGGATGCAAAAGGTCCGCTATTTATTGCCACTCCCGCGGCAACACATCTGGATGACGTCGCGACCCATAGCTACCGTGCCGCTCCCAATGATGTGGCGCGGCTCGGTTTTGCCATCGCCCACCTGCTCGATAAGAATGCGCCTGCGGTGTCAGACTTGCCGGCTGACGTACGGGCTCTGGCTGACGGCATCGCGCAAGCACTGCAGAAGGCGCAACGGCCACTCGTCATTTCAGGCGCCAGTTGCAATAGCATGGCGATTGTTCAGGCAGCGGCGAATGTGGCCCGCGCACTGGTCATCGCCGGGGTTCCCGCCGCGCTCAGTTTCATCGTGCCGGAGTGCAACAGCTTCGGACTGGCTCTGATGGAGAGCGCGTCTCTGAGCCAAGCATTTGACGCTGTGCTAGGCGGGGCAGTGGATGCGATCGTGGTCCTGGAAAACGACCTCTACCGGCGAGCGCCGGCGCGATCAGTCGACCCATTTCTGGCCGGCGCGAAGCATGTGATAGTCCTCGATCACTTGCTGAATCAAACCGCGGAGACGGCCACACTCGCGCTTCCAGCAGGGACCTTCGCAGAGACGGATGGCACGCTGGTGAGCGGCGAAGGGCGCGCGCAGCGCTTCTATCAGGTCTTTGTGCCGGACGGAGATATTCAAGCAAGCTGGCAGTGGCTGCGCGATGTGATGGCTGCTGCCGGACGGCAGGAGGGGATCGCCTGGAAGCATATCGACGATGTGATCGCGGCCATGGCTGCGGCCATTCCCGCACTAGCCCAAGTTCAACAAGCTGCGCCTGACGCAACTTTCCGGATCGCCGGCGAGAAAGTACCTCGGGAGCCGGAACGCTACAGCGGGCGCACGGCCATGTTGGCGAACATCAGCGTGCACGAGCCCAAGCCGCCGGATGATCCTAACACGCCGTTTTCATTCTCCATGGAAGGTACGCTCGAGCAGCCTCCTGCCGCACTGATTCCTTTTTTCTGGTCACCGGGTTGGAATTCGATCCAGGCGACTAATTTTTACCAGACCGAAATTGCTGGCCCATTGCGGGGAGGTGATCCTGGGGTTCGGTTGATTGAGCCTGCGCCGCAACTCCATGACACGTATTTTGGCCAGATCCCGACCGCATTTACACGGAGCAGTGATGAATGGCTGCTTGTTCCCCTTTACCACATCTTCGGCTCAGAAGAGTTAAGTCTGTCGGCTTCGGGAGTTGCTGAACTGGCGCCGAAACCGTACCTGGCCCTCAATGCGGAAGATGCCAAACGCCTGGGGATCGAGCCGGGTGAACAAATCACGATGAAACTTGAGGGTACGGCTCACTGTCTTCCCGTCAAGATCAAGGCTGAGTTGCCTCTGGGTATTGCGGGGCTGCCGGTTGGGCTTTCCGGCTTGGCCGGAATCAGCCTCCCTGTCTGGAGTGTCTTGGAACGGGAGGGCAAACCGGCACATTCTTCATGACAAGCCCTTATCCCATTGCGACGATCATCGGCCTGCTCATTGTAGCGTTGAGCATTGCCTCAGGGCTGATTTGGCTCGAACGCCGGGTGCTCGCGTTGTGGCAGGACCGCTACGGACCTAACCGCGTCGGACCTTTTGGCCTGCTCCAGGTGGTGGCGGACATGATCAAGATATTCACCAAGGAGGACTGGATTCCTCCTTTTGCTGATAAGCCGGTGTTTGTGCTGGCCCCCGCCATCATTGTGGTGACCGTGCTGATGACTTTCGCCGTGCTTCCCATTGCACCCGGCATCATCGTAACCGATATCAACGTGGGGTTGCTCTTCTTCCTGGCCATGTCTTCGCTGGGGGTTTATGGCGTAGTGCTTGCAGGCTGGTCATCGGATAACAAGTATTCACTGCTGGGCGGATTGCGTGCAGCGGCCCAAATGATCAGCTACGAAGTCTTCATGGGCCTATCTCTAATGGGAGTGGTGGTGCTGGCAGGTTCATTCGACCTGGTCAAGATTGTTGAAGCACAAAGGAAGATGTGGTTTGTGATTCCACAATTTCTTGGCTTCGTATTGTTCCTTATCGCGGGCATTGCGGAAACGCGCCGCTTGCCGTTCGATCTGCCGGAAGCCGAGAGCGAACTGGTCGCCGGATATCACTCGGAGTACTCCGGAATGAAGTTTGGCATGTTCTTTGTGGGCGAGTATCTGGGCGTCACGCTGATCTCAGCTCTTATTGCAGTATTGTTTTTCGGCGGCTGGCTGGGTCCTTGGTTGCCGCCAATCGTTTGGTTTTTCATCAAGATATTTTTCTTTATTTGTTTTTTTATCCTGCTGCGTGCGTCATTGCCGCGGCCGCGTTTTGATCAACTCATGTCCTGGGGATGGAAGCTGATGCTGCCATTGGCCCTCGCCAACATTCTGATAACGGGTGCAGTCGCGCTCGCGTTTCGCTAGCGCGCTTTTACAGAAAGGCAGGTTGCGAATGCTAAGTGTGCTCAGGACCATGTGGGACGTTTTCCTGCATGCCTTTCATCGCCGGATCACGGTGCAGTACCCCGAACAGAAAGCCTACCTCGCTCCGCGTTACCGTGGACGCATCATTCTCGCCCGCGACCCGGATGGCGGAGAACGCTGCGTAGGCTGCTATCTGTGCGCCGCCGTATGCCCGGTGGATTGCATCGCGCTTCAGGCGACCGAGGATGAACACGGACGCCGCTATCCTGAGTTTTTCCGCATCAACTTCTCCCGCTGCATCTTCTGCGGATTCTGCGAGGACGCTTGCCCCACATATGCAATTCAACTCATTCCTGACGTCGAAATGGGCGAGTACCATCGCCCCAGCCTGGTTTATGAGAAAGAACAACTGTTGATCGATGGTCCCGGAAAATATCCCGGATACAACTATTGGAAGGTCTGCGGCGTCGAGATCGGCGGCAAAGGAAAAGGCGAAGCCGAGAACGAGGCGCCCGCTACCGACTTGCGCAGGCTATTACCTTGAGCTATTGATGGATGCAATGTTCTATATCGCGGCAGTGGTGGCGATTCTGGCCACGGTGATGGTAATCACGCGCCTGAACGCGGTCCATGCCTTGCTTTACCTGATCGTCTCGCTGCTTGCGGTAGCAGTGATCTTCTACACCCTCGGCGCTCCGTTCATGGCAGCGCTAGAAGTGATCATCTATGCCGGGGCGATCATGGTGCTTTTTGTGTTTGTCATCATGATGCTCAACCTTGGTCCCAGAACAACGGAAACAGAGCGCATCTGGCTCAAACCTAACATGTGGATAGGACCGTGCATCCTGTCTGCGATCTTGATCGCCGAAGTGTCATACCTGCTGTTGCGAGCTGGATCCGCGCCACAGGGCGCCGCCTCGGTTCAGCCCAAACAGGTCGGCATGGCCTTGTTTGGTCCCTATTTAATCGGCGTGGAACTGGCTTCCATGCTTTTGCTGGGCGCCATCGTCGGCGCCTATCATCTGGCCCGGCCAAAACTGGAACAACTGGAGACACAATATGTCATCAATTCCGATGGAACACGGGTTGCTGCTGGCGGCAATATTGTTCGCGCTGGGACTCATCGGCCTTCTGGTGCGGCGTAATTTGATCTTCATCCTCATGTCGATCGAGGTAATGCTCAACGCAGCTGGCCTCGCGTTTGTGGTTGCCGGTTCACGCTGGGCACAGCCGGACGGTCAGGTCATGTTTATCTTCATTCTGGCTACGGCAGCCGCCGAGGTCTCCGTAGGTCTTGCGTTATTGCTGCAGTTGCACCACCAGTACAAATCATTGGATGCCGATGCTGCCAGTTTAATGAGAGGATAGCGTGCTCAGTCTGTTGTGGCTAATCCCGGCGATT
>Ga0134125_10010373_pt1 | contig 10471 bp, 6 predicted proteins | sample KB31751_FD_96464 | JGI IMG/M metagenome (GOLD analysis project Ga0134125, IMG submission 96464) | Terrestrial soil microbial communities with excess Nitrogen fertilizer from Kellogg Biological Station, Michigan, USA - KB3-175-1 | ecosystem: Environmental > Terrestrial > Soil > Unclassified ... | reverse complement strand
GAATCCTCGAGCGGCACCCAGTGGTTGCCCTCGGCGTAGTCGCGCTTGATGTTCTTCAGCAGGTCCGGGGGCTTGATGCGGTCGGGCTTGAACGGCTCGTACTCGACGCCGAAGAACTTGGCGAGCGCCGCGCCGATGGCGGGCAGCTTCACCTGGAACTCCTCGACCAGCGTGTCCTCGACGTTGCGGTTCTTGCGGCGCGCGGCCTTGGTGGCGAGGTCGAGCTCGCCGGCGGCGATCACGTTGTCGATCACCAGGTACTCGAACTTCGACTGCACCGAGCCGGGCATCTGCTGGCGCACGCGAAAGGCGATGGCGAGCGTCTTGGAGAGCTCCACCACGCCCTCGTCGTGCAGGCTCGAGAAGGGCTGCCCCGCGAGGTTGTTGATGAGCTGGATCACGCCCATCAGCTCCTGGCCGGTATCCCCGCCCAGGATCGGCGCGATCAGCATCTGCTTGGAGCGGTAGCCGGTGCGCTGGTCGACCGCCTTCAGGAACGTGAGGTTCTGCGAGTACTGCTTGAGCTCGCTGTCGTCGTACACGTCCTTGATGTTCATGTGGCGCTTGTTCAGCGCCGCGTAGCCGGCGAGCGAGGACTCCGAGATCGGCAGCTTGATGTCCTTGAAGGAATTGAGCCCCGTCTTCACCTTCGAGACGATGGACGAGCCGTCCTCGCTCATGATGTAGACCGTCATCCGGTCGGCCTCGAAGAGCTGGCAGATGTCCCGGGAGACGTCGAGGATGATCTCGTCCACGTTCTGCGTGGAGTGGATCCGGTTGGTGACCGCCTGCAGCTTCTTGGAGAAGGCAAGCTTCACCGCCATGTCGGGCCCGCTTCCCGACGATTGTCCGACTTTGGGTTCCAGCACCGCGCTCATAGTCTTGCCTGCCTTTGTCTCGCGTCTCGCTTCTCGCGTGACACGTCTAGAGAATGAATTCCTGGTTGTTCTCGAGCATCCGCGGCCGCCAGCGCCCGGCCGCCTCGCCCACCTCCTTCATGGTGAGCGCGCCCTCCCCGGGCTTCAGATGCGTGATGAAAACCTCAGGCCGCGCCCGCATCTTCTCCAGCTCCTCGGCAAGCATCCGCGGGCACAGGTGCTTGGAGGCCACCGCGATCGCGCGCTCCTTGTTGGAGAACGCGGTCTCGATGATGAGGTACTTCAGGTTCTGCGTGGCGTTCACGACCTTCCAGAGGGCGTCGTTGGTCGAGGTGTCGCCGCTGAAGATGAGGGCCGCGCGCTCGGTCTCGATGGCGTAGCCCACCGCCGGCACCGTGTGGTTCGCGGGGATCGCCGTGAAGCGCCGCGAGCCCAGCGTGACGGGCTCGCCCGTGCGGATCTCGCGATACACCATGAACGGCTCCTCGGCGTGCGGGATCTGCGTGAAATCCGGCCAGATCTTCCAGTTGAAGAGGTGGGCGCGCAGGATGTCGAGCGTTTCCTTGATGCCATAGACCTGGATGGGGCTGCCGCGCATCCAGCACACGGTGTCGACCAGGAACGGGATGCTCGCCACGTGGTCGAGGTGCGAGTGGCTCACGAAGATGTGGTCGATCCTGGCGAGCTGCTCGAGGGTGAGGTCCCCCACGCCGGTGCCCGCGTCGAGCAGGATGTCGTCGTCGACCAGGAAGGAGGTCGTCCGCAGGCTCCCGCCGATTCCGCCGCTGCACCCGAGGACCCTGATCTTCATGGTCTGCTCCGCAGAGGCGGCCACGGACTCGCCGCGGCGTTCCGCGGCATCGGCACGATCCCGGTGGAGTACGGACTCTCGGTCCATTATCGACAAACGTTACCACGCCCACCGCGCGGCGCACCACAGAATATGCCGCACTTGGCGAGTGACGCGGCGCGCCGCCGGGGCGGCGCGCCCGGCCGATTTCACGGCTTGTAGAAGAACTCCATCTTGACCCCCGCGATCTCGATGAGGTCGTGGTCGTTCAGCTGGCGCGCCTGGGCTCCCAGCGAGGCCCCGTTCAGCGTGGGATAGGTGGCCCCTTCCACGTGGGTGATGAAGTAGCCGTTGGGCCGCTTCGTGATCACCGCCACCTGCATCCCGGGCTTGCCGATGGTGGTGAGGTTCTTGGTGAGGTCCAGGGTGCGGCCGGCGGCCGCGCCCGAGAGAACCTGGATGGCCGCCTCGCGCAGGCCGCCGGCGCCGGGGGCCGCTCCCGCGGGAGCCGGGGCCGGTGCGGAGGCCGCGGGCGCCGGGGCAGGAGCCGGGGCGGGCTCCGGAGGCGGAGCGGGTCTCGGCGGGGGGGGCGCCGGGGGCGACGTGGTGGTGCTCGCGGCCGACGGGGGCGAAGTGGCGGTGGTCGTCGCCGATGGGGCGGGCTTGGCCGAGGCCTCGGCGCCCAGGGGCTTCAGGTTCGTCTGGGTGTCGCCCATGGATTTCTCCGCGGCCGGCGGGGGTGCCGCCTTCGCCGGGTTGCGGATGATCATGGTCTTCTCGAAGTCCGCCGCCGTGGCCGCCGTGGGCGCGTCGTTGAAGTACTTGAGCTTGTGCTTGCCGATCTCGACCACGTCGTTGTTCTGCAGGAAGTGCTTCTTGACGGGCTTGCCGTTCACCATGGTCCCGTTGGTGCTGCCCAGGTCCTCGATGAACGAGTCGTTCAGGATCGTGATGATGGCCGCGTGCTCGCCGCTCACCGCCAGGTTGTCGATCTGGATGTCGTTGTGCGGTTTTCGGCCGATCAGGGTGCGCTCTTTCGAGAGCTGGTACTCCTTGAGCACTTGCCCGTCGACGCTGAGGATGAGCTTGGCCATAGTTGGTTTTCCTTGGGTATTACCGGAAGAATGCCTTCAGGCGCGCGAGCCAGCCGCGCGGCACGCCGAAAGGCTCGACGACCCGGATCAGCATCGCCGAGATGTTGTCGCGGCCGCCATTGTCGTTCGCCGCCTGCACCAGCTGCTGCACGGTGAGGTTGGGGTTGGACTTGAGCGTGATGAGGGTCAAGCGGATCTCCTCGTCCTCGACCATGTCGGAAAGGCCGTCGGAGCACAGCAGGTACGAATCGTCGGGCTGCGTCTCGTAGACGTGCACCTCCGGCTCGACGCTGGGGTCGATGCCGAGCGCGCGCGTGACGAGATTCTTGTTCTGGGAAAGCTTGGCTTCCTCGGGCGTGATGAGGCCGGAGTCGAGCTGCTCCTGGAGGAGCGAGTGGTCGCGGGTGACCTGCTCCATGGACTCGCCGCGCAGCCGGTAGAGGCGCGAGTCGCCGATGTGGGCCACGGTGAGGAAGTTGTCGTAGAAAAGCGTGACCACGAGCGTCGTGCCCATGCCGGCGCACTCGGGGTTGTTCTGCGAAGTCGTGTAGATGGCGCTGTTGGCGCGGGCGATCTGCTCGTTGATGAGGCGCTCGGACAGGGCCTTCGCCTCGTCGCGTCCGAGGCGCTCGACGCCGCGCGGGTTCCACGATTCCTGCAGGCCGTCGGAGATGAGCGAGGTCGCCATGCCGCTCGCCACCTCGCCCGCGTTGTAGCCGCCCATTCCGTCGGCGAGGACGAAGAGCCCGATGTCGGGGCGAGACTCGATGCAGTCTTCATTGTGGTCACGTACGCGGCCCGGGTCGGTGAGGCTCGCCACGGCGAGCGCCTGCAGGAGCGGCTGCGTCATGCGCCACTCCCGCGCGCGCGCGGCAACATAGCCCCGCCATTGGCGTCGCGATCGCCCTCCCGTTTCCAGTGCGCCTGTTGTCTCATCCCGTCAAACGGTTTCTTCTTCGCGCTGAACCCGCAAAATCTCGGATTTATAATAACTTAAAATGCTTTTTTGAGAAACAATCCCACTTCGTGCCCGATGTCCCTGATTTTTGGGGATACTTTCGGCCCAAACGACAGGCTCCACCCCTGGGTCGCGAGCATTATAATTCCCCCTCCCGCACCGCCAATTCCCCGAGGCCGCCATGGACCGCTTGCAAGACGTCGACCCGCTTGAAACCAGGGAATGGGTCGAGGCGCTCGACGCCGTCCTCGAGATCGAAGGTCCGGACCGCGCCCATTTCATCCTCGAGCAGCTGGTCGACAAGGCGCGGCGCTCCGGGGCGTACCTCCCCTACTCGGCGCAGACCGCGTATATCAACACGATTCCCCCGCAGCTCGAAGAGCCGATCCCCGGGGACCAGGCGATCGAGTCGCGGCTTCGCTCCATGGTGCGCTGGAACGCCGTCGCCATGGTGCTGCGCGCCGGCAAGAAGGACCTGGAGCTGGGCGGCCACATCGCGAGCTTCGCCTCGGCCGCGACGCTCTACGACGTGGGCTTCAATCACTTCTGGAACGCTCCCTCGGACAAGCATGGCGGCGACCTCGTCTACATGCAGGGCCACTCCTCGCCGGGAGTGTACGCGCGAGCGTTCCTCGAGGGGCGCCTCACCGAAGCCCAGCTCGACAATTTCCGCCAGGAGGTGGACGGCAAGGGCATCGCCTCCTACCCGCACCCCTGGCTCATGCCGGACTTCTGGCAGTTCCCGACGGTCTCCATGGGCCTGGGCCCGATCCAGGCGATCTACCAGGCACGCTTCCTGCACTACCTGCGCGACCGCGGCCATGCGGACACCGAGGGCCGGAAGGTCTGGGCCTTCATGGGCGACGGCGAGATGGACGAGCCGGAATCCCTGGGCGCGATCGGCATGGCCTCGCGCGAGGGCCTGGACAACCTGGTCTTCGTGATCAACTGCAACCTGCAGCGCCTGGACGGACCGGTGCGCGGCAACGGCAAGATCATCCAGGAGCTGGAGAGCGATTTCCGCGGCGCCGGCTGGAACGTGATCAAGGTGATCTGGGGCTCCTACTGGGACCCGCTCCTCGCCCGCGACAAGGAGGGGCTCCTCCTCAAGCGCATGACCGAGGCCGTGGACGGCGAGTACCAGAAGTTCAAGAGCCGCGACGGCGCGTACGTGCGCGAGCACTTCTTCGGCAAGTACCCGCAGCTGAAGGCGATGGTCGCCAACATGACCGACGCCGACATCTGGCACCTGAACCGCGGCGGCCACGACCCGCACAAGGTCTACGCCGCCTACGCGGCGGCCGTGAAGCACAAGGGCCAGCCCACGGTGATCCTCGCCAAGACCGTGAAGGGCTACGGCATGGGCGCGGTGGGCGAGGGCAAGAACATCGCCCACCAGCAGAAGAAGATGCCCATCGAGGCGCTGAAGCAGTTCCGCGACCGCTTCAACATCCCGATCGCCGACGACAAGCTGGGCGACATCCCGTACTACAAGCCGGCCGCGGATTCCCCGGAGATGAAGTACCTGCAGGAGCTGCGCGCGCGGCGCGGCGGCTCGATCCCGCAGCGCCGGCGCAAGACGGGCAAGCTCGAAGTCCCGAAGCTCGAGACATTCAAGCCGCTCCTGGAGGCCACCGCCGAGGGCCGCGAGATCTCCACCACGATGGCGTTCGTGCGCATGCTCACGATCCTCGTGAAGGACAAGGGCCTGGGCAAGAACGTGGTGCCGATCGTCCCGGACGAATCGCGCACGTTCGGCATGGAGGGACTCTTCCGCCAGCTCGGCATCTACTCGCAGGTGGGCCAGCTCTACGAGCCGGAGGACAGCGACCAGCTCATGTTCTACAAGGAGGACAAGAACGGGCAGATCCTCCAGGAAGGCATCAACGAGGCGGGCGCGATGTGCTCGTGGATGGCGGCGGCGACGTCGTACTCCAACAGCAACGTGCCGATGATCCCGTTCTTCATCTTCTACTCGATGTTCGGCCTGCAGCGCGTGGGCGACCTCGTGTGGGCCTCGGGCGACCTGCGCGCGCGAGGCTTCCTCATGGGCGGCACCGCCGGGCGCACGACGCTGAACGGCGAAGGCCTGCAGCACGAGGACGGGCACAGCCACGTGCTCTCTTCCACGATCCCCAACTGCGTCTCCTACGATCCCACGTTCGCCTTCGAGGTCGCGGTGATCGTGCAGGACGGGCTGCGGCGCATGGTCGAGAACCAGGAGGATGTCTTCTACTACATCACCCTGATGAACGAGAACTACCCGCACCCGGCGCTTCCCGAAGGCGCCCGCGAGGGGATCCTGAAGGGGATGTACAAGCTCTCCGACGCGGGCAAGGCCGACGGTCCCCGCGTGCAGCTGATGGGCAGCGGCACGATCCTTCGCGAGGTCATGGCCGCGGCCGAGCTCCTCAGGAAGGACTGGGGCGTATCCGCCGACGTGTGGAGCTGCCCCAGCTTCAACGAGCTGCGCCGCGAGGGCCTCGCCGCCGAGCGCTGGAACCTGCTGCACCCGGCCGAGAAGGCGAAGGTCCCCTATGTGACGCAGTGCCTCGCCAATACCAAGGGGCCCGTCGTCGCGTCCACCGACTACATGCGCACATTCGCCGACCAGGTCCGCGAGTACGTGCCGCGCCGCTACAAGGTGCTCGGCACCGACGGCTTCGGGCGCAGCGACTCGCGCGAGAACCTGCGGCGCTTCTTCGAGGTGAACCGCTTCTACGTCACTGTCGCGGCGCTGAAGGCGCTCGCCGAGGACGGCGAGGTTCCCGCCGCGAAGGTGGCCGAGGCGATCAGGAAGTACTCGATCGACGCGGAGAAGCCGGCGCCGTGGACGGTATAGGCGCGAGGCACGAGGCGCGAGGCACGAAGAAAAACGAAGAACTGAGGAGAGTGAGTTGGCTGCCATCGAGGTGAAGGTCCCCGACATCGGCGACTTCAAGGACGTGCCCGTCATCGAGGTGCTGGTGAAACCCGGCGACGCGGTGAAGAAGGACGACTCGCTCATCACGCTCGAGAGCGACAAGGCGACCATGGAGGTCCCCGCGCCCTCGTCCGGGACCGTCAAGGAAATCCGCATCAAGGTCGGCGACAAGGTGAGCGAAGGCGTGGCCATCCTCACGATGGAGGGTGGCGAGGCGAAGGCAGCGCCGGCGCCCGCGGCCACCCCCGCGGCCACCCGCGCCGAATCGCCCGCGCCCAAGGCGCCCGCCAAATCCGCACCCGCGCCCGCGCCGGCACCAGCGCCCGCCGCGGCGGCGCCGGCTCCCATCCCCACGCCCGCACCCGCCGAACCCATTTCCGTCGTAAGGGAAGAAGGAACGCACCCGGCGCACGCGAGCCCGGGCGTTCGCCGCTTCGCCCGCGAGCTGGGCGTGGACGTGGGACAGGTGGAGGGATCGGGCCCCAAGGGGCGCATCCTCAAGGAGGACGTGCAGGGCTTCGTGAAGCAGGCCCTGGCGGGCGGCGGCGCCACGCAAGCGCGGCCCGCGGGCGGCGGGCTCACGGACCTCGGGCTTCCCGCGTGGCCGAAAGTCGATTTCGCGAAGTACGGCCCGATCGAAGCCAAGCCGCTCTCGCGCATCCAGAAGATCTCCGGCCCCGCGCTCGCCCGCAACTGGGTCATGATCCCGCACGTCACGCAGTTCGACGAGGCGGACATCACCGAGCTCGAAGCCTTCCGAGCGAAGGTGAACGAGGAGAACGCCAAGGCGGGCATCAAGGTGACGCCGCTCGCGTTCCTCATCAAGGCGGTGGTCGCGGCCCTGAAGAAGCACCCGACGCTCAACAGCTCGCTCGACGGCGACAACCTCGTCCTCAAGCACTACTGGAACATCGGCTTCGCCGCCGACACGCCCAACGGCCTCGTGGTGCCCGTGATCAAGGAAGCCGACAAGAAGGGCGTGATCGAGATCGCGAGGGAGAGCTCGGAGCTCGCCGCCAAGGCGCGCGAGGGCAAGCTCGGGCCTGCCGACATGCAGGGCGGGACGTTCTCCATCTCGTCGCTGGGCGGCATCGGGGGTACGTCCTTCACGCCCATCGTGAACGCTCCCGAGGTCGCGATCCTCGGGGTCTCCAAGGCCTCCATGAAGCCCGTGTGGAACGGCAAGGAGTTCGCGCCGCGGCTCATGATGCCGCTCTCGCTCTCGTACGACCATCGCGTGGTGGACGGTGCGCTCGGCGCGCGCTTCACCACGTACCTCGCCCAGGTGATCGCCGACCTGCGACGCAGCGTCCTCTAGGAACCGCCATGGCCACCGTAGAGATCAAGGTCCCGGACATCGGCGACTTCAAGGACGTGCCCGTGATCGAGCTGCTCGCCAAGCCCGGCGACCGCGTCGAGAAGGAAGGCTCGCTCGTCACGCTGGAGAGCGACAAGGCGACGATGGAGGTGCCCTCCACGCACTCCGGCACCGTGAAGGAAATGCGGGTGAAGCCCGGCGACAAGGTGTCGCAGGGGACGGTGATCGCGGTGGTGGAGACGGCGGAATCCGCCGCGGCGGCCACCCCCGCGGCGGTCACCCCCGCGGCGGTCACCCCTGCGGCGGCCACCCCTGCGGCGGTCACCCCCGCGAAGGCGGGGGCCCAGCCAAAGGCGGAAGCACCCCCAGCCGCCACGGCCCAGGATCCCCAACTCGCCCGCGCCATCGCCCAGTCCGGCGCCCAGGCCGTGCGAAGCGCACTCTCCTCCACGCTCGCGAGCCTTGATGCGGACATGCACGCCGAGGTCCTCGTGCTGGGCGCGGGCCCGGGCGGCTACACCGCGGCCTTCCGCGCCGCCGACCTCGGCAAGAAGGTCGTGCTCGTGGAACGCTATGCCACGCTGGGGGGCGTCTGCCTGAACGTGGGCTGCATCCCGTCGAAGGCCCTGCTCCACGCGGCGCGCGTGATCGCCGACGCCGAGGAGATGCGCGAGTTCGGCCTCGACTTCGGCGAGCCCAGGACCAACATCGAGAAGCTCCGCGCGTGGAAGGACGGCGTCGTGGCGAAGCTCACCAAGGGGCTTTCCGCGCTCGCCAAGGCGCGCAAGGTGACCGTGGTCGAGGGCAAGGGCGAGTTCGCCTCGCCGCACACGCTCGCGGTGCAGGCCAAGGGCGGGAAGAAGGTGATCTCGTTCGACCACTGCATCATCGCCGCCGGCTCGCAGTCGGCGCGCATCCCGGGCTTTCCCTACGACGACCCGCGCGTCATCGATTCCACCGGCGCGCTGGAGCTGAAGGAAGTCCCCAAGCGCCTCCTCATCATCGGCGGCGGCATCATCGGCCTCGAGATGGCGACCGTCTACCACGCCCTCGGCTCCAAGGTCACGGTGGTCGAGTTCATGGATCGCCTCATCCCCGGCGCCGATCCCGAGATCGTGAAGCCGCTCGCCCGCCGCATCGAGAAGCGCTACGAGAAGATCCTGCTGAAGACCAAGGTCGCGAAGATCGAGGCGATGCCCACGGGCCTCAAGGCGACGTTCGAGGCCGCCGACGGCGGCGCGGCCCCCGAGGCGCAGAGCTTCGACCGCGTGCTGCTCGCCGTGGGCCGGCGGCCCAACGGAAAGAACATCGCAGCCGAGAAAGCCGGCGTGAACGTGAACGACCGCGGCTGGATCCCCGTGGACAACCAGATGCGCACCAACGTGCCGCACATCTTCGCGATCGGCGACATCGTGGGCGAGCCGATGCTCGCGCACAAGGCCACCCACGAGGGCAAGCTCGCCGCCGAGGTGATCGCCGGCATGAGCCACCACGCGTGGGAGGCGCGCACGATCCCGAGCGTGGCCTATACCGATCCCGAGGTCGCCTGGATGGGGCTCTCCGAGCCCGAGGCGAAGGCGAACGGCGTCGAGTACGAGAAGGCCGTGTTCCCCTGGGCCGCGAGCGGGCGCGCGCTCGGCATGGGCCGCGAGGAAGGCCTCACGAAGGTGCTCTACGAGAAGGGCTCGAAGCGCATCCTGGGCGCGGGCATCGTCGGCGTGAACGCGGGCGAGCTCATCGCCGAGACCGTGCTCGCGCTGGAGATGGGCGCGGACGCCGAGGACATCGGGCTCACGATCCACCCGCACCCGACGCTCTCCGAAACGATCTTCTTCTCGGCCGAGATGGCCGAGGGCTCCATCACGGACCTGATGCCGGCCAAGCGCTAGGGAAGGACGGCGGCGGCGACGAGCGCGAGGGCGGCCACCACGGCGAGGCGCTCCGCGCCGAAGAAGCTCCTGGGCTTCGCCTCGGCATCCACGATGCCGACCACGCCGCGCGCATCGTCCAGGATCGGAATGCACGCCTCCGACTGCACGCCGTCGTCGCACACGTAGAAACCGCCGCCCGCCTCGACATGCTTCGAGACGTCGTCGATCACGGTCGCCCGCCCCGTGAGGCCCACGGTGCTGTTGGTGCTGCGCTCCGCGAACTCGCGCGTGAGCGGGAATTCCGCGCGGCTGGGGCGCCCCACGTACGAGAGCTTCACGAGGACCTCGCCGCCGGCCGGCCGCGTGCGCCGCTGGTAGATGCCGACCCATTCGGCGCCGGTGGTTTCCTGGGCGCGCTCGACCAGCCGCTCGAGGAGCGAGAGGCGCCGCGTGGCCTGCTCGCTCCTTCCGCCGAGGATGGGCGCGAGGTCGTAGGGGACGGGCGCGAGCTCGTCCACGACTGAGCAGGTGCCGTCCTCGGTGAGCATCGGGACCGAATAGGTGTAGAGGGAGGCGGGATCGTTGATCGCGACCTTCTCGCCCATGGCCTCGAGGAGGTCGCGCACCGCGCGCTCGACG
>Ga0134125_10010372_pt1 | contig 10472 bp, 7 predicted proteins | sample KB31751_FD_96464 | JGI IMG/M metagenome (GOLD analysis project Ga0134125, IMG submission 96464) | Terrestrial soil microbial communities with excess Nitrogen fertilizer from Kellogg Biological Station, Michigan, USA - KB3-175-1 | ecosystem: Environmental > Terrestrial > Soil > Unclassified ... | reverse complement strand
TCCTTGGCCAGCACGCGGTACAGGATCAGGTCCAGGTACTCGGGCAGCTCGGGGACGATGCTGCGCACCGACGGCGGCGGCATGGTGACGTGCTTGACGATGATCTCGCCGTAGCCCTCGCCGCCGAACGGCACCTTGCCGGTCAGCATCTCGAAGATCAGCACGCCCAGTGAATAGATATCCGCCCGGTAGTCGATCTCCGTCTTCCCCTCGCACTGCTCGGGGGACATGTAATAGGGCGTCCCCATCACCGAGCCGGTGCGGGTCTTGTGCGTCACCTTCTGCTCGGCCTGGGTCAGCTTGGCGAGCCCGAAGTCCAGCACCTTCACGAAGTCGCGGGTGGACCCGCGGTGGCACAGGAAGATGTTCTCGGGCTTGAGGTCCCGGTGGATGATCCCCTGCTGGTGCGACGCGTTCAGCGCGTCGGCGATCTGCGCCCCCACCGACATCGCCTGGTGGACGGGGATGCGCTTGTCCCGCTTCAGGCGGTCGGACAGCGACTCGCCCTGCAGGTACTCCATCACGAAGTAGAACTCGCCCTCCGGCGTGTTCCCGAAGTCCGCGATGTCCACGATGTGCTCGTGGCCGATCTGGTTGACGGCCTTCGCCTCGGTGATGAAGCGCGACACCACGTCGGAGTTCTTGGAGAGCTCCGGGTGGATCGCCTTCATGGCGACCTTCTTGCCGATGACCGGGTGCTCGGCGAGATAGACCACCCCCATCCCCCCCTCTCCGAGCTTGGCGGTGATCTTGTAATTCCCGATCGTATGGCCGATATCGATCATGCAGCCGGGGGCTAAGTCTCCACTTTATAGCCGAATGGTATAGGCCCGCACGAATATAACGTATGAGAAGACAGAGGTTTCTCCCCCTTCAGCCGAGCCTGCAAAGCAGGTCGCCGCCCTAACCAAAAAGGATCGATCGGCGCTGCACCAGCAGGTCGGCGATCATCGTATCGATGGCGCCGCGCACCGACTCGGCGACATGAATCAGACCCGCCCTGTCCCCCACCTCGGGCGGCGCAATCGGCGTTCCAATCTGGATCGTCCATTTGGTGGGCACCGGCAGCAACCCCAGGGGGCCAAGCCACGGAAAAGTAGGGGTTATTGGGATGTAAGGTAGGCCCAACGGCTCCGCAATCCGGGTGACCTTGGCAATGACGGGGTGGATCTCTTCGGCGCCGACGACCGCCACCGGGATCAGCGGGACGCGCGCCTCGGCCGCCAGTCGCACGAAGCCGCCCCGCCCGAACCGCGCCATCCGGTAGCGCTCTCTGTACAACTTGCCGACACCGCGCAGCCCTTCCGGGAACACGGCGACCAGCTGGCCGGACGCCAGCAGCGGCAGCGCGTTCTCGCGCGAGGCGGGCACGCCACCGATGCGCGCCACGACATTGGCCATCCAACCGGCGCGGAAAGCGAAGTTGGCGACCAGCGGCCGGATGCGCCGGTGCTGCGGGTGATCGCGATGGATGCCGTGCAGCAACAGCGCGCCGTCGTAGGGGATGCCGCCCGAGTGATTGCCGACCAGCAGGGCCGGGCCCTGGTCGGGGACGTTCTCGATGCCGAGCAGCCGCACGCGGAAGTAGCGAGACCAGAGGAACTCGAGCAGGGGGGCGGTACGGTCGACGAAGGTCGGGTCATGTCCGCCGTCCGGCAGCTCGGTGGCCCGCCGGGCCTGCGGGCCGTAGGCGGCGCGGATCTCCGCGAACACCGCCGCCAGCGCCGACCGCACGGTCGGGGAATCGGCGGCCTCCGCCGTCACACCTGTGTTCGTTCTAGACCTGGGCGTCGTCACGCCGTCCTCCCAGCTGCTCCAGCACCGTCATGAAGTCGTCGGGTGGCGCGGCCCGGAACTCGAGCGGCGCGGCGGTGACCGGGTGCGCCAGCCCCAGCCGCCCCGCGTGCAGCATCAACCGCGCCGCCGGCAGCGGCCGCCGGCCGGCCCGCAGCAGGTCGCGGATGTACACCGTCTCGCCCACCAGCGGGTGGCCGCGCTCGGACAGATGGATCCGGATCTGGTGGGTGCGCCCGGTCTCCAGGCGCACACGGCACAGCGTGGCCAGCGGGTAGCGCGCCAGCGGCTCGACGAACGTGACCGCGTGCTGCCCCTGGTCCGGATGGCGGGTGGACCCGCGGATGCCGTCGCCCCGGTCTGGGACCAGGCGGGACTCGATCCGCTGGCCGGTCACGTTCCCCTCGGCGACTGCCAGGTAGGCCCGGTCGGCCTCGTGGCGCTGGAAGGTTCCATGCAGGGCGCGCTCGGCCAGGCGGGTCTTGGCGAAGCAGAGCAGCCCCGACGTGTCCTTGTCGATCCGGTGGACGATGTAGAGCGGTGTGGCCGTGGCGCGGCGTCCGGCGTGCCGCCAGGCCGCGCGGATCAGATCCATGGCGGTGCCGGTCTCTTTTCGTTCGTAAGGGACGCTGGAGATCCCGGACGGCTTCTCGATCACGACCAGGTGGGCGTCGTCGAACACGATCCGAAAGCCCGGGGGCGCGGTGCTGGGGCGGCGAGCATTCGGGTTGAGGTCCAGGTGCATTCCGGCCCGCACGCGCAGTGCCGGATCGGTCACGCGTTCCCCCTCCAGCTGCACCTTGCCGCTGGTGCAGAGCGCCCGCACGTCCGACCAGCTGGTCCCGGGCAGGCGCCGCCGCAGCGCCGCCGCCAGCGTCGTCCCCGTGTCCGCCGCCTCCAGCACGAAGCTCGAGCTACCCACGAATCATGTCGTACACGCGTGCCAGCGCGCCGTCGAGGAGCTCCGGCTGCGACCCGCCCCCCTGAGCCATGTCCGGGCGGCCGCCGCCCTTGCCACCCACCGCCTTGGCGACCTCACCGACGATCTTGCCGGCGTTGTACTTGCCCGTCAGGTCGGCCGTCACCATCGAGACCAGCGCGATCTTGTCCCCCTCGACGCCGGCCAGCACGATGACGCCCGACCGCAGCTTGTCCTTCAGCTGATCCGCCACCTCGCGCAACGCCTTGGGGTCGGCCACGTCGGCGCGCGTGGCCAGCACGCGCACGCCGGCGATGTCGCGCGCCTCCGACACCAGGTCGCGGCCACCGCCCGAGGCCAGCCGCCGGCGCAGCTTTTCGATCTCTTTCTCGAGGGCGCGCTCGTCGGCCTGCAGCTTGGCGATGCGCGACGCCACCTCCAGCTCACCCGACCGCAACAGCTTGCCCGCCTCGATGAGCTCTTTCTCCATCCGGTGGACGTAGGCCAGCGCGCCGGCGCCGGTGGCGGCCTCGATGCGCCGCACCCCCTGCGCCACGCCCCCCTCGGACAGGATCTTGAACAGAGCGATGTCGCCCGTGCGCGAGACGTGCGTGCCGCCGCAGAACTCTTTCGACTCGCCCATGGTCACCACGCGGACGGTGTCGCCGTACTTCTCGCCGAAGAAGGCGATGGCGCCGGCCTGCTTGGCCTCGGCGATCGGCAGCTCCGCTGTGTCGGCCGCCACGTTGCGCCGGACCCGCGCGTTCACCAGATCCTCGACCTGCTCGCGCTCCTGCTCGGTCAAAGGCGCCGTGTGCGAGAAGTCGAAGCGCAGCCGATCCGGCGCCACCAGCGACCCCTTCTGGGTCACGTGATTGCCCAGCACGTGGCGCAGCGCCCAGTGCAGCAGGTGCGTGGCCGAGTGGTTGCGGCGGATGTCGTCGCGGCGGCTGGCGTCGACCTCCAGCGTGACGGCGTCGCCGACGCGCAGCTCGCCGTTTTGCACGTCGACCAGGTGGACCCACAGCGCCGAGACCGGGCGCTTGCAGTCGCGCACCACCAGCTGGGCCTTCTCCGAGGTGAGCGTCCCGGCGTCGCCCATCTGGCCGCCTTGCTCGCCGTAAAACGGCGTCTCGGCCACGATCACCGCGACGTCCTTCGAGTACGGCCCGACCACGTCGGTCTCCTGTCCGTCGGCCAGCAGCGCCACGACGCGCGACTTGCCCTCGGTGGTCTGGTACCCCAGGAACTTGGTCGGGCCCACGCGGTCGGCGATCTGCTGGAAGACGGCGGCCACCGCCACCTCCCCCGAGCCCTGGAACTCGCTGCGCCGCCGTTGCTCGTCCATGGCGCTGGAGAACCCGGCCTCGTCGACGGTCCAGCCGCGCTGCTCGGCGATCACGCGGGTCAGGTCCAGCGGGAAGCCGTAGGTGTCGTACAACATGAACGCGAGCTGGCCGGGCACCGTGGCGCCGCTCTGCTTCTCTTCCAGCAGGCGCACGCCGCGCTCGAGCGTCTCGCGGAACCGGACCTCCTCGTCGCGCGTGATCTTGGCGACCAGGCTGGCCCGCTCGGCCAGGTCGGGATAGACGGGGCGCATCTTCTCGACCACGTCGGCGGCCAGCTTGTCCAGGAAGGGCTCTTTGATGCCCAGCAGCCAGCCGTGGTACACGGCCCGCCGCATGATCCGCCGCAGCACGTACTCGCGGCCGGTCTTCTCGGGGAACACGCCGTCGGCGATCAGGAAGGTGGCCGCGCGCGCGTGGTCGGCCACGGCGCGCAGCGAGACGCTGGTCCCCTCGTAGTCGGCGGGCACGAACGTCGTCTTCGACAGCGCGGCGGCATGATCGATGAGCGGCCGCAGCAGGTCGGTCTCGTAGTTCGAGCGCACCCCCTGCAGCACCGCGCACAGCCGTTCCAGCCCCATGCCGGTGTCGACGGAAGGCTTGGGCAGCGGGCGGCGGTCGCCCGGGGCCACCTGCTCGAACTGCATGAACACCAGGTTCCAGATCTCGACCCACCGGTCGCAGTCGCAGGCCGGGCCCAGGCACTTGCGCCCGGCCGCTTCCTCGGCGCAGGGGACGTCCGCGCCCTGGAAATAGTGGATCTCGCTGCAGGGGCCGCAGGGGCCGGTCTCGCCCATGGCCCAGAAGTTGTCCTTGTCGCCGAGCGCGATGATCCGGTCCTCGCCCACGCCCGCCACCTTCTTCCAGATGGCGCCGGCTTCCTTGTCCGAGTGGTGAATCGTGTAGACGAGGCGCTGCGGATCGATGCCCAGCGTGCGGGTCAACAGCTGGTAGCCGAACGCGATGGCGTCGTCCTTGAAGTAGTCGCCGAACGAGAAGTTCCCCAGCATCTCGAAGAACGTGTGGTGGCGCGCGGTGCGGCCCACGTTCTCGAGGTCGTTGTGCTTGCCGCCGGCGCGCACGCACTTCTGCGAGCTGGTGGCGCGGGGGTAGGGGGCCTTGGCCTTGCCCGTGAAGTAGTCCTTGAACTGGTTCATCCCGGCGTTGGTGAACAGCAGCGTCGGGTCGTTGTGCGGAACCAGCGACGCGCTCGCGACCTCGGTGTGGCCGTGCTGCTTGAAGAAGTCGAGGAAGGCGCGCCGAGCGTCTGAAGATTGGGCCAGTGCGGACATCGGGGGGCGTAATCTAGTCGGGGAGGGCATCGTCCTCAACCGCCGACCGCGGTTCGGCAGCGCGTTTCTTTCGGGACGGGGCGTCCGGGTCTGGCTCGAAGGGCGTCGCGCCGGGCGGCTGAGGGGCGTCGCCCGGCGCCGCGATCCAGCCGCGCGTCTCGGCCGTGACGCGCCAGAGCGTTCCGGCTGCGGTGCGCCGCCGCCCGTCGCCGGGCGCCCCGGCGGCCACCAGCCGCTGGTGCAACACCCCCCGCAGCACGGCGCCCAGCCGGGTCCGCGCCGCCGGTCCGGCCGCCGGGCCCACCAGCGCAGCCAGCTTGTCGAGCGCGTCGCGCACGTCGGTGGCCATCAAGGTCGCGATCACCAGCCGGCCGGCGCGGGCGGCGTCCAGCGCCAGCGCGGCGACGTCCGGATCGCTGACGTCGCTGATGGCCAGCACGTCCAGGTCCTGCCGGGCCGCCGCCCGCAGGGCCACGCCGGCCGACGGGACGTCGGTCCCCACCTCCCGCTGGACGATGACGCCCCGGCGGTCCTTCAGCAGGAACTCGACCGGATCCTCGACGGTCAGCAGCCGGATCGGGCGCTGCCCGACCAGGTCATCCAGCAGCGCGGCCACCGTCGTGGTGCGCCCGCTGGCCGCCCCGCCGGCGATGACCACCAGGCCGGCGCCGATCTCGGTCAGCGAGCGGACCTCCGCGGGCAGCCCCAGCTTGTCCAGCGCCGGCGGCTCGGGCGGGATGAGCCGCAGCGACAGCCCCAGCCCGGCCCGGTGGTGGAACACATGGACCCGCTGCCGGCCGCCGTTGCTGGTGGCGGTCGCCAGCACCACCTCCCCGGTTCGCTCCAGCTGCTCGCGCCGGCGATCGTTGAGCAGCGAGTGCCCCAGGCTCTGCAGAAACTCCCGCGAGAGGGGCGGAACGTCGCTGAGCGTCCGCAGCTCGCCCCCGATGCGCAAGATCGGGGCCAGGCCGGGCTTCAGGTGGACATCCGAGGCCCCCAGCCGCCGGGCCGCCACCAGCGCTCGATCGAAGAAGGATTCCATGCCGACGTTTCAGCGTAACGCAATCTGGAAGCGGCGGCGGGTTCCGGGTTAAGTTGGCGCCAACGTGGTGACCCAACCCGCCGCCGGGCAGGAGGTGCTGGTCGTCGACGCCGACGAACAGGTGGTGAAGGGCCTCGACCGGCTCCTGACCAAGGTCGGGCTCATCGTCACGGGCACGCACGACCCGGTGCGGGCGCGCGATCAGCTGTTGAACAAGTTCTTCGCGGTCGCGCTGTTCGACGCCGACACGCCCACGCCGGGCGCCGGCATCGAGCTGTTGCAGTTCGCCCGGGACAAGTCGCCGCTGACCTCGGTGGTCATCATGAGCGCCCGCAAGTCCTACGACGTGGCGATCAAGTCGTTCCGGGCCGGCGCCGCCGACGTGGTCCTCAAGGAGCCGGACGTGGTCCCCTACCTGCGCGAGCGGGTGGTCGAGGCGGCCAGCGACCTCAAGGCGACCGCCGATCGGAACGTCTTGCTCGAGGAGATCGCCGACACGCACGAGGCGTTCCTGCGGCGCCTGCGCGAGGTGACCCGCGAGCTCATCGACGTCGAAGACCGCATGGCCGGCCGCACGTCCGAGGACGTCTCCGGGGTGTCGGCCAACATCAGCGTGGTGGTGGTCGACGACGACCCGGCGGCGCTGCTGAAGCTGGAGGCCACCTTGACCCCGGCGCTCGGGTGGCAGTTTCGCCCGGCCCTGACCGGGGGCGAGGCGCTGGACGTCGTCACCCAGATGCGGCCCCAGATCGTGCTGGTGAACGAACGCCTGCCCGACCTGCCCGGCAGCATGGTCGTCACGACCGTGAAGGCCGGCGCGCCCGACGCCATCACGCTGCTCTACACCCCGCCCGGAAGGAGCGGGCAGGCGGGCGAGGTGAAGATGGTCGACGCCTCGCGCGAGATGACTCTGATCGCGAACTACACCGACCCGGCCCAGCTGGTGGGTCCGCTGAACGAGATCCGCGAGGCCCTCAAGCAGAAGGGGCACGAGCGCCGCTACCTGCAGGCCTTCCGCCAGCGGCACCTGGAGTTCCTGCAGCGCTACAACGCGCTCAAGCAGCGGCTCAAGGAAGAGCTGGACCGCGGCAAGAAGCCGCGCTGACCGGCGTCAGCCCTCCAGCAGGTTGATGCCCGGCAGGTTCCGATAGAGCTGCCGCCCGTCCAGGCCGTACCCCACCACGAACCCGTCCGGGGCCGGAAAGCCCACGAAATCCAGGGCCACGGCGTTGCCGGCCGGGGCGGGCTTGGCCAGCAGCGCGCAGACGTGCAAGCTGGCCGGGCCGCGGGCCCGCAACAGGTCCAGCAGGTAGCGAAGGGTGAGACCGGTGTCGACGATGTCCTCCACCAGCAACAGGTGGCGGCCGGCGATGGGGGCGCCGAGATCGCTGGTGATCTCGACGACCCCGGACGAGACGGTGGCGTCCCCGTAGCTGCGCACCCCCAGGAAGTCGACGGTCAGCTCGCGCGGAATGGCCCGGACCAGGTCGGCCGTGAAGATGAAGGCGCCGCGCAGGACGCCCACCACGGTCAGGGGCCCGGGGGGGAGGCGCCGGTCGATCTCGGCGCCCAGCTCGGCCACACGGTGGGCGATGACGGGGGCGGGAATGACCTCGCGGAGCGGCACCCCCCCACGGTGCCCGAGGGACAGGCTCCTGTAAACGTTTGGGGCCCGGACACCGATAGGGAACTGGCCCGTGCCTGCGTTGTCCCTAAGACTGAATGCGAGCCCCGCGATGAAGAAGAGCGTTTGGATGGTCTGTCTGGCGCTGGTGGCCGGCTGCGCCGGGAAGGCGACGAACCAGGTCGCGGTCCCCTCCGGCGCCCCCGTCGAGCAGATCCAGATGGACCCCATCAAAATCTCGGCGGTGAAGGGGCCGGACGGCACCCACCTGGAGAGTTACGACGCCGCCGAGCTGTTCGAGATGGCCGGCAAGGCCCTGTCGGACAAGCGGTTTGCGGATTCGGCCCGGGACTACGATCGCCTGCTGAAAGAGTTTCCCGACACCCGGTACACCAAGGCCGCCCTCTACAACGGCGGGCTGGCCTACGAGGGGCTCAAGGACTGGCCGAACGCCGTGGCGCGATTCCAGAAGCTGGCCAGCGAGCACGCCGAGACTTCGGACGCCAAGGACGCCCTGTTCCAGCTGGGGGCCTGCTACGCCGAGATGGGCAACTGGCCGACCTCCGCCACCGTGTTCGCGGAGATCCTCGAGCGCAAGGACCTGACGGCGGACGACAAGATCGAAGCCATGGGTCGGCGCGGGTTCGCGCAGTTCCAGCTCAAGGACCTGGACACGGCCGAACGGACCTTCCAGTCGACGCTCTGGTACGTCAACAGCATCGCCAGCGAAGAGCGGCTGGAGACGGACTTCTACGTGGGGCTGGCCCGCTATCACCTGGGGCAGATCACGCACGAGCGCTTCCGGGCCATCCCGTTGCGGCTGCCCGAAAAACAGATGGCCAGCGACATGGAGGACAAGGCGCGCCTGCTGCTGGCGGCGCAGCGCCAGTACATCGAGACGATCAAGCTGGGGAACCCGCAGTGGGCCTCGGCGTCCGGGTACCAGATCGGCTCGCTCTACGAGGAGTTCTACGACGCCTTCATCCATGCGCCGATCCCCGCCGACCTGATCGGGGAGGCGAACCAGGAGAAGCGCGAGGTCTACTACGAGGAGCTGCGCAAGCGGATCCGGATCCTGCTCGAGAAGTCGCTGCGCACGCACGAGCAGAACCTGGCGATGCTGGAACGGCTGGGCGTCCAGAACGAGTGGCGGGACAAGTCCAAGCTGGCCTTCGGCAAGCTGCAGAAGATGCTGGACCCCAGCTTCAAGTTCGAGTTCGCCGACCCGACCACGGCCGGGACCCCCACCGCGACACCGCCGCCCCCGCCCACCCCGACGCCGCCGACCGGTCGTCAGGGGAACGAGGCCCCCTCCGTCCGAGATCCGAAGGATCACTCTCCGCAAGTTCCGGAGAGACAGATCCTGTAGACTTCCGCGGGCTTGACGCGCCGCCGCGGCGCGCGCCCTGGCAAGAACCCGGCCAGCGCCCGAAAGTCGCTTGACACTGGGTGCCCTGCGGTCTATACGTTCGCGCTCTGCGCGGCGGCCAGGGGATACCTATGCCGAGCCGTTCAGGAAGTCAAACTAGTCAGAATCACAAGACAATGGATAGGGACCGACGGCGACCGAACATGAGCTCCTGCGGGGTGACCCAGCAGGCGTCAGATCGTCGCTGGCGTAGCTCAATGGTAGAGCAGCTGATTTGTAATCAGCAGGTTGCGGGTTCGAGTCCCATCGCCAGCTCCGTGGAGTTGCGACAAGCGATCGCGTGGGCGCAGGCGGGCTCTGCCCGCCGGAGCCCGTCGCGGGAAGGTTTGGAAACCCTCTCAGGGTTTCCGAAGATAATTGGACGGGTTCCCGAGTGGCCAAAGGGAACAGACTGTAAATCTGTCGTCTCTGACTTCGAAGGTTCGAATCCTTCCCCGTCCACCAGTGCAGGTCGAAGCGTTGGAAGATTTGCGGGAGTAGCTCAGTTGGTAGAGCTCCAGCCTTCCAAGCTGGACGTCGCGGGTTCGAGACCCGTCTCCCGCTCCGTTTCTCACAGCAGCCAGAAGTACTTGGCCCACGTAGCTCAGTTGGCAGAGCACGTCCTTGGTAAGGACGAGGTCACCCGTTCAATCCGGGTCGTGGGCTCGCGGGCAGTCGCGTAAAAGGACACACGAGGAAAATCCCATGGCCAAAGAAAAGTTCGTACGAAACAAGCCGCACCTGAACATCGGGACGATCGGGCACGTCGACCATGGGAAGACGACCCTGACCGCGGCCATCACGAAGGTCCTCACCAAGAAGGGCTTCGCGAAGTTCCTGGCGTACGACCAGATCGACAAGGCGCCGGAAGAGCGGGAGCGCGGCATCACGATCGCGATCGCGCACGTGGAGTACGAGACGGACAAGCGGCACTACGCGCACGTCGATTGCCCCGGCCACGCCGACTACATCAAGAACATGATCACGGGCGCGGCGCAGATGGACGGCGCGATCCTGGTGGTGTCGGCGCCTGACGGCCCGATGCCG
>Ga0134125_10010370_pt1 | contig 10474 bp, 11 predicted proteins | sample KB31751_FD_96464 | JGI IMG/M metagenome (GOLD analysis project Ga0134125, IMG submission 96464) | Terrestrial soil microbial communities with excess Nitrogen fertilizer from Kellogg Biological Station, Michigan, USA - KB3-175-1 | ecosystem: Environmental > Terrestrial > Soil > Unclassified ... | reverse complement strand
GATTGAACTATATCCGCATAAAATAGCCATTTACTAATGAAATATGTTACAATTGATAGGATTAAGAAAATACTCGATTGGCTGATATTGAAGTACATAGAAGCAATATCTCCTTAGAATTACAAATCAAAACGCTGCAATGAATCACTTATCATGGGAATTATTGTTAAGGGAGACTATCTAAGAGCAAAAGCTCCTTCTGATCCAAAAGGAAAGGCAGCGTGGCTTGAACATGTGGGAAATGGAGAATGGTGCGACCTACGTCTCACACCTGAAGAGGCTAAGAAAGCTAACCAATCAGAATATAAACCTTCTGATGAGGAAAAGGAAATACGTTCAATGATAATCAGGCAATTCTCGCTTGGGTATCTTACGATGTATACACCTCGCAGGGAATTCAATGATATGTCTGTCATTGGTCGTATGACCATAGACCAGATGTCATTCAATACCTACCAGCCTAACAATGGTGAAGCACCTGAACAGGATGTAGTGAATGGTTGGAGGTCTAATGCTATTCGTCCTATCGTACGAAATAAGTGTATCTCGATTGCAGCTCATGCAACTGCACAACTTATCTTCCCTAAGATATTCTCATACAACAACCAATCAGAGGTACAGGAAGAGGCTGCTCGTGTTATGAGAGACTTGATTGAATGGTCAGCAGATCAATCTAAGTACCCAGAAACATCCCTAAATGCTGTTATTTCCTGCCTATTTAACCCTGCTTCAATCTATTACACCGAATATGGAGAGGTGTATAACAATGTAAAGAAAGATAAAGATGAAAGTGGTAAATGGAAAGTTGAGAAGATGCTTAATGAAGATTTGTCAGGGTTTAAAGACACTCCTGTTCCTGTAGATGAATTGTATATCGAGAACTTCTATGAGAATGATATCCAGAAGCAGGGATGGCTTATTTGGAGACGTGTCATTGGTTACGATTTGGCTTCAGCTAAGTACGGTCAGTATGAAAACTTCAAATACGTGAAGCCTGGTGTCCAGATTCTGTACAACGATGCTAATCAGTCATTCTACGAATCATACGATTCAAATATGAGAACTGAGGATGTTGAAGAGATAATCTATTGGAATAAGAAGATGGACTTGAAACTCGTTATAGTAAACGGAGTTCTCCTGACTGATGCTGATAACCCAAATCCAAGAAATGATAAGTTATATCCGTTTATAAAGTTCTTCTATGAGAATTTGGATGAGGGTAAGTGTTTCTATGGAAAGTCGTTGGCATTCAAAATGCAGAGCGATGCGAACATTGTGAACACGCTCTACCCAATGATTATTGATGGAACATATCTCAATATATTCCAGCCAATGGTTAACTTTGGTTCAGAGACGATTGGAAGTGACGTTATCATTCCAGGTGGAGTTACCCAACTTTCAGACCCTAATTCTAAACTTGTACCACTTCAAGTTGCTCAGAATATAAAGGCTGGTATGGATACTTTGATGGAAGTGGAGAAGTCAGTATCTGAATCCTCAGAGGAGCCGGTACTCAACGGTCAATCCCCAGCAGGTGATACAACAGCATATGAGATATCAAGACTTGAACAGAATGCTAATACGATTCTTGGGCTGTTCCTTAAGATGATTGCTTCATACGTCAAACAGTATGGACGATTGCGTGTGGGAGATATCCTCCAGTATATGACAATCCTCGATGCAGATAAGATAACTGATGATGCAAAACTTGTTTATAAGACATTCCTAGTCAAAGGATCGTCCAAGACAGGTTCTAAGAAGATTGAGTTTACTGACGAGATTCCAGATGAAATGAGTCAAGATGATATGCTCTCTAAGAGTTACGATATCAAATCAAAGGAAGATGAACTAGGAATGGAGATAGCCAAGGTTAATCCATCCTTGTTTAGAGACTTATGCTATATGGTTGTGGTTTCTCCAGACGTTATGCATCCAAGGTCAGATGATCTAGAGCGTGCTATGAAACTTGAATTGTACGATCGAGCTATTCAAAATCCTCGTGCAGATCAAGATAAGATATTTAAAGATTTCCTTCTTGGTGCTTATAAGGATATTAAGGAACCAGATGATTACGTTGCTCCTCAACAGCAGATGCAACCACAAAATCCAATGGGTGTCCCTGGACAACCTATGCCAGGTGCCCAACCATCACCGATGGCATCAATGAGTAAGATGCCTTTACCTCAGAGTCCGTCTATGGGAAAATTGTAATAAGTTACTAACTAATTAAATTAATATGGCCCTCACTAAAACTATCAGCGCTACTCATCAATATAATAACAATGCACTAAGTCCTGTTGCTGTAAATTTCACTTGCGAAGCAGAAGTACAAGGCGGAAGTCTCGTGGTACCTCACCGTGTCGTAAAGCCAGGTGTGTTCACCGCAGGTACTCCTAGCGAAGGGTATACAGCAAATACCCAGGAAGACTCAAACGGATAGTTGACAAGTTTTAAAGTATGCTATACTAGTGGCATATTAAATCGCTAACCAAAACGCATAATGCCTCCGATTCTATCTATCTCTATGTGGGTTTCGCTTCCAAACGAAGTGAGACATCGTATTCGTAGTATATTCAATATTCCTAAATCAGCTAATACTCATGTTGATGATGGACGTATCCTAAGTGATGGAGTTACAGATACCGATTTGAGAGCACTTACTGTTGGTAAGATGCAAGTGTATCTTTCTGAGACTGAATCAGTAGATTTTCATAAATTGTTCGATAAAGTAGTCGCTAAAGTTAATGATGAACTGTATCCAAAGAAACAAGTTCCAACTACGCTAGTATCCAGCGATGAACCTATTACTATTATAGTCGAGCCAAAGCGCCGTGGCCGTCCATCCAAGAAAAATGCCTAAGAAACGAACAAATAAGTCAAAGAAAGAAATAGTAAGTGATATTAAAGCATCTCAGGAAGCTGAGAGAATGAGGAAGCTTATACGTGAAGATATATTCCCATTCCTATTGCAGTTGAATAAGCCTATTGGTGAGACAAAAATGTTCCTGCAGGTAGCTTCTGTAACTCTTGATACTGCCTTTAGCGGTCTTTCAAAGGAAATGAAAGTTGGTGATCTAATAAACAAGTTTGAACATTTGTTCAGTGATGATACCGACGATAACAAGATGTATATGAAATTCTTTGAAAAGTTCAAGGATGAACCGCTTTCATCGTTCACTTCAATCCTAGAAGAGACGCCAAGGAGAATTGAAATGTTCTTTACTCAGGAAACCAACAAGCACCCAGTTCTAGATATTCCAATTGATAAAATCCTTGGATGAGACAATGGTTAATAAAATACCTGTTACGTTCAGTTGTACGAGTATCTATACCCGAAGATGTATTAAGACAGGATAAGAAGACAGGTGCTATTCTATTAGGTGGAATTGCTCTTACAGATATAGAGAAAGGAGCATTAAACGCAGAAGCAAAGGCCATAAAGAATATGCGTATATGGTCTGTCATCAATGAGACAATCAAACAGCAATGTTATGAAAGAGGATGGAGAGACTCGACAACTATCGAGCACCTAAACACAGCAAAGATTATGTATAATGTACTTGATACCCAGCAATCTATTGTCAATAGTTTTGAGAATATGGTAAGATAGAGTCACTTAGTGAGCTTTCTTTAAAACTTAATAAAAACGCTAAACAATTGGGTCCCCCCGCGGAGGGCCTAATAGGTATGTTTAGCGTCATATTTATTAGGCTATCCACAGAGGCACTCAATCGAATTGGGTGCTTCTTTAATTTTATGGGCGATGGTTTGATGCCCTATCCGTAAGGATTAAAGCCATTTAAAACAATGTCAACAGAAACAACTGCAGTTGAAACCCAGACAGAGACCGCTGCACCTCAGTCAGAAGTTGTGGAATCTTCTACTATCGAATCCACAGAGGTAGATTACGAGGCTGAACTTGCCAAGAAGGATGCTGAGATATCTCAGATCAAGAAGGAAAAGGAGAATTACCGAAAGGGTATGCTCAAAGCCAAAGGAAAGATACCTGATGAAGACGACAATTCATCGAACGTCGACGAAGATATTGACTCCAAAGTTAAAAGACTTGTTCAAGAACAACTCTTAGTCACTAAGGAAGCTCAGGCTATCGCAGACAAAGAAAACCTTGTTAAGGATTTAGCTAGGAAAAACAAGGAACTTACGCTAGCTTTGAAAAACCGTGGACAGGTTACTTCAACTTCAGCTCAAGGGTCTAATAATGATAAGCCAGAAGTTAAGACCGATAAAGTACTATCAAATGATCAGCTTTCTGCACTTAAGGCAAAAGGTTGGGATGATAAGAAAATAGAGGAATTCAAGAAGAATCTTTCCAAGGGGAATCAAATGCTTAAATAATTAATGGCATTAATAACCTCTTCTAGAAAGTGCGCTAACACATAATAGAAAAGTGCAAATACTTTGGCACTAGGCGACATAACAATTTACTCCAAGGACAATGGAACTGGATATCCTGGTGATATCAACTACATGGTTGCTACGGCTACCACGACTCCGACGATCCTTTCGGGTGAACCAGTCACACGCGCAGTAGGAGCTGGCCAGTTCGCAGTTTCTCTCGCATCAGGTACGGGTGCTTCATTCTATCCGGTTGTTCCGGGTGGCCCAGTTGCAGTCCAGCCGATTCTCGGTATCGCTGCTTCTACCTCGAATGAAGGAACATCAGGAAGCATTAACGGTCAGGTATCGGTCACTCCGATTGATGAGACACTCACATATCTCGTCTCTACCCTTGCAACTTCACAGTTCTTTGGTAACCCGGCCACGTCACAGGCTACTTACGACGGAACCGTCGGCTATCGAACGACTCTTACCCGCATTGGTGGCGTAGGTGCTTCTCAGCTCGGTGGAACTTACTATATCAATGCTTCAGATGCATCAGCAGGTGGTCTTATCGTTGAAGAGCTTGATATCGCTAAGTATCCTGGTAAGGTTCGTTTCTCGTTCAGAAACTCGCTCTCCGCTTACAACTAATGGTTAAGCGTTCGACAGAACTGAAACTGTACACGCTAATCATTACTAACTAATTGACATTAATATAAATTTATGTTCAATGAAGCGCAGAACGTAGCAATAGTTCGTACAGAACTTGACTCCGTTTTCTATCAGGAATTCAATTATGACGATGCTAACCCCGTCATGACGACTTGCAGGAACTCGATGATTTTCCGCCAGGAAAATACAGACAGGGCCTACGATATCGAGGAAGTATATTTGGGTGTTAACCTGGCTCCTATCATCACGGAGACACAGACTGTCCCAACTTCTACTCCAAAGGTTGCAAACAAGATTACTACTCAGATCAAGGACTTCGGTCAGTCTGTCGAATTGTCGAAAGACCTCTTCGATGACAACATGCACGGTGTATGGGCCGCTACCGTCCGTGACATGGCTTTGAAGATGCGTATCACTCAGGATGTGAACGCCTTCAAGATTTTCCGCGGCGCTTTCACCACGACCCTTACGGCCGATGGTATTGCTCTCTGTGGTAATCATGCTCTTCTTGGTGGTTCATTCTACTCGAACAACTTATTCGATATTACAGGTGCTACGACCGTCCTCTCATCAGCGTCGCTTAATCAGGCCATTACTGCTCTTGCAGTCCAGCCTGACCAGCGTGGTGTGATCCTTGGTCAGCAGCCGCAGGTACTCTTGGTTCCTCCTGCTCTCATCAAGCTCGCAATCGAACTCTCTGATTCAGCTCTTGCCGGTGACACGTCAACAAACGCTATCAACGTATTCCGTTCAGCATACGGTTATCGCATCTTCTCAACCCCGTATATCTCGGGTGCTGCTGGAGGTTCAGACACCGCATGGTTCTTGCTCGCAAGAAACACAGGTATCAAGCGTATCGTTCGCCAGGGTATCGAAACAGGTCTTCGCTCATGGCAGTATTCAAACAACCGCACGTATCTCTATCAGGCAAACCTCCGCGAGGAAGTTGTCGCGATCGACTACATCGGTGTGATTGGTGCCAAGGGTCAGGCTTCAGCCTAGTACTCACTTCATCCCTCTCAGTATCGACTTGGGAGGGTGAATAGTGATTATTAGATAAAAAATATACATGGCAGCAACTAATCGTTATAACTATACACATCTCACCACTGGAACCACGGTGATTAATAAGGGAAAGGGAGTTCTTCTTGCAGGAGTGATGATTAATAAGGCACTTACAGGCACTGTAACCATAACAGATGGAGGAGCAACGGTGGCTATATTTACCAATGGAACAACTGCTCCTCTTGGAAATATGGTGTTCGCAGGAGATGGGGCAATTTCACTTCAGAGTTTGACCGTTGCACTATCAGCAACAGAAGATATCACAGTAGTTTGGCAGTAATAAAAAACTAATTTGGCTTACTCGATTACACAAGCAAACAGCGATCTTGCGGCGGTAATTCATGGGACTACGCTGAACCAGATAAACAACCTCAATGGTCTACATAATAGGGTTGCTCGTCATCTATTAAACGATATAGACCCTATTGAGACTGTCAGAAAGAACCTTTCCATGACTCCCTTATATACGGGAGTTTGGGATTATGGTTGCCCTGCAGATTTGAAGGGTAATAGAATTATTGATATATCTCCTCAATATCAAAGATACCCTGGCCAGATACTCACCCAAACGTTCAACCAACCGTTCGATACATCTAAGAACTATCCTAATCTTACCTCTGATTTTACTATTCAGTGGAATAACGCAGTTAAAACGATTCGTATTAATGACCCTTCACTTCCTGCAGGAGTAGTTCTTGATTCCTGTGACGCAACCAATAACTGGTCTGTATCAGGAACTGCAACTAATCTAACTGAGAACAACGTAAACTATGCATCAGGTTCTGGTTCTCTCTGTTTCAATGTAACTACAGGTACAGGAGCTATATCTGAAACACTGTCTTCAACGCTCGATATGAGCGCACAACTGAATCAGGCTTCATGGTTTTATTACTTGTATCTTCCTTTAGGAACTGCACTTACATCTACAGAGATTCGTATAGGATCTTCGTCATCTAATTACTATTCAAGAACCTCAACGGTTACCAATGAGGGGAACGCATTTGCTACAGGATGGAACCTTATTAGAGGTGATTGGTTTGGAGCCACTGTTGTTGGAACTCCTAACGTTGCAGCAATAAATTACCTTTATATAGGTGTAACTGTTTCATCTGCACTTACTGGTGTGTGTGTAGATAACATCGTATCTAATATGGGCCTTTACAGGACTATTGAGTATTACTCAAAGTATATGTATCGAGACGCAGTAACTGGTGCATTCCAGGAAACTGTGACTGATAACTCAAATCTAATCAACTTAGATACAGACTCGTATAATCTGTATTTCAACTTGCTTGCGTATTATTGTGCGCAGCAATTACAGGGATTGGATGCAATGTTCTATGATGCCAGTTTCTTTTTGGGAGAATACGAAAAAGATAAAGCAAAATATACAGCTCGTCAGCCCTCTCAGGTTCAGAAGTCTCAGCAAAGTTACTACACTCCAACAAAAGGAGGTTATGGTAAATATTGGGGAAGAAGGTTTGGATTCTAAAATATGGCTACAGATAACACTAAAAAAAGCAGTGTGAACTCACGATCTCTTAGAGCTGCAAAGACAGCAAAACTTAAAGAGATACAGACAGTTCAAGACTTCATAGAAGGGTACAGGAATAGGGAAGATACTTCTCTCCTTAAACCTCAAACTATGGTTGCTGGTTCTCATGATGTCCTTGTAGGAAATACTGGCCGTATACGTTCAAGAGAGGGATATTATGTAGATGGCTCTAAATCATCTGTTGTTTCAGTAACTCGTCCTCTTCCAGATTGGCAAATGGGAACAGGATATGTTCATCATCTTCGTGCAGGAGGACTTACTTCTGCGGGCAATGATGGGAAGCTTCAAATGAGGTATGTAGATACTCCTGGGGCACTTGGTACAGCAGGGAATACCTATTGGTTGGATTTACTCACAAGTCTAACTTCAACTTATTTTCAATCAACAAACTATTGGGATACTTCGGCAGTTAAAGCTAAAGATTTATTTGTGAATAGAACGGGTACTATTTGGGAGTGGACTGGAGGTATAGGTACTATTGCTTCAGTAACTTCAAGTACTATTGTACTTAATGGAACTAAAACGTTGGCCCAGCTTGGATTCGATTCATCTGGTTTCATTATAAATAATGGGATTGTCTATCAGTATGATTCTATTTCTAGCCAGACATTCACATTGCATTCAGGAACTCCGAATCCAACAGGTTCTGTAGTGAATAGTCCCGTGTATCAACAGCCAGTTGCTTATACATTCTCAGGTGCGACATTCACTAACTCAATTTCTCCTCCTACTGGTTTCACGTGTGACCTAATTGGCCTATTGAAAACATCAAATCAGGTTATGGTTGCTTCTATAACTAATAACCTCGTTTATCTTTCTAAAGCAGGTACATATAAGGATTACTCACAATCAACAGCAAGGCTTCAATATGAGGGGGATACATTTACAACAGTAGGTGCTGTTACGGCCCTTATCCCACAAGAATCGGATATGTACGTATCTGCTGGACTTGATGAATGGTATACCACTAATTTCACTCAGAACCAGATTTATAACGCTACGACAGGAACTACGCTTACGTATGAGATAGCACTCCTTAAACAGCTTAAAACTACAGCTGGTCAAGCATCTATATCTCAGTATGCTACTTGTAGATTTATAAATGATGTGGTTTATATATCAAATGAACCGTTTGTTAACTCACTTGGAAGAGTAGATAACATTCTTTTAACTCCCCAAATTACGAATATCTCATATCCTATTGTAACTGATATGAATTCGTATAACTTTACTGATGCATCTATATTCTATTTTAAACTAAAGCTATATATAGCTATTCCAGCATCTGGTGTAGTCATAATTTATAACATGACCGACCCTAAGAAACCGTTCTGGGAGGCGCCACAAAACCTTCCTATATCTGGTTTCTGTGCAGTAGGTAATACATTGATAGGTCACTCATATGGGACATTTGAAAGTTATGTCATGTTCTCTGGTTTCTCAGATAGAGCAGATAATCCAAATTCAACAGGTAATCCTATAAATTCTGTAGCCCTGTTTGCTTTCCAGGGCCTTAATCTGAGGCCAAAGAGTAAGTCTTTCAATAAGTTCTTCGTAGAAGGATATATAACCCAGCCAACTCAATTGAATGTAGGACTCATATTCAGAGCACCTGGAAATGGGGTATCTATAGGACAAAACATTATGATTTCAGGTTCAGGATCATATGTGTTGAATGGTATATCTGATAACTCACTCGGTAAATCATCTATTGGTAAATCTCCTTTGGGCGGGGACATTGTGTTAGCTCAGCAATCAAGCCTTCCTCCATATTTCGCAGTTATTCCAACTCTTACGAGGAATCCATATCTGGCATACCAACCGATGTTTTATTCTCTAGGGACGAACCAGCAATGGGAATTACTTTCTTACGGAAGTAACGCATCGGCTACATACGAAGGTGAAAACGATATTGTAATCTAATATGGTATAATGTTATTAAGAATCTTACTCTAAAATACAATGGCTAATCCAGTTAATCCCAGATTCATTCAAGCTCAATCATTCCAACTTCAAGCCTCAGGCGCATCAAGTGGAGATACGAGTATAACGCTTCAATCTTTCAAATATTCTGATGGAACGACCAATATCGTTACTGCAGATTTGGGAGATTGGTGTTATATGACCCTTGAACCCAATAACGGGACTCAGGAGGAAGCTATCCAATTCACTGGAGTTACCCAGAATGCTAATGGAACAGCTACTCTTACAGGTGTTTCGTCAGTTGGATTTAAGTACCCGTACACAGTTACATCTGGACTCTCTAAATCACATGCTGGTGGAATTACCTGTATCATATCCAATGATGCGGCCCTTTACGGTAATATCATAAACTATATGAACTCGACCCTTGCTTCAGGTATTTCTCCTGTAGCATCTCAGTCGGTTAAAGGTATTGTTCAAATAGCTACTGCCGCCCAAATCACAGCCGGTACAGCAACAGGTTCTACTTCTGCTCCTATAGCCGTAACTCCAGATCAGCTTATTCTATCCAGCTATGGTTTAGGTCTTCCCCAGCCAGGCATGATAACTATGTATGGAGGTTCTTCAGCACCAACAGGATGGCTCCTGTGTGATGGTTCAGCTGTTTCAAGGGCAACATATGCAACTCTATTTGGAGTTCTAAGCACTAACTATGGTGCTGGCGATGGTTCTACAACGTTTAATGTTCCCGACTTACGTTCTAGCTTCGCTATGGGCTCAGGAACTAAAGTTAAAACCTTTACCTTCTCTTCAAGGTCATCAAATACTATTACAGTAACTGGTTCAAGCAATTCAGTAAACAATGAACTTCAGACGGGCCAGCCAATAACGTTCAACGCAAATGGTGGCTCTATTACT
>Ga0134125_10010369_pt1 | contig 10474 bp, 6 predicted proteins | sample KB31751_FD_96464 | JGI IMG/M metagenome (GOLD analysis project Ga0134125, IMG submission 96464) | Terrestrial soil microbial communities with excess Nitrogen fertilizer from Kellogg Biological Station, Michigan, USA - KB3-175-1 | ecosystem: Environmental > Terrestrial > Soil > Unclassified ... | reverse complement strand
CCCTGGATGCCGTCGCGCGCCCGGAAACCGCCACTGGCAATGAGTCCCTGCACATCCTCCGGCATCCCCAGCACGGTTACAGCCTCCTGCCGAAACGCCCGAATGCGATAAAGATTGTCGCCGCTTTTTGCCAGTTCGGATGCCCGTTCGCGCAGTTTCCGGGCGATGTCGCCGTTGGTCATGACGCACCTCCTGTCAGAGAAGTGAATCACGATTCGCAGTGGAATTCCATGTCGGTAGGTTTTTTCTGGCTTTTATCGATGGTCAGGAAAAAGGCCATTGACCTCGGTGGGAGTCGAACCCACACGCCTCGCGGCTCCGGCTCTCAACCGGATCTGTATGCCAATTCCAGCACGAGGTCGCGAATTGCAGACCTGGGAGTTGAACCCAGCTTCCAGGCTTATGAGACCCAGATGAACGCCGGCCCGCCTGCAATGGCGAAAGCAAAGACACGGCGGCGGAGGATTGGTTCACAATCTTTTGAGGTGTGGAAACGTTTCGTGGTGGACTACCGAGTGGGAGTCGGGCACAGCCCGACCTACAAGGCTACAAGGCCGGCTTGTAGGTCGGGCTGTGCCCGACGATCTTCGACTCCGAGATAGGGTTGTTTCACCCCTCACTTCTGGAGGATCGGCAGGTAGTTGTTGGGCAGTTGGAGGATGATGAGGCTCATGGCGGTGGCGTAGTTCTGACCGCTGGGCGTGGAGGGGTCGTTCCAGATGCCGCCGGCGGAGCGGGCGCGGCCGAGCAATTCGTCGCGGATCGCCGGGAACCACTGCGTCCAGTAGTCGCCGCCGGCCGTCCACATCGCCAGGGCCGCGTAGTAGTGGCCGTAAAAGTAGTGCTGCTGCGGCCGCATCAGTTCGCGGTTGTTGAACTGCTTGACGGGAATGAACTGCATGACGTAGCGGAGGCCGCGTTCGATTTCTCGGCCGGAGTAGATACCGGCGCTGTACAGGCCGACGATGGCCGCGGCGCTGCGGGCGAACTGCGATGAAAACCCCTGGCCTTTGAAGTACGTAAAGCCGCCGTCGCCGAGTTGGCAGCCGCGAATGAAAGCGACGCCATCGTCGATCACGTTCTTGCGAACGAAGACTCCGGCATTCTTGGCGGCGCGGAGGGCCATCATCTGAGCGACCGTCACCGAAACATCGGCTTGCGGCGGTCGCGGTTCGTAGCGCCAGCCGCCTTGCTTGTTGCGGGCCGCGACCGTGTAAGCGACGGCCCGTTCGAGCATCTCCTTCACTTGCTTTTGCCGCGCCTTATCGGGGAACATGCCGCACACTTCGGCGAGGAAGAGGCAGCCGAAGCCGTGACTGTACATGGCTTGCTGGTTGCCGCCGAAGCCGGGTTGGCCGCCGCCGGTGGCGAGGAAGCCCGGGGCGCCGCGCGATCCGGACGCGAGCACGAAATCGACGGCCTTGGAAACGGTGCGGCCATAACGGCCGCGGCCGGGCATGTGGCCGCCGGCCATGAGCGCGAGGCCCGCCAGCGATGTGATGGCGACGGCCGCCGGGCTGAGCGGCTCGGCGAACGAGCCGTCGCCATTTTGCTTGCTGGCCAGGAAGGCGTGGCCGTGGTCGATGGCCGCTTCCGTCTCGGCGGTGATGAAATCGGCGCCGGTCTCGCTTGGGGCCTTGGCCGCGGGATTCTGGCCGTGGCCGACGGCGCCAAGCGCCGCCGCGACGCCGCCCGCTGCCGATAGCCGCAAAAAGTTCCGCCGCGTGGGGGTCATCGCTTATCGCTCGGAGTGTTCGCCAGCGAGGAATAATACTGCTTTAAAAGTTCCGAATACTTCGGCATGAACTCTTCCTTGTAATACTGCGAAACCTGCTGGCGAAGCTTGTCCGGCAGGTGGCCCCACACTTCCTTCACCACGGCATCGTCGATGGGCAGGGATGGCCTGGGCATTGGTTTGCCGCTCGGCTTACCGCCCATCGGGTTGGCGGGGTTCTTGCCGCCCTGGGGAGCAGCGGGCTTCTTGCCGCCCATCGGGTTGCCCTGGGCCATGCCGGGATCCTTCTTCGCGCCGGCCTGTTGCTTGCCAGTGTTCTTGGGTTGGCCGCCGGATTCGCCCTGGCGCGGCTTGCGGCCGCGCGGCGGCGGGTTGCCTTGCGGGTCCATGCCGCTTTGCGAATCCTTATCCGGATTGTTCTTGCCTGCGTTCTTCTTGTCCTGGTTCTTCTTGTCGTCGTTCTTCTTGTCGTTGGAATCGCCGCCCATCGGAGGCGGATTCTCCTGCTGATCGATCAGCGAATCGATGTCCTTGAGAATGGTCGTTTGCTTGCCGCGGGTCTCGGATCCGGTATCGGTCTTGGCGAGCTTGTTGCCGACGGCTTGCGAATTCTTGACGATGCGCTCGACGACATCGAGCGGGTTTTCCTTGGCTTGCCGGGGTTCGGCGGGAACGGGATCGCGCGAGCCATCGGCGCCAACTTCGCGGGGCGGCGGCGCGACCGGCACATCGGCGCGGGCAATCGGGGCCAACGACATGAGCGCGATGGCGGCCACGAACGCGGGTAGCGTGCCCGCTCCCCTTCGGGTCGCGGCGTACGATGGTCGGCTAAGCAATGACAATTCCGGAGCCCGCTTTCCACCTCCCCCCTCGTGGGGGAGGTCGCCGACGAGCGAAAGCGAGTCGGCGGGTGGGGGGTTCTGATTTGCTATAAACGACGCCCCCCACCCGCCGAATGTCGTCTCTTCGAGACGACATTCGGCGACCTCCCCCACACGGGGGGAGGTTGTAGGTGATTGGTACCTTGTCATTGCTTTCCTGGCTCTCAATGATCGTTGATTCGTCGCGGCTACTCGAGTATCGGTCATGGCGCACCGTCTTTCTTCTGGAACAACTTCGCCATCTGTTCGAACAGCGCGGCGATCTCTCGCTGCGAATCCTCCAGTTCCTTCAATTCCTCGCGGTCGTCGTCGGTTAACTTCTCGGCGTCGGGATGGCGCTTGGCGAACTCGGCGGTGGCCGCGTTGCATTCGGCCTGGAGCGCCCGCAACGCCTTCAACTGCGCGAGCGGCGGGATGATGTCGCCGTTGTCCGGCGCCGCCATCGGCATGGGCATCGGCATTTCATCGGGCGGTTTGCCCGCTTTCTTCTCGTCCTTCTTTTTGGGAGCGTTCTCCGGCTTGAGCACCTCGAGCACCTGTTCGAGCCGGCGGAGCGCCAGGGTCATCGGCCGACGGACGCGGCCGGCGTTTGCCTTTTCCAGGTCCGGGTCGAAGGCGGCATCCGGATCGGCGTCGACCGCATCCTGCCGGCGAATCTTCGCCTTTTCCGCCGCCTTCTCGATGGCCCCGGCCGCATCCTTGACGATCCGTTCGAAGACCAAGAGTTCGGCGAACTCGCGTTCCGCCAGCGTCCGCACTTCCACCCCGAGGGCTTGCTCGCGATCCTCCAGGTCCTTGTAACTTTGTTGAAGTTCGCGGCTCCACTTCTTGTCCGCGAGCACCTTCTCTTGGAGCCGATCGACTTCGGCGACGGCGGCCTTTTGACGTTCGTACAGGGCGCGGACGAGGTCGGCGATCTTGCGGCGCTTCTCGTCGCTGAGTTCCTGGGGGGCGTTGGCTTCGGCCTTGTCGAGCCGATCGCGGGCCCCATCCAGTTTCTCGGTGGCGTCCTGCTGATCGTTGGCCGGGTTCATGCCGCGTTCGAGGTCGTCGCGGGCCGCCTCCATTTTATCGAGGGCCTTGCGGGCATCCCTGGCAGCGTCGTCGTTGCGGTCGCGCTGGAGTTTCTGCACGAGTTCGCGAGTCTCTTCCGCCAGCTTGTTCTGTTCGGCGGCCAACCGCTTCAACTCCTGAACCCGCTCGGCTTCGTCCTTGATGCGGCTTGCCTGCTCGGTGCGGCGGCGCAAATCGTCTTGCCCGGCCGCCAGATCGTCGAGCTTGTTGGCGAGTTTTCGCTTCTTGCCGAGCTCAGGTACGGCATCGTCCGCCTTTTCGTTCAGGGCTTCGGAGAAGCGCTGCAAGCGCTCGGCGGCCTCGCGGTCCTTGGCGGCACTATCCCCCTGCTGGTTGGCCCGCAGCGCCTTGGCTGCTTCGCGCAGGTCATCGGGCAAGGCCTGGCCGCCGGCGGCTTCGACGGCCTTGCGAAGAGCCGCGGCCTCGGTGGAAGCGCGTTGCGCTGCGGCCTTCAGTTCTACGGCTTCTTCCTGCGCCTTCGCCGCCTTCGCTTCGTTATCGTTGCGCTCGCGGGTTCCCGACGGCGCGGCGGCGGCCTTCTTCCGCAACTCGTCCGCCTCCACTTCCTTCTTTCTCGCTTCGCTCTTGGCATCCGCCGCCTGCTTCTCCTTGTCGGCAGCGAGTTTCGCGGCGCGGCCGAGCAGGCCGTTGGCCCGATCCGCCAGCTGATCCAGTTTCCCCGCGGCACGGTCCAGGTCTTGACGTTGTTCCATTGGAAGCGATTCGGCGGCCTGCCCCGGCGGCACTTTCTCGGGCAAGCGGCCGACCCGTTCCTCTTCGCCGCGCACCGAATCTTTGAGCAAGCGGGCGTCGCCGCGGAGAGCCCCGGCATCACCCCATTGCGAAAGCAGATCGATCAAGTTGGTCAGGCTTTCCTCGACCGCTCGTTGATGGCGGGCGGCCCGGGAGAGCATTCCCGGAACGGGATTGTCCATCGGCGGCCTGGGGGGTTGGGCGGCGAGTTGCCGCGCGTCGCCGAGAAGCGGCTCGATGGCGGCCAGGTCGCGATCGCTGAGCCGGGCCAGTTCCTCCGCGGCGGCGGCCGCCCGATCGGTGGCGTGCGAGCGCGGCAAATCGTTGACCCGCGCCAGTTCCCGCAATCGCTCGGCCTTGGCCCGCAAGCCGTCGCGCGGGTCGGAGACCTGGCCGTGCACTTGCCGCTGGGCGTACTCGGCGGCCAGCAAGCGCTCGCGATCGGCCGGCGACAGATTGCCGCTGCGCGGGCGAGATTCCTCGGTTTTTTCCATGGCGTCGCGCTGCTGTTCGCGGGCCCGAAGCAATTCCGGCCGCAGATCGGCCAGTTCCTTTTGCAGGATGGCTTCGACCGTTTCGCGGGAAGCGATGTGCAGCTCGAACTCGTTGCTGCGGCCCGGTTCCTTGACCGTGATGTTGTCCCAATCGGCGGCGGCAGCGCGAAGGAAAACGGTATCGCCATCGGCGACGGGGGTGCCGTCGTCGCGGCGGAACGTCGCGATCGGCAGCAGGAAACTGGCGTCGCGGTACAGCGGATGCAGCCGCGTATGCGCGCCCAGTGCCGCGGCCACGCCATCGGGAACGGCGATGGATCGCGTTTTTCCGTCGCGGCCCACGCGATATTCGAGGAATACATTCCGCATGGCATAAACTGGGTCGGCGACCGTGAGTTCCACGGCGAGCTTGGCCGTGGGAACGTAGAGCGTGGGGTCGCGATCGATTGAGGGCCGCGACAGTGTGACAGCGGGCGCCGGGTCCGACGCCAGGTTGATGTCGAGCAACCGCGTTCCATGGAGGCCGGTCTCATCGATCATGTGCAGGGCGTAGATGCCGGACAGGGTGGGGGCAAAGTTGGCGCTCATGACGCGGCCATCGTCGGAAACTGTCAGGGGAATACTGGCGCCCGCGACATAGTGCTTGCCGGCATTGCCGAACGGCTCGATGGCCGAGGCAATCTCATCCTTGCTCGCCCCGACCTCATACGCAAGCACGGCGGAGGCAAGCGGTCGATCGGCGGCGGCCCGGAAGGCGAGCAGCGTGCCGCGCGGCACCGACACGACCGATGCACCGTCGGGAAGGTCGAGCGGCGGCAAGTTGGTATAAGCCGGCGGCACGGCATGCAACTGCGGCGACGGCCGGCCATCCAGTGGAACCAACCGCGGCGGCGGCAGCACTTCCACCGATTGCCAGCCGGTATCGGCGTCGTTGGCGCGAATGCGGAAGCGGAAGCTCTGCGACAGCCGCACGGGATCGAACCGCGTCTCGACTTCCGGAGTCGCCTCGCCATCCTTCGATTGCGCGATTGCAAGCAACTCTTCAATTTCCTCCCCGTCGCCGATGAGGAATTGAACGCTGGCCTTCTCCGGAATGACGCCACGAACGGCGAACTTCAGATCGAAGGCGTCGCCGCGCGGAAGTCGCGCCGGCAACGGCTGCGGTACGAGGATTTCGATCCGCGTCTTGGTTGGCCACGGATGCAGGCCGAACGGGTCGGCGAATCGCTGCAAGGCGGTGATCGATCGCGCCGGGTTCCAAAAGCCGAGCACGACGGCCGCCGAGAGCATCACGGCACAGAACCAGAAGGCGAGCCAACAGCGGCCGCTTGGAACCAGCGTGGCGAAGTCGTGGCGCTCGGCCATTCGCTCCGCGCGATGGACGGCGGCGCGACAGAGCCGGTGCGAGATGCCGCGATCGGCAGCGGATTCGTCGCTGAGGAAGGAAATCGCCGAACCGAGGGAATCGTTGAGCCGGGGAAAGCGGTCTTCCAGATCGAGAGCGACGGACAGCGGATCGGTGCGCAAGCGAAAGGCTGGGCGAATGCTGCGGAACCAGATGATGCCCGCAAGCACGAGCGTGCCCGTGAGCGCGAAACCGCGCGCGAGGGGGCTGAGGTGCAGCCAGGCATCGAGCGAACAGGCCGCGAGCAGCGCCGCCGCGAGCGTTCCAATGAGCGCGAACAGCCCGGCGGCGCCGGCCACCGTCTTTCGAAACTTGCCGAGAGCCGCGAGCCGCGCCGTCAGCGGCATGCGTTCACCCGGCGGACTCAGCACGATGGGCATGGTTCCCCTTCCGGACGCGGCAATTCCCCTCGTTATCTTTGCCAGAAACTCCCCAGAGTACAACGGGGTTCTTGTAACGGGCGGTAATGGTAGGCAGCTCGAAAGTTGGTGACTCCATTATTCACTTCGAAGCCTTTGAGACCATCGTCGAGAATTCACCGCCAGAAAGGGTGAGCGTTGGCGAGCGGTCCGCGGGACCGGCCGGATGGCATCGAACCAACCACCCCCGCCTCTCCCCGTTGGGGAGAGGCCGCAATCTCGCGCCAGCGAGATTGCGGGTGAGGGGTCCCGTTGCACCAATCCGACCCCTCACCCGGTTTGCTCGCTGCGCTCGCAAACCACCCTCTCCCCAACGGGGAGAGGGTCTGAAAGGTGATTGGGACGAAGTCATTACTGTCATGACTGTCTGTCAGCGCTCACTTCAGCGGCACGCAGATCAATTGCTTTTCGTCGCGGAGGTAAACCTTGCCATCGACGAGGGCCGGGTGGGCCCAGGTTTCACCGCACACCCTGGACTTGGCCAATACCTTGAACTCCTTGGCATCCGGTTCGAAGAGCGTCAGGGCGCCGGTGTCGTCGAGCATCAGCAGTTTGTCGTTGCCGGTGCGAATGATGGCGGCGTGGTAGCGGCCGACGCCCGGCTTCTCCCAGAGCACCTTGCCGGTGTCGCGCTCCACGCAGCGCAGCGTGATTTGTTTGGCCGTGATGCTGCCGTTCACCATGAACAGCAGCTTGCCGACGGCCACCGGAGTCGAGAAATAGCAGGTGAGGTCGCCTTTCTTCCAGACCTGGGTCGCTTTCCACTGATCGTCCGCCTTCGTCAACTTCAAGGCGATGCTTCCGGCCGTAACCGAGCTGCCGATCACGAGGTCGCCGGCCTTCACGGGCGTGGTCGACGATTCGTTGAGGAAGTCCTTGAACGGCACGGCCCACAGTTCCTTCCCGGTCGTGGAGAGCCCGCGAAGGTTCGATCCAGTCAGGGCGATGATCTGTCGATCCGGCCCATTGCCGACGGCGATTGGCGATGCATAACTGGACGGATCGCTGGTCGCTTGCCACTGGGTTTTACCGGTGGCCTTGTCGATGCCGACGATGCCGGCCCCCTTGCCGCCGACCTGAATCACCACGGTATCGCCTTCCACGAGGGGCGAAGTGGAGACGCCGAAGAAGAGATTCGAGGCCTTGAATTCCTTGAGGGTGTCGACTTTCCAGGCGATGTCGCCGGTCTTCGCATCCCAGCAGGCGAGGATGCCGGTGCCGCCGAGGGTGTAGACCTTCCCGTCGCTAACGGCGGGGGTGGAGCGCGGCCCGCTGCCGAACGGCGGCTTGAAGTTGGCCCGCTCGTAGCTCTTTTCCCAGAGCTTCGCGCCGCTCTTGGCATCGAAAGCGGCCAGGGCGTCGGCATCCTTGCCCGCCGGTTGGTAGAATGCGAACACTTTTCCGTCGGCCACCACGGGCGAACTGTGCGAGGCACCGACCGGCATCTTCCACGCGGCCTTCAGGGTTCCCTGCCAAGCCGCCACGGTTTCCGGGCTGGAACCGTCGCGATTCGGTCCCAGGAATTGTGGCCAATCCGCGGCCGAAGCGGCGACGGCCGACATCAGCGTGAAAAGAATTGCCGGGCCGGTGCGAAGCATAGAAGTATCTCCGAATGTGAGCTATTTCAGACTAACCACAGAGGCACAGAGACACAGAGAAGAAAAAACCGCGACCAAAGAACTTCTCATTTTCTCGGATTTCTCGGTGTCTCTGTGCCTCTGTGGTTAGTTTTAATCTGAAATGCCGAGGCTTGAGAGTCGACTCAATGGTGTTCCATTCTCGGCACCGTGAAACCGCGCGGCGCCGAATCTGGTATCACCCTACGAATTGGCAATAGTCCGTCACCACGTAGCCGAGGAGAAGCCATGCCCCGACTTTTTGCGTTCTCATTTACGGTGTTCGCGGCGCTAGCCGCGGCGCCGGTCGCATCCGCCGCGGACGACGACGTCAAGACGATCATTACCCAGGCCATCAAGGCCCACGGCGGCGAGGAGTTCTTGAGCAAGCACAAGGCGGCCCGCTCGCAGAACAAGGGAAAGATTACACTTCCCGGCGTCGGCGAAGCCGAGTTCACGCAGGATCTGGCCTACATGCTGCCGGACAAGCTCAAGGACAGCCTGGAATTGAACATTGGCGGCCAGAAAATCACGATCGCGACGCTTTTGAACGGCGACAAGCTCTCAATCGAGGCGGCCGGCAAACCGATACCGATCACCGACGAGATCAAGAGCGCGATGAAGGACGGCCAGCACATGATGTCCGTGGCACGGTTGACTCCCCTCCTCAAGGACAAGAGCTACGAACTATCGCTGTTCGGCGAAGCCAAGGTCGAGGATAAACCCACTATCGGCATCCGCGTCTCCCAAAAGGGGAAGAAAGACCTCACGCTGTTCTTCGACAAGAAGACGCACCTGCTCGCCAAGATCGAGCACCGCACGCAGGTCCCCGGCGCCGGCCAGGAAGTCAACGAAGAGCGGATTATCCTCGAGTATAAAAAGGACAAGAACGGCATCTCCCTGCCGAAGAAGGTGCTGGTCAAGCACGACGGCAAGACGTTCCTCGAGGCCGATTCCGTGGAAACGGAGTACTTGGAGTCGATTGACGAAAGTGAATTCAAGAAGTGAAACTATTCAAAGCACCCCGTGGCCACGGGTGGGCTTGCTAAAACATGAACTCACCCCTGGCTTATCTCAATGGGCGGTTGCTGCCGTTCGCTGAAGCGGCGTTGCCATTGGCCGATGCCGGGTTCGCGTTCGGCGCCACGGTCGTTGACAACGCCCGCACCTTTCGCCACAAGCTATTCCGTTGGCCGGACCACCTGGCCCGCTTCCGCCGCGATTGTCAGACCTGTTACATCCCTCTGCAACAATCGAATGAACAGCTAACGGCGACGGCCGATGAACTGATCTCCCACAATGCGAGCTTGTTGCCGCCGGGCGGCGAGTTGCAACTGGTGACGTTTGCGACGCCGGGGCCGCTCGCGCTTTATGGAACAGCGGGTTCATGGGTGGCACCGGCTTCCAACCGGTGCGAGACGGACAGCACCGGCTGGAAGCCGGTGTCACCCAGCAAGGCGCCGACCCTCGGCATGCACACCTATCCGCTGCCGTTCGCGCGCTATCGCCGCTTCTTCACCGAAGGCGCGGTCTTGGCCGCTGCCGGGTTTCAATCATCCGCTCGCGCGGACGCCCTCAGTCCTACCGTGAAGCATCGCAGTCGCCTTTCCTGGTGGATCACCGAGCAGCGTCTCCGCGACCCGGAATCGCCGTTTTACAAACCGGGCGCCGTCGCGGTCCTAATGAACGGGAGCGGCCCCGGCGATACCGCGATCGGTTCCATTCTTTCCGTCGCGGATGATGGCGTGATTGCCGCGGAAGAAGGCACCGTACTGGAGAGCATCAGCGTCCGCGTTGTGGCCGAGCTCTGCGCTGCGATCGGCATTCCGTTTCGCCGGCGGCCGCTGGACTCCGTAGCCGAGAACGAAGACGCGATCAAGGAAGTGCTGCTCGCGGGGACGGGCTTCTGCCTGGCCGGTGTTCGCGAGTTCGCTTCGGGTAAGCAATCGCGCCGCTATCCTTGGCCCGGCCCCGTTTACCAGAAGTTGCTCGCCGCCTGGTCCGAACTCGTCGGCGTCGACATCGCCCAGCAATTCCTCGACGGCGCTAATGCTAATAGGTAACGAGGCTGTACGATTCGTACCCCTGTAGAAGGGT
>Ga0134125_10010367_pt1 | contig 10475 bp, 8 predicted proteins | sample KB31751_FD_96464 | JGI IMG/M metagenome (GOLD analysis project Ga0134125, IMG submission 96464) | Terrestrial soil microbial communities with excess Nitrogen fertilizer from Kellogg Biological Station, Michigan, USA - KB3-175-1 | ecosystem: Environmental > Terrestrial > Soil > Unclassified ... | reverse complement strand
TAGATTATCATCATTTGTTTTATCAAAAGAAACCATGTTTCAATCTGGAACTGATGGATTCAGAAATAGACCTACAGAGAACCTACTACTACTACTACTACTACTACTACTATCTTCAACTAAAAAAAGAAGAATTGAAGAATTTATAGTATTGATGATGAGACCTTGATAAAAGTTGGTCTTCTGAATTAATATGGCTTTGTTGGATATCTATCGATATAAAAAGCAAGGAAATCCTTGAATGTCCAATATATCAATGGAAAGAAATATGCTTGTAGCAGAGAAATTTTTATCTAAAAATACAGATGACTATTGAAAGTATCCAATAGTTTTAACAAGATGGTGACACCTGGTATCCACTGCAGGCCTGTTAATTGCTAAAACTACAACATCATACATTCATCCTGCTTATGAAAAAAGCATCATTATTGAAAGGACATTGCAATACATAAAAGACATAACTACATAATGCTTTGATGACTATTTTCTTTGCAAACGAAAAAAGAAATGCAAGTTAAAACATGTTATTAATTGGTTTAGTCTTTTCATATATTCTCACAATAAAGAAATAAAGGTTAAGTGAACATAGCCAATAATAATAGTTTAACACTTTTATATAAGTAAAAAAATTGCAAATCTATGAAGAATAAAAGTGCTGATTTTATTTGGTTTGATGGTGAATTCAAACCATGGGATTCGGTTAATATTCCTATTACAGCTCATGTATTACATTATGGAACTTCTGTATTTGAGGGCATTAGAGGGTATTCAAATGAGAATAATCTATATATTTTTAAACTTAAAGAACATATACAAAGGTTAATTCAATCTGCAGAAACATATTCTATTCATTCAAAATATTCTGTAGATGAAATATGCAATCATATAATAGAATTGCTAAGAAAAAACAATATTAAAAAGTCTTGTTATATTAGACCTCTACTTTTAGTCGGTCTCCATGGAATTGATCTTAATATTACACAAAATTCTCCTACGCATCTTGCAATAATTGCTTTTCCATTTAGCCGCTATTTTCCAGAGAGCGGTATAAGAACTTGCATATCATCTTGGAGACGTATTAATGGTAATTCTACTCCTCCTATGGCAAAGGCTGGCGGCAATTATCTTAATTCTGTATTAGCAACTCAAGAATGTAAAAGAAATGGATATGATGAGTCAATTTTATTGGATTATAATGGAAATGTTAGTGAGGCTCCAGGAGAAAATATCTTTATAGTAAGAAGAAATAAAATATATACACCATCGCTATCAGATTCTATCCTTGAGGGCATAACAAGAGATACTGCGATTATAATTGCACGTAATCTTGGATATGAAGTAATCGAACGTTCTATTAATAGGTCTGAGTTATATACTGCAGATGAAATATTTGTAACTGGGACTGCTGCAGAAATAACATCCATCATAAGTGTTGATAGTCATAGTATAGGTAATGGCATGGTAGGAAAAATTACAAAACAGATTTCTGACTATTATCAAAAATTGGTGGTATCTGAAATTAGTCAATTCAAAGAATGGCTTACAGCAGTATGGTAACAACTATACTCAATACTTATCATATAATCCATCCTTAATCTAGAAAATGAATGATAAATGAGCAAATATAATTTAAAATTAGCAGTAATTGGAACAGGAGGGTGGGGCAAAAATCATGCCCGTGTATTAAATGAACTAGGTGTATTACAGGCAGTATGTGATTCTGACGAAAATAGAATTCAAAATATGTCAAAAAAATATAAAATAAACTGTTACACTAATTTAGAAGATTTATTAAAAAAAGAACAAGACCTTAATGCATGTTTAGTTTGTACTCCCACTAAAACCCATTTTTTAATTGCACAGGAAATTATAAAACACAAAATTAATGTTTTTGTTGAAAAACCATTATCTTTTTCATCAATCGAATGCGAAGAATTAACCAAATTATCAAAACAAAATAAAGTAATATTAACATCAGGATATATAGAAAGATTCAATCCTGCAGTTCAAGATCTTAAAAACATTATTGAAGAAAACACCTATGGAGAGTTATTAATGATGGAATTTCATCGAGAAAATAGAATGCCTTTGCATATAAAAGATGTAGGCATAATTTATGATACCTCTGTACATGATATTGATACTGCATTATTTATTTTCAATTCTCTGCCTTCAGTTGTATTTGCTAGATCTGGTAAAAAATTTCATTCTTTAGAAGACTTTGCTACAATTATGTTAGGATTTCAAAATCAAAAAGTTGCTATTATTGCATCTAATTGGATTACTCCAAAAAAGGTCAGAAGATTCAGTGCAGTATGTTCAGAAGGTATTATTAGTGGCGATTTCTTAACTCAAGAAATAAGAATAGATAACGAAAATAAAACTGTTATTCCAAGAAGAAGATTTCAAGAACCTTTAACTCTCGAGTTAGAAAACTTTCTTCAAGCTTTATCGGGTAAAATAACCAAATTTTTAGTGACTCCAGAGGATGCCACTGCAGTAACAAAAATTGCAGAAGCTGCACTTATTTCTAGCAATACAGGAGCTCCAATATATCTAAGCTATTAAACATTATAGCATAAAAATATATTTATAGAATAATACATATTTAACAATATTTTTTAGCATTTATTACCATAGAGTTATTGTAAAATGATTTTTATATTGGTAATTTTAGTGATTACAAATGTTGGGAAATCCTGCAACTCATGTAATTAACTTTATTTCACCAAAAGCAAAAATAGGAGAAAACGTAAAAATCTGGCATTTTGCTTATGTAGGAGATAATACGTCAATAGGCAACAATGTAATGATTGGATCTCTTACTCATGTTGATTATGGTGTAAGAATAGGAAATAACTGCAGAATTGAAGGCTCCGTATATATTCCGCCACTTACTGAAATTGGGAACGATGTTTTTATTGGCCCAGGTGCAACATTTACAAATGATCCTTATCCTATGAGTAAAAAAATGATAGGCGTAGTCGTTGAAGACGGAGCAATTATTGGCGGCCGATCAGTTTTTAAACCTGGAGTAAAAATTGGAAAGAATAGCGTTGTTGCAATGGCTTCGGTGGTTACAAAGGATGTACCTCCAAATGTGGTAGTTATGGGACATCCTGCAGTAATAAAATATTCTAGGGAAGAATACAATAGAAAAAAAGACAAATGGAATTCTTAATTCTTTTTTGTCCTGTTATATTGACATGTAAAAGTATTCATTATCAGTTTCAGTTTCAGATTCTATTTTTAAAAACTATATTTCTACTGTATTAAAAAAAGTATTTGCTGAGACTATTATAAGTTTATAATTATGATGGTGATTTTTATCTATTCTTGATATCACTTTTTTATAATCATCATGAGAACATACAATTATTATATTTGTACTCATATTAGGTAAAAAGATATCTATATCTTGTATTTCTACTTCTGCAATATAATCCATTAGTTTTGATCTTAGCAAATCGCGTATTACTGATTTATCACCCCTTATTTCATTATTATCAATAGTCCAAAATATGGTAACTTTTGTTCTACTGGCTTTGATCTCTTTTTCTTTTAATTTAATTCGTATTTCTTCAACTAAACTTTTTACAAAGCCTTCTATTGACCTTATTGTACCATTTATAATATAACCTAAAGATGATGAACTTGTCAAAGATAAACTTAAAATTCTTAAATCAAACAATCCATTTACTATTTCATCAAAATAAATCGATTGTATATTGTTTTGATAAATTTCTGTTCTAATTTCTTTTGATCTATTCAACTTTGTAATTTCATTCGTTGTTACCAACGTAGAGTATTTGTTTACAATATTTATTGTATACAGTAATTCTGATGAAGGAATACTCACGATTTTCAAGTCTTTTATATCGCGTTTATAGATTAAATTTATGGTACTATTAAAATAAGGATCATTTATTTGCTGTTGATATGATCCTATAATTATCTCATTTGGTTTAATTTTAGCTATAGGAATATAATAATAATAAACTTCTGTTCCTACAGTAAATCCAGATAGATGTTCTATTAGTGATATTATTTCAGTATTTCCCCCAATTCCAAGTGGTATATTAAATACTATTGTTGTATTTTTTTTTAAATTAGATATAATTTCCTTAAATTTAGGAATTATATCATTTTTTACATCATAATTTGTTTTTCTTATCCTTGGAACAAAAAATATTATAGGAGCATTACTTATGGATTTATCAAATGGTTCGAGATTTAATAATAACTCCTCTTCCATCAAAAATGCGATGCTAGGATATTCTTTCACGATATTATCAGTCAATATAATTCCTAACCGCGAATTCTCATCAATTATAATTACTCTTGTTTGATTTTGTAATATTTTTTTTGCTATTTCATAGCCTTCTGTGCTTAATCCATATATTACAATATTACCATTTTGAATCTTATTTACACTCGTTCCTACTGTTCTTCCTCTTTCTTTCTCTTGTATAACATTTTCATTAATTTTAATTGATTTTTCGGAAATTATTCACTCCACCATTATTTTAGATTTCTGTTTTCTATATGGATAGGTGTTATTAAATATTATTGCAATTTTAAATATTATGAAATTATAAAAATTTTTAATATTATTTAATTATTGTAGTTGTTGTGAAGATTTGGTTTGACATTTTAACTCCTAAACAGATCATGTTTTTTAAACCTGCAATAGATATTTTAAAAAAGCAAAATAATGAGATATTGTGTACTTCTAGAAATTATAGAGAAGCCAATGAATTATCAAAAATAAAGGAAATGGATCTCTTGATTGTAGGAAATCATGGAGGAGCAAACATCTACAACAAACTTTATGAAAGTACAAAAAGAATTTTAGAATTATCAAAAATAATTCAAAAGTATTCACCTGACCTAGCAATTAGTTTTTCTTCTCCCGAAGCTTCAAGAATATCTTTTGGATTAGGTATTGATCATTTAGGTTTTAATGATTCACCTCATGCTGAAGCAGTTGCCAGATTATCTATACCACTTTTAACTAAATTATTTTCACCATCGATAATTCCTTTATCTTCATGGACAAAATATGGGATTTCTTCAAAGCAAATTATCCAATATAATGGACTAGATCCTATTGCTTGGCTACTCCGATACAATAGCAATAATAACAATAGCATAAGAGACATATTCAATAAATTAAAAATTGATCAATCCAAAAAATCCATATTAATAAGGTTAGAAGAATCAAAAGCCTCATACATAGCAAACAAGAAATTAATTGTTCAGCCAATAACACTAGTAGATACTATAGTACAACATTTCAATGAAAAGTGCAATATTATTATTCTTTGTAGATATTCTGATCAAATAAAAGAAATATCAAAACGTTTTAAAAATAAAGCAATAGTATTAACAGATGTAGTTGATGGGCTCAATCTATTGCAAAATATAGATATTTTTATTGGTGCAGGTGGTACAATGACAGCAGAATCAGCACTTTTGGGTATTCCTACAATATCTATTGCTCCTGTTCATTTTTATATTGAGGATTATTTGAAAAAAATAGGATTAATAAAAAGAGCATCTACAGTATCACAACTTATTTCTATTGTAAACATTTTTTTGAATAACGAAGAAAATTGTAAAGCGGTAGAAGAAAAAGCTAGAAAGATATTAAATGAAATGGAAGACCCTGTTGAAAAACTTGTATCATATGTGGCTTCCAATGAGTAAAATTATATTGTAGATAAATTTTATAATAAAATGCCCGGAAAGCCCGGTAGTATTACAAGATACCGAATGTAGCGGACAAGCATAGAGGCCTTTGGAGTCTTTGACCCCAGTTCGAATCTGGGCCGGGCTATTACTATTACTATTGCTATACTATCATGTCCATTCAAACATCTTGGTTTGACATAAATTCCAATGCATAATCTTTTGAATATTATAAAATTATTATTATTAAATATCATTATTTTAAATGAATTTAACATTAAGAATACAATTTAATAGAGATAAAATATTACTGCAATAACGAATTTATTTTAAAATTTCCAGAATGACTTTTTCTTATATAAGGAGAAGACACAGATTTTGTACATGATACCTATTTTACTCCACCAGCTAAGCACAGATTATGGCAGTAAAAACTAAGAAATATTTCGCTTTAGGTATTTTAAAATCGGATTTTAAGCTTGTTCTCCTGAGGCTAAAGAAAAGAATATGCATGAAAATTTAAATGAGATATGGAGATAATGGATATATTTTCGGTAAACTCTTAAGTAGTCAAAAATTTTATAAATATGAATTGAAATATAACTCTTTAAAATAGATACTAAATTTATGAACAATAATTACAATTGCAGAATAAATGATTAGTAACTTTCGATAATAGTAGAAAAAACTATATGTTAAGAAGATAAATTTGTGAAAGTAATGTAGACGCAATTAAATTATAATACTGACAATTCAATATCTCAAGAACACTTTGTATCTATTGAAAAACTCAAAGAACTACACGATAATAAAAAAACTAAACTTTATGGTCAGCAGCAGAGGACCTATAAGTGCTAACCAACTTAAAGTTATTTGATCTGTAGTCCGGGTAAGCGTCATATTGCCCAGTTCTTGGATCAAGATTAATGCCAACAGTCTTTTGACATTGAGATATAAGCACAACGCAGAGTTGAATCTTAAGGGATTTCCATAGTTCAAATATGTTGTCATATGAGAGCAGAAATAGTGCATCTATACTCTATTCGTATATATTTATTTGATTCATTTACACGGTTTAGCAATCTATTCATTGAGATCAAGACCGCAGTTACTGCAAAATTTGGGTTTGTTGTGATAAACAATACCGCACTTTGAGCACTTGGATGAGATCTTTGATTCTTCAAGTAAAGTACGACGTAGACTTTTGAGCATAATAATCAGTGTGTCAAAATCTTCATCAGTTAACTTCTCTATTACCTCGATTTTGCTTTTTATGGTGGTCTTTGTCTCATAAACTAATAAACTAGGTTGTTCGGTTTTTGACTTTGATCTTGACTCTAATGGCTGTTGCAACCTTCTCTGTGCAAATGTACTTACAAAAAGTGCAAATATACCGATCCCAGATAGCATAATGAATACTGCTACTATTCTTCCAGCTATTGTAACTGGATAGTACTCTCCATATCCTACAGTTGTGATTGTAACTATTGTCCACCAAAAGGCGTCACCTAAATTGGTTATATTAGCACCTCTATGTCCATGCTCTATCAAATACATAGCAATACCTCCAAAAAATATAATCAAAATAAGAACTCCAAGAGTAATGATATTGATGTTTGTTTTTATTAATGTAAAGAGCCGATCTCTTGTCATAATAAGATACTTTCATATAGATATATAATAATACTAAACTTCAAGAAAGGAAAATAATTGGAAAATAAATATGATAATTTTCAAAAGACTAGAGCGTTTATTTCTCTATCGCAGCCACTTTGACTGAAGTTAACCATCAAGACAGAATTCAGACCACCCGCTCGTCTAATTTCTCGAGCCCTCTTCCTAAGGATAATGAAAATAATTCTATATGAAGCACATTTTAAAATATCTCTATATAAATCATTTATATCATAATGTCTTACTTTCGTCTTTGCAGGCAGTAGTTTAAGAGCAACAATTTCAGATACATGATACTCAAAGGAGAAGAAGGAGTGTTGGGTCAATTCTTCTGGACCATATTTTAATATCCATTTAAAGGAATATCACTTTCCAAAAATTGAAAACTCTATGACATTCATAGTCGACATAGAGAAACAATTTGGATGATTTATAAGAGCATTAAAAATGATACGGCTATGGGAGGGTATATCCCATTAACCAATTGGGCTGCCTAGGTGTTGTTGCGTTTTGTTTACTTTTTTGTGTCTCCTATCAGCAAAGGAAACAACAGTCCCTCCAATTAGTGCAATAATTCCATTAACAATCAAAATTGCCGCAACTAACATACCCGAAAAAGCCAAGCCCAAGCTAATGCCAACGGTCTTGACGGTCTCTTTAACAGCAGTTTGGTTGATATTGAGAGCTGATTTGATAAGGCTTTTAGTAGAAATATCGTCTGGCATTGATATAGACAAAGATGTAAGTGAATTTATTGATAGTGCTACTACAATTACGCCTACAACCACTAGGATCACTCCTCCTATTAGTATACCTGATCCTCGTCGCATTTATAATATATAGTTGATTTTGTATATATCGATCACGTATTGCTTGCAATAATTGTAACAAAATGGTGAATTGTTTGTATTATGCAATCATATGATTACAAGTTTTGTATCATCTTGTAATTCTACAGGTAAAGAATATTTTTTATCAATTAACACATGGTTGTATAATTTTTAAAAAATCATTATTTCTATATAACTATTCTAATTGATTAAATTTCTTTTCATTAGTTTTAAAAAAATATTGTCTTTGCTAATAAATAAAAATAATATGTATAAAAATAGTTTTACCTATTTATGGATCTTAACTATTTTTCAATTCATCAAATGTTTTTCTCAAAAAAATTTCCAATAATTTATGTTAAATTGAACTTAAAAGTTAAAATAAAAGATTATTCCTTAAGTTAATAGAGTCCATAATAACTGATTACTGTTAAATAGCACGTATAATTTATTTTCTACAAATATAATATTTTTTTTATCTTTTTCTTATTGTAACATTAATGATTAATGGTTTTTACTATGGATAAGTTATATTATGTATTAGTTTTTCTATACTTATTTATATATACTTCACAAGTCAAGCATATTTATGAAAATCACAGGTATTTTTTTAATATTTGTCTTCACTGCTTTACTGGCAGGAGTTATGCTTTTCTCTTTTTCAAAGGTTAATGCACAAAATAGCACTACCAATTTACAATTTCAAAACACTGGAAATATGACTAGCAGTGGAGAAAAATCATATGTTTTGATATTAGGTCAAAGAACTATAGGAAACATTGATAATTCCACAAAAATTGTATCATCCATTGTAGGGCATAGTATTGTTAAAATCAATGAAGAGTTTCTAGAAGAAATTAGCCTAGCACCAAATCAACAATTAGAAAATCAAGTTAACAAAATAATTCAAGATGGCCTTGGTGGCTCTTCTTGTGGTGGCGATTCTTTGATAACTCAGGAAGGCCAAAAAGTTTCTGTTGATTGCATTTCATCTAAAGATGCTATCATATGGTATATTCATCCTTAATGAATTGGCCCATTTACTTGAGCAATGTTGATTTATCGTTACATAAATATGTAAATAGATTTATCTAATTTCTTAATTTTTTTTATTATTTTTTCTATTACATAGAAATAGTCGTTAAAATATGGTTCCCGTCCTTGGGGACTAGTAACAAATTTGACCATATTTATAGGTTCAATAAAGAATAATTTCATAGATAATATTCAATCTTTAATTAATAATTCCAAAATGTGCTTTTGTATTTAATTTATTTCTAAAAGGATAAATCAGTTCTTTTGGCCCCGTATGTTATTTGCTTACAACTACTACCTCTCCTTTCATATCAGGATGAAACATACAAACGTAATCATAAATTCCTGGAATATTAAACGTATGACTATATGCTGTGTTGCTTATGATGGACCCTGAGTGAAATAACAATCCAGAAGTAAGACGATTATAATCCTTGCCTGATGTTACTGTATGTGCTATTACATCTACATTTATCCAAGTTACTGTATCTCCTACCTTTATGCTAATTGGATTTGGATCATATGAATTTGTTCCTTTTACACCAACAATTGTAACTTTGTTGGTAATGTTGGCAGGTAATGTTGATAGTGACTGTAGATGTTGTTGTTGTCTTTGTGAATTTAGAGTAGAAAGGGCATATGATGTTTGGTTGGCAGAAGCAAAGCTAGCGGGCACTATTCTAAATATGGCACCATTAATTGCAAGAACATATAAAAATCCATCAGGCCCTGTTTGCAGGTCAGTAATTCCACCAAAACCCATTCCAAATCTAAGTAGTGGAATCTGTGCTGATGTAGTAGGCTCTTCTTCAATTGGTTGTCCATTTGGATATAGCAATTTTGTTCTATCATCACTTAATTTGAAATGATATAGATTTCCATTGTTGATATCGCCAACAAATAAATCGTCTTTGTATTGGGGTCCCAATTTATCAGAGTTTAAAAATGCAAGAGCGGTTGGTCCTACATGGTCTTCCCATTCAAACTTTGGGTCTGAATATTGAGCATTATTTGACATATTTACTAAAGAAGAAGGATTTATGTGTCCGTGCCCCAGATGAGACTCTTTTGCAAATCCTTGTATAATCTTCCAGCCGCTATTGAACCCTGGATTAACTAGATTTATCTCATCTCCATAGTTAGGCCCATTCTCAGTATCCCAGAGATTGCCTGTTACAGGATCAAAGGTAATACCAAAGCTGTTTCTAATACCATAGGCAAAATAATTGCTTAAAGGAGGTTCAT
>Ga0134125_10010366_pt1 | contig 10476 bp, 7 predicted proteins | sample KB31751_FD_96464 | JGI IMG/M metagenome (GOLD analysis project Ga0134125, IMG submission 96464) | Terrestrial soil microbial communities with excess Nitrogen fertilizer from Kellogg Biological Station, Michigan, USA - KB3-175-1 | ecosystem: Environmental > Terrestrial > Soil > Unclassified ... | reverse complement strand
GACGGGAATCGGCTACAGCACGTTTACGCAAGCCAATCCCTACGGCATGGATTCACATAACTTCTTCGTGCGCGAATTGGCCGAGAAAGGCCTGCCAGGATTCCTGATCACGATAGGCATGTTCATCAGCATGGGAAAGATCGGCTGGCGTACTTATCGTGACTGTCCACCCGGCACGCTCGGCTACGCGCTCGGCCTTGGCATGTGCGGAGCCTGGCCGGCCCTGATGGTCACCAATTTCTGGGGCGATCGATTCACCTACACCCAGATGATCGGCTACTACTGGGTGTTCCTCGCCCTGTGCCTGAAAGCCCGCGAATTCGCCCTTGCCGAACGCGCGGCGGCGGTCGCGCCGGCTGCCAAAGTCCTCGCCGCTCCGCCCCAACGCTTTGCCCTGCCCGCGCGTCTGCGAAAACGCATTTCTGAGGAAGGCAACGCCGTAACATGACCGATCACGCGCTGCCGGTATTGATGTACCACGGCCTGCACGCCGGCGGGGAGGACGTAGGACGATTCGATCCCGTGTACAGCGTCACGCCCGCAGGGTTTGCCGAGCAGATGGATTGGCTTTGTGCGAACGGCTATCGCAGTATCCGGCTCGACGCCGTCCGCAACGGTGCGCACGACCGGTGCATCGTCATCAGTTTCGACGACGGTGACGTCTCGAATGTTCATGTTGCGCTGCCGCTGTTGCGCGAGCGCGGCATGGTTGCCGAGTTCTTCATCACCAGTGATTTCATTGGCCGGCCGGGCATGCTCACCGCGCGCGACGTCAATGCGCTCGCACGGGCGGGCATGGGCGTGCAGTCGCACGGCCGCAGCCACCGTTTCCTCGAAGACCTCGACGCGGAGGAAATGTACGCGGAATTGCGCGACAGCAAACAGCGGCTGGAAGGCGCAAGCGGTGAACCAGTGACGGCCATCGCGTTCCCGGGCGGCCGTGGTGCGGGGCGCGAACGCGACGTCGCACTGGGACTCGGCTATCGTCATGTGCTCGGCTCGGCACCCGGTGCCAACCGCGATCGCCGACCGCACGAGTGCTACGAACGCATCGCGATTACACGTGACATGCGACTTTCAGAATTTGCCGCGCTGATCGCATGGCGTGGCTGGAAGCCTCGCTACGCACGCGCGCGCTTCCGGCTGCTGCGCGTGCCGAAACGCCTGCTGGGCAATGACCGCTACCAGCGCCTGCGCTCGAGGCTGCTCACGCGATGAGTGTCTGGATTTTCTGGATAGCAACGGGCCTGGTCCTCTACACCTACGCGTTGTATCCCCTGTTGGCAGCGATACTCGCGCGCTGGATGGGCCGTTCACCGCACATCGAGGCGATTACGCCGCCACTGACGGTGGTGGTGGCCGCCCACGACGAGGAAGCACGCATCGCCGCGCGTGTGCGCGACATTCTCGAACAGGACTACCCCGCCGATAACTTGCGGGTGGTGGTGGTCGACGATGGCAGCCGGGATGGCACTGCTGCTGCTGCCGATATCGGCGACACGCGTGTTCGGGTCATTCGGCTGGCGCAAAACGCGGGCAAGGCGGCCGCGCTCAATGCCGGCATCGCGGCGGCCGCGACGGAATTGCTGGTTTTCACGGATGCGCGCCAGCGGTTCGCACCGGGCGCATTACGCATGCTCGCGGAGCCATTCGCCGATCCTGGCGTGGGCGCCGTCAGCGGTGAGTTGCTGATCGAATCCGCTGTAGCCGGTGGCGTCGCGGATATTGGACTGTACTGGCGCATCGAAACCAGGCTGCGCGAGAGCGAAGCGCGCCTGGGTTGGCTGCACGGCGTTAGCGGCGCGATCCACGCGATGCGCCGCGAGTTGGCCAGGCCGCTGCCGCCCGGATTGATCCTCGACGATATGTACCTTCCGATCATTGTGCTGTTCGCCGGGAAATGGGTGTGGATGACTCGCCACGCCGTCGCGCTGGACAGTGGCAGCCGCGACGAATCGGAAGAATTCCAGCGCAAGTTGCGCACGCTGGCCGGGAACTGGCAGCTGATCGCGAAGGTGCCGCGCCTGCTGAACCCGTTCACCAACCCCGTGTTCTTTGCGTTCGCATCACACAAGCTGCTGCGCTTGCTGGCGCCGTGGGCGTTGCTCGCAGCATTGGTTGCATCGCTGTGCGCGCTGCATCCGTTCTATGCCGTGTTGTTCGTGCTGCAATTGCTGGGTTACGCGGTTGCCGTGCTCGCGATCGTTCGTCCCGGGATGGTCACGCGTGTTCCCTTCGCGGGAACGGCCGGGACATTCGTCATGCTCAATGCGGCGGCGCTGTGGTCGCTGCCTGCGTGCATGCTCGACCCACGCCGCCTATGGAAAAAACACTGATGGCACGCATCCTCGCTCTTACCAGCCGCGTCCCGTGGCCGCCGCGCGAGGGCCATCAGTTGCGGTCCTACCACGTCCTGGATGCACTGGCCTCGCGGCACGACGTGCACCTGCTCAGTTGCCTGCGTGGTGACGATGTGCCCGATGCCGGCGCTGCATTGCGCGACAAGCTTGCAGGTTTCGATGCGTTTCCGATTCCGGTGGAACACTCGCGCGCGACGCTGCTGCATGCATTGCTCAAAGGCACGCTGACGCACACGCCGTTCGTCGTCGCCAAGTACGGCATTCCGGCACTGAAACGGCGGGTGGCAGAGCTCGCGGGCAGCTTCGACCTGATCCACGTCGACATGCTGCCGCTGATGGCGCACGTTCCGGCCGATATCGGGCTGCCGGTCTTCCTCAATGCACACAACGTCGAACACCGCTTGCTGGAAGCCCGCACCAGCGTCGAACCGCGCCTCGCCGCAAGGATGTATCTACGCACCCAGGTATCCAGGCTGCGTGCTTTCGAACGCGATGCGTGCCGGCGAGCGTCCGCGGTCCTGGCATGTTCGGAGGACGACGCCAAGCAGTTGCGCCAGATGGCACCCGCCACAGCCATCCACGTGGTGCCGAATGGCGTCGATCTGGAACACAATCAGCCTGATGCAACGATGCCCAAGCCAACGCAGATGGTGTTCGTGGGGCAGATGGGATGGTTTCCCAACCGCGACGGCGTGGAATGGTTTTTTGCCGACATCCTGCCACGCATCTTGAAGCATCGCGCCGACGCACAATTCGTGTTGGTGGGCAAACAAGCCGGGCTGGAAGTGCCGGACGCCCTGCGCCCGCACGTCGAGCTTGCCGGCTTCGTGACAGATGTACGCCGGCCCGTGCTGGAATCCGCCGTTTACGTGGTGCCACTGCGCGCCGGCAGCGGCACGCGGCTCAAGGTGCTTGAAGCCATGGCGCTGGGCAAGGCCATCGTCAGTACCCACATCGGCGCTGAAGGCATCGAGCTCGAACCGGATCGCGATGCGTTGTTCGCGGACGATGCCGAAGACTTCGCGCAGGCCGTGCTTTCTCTGTTCGACGATCCTACCCGCGCCGCAAGGCTGGGTGCGGCGGCGAGACTGGCGGCGGAACGCCGCTATAGCTGGACTGTCATCGGCGAAGCGATGCTGGACGTCTATGGGCCCCTGATGACAAGGCAGAACGCCGGTCGCGCCGCATAGCAATCGATGTCGACCTGGATCATCGCGATGACATCGCGTCATCTGCGTGCATGTGGCGAGCACGCCACGCATACGCCCATCTGCCCAGCCATTCGTGGATCACGTGATCGGTCTTGGCCAGCGACGAGTTCTGCGGCATGAAATAACCCAAGCTTGCACGGAAAGGGCTGTACACCGAGTTGCTGGGCCATGCGCAGGGCTTGAATCCGAACGCGCGAAAGGCCAGCGACGCGCGCGGCAAGTGCAGCGCAGAACTGACCAGCCAGAGCCGCCTCGGCAATGCCGGCTGCGCCTGCGCGAGGTTGGCGGCGTTTGCCCAAGTGGTTCGCGAACGCGTTTCCACCCGCAGCTTGCCAGCGGGAACACCCATCCGTTGTGCGAGGCTCGCCAGTATCTCGCTTTCGGCGACGCTGCCATGAGGACTTCCGCCGCTGATCACCAACATGGCATCTGGGTGCGCCTGCCACAAAGCCACCGCAGCAAACAGGCGCTGCAGGCTGGTACGGGTAAGCGCGGAGTAATCATCCGTCCTCTGCACGCGGCCCTCCACTCCGCCCGACAGCACCACGATCGCAGTAGGCGCGGGTTGGCTGCAGGTACTTGCCGGGGGCACCCGCGATTCCACCGAGTGGACCAGCAGGTTGGCGCCCGCAGGCGTCATAGAAAACACCAGCACGAGTTCCAGAACCAGCAGCACAGACGCGAGCCAGCGCGGCAAGCGCCGCCACAGTATCCCCAGCAGCAACGCCAGCAGCAGCACCCAGATCAGAGGCGACAGGATGAAATCGGGCATTCTCGAAAAAGCCTCGCGATGTCAGCCGAAGCGCGCGCGCTGGCGCTGGAACTGTTGCATCAGGGCATCGCGGAGGCTGCGATCCAGCAGCAACGCGGGCAGGACATACAGCGCGAGCATCAGGGCCGCCATGACCACCAATCGCGCGAAATGCGGTCCCACGCCGAAGAGATCGGTGCCGCGAGCAACCGCGACGCAGAGCGCTCCCAGACCCACCGCGGTCACCGCGGGACGCCACGCCGGCAAAGCGAACAAGCCGCGCGGGCAAGCGATCGTATTGCCGATGCCCAGCAGAATGTAACTCCCGAAGGTCGCGTACACCGCGCCCATTACGCCGTACCTCGGCACCAGAATGAAGTTGAGGATGATGTTCACGATGGCGCTCATCAGCGTCAGCATGAAAATCGTCATCGACCGCTTGTACAGCTGCAAGCCGGAGGTGCACAGATAGAAGAAACCCACCAGCACGAAATTGACGGCGAGGATCACGAACACCGAGGTTGACGCGGTCTTGCTCGGTCCGGAAAGCCACAGAAACGCGTCGCGGCCCGCGGCGATCAGCCCCACCAACATCGCGACCATCGCGTACACCAGCATGTGCAGGATCCTGCGTTTGGTGCGCAATACCGCCGCCTCGCCTTCCGTTTCGAATTGGCGGATGCTCACTTGCGTGTAGCTGAGGTTAAGCGCGGCATTCAACATCGTGCTGATCTGCATCGCCAAGCTCGCGCCGACGGTGTACACGCCCACCGACGCGGTCGAACCCGTGAGCCCCTCGAGCATCAGGCGGTCCACCGAAACCAGCAGGATCGCCGCGATTTCGTTCGCCATCAGCGGTACACCATAACGCATGCCTGCGAACACCTGGCGCCAGTTGCGGTCGCGCCAGCGCAGCGGAATGCCTCGCCGCATGAACCACACCGTCAGGGCGAGCGCCATCACCATGGCAACGATCAGGCGGGCGATGTAGACGCCGAGCGCGGTACGGCTGACGAAATACACGATGCCAAGTACCGCAACAGCATTGAGCCAGCGGGTTGCGACGTTCGCCAGCACATTCAATTCGGAACGTTCCTGCGCCATCATCAACGCGATCACCATGCTGGCCCAGATGGTCGGCAACAAAGAGGCCAGCGCGACCCAGCCGGTCAGGTCGTGCGCATAACTGCGCAAGTGCGGCGTGAGGCCGAAGACCACCATCGCCGCGATCCAAAGCACGCAGCTGGCAAGAAACGGGATGAGAATCTGGTTGGTGCCGTAGTCCGCCATCGCGCCGTGACCGCCGCGATGCGGATAGAAGCGCAGCACCGTGTGCTGGCCGCCGAACTTGAACACGGCCGCCATGATCAGCAGGGCGCTGTCGAAAATGCCAATCAGGCCATACTGGGTGTAATTCAGCAGCCGCGCCATCACCGGGAAAGACACGAAGCCGGCCAACATGACCAGCACGCTGCCCAGCGAGTACCGGATGAAATGGGTGGCTATGCCCGGTCGCGTTGCCTCGGCCATTGCGGCACTCGATCCCCAGTCGGAGGTACGACCGGAATCTCGAGTCCGGCAACGGTCATTGTACCGATCACTCTCACCACGCGCGAACGCGAGGATCGGCCAACGCGATCAGCGTTCCGGGAGAGCGATGGCGGCGAGACAATCGCCGCCACCGCGAGATCAACGCACCGCGAGCTTCCGGTAAGTGTCCTTGAACCAATCCAGAAGGAAGAGGAGGTACGAGGGCGAAGCCGTGCGTTGAGTCGTTCGCGCCGAAGCCGGTACATCGGCCGATTGCGGCGGAACGGACGCGGCCACCTTGAGTGCAACCGGGCGTTTGACAACACCCCAATCCCGGTACGGAGTCCACACCCACAGATCGCCGATCAGGCGGATCGTCCGTCCACGCGCGGGGTGCGCCGGGCTTGAGGTCGGCGCGCGGACCGGATTGATCGAAGCGGACGGTCCGGGCGAGGTGGCAACCGGAGCGTCATTCGCCTGTGGAGGAGGACTGGACGCCGACTGTGTACCACCACCCGAAGGTACGGGCGGGCTGTCACCGCCGAGCCAAGCCTGGCCACGATATTCGACGGCACCGATGTCGTAGCCGCCGCCAATCGGGCGCGGTGTACCGTAAAAGTCGACCGGCACAGTGTACGACTTGTTCGCATTGTCAATGGCTGGGCTGCTGGGTAACAGGTTCTGATAGAACCCACCCAAGGTCTCGTTGACGAGTTGTGGATCCTTGCAAATGCTGCCCGATGGGCAGGTGTTGTAGCGGACGTTCCACACGATGTTGTTGACGTACTTCACCGTGCCACCGAATGTGCCATCCGAATACCAGTCGAGCGCTGTCGGCGAGCCAGGGCGCACCACGCTCGCCTGACCCAGGAAAATGTTGTTCTGGTACTGCCAGACGTTGGAGCTGTTCGGCGTATAGGAATTGCCTCCCAGTGCCGCTCCATCCGAGCCCTCGCCAACCAAAAGGGTGTCGCCGTCGCCCGTGATGGTGTTGTAGCTCAAGGTAGCGGTCTGGTTCGGTGCACTCTGCGTCATCACGATGGCGGTGCCATTCGCACGGCAATTGTTGGACGGATTGCCGCTTGCACCACCCACCGGGAACTGCGCAAAGTTGTTGCAGTAACCATTGACCACTGCATTCTGGATGCTGACGTTGCCGCTTACCTTGATCTGGTTGCCGATCGAACCGGAGAAATAACCGCCATTGATGGTGATGCTTCCGCCCAAGGTGTGATAGAGCAGATCGAGCCCATCGCTGGTGTTCTGATAGAACGTCGGATTGTTGAAAGTCCAATTGCCTGCGGTCTGGTTGGTGCCGAACCCATCACCATACCCGCCATTGGTCTGTCCCCAACACCCGACGATGGTCGTGGCCGGGTACGCTTCGCCGCAGCCATTCCAGCTGACGTTGAGGTTGTTGAAGGTAAGGTTGCCGTCATCGCTGCTGGTGCTGTAACCCAGGCCACTGATGTCACCGTTCCATCCACCCCACCCGTTGGCCTGTATGGTGACATTGTTCAGCAATATGTTGCCGTGCAACTGGCCGGCAATGACACCGTACTGCGCGAAGCCGTGGATATTCAGGTTATCCAGCGTCAGGTTGGTGACGTTGACGGCCTCGATGCCATACATGGCGTAGGTGCCATAGGGATAGCTGCCGTAATTGCAGCTCGTGACCCCGCCCGTGGCCGACGTCGGCCCGTAGGCGTAAATGCAAATACTGTGATCGGTCAGGTTGAGGCATGAAATCTTGATGTCATGCACGTTCTGAAGCCAGAACACGCCATTGATGCGTTGCGTGCCCCACAGCTCGGGGGGCGCGGAACAATCGCCCTGGATCACGGTGGGATGGTTTGCGTCGATGCCGGAAGGAATATTTGCGATCGAGCAAGTCCAGGTCTGGCCGGTACCGGTACACAAGCTCCCGGGCGTGCCCGGCGCGCCTTGGCCGACCATGTAACTCCCTGCCCCAATGACCAAAGTGTCGCCCGACTTGATCAAAGACTTGCCGAACGAGCCACCATATTCGTTGGTACCCACCGGCAGAGGGATGGTGGGCGCCACCCAGGCGCAATTCGGGGTTGCGCTGACGGGCGCGTTGGCCGTGCCATTGCACTGCGCCGCCGTACCACCATCGCTGCGGACGTAATACGTCGCGGCGTGGGCGGAAAACGTGATGAAAACAAGGCAAGTCAGCGCTGCGAGGCTGGCAATCATTCCGCGAATGCGTATTTCTTGGGACATGGCTGTCGGGGCACCGGGCAGAATCGGACGGCGCAGAAGGGCAAAGCCCTCTGCTCTTGGCATTCCGTCGCGATTTCCCCCTGATCCCTTCCAAAGTTCGGGGCGCGTAGTGTCAGCGCCGAACCTTGGCAAGTCTGCCATAGTCGTCACACAAATTTACAATTTTCACCAAGTTGTGAGCGATGTCTCAACCAGTCGTTGGGCTCGATTCAGATTGAGAACTTGGCTCAACCGCGGCGCGGCGCCTGCTGGACCGCCCCGATATTGGCTGGACGCGTGGGCTTGCCGTTCCGGCGCGCCGCTCCCGCAGCCGGACTTCCCGGCAGAAGTGCTGGATTGAAATGCTTGGGTGTCGAGTCTTGCAAGCGTGGGTCAGCACAGATGCTGCCGCCAGGGCATCGATCCCGTTTGACGTTCCACACAATGTTGTTGAAGTACTTCACAGTGCCGCCGAACGCGCCATCGGAATACCAGTCGAGCGCTGTCAGGCCGCTGCGGTAGGCGCTTGGCTGGCCCAGGAAGATATTGTTTTCGTACACCCATGCGTTGGTCCCATCCGGCGTGTAGTGACTGCCATCGCGCGCATGGTCACCCCCGCCCACAAGCAAGGTGTCCCCGTTTCCGGTGATGGTGTCGTACCGCAACAGTGAAGTCTGGTTTGCGGCGGTCTGCGCCATCACCACGGCGGTACCCGCAGCCCGGCAGTCGTTCGAATCGTTGCCTCCGGCACCACCGACGGGGAAACCGTCGAAGTTGTTGCACATGCCATTGACGACTGCATTTTCGATGACCGCGTTGCCGGCCACCTTGATCTGGTTGCCGATATTGCCCCCGAACACGCCGCCATTGATCGTGGTGGTGCCACCCATCGAGTGGTACAGCAGATCCAATCCATCGCTGGTGTTCTGGATGAATCGCGCGCCATTGAAGGTCCAGTCCCCACCGGTTGTTGCGGTGCCAAGTCCATCGCCATAACCGCCGTTGGATTGACCCCAGCACCCGACGATAGTTGCCGCCGGGTACGCCTCGCTGCAACCATTCCATTCCACCTCCAACTTGTTGAAAGTCAGGGTGCCATCGTTTCCGCTGCCACCTGCAGCACCCAAACCGCTCAAGTCGCCGTTCCACCCTCCCCAGCCGTTCGCCCGGATCGTTACGTCGTCCACTTGCGTGTGGCCGTGCAACTGGCCGGCCACGATTCCGTATTGGGCGAACCCATGGATGAACAAGCTGTCCAGAGCCAGGTTGGTTACATCCACGGCTTCGATGCCATCCACCGCAAAAGGATCTTCGGAGTTTTTCCGGCACGGCACCACGCCACCATTCGCGGAAGTAGGTCCGTAATTCATGATGCAGACGCTGTGATCGGTGATTTCAAGGCAGGCGATCCTGATATCGTGCACCCCGCGCAGCCAGAACAGGCCATGCAGCCCGCCCTTTCCCCAGAGTTCGGGACGCGAGGCACAATCGCCCGTCACCACCGTCGGATGCGCAGCATCGATGCCGGAAGGAATGCTGGCAATCACGCATTCGTAAGGCTGCCCAGCCGCGCAGATGTTGCCTGCATTGCCGGGCGCTCCCAAACCCACCATGTAACTGCCCGGTCCGATCACCAGCGTATCGCCGGACCGGATCAACGGCTGGGGAATAACGCCGCCGTATTCGCTGTTGCCCATGGGCAAGGCAATCGTGGGTGCGCGCCACGCGCAGTTTGGCCTGTGGCTGACGGAAGCGTTGGCCGTGCCATTGCATTGCGCCGCCGTGCCGCCATCTGCACGCACATACCAGATTCGAGCCGTAGCAGCCGACACACCGGCCATCATCAGGACCGCGGCGATCACCACCACTTTCAGCAATGAAAACACGCTATCCGTACCACGGCTGCCCCACGACACCGAGCTTGCGCTCCCATGCCAGCGCGGTGCGGGCGATGAAATCCAAGTTGTCGTGCTGCGGCTGCCAACCCAGTGTCGCGCGAATCCTGTCCGCAACTGCAATGAGCGAGGGCGGATCTCCGGCCCGGCGCAGTTCCTCCACGAACGGTACCGGCGATCCGTGCGCCCGGCCGACCGCATCCAGCACTTCGCGTACCGAGTAACCGTGCCCGTAGCCGCAGTTAAGCGTGGTCGAAGCGCCGCCGTCGCGCAGGTATCCGAGCGCGTCCAGATGCGCTCGCGCCAAGTCGGCCACATGGATGTAGTCGCGCACACCGGTGCCATCGGGCGTTTCGTAATCGGTGCCAAAAATCGACAGGCGCGACCGCTTGCCGAGCGCCGCTTCGCAGGCGACCTTCACCAGCAGCGTCGCGTTTTTCGTGGATTGACCGATGCGTCCGCCGGGATCGCAGCCGGCCACGTTGAAGTATCGCAACGCGACGTAG
>Ga0134125_10010362_pt1 | contig 10477 bp, 8 predicted proteins | sample KB31751_FD_96464 | JGI IMG/M metagenome (GOLD analysis project Ga0134125, IMG submission 96464) | Terrestrial soil microbial communities with excess Nitrogen fertilizer from Kellogg Biological Station, Michigan, USA - KB3-175-1 | ecosystem: Environmental > Terrestrial > Soil > Unclassified ... | reverse complement strand
GCGACTTGCCAAAGCCCATCGCCTTGCCGGCGCCGCCCTGCATCTGGCGCGACAGGAATATCCAGACACCAATTAGAGCGATGAAAGGCAGCCAGGAGACCAGCAGGGAGACGAACCACGGCACGTTATCTCCGGGCGGCTTCGCGGTGATCTGCACTTTGCTCTTGTAGAGGCGCTCAACCAGCGTCGGATCGCTCGGCGCATAGGTCTGGAACGACGAGCCGTTGGTGAAAGTGCCATGAATCTCGGGGCCTTGGATCACGACGTCGCGGACGTGACCCTGGTCAACTTCGGTCAAGAGCTGCGAGAACGAGATGTCCTGCGACGAGGTGCGTTGACCGGGATTTTGGAACAGCGTGAACAGCGCCAACAGCAATAGGACAATGATGACCCAGAGGGCGAAATTGCGCAAATTGGCGTTCATTGATCTTCCTTCGTGGTCGCGCGGATCGCGGCCTTCATGTCCTTTGGACCTATCACTGGGAAGCCACGAGGGAATTCCCCGTTCGACCGTATCACAATCTAGGTACCGCCCGTCTTGCTGCCAAGGGAACCACGCAGGACTATTTAGCGCATCCTAGCGCAATTCCGGTTCAAAAAATGGCGCTCAGCACTGCGTCTAGGGAGGTGGTTAAGGCCTGGCAGCGGCACCATTGCAAGAGCCGAGGAGCGTCATTTGCCACTTGCCAAGCCTCTTTGCCAAGCCTTTTTGGCTAGCCTGCCCGCCGGCGGCGGGCGGGTGCCGGCTCGACCCGGATTTGCCCCGCATCGAGGGTTACCAGCGCCCCGGCAAGGGTTTGCTTGAGGCGCCCTCTTCCCGGCGCGTGCCCGGTCTTCGGGTGCCGCCCCGTAAAGTTACGGTCAAGCTGCGCCAGCAGGGACTCGAGTTTCCCAAGTTCGGCTGGCCCCTCATGCCCGAAGCGATTGATCGCGCGCATCAGGAGCCTCAACCGGATTTCCTCCGGCAGACCCGCAAAGGACTCTGCATCGAACGTCACGCGGTTGCGAACGGGCTGGAGCGCGCCGCGCCCTTTCAACGCGAGATAGCGTTCGGCGCCATCAGCCAGCACATCGACAGCCGCATTGGCTCTCGACAGGCGCATGGCGAGCCGTGCCAAGGAGCGTGCGTCGCCCCCCTCCGCGGCAAGCGCGGGCAATAGTGCCCGCAGCCGCGGCCGCGTGAACGCCGTATCATGGTTGGTCGGATCGTCCGCATAGGCGATTTTCGCCTTGGCCAGGGTGGCGACGAGCCGCGATTTGGCGATATCCAACAGCGGACGCGCGAGCGCAACACCGCCGCGTTCGGTGACACGGGCCATCGCGCCGAGCCCTGCAATGCCGCTGCCGCGCAACAGCCGCATCAACACCGTTTCCGCCTGGTCGTCGCGGGTATGGGCGGTCACGATGTGACTGGCCCCGGCTGCTCTGGCTGCTTGCGCCAGCAGACGATAGCGCGCAGCACGGGCGGCGGCCGGCACGCCCGTCCTGGGCTTCTCGCCGCTCCAGCGCAGGATCTTGTGCGGCAGGTCGAGTTCACGTGCGAGCCGCCTCACCTCGCGCGCTTCGCGTGCCGCCTCAGGTCTCAAGCCATGATCAATTGTAACGGCAACCAGGCGCGGTCCCCGCGACAGCGAGCGGCGCCAGCGTGCCATCAGCCACATCAGCGCTACCGAATCGGGGCCGCCGGAGACCGCCAGCACCAGCGCGGGCACGCTCTTCCACTCGGCAAACAGGCGTTTCGCATCCTGCGCCGAGATTGGGGAGTTGTCGTCTTGTGCCATGACCTCGCCAGCCCTGGAATTTCCGCATCTCCTGCGACCATTTTATCAGGAACCGCAAGCCGATGCCGCAACCTAGCTGAGGAGGCGCTGCTGAACCCAAGTGAGGTTGAAAGCAGTATAGAGCGAAAGGCCGGTGTGCGTCGGTGACGGCGGTCAATGTCGCCTCGAAGATCATGTCTGCGCGGCACAAATTCTGTCAGTACCTTGCGCTCCGCGCAAAAGCCCGCAGCGGCGTCAGCACTTTTCCTTCTTCTGTTCGCGCTCGACGGCCGCTTTGACGCCCGTCGAAGCGCGCGGATATTTCCGCAGCACCTCGCCGTAAGAAGCGCAGGCCGCCTCTTTCTGCTTCAACGCGGCCAGCGATTGCCCCAACCGCAACAGCGCATCGGGGGCCTTTGCGGACTTCTCGTACTTCGTGGTCACCGCGAGAAAAGCCTCCGCGGCATCCCGATATTGCTGGCGCTGGTAGTAACTCTCGCCCAGCCAATATTGGGAATCCCCGACCAGCTTATCATTGGGAAATTTCAGCGCGAAATTGCGCATAGTCTGCTCGGCGAGCGCATAATCCCTACGCTGCATATAGCCGATGCCGAGGTCGTATTCGTCGCGCGGCGAACTCGAAGGTGGCGCCGTCGCCAGACCGTTACCGTTCGGGTTCATCGTGGGCGATGGGGCGACGGTACCTTGCTGATAGCCAGGTGCGTCGAGATTGAGAGGTGCACCAGGCGCCCCGGCCGGCGCATCCGCCGGAATAGGACGAGCGCCCCCACCGAGCGGTCGCGGCACGCCGGGCGCGTTGGGATGCTGAGTCGGATCGAATACATCGCGACGCCCTGCGCCGGCTGGTTCCTGCACGATCGGCGCCGGTGCCGGGAGCTGCGACTGGGCATAGCCCGGTTGGACCTGAGGCTGCGAATAACCCGGCTGTGACTGCGAATAACCCGGCTGAGCCTGGGGCTGACCATAGCCGCGGGCGGGCTGCGTCGAAGGAGGCGCAGCCGCGACGCCAGGCTGGCCGGCCGCAGGCGGAACGCCGCCCCGCAACTGGTTCAGCTGTTGTTCCAACACTTGGTTGCGGTGCTGCAATTCCTCGTTCTGGCCCGTGAGCTGCCGCAGCTGATCTTCGAGTCGCTGGATCCGGATTTCCGGATCGCCGTTGTCGTCCGACTGCGCCAGCACGGGGGACGACAGCGCGGCCAGCGCGGCGAACGCGGCTGCGCAGCTCAAATTGAGAAATCTGGATGACATGCTGCCCTGACGACGGAATCGGCGAAAGCGGAAACGGCCGCACCTTGGCGGAGGGAGTACGCCAAAAATGTGACTAATTCAAATTGGTTCGCGCCACCTCGCGCAAAAGCGAAATCGGCGCCCATAGGCGCCGGTTTCCGGGTTTTCGATCAGCCGTCAGCCCTGTCAGGAACTGGCGTTCAACACCGTCACTGCACGCCGGTTCTGCGACCAGCAGGACTCGTCGTTACAAACGGCAACGGGTCGCTCCTTGCCATAGGAGATCGTCCGCATCCGGCTCGCTTCGATGCCGCGCGAGACCAGGTAGTTGCGGACGTTCTGAGCACGGCGCGCACCGAGCGCGATGTTGTATTCGCGCGTTCCGCGCTCATCCGCGTGACCCTCGATCGTAAAGGTGTAGCGCGGATAGGCTTGCAGCCATTGCGCCTGCTTATCCAGGGTGGCGGTGGCCTGTGGGGTGAGATCGGTCTGGTTGTCGGCGAAAAACACGCGGTCGCCGACATTGACTACGAAATCCTGTGCGCTGCCCGGGGTTGCAGCGCCTGCCATCGCGTTAGCACCACCAAGGTGGCTGTTGGCGCATGCGCCCATGGACAACGCCACGGCGAGGACAGCGGCCAACTTAAGTCCCTGGAGGATACGCATTGGGTATTTCATTCGGGAGCCTCCACGCTCACGCTTGCTCAACTGCTATCCGATCTACAGGGGGTTGGTTAAACGAACGTTCCGTCAACCTTGATGGGACGTTGCCGAGCCCAATCAAATGCCCCCAGACGGCGAAAAGCAACGATGATGGTTAATGAGTTGTAAATGTGGCGCGAGGGTGAAGGCAAGCGGCACCGCGGTACGTTATCCGCCGGGATTTTGGGCAGCCCTTCATCCAGATGAACGAGGCGGGCGACGCGCCGGGTTCCGCGGGAGGGTATCGGCGAAAGCCGATTCAGCCGCGCGCGATCATTGGGGACCGCTCGGTCATCGGAACCAGCTTCGGCACCTGGCGCACGCCCGGACGTTCGAACAGCATGCGTCGCTCAAATGCGCTCGATCGCATAATGGGAAAGCGCGCCAAGACCTTTTCCCGGAGACTCCGGAAATCGGACGCCATCAATACGACCTCTTTCAGGAGGTTCGGATACGATCGGGGCGGCGTGATGGGCTCGTGCAGAAAGACCCGACGATAGAACGCCTGGTGGCCGGTACGAACAATTGCCAGCCCCGTATGGGCGTTGAAACGCTCGCATGCCAGGTAGGCGAGCCGCAGCGTTAGATAAGGGAGTTCCGGAAACCGCTTGGCTTTGTCGGGGTCGGCGACAAAACGAGCCGGATCGATGAAAACCTCACCTCGATCAAGGCGAGGATGAAGTACGTCACCAAATACTTCGGTTGTGTAGGACATCCGACATTCTGGCGTCAGGACGTGAAGGCGGAGAGAACTGCACAGTTCTCCATCAACATAGACCCCGAACGTCCATGCATTGGGCGCATCATCGTAACGATCGGTGACGCGCTGCGACTCTGAGGGCGAGATCATTCCGCCGTGCAAATAGCCTCGGTAACGCAGCGCATAGATGCGATCTTTGTCCTCGGCAGTTTCGATTATTCGGTAATCGATGCGGTCGAACAGCCCTGCCCCCCGCACAAAGAAAGGACTGTGCTGTTCAGCAACGGCGTTCATTTGGTCCCTCGCACGTCCGCACAACTTCCAACCGAGCAACTTGCACGCGTATGAGCAAACGTTAACAGCCTCTTAATGCTGTTGCAAACCATTTGAACGATTAACGTTAATCAGGCTGTGGCACACGAGCCCTATGCATCGGTTCGGGAGATGAGCTCTTCAGGCAATCGAGCGGGAAAGTATCGCGCGCGGCTCGGCTTCCGGTGCACGCCGGCCGTGGGAGGCGCCCAACAGCTGACGAATTCGGGCCGCTGGCACCGGACGGCTGAACAAATATCCCTGCGCCTCCGTAACGGTGCCGTCGGCGCTGATGACATCGAGCTGCTCGTTCGTCTCAATGCCTTCGACCACCACCTGCATGCCGAGATCGGCCGACAACCGCGCCACGCCACGCAGAAGCGTCAGCGGACGATCGGTGTCGATGCCCTCCAGGAAGGAGCGGTCGATCTTGACCTTCTGCAATGGGAAGTTGTGTAGATAGCTTAGGCTGGAGTAGCCGGTGCCGAAATCATCCAGCGAGATGCGGACGCCGATTGCGCGCAGCTGCGACAGTACGTCATGGGTCAGCTGGGTGTTGCGCAGCAATGAAGATTCGGTGATCTCGATTTCAAGCCGCTGCGCCGACAGGCCTGAGACCTCCAGCGCATAGCGAACCTCGCCGAGCACGTCGCGCTGGTGGAATTGCTGGGGGGAGAAATTGACCGCGACACTCACATTTTCCGGCCATTGCATGCATTCCATGCAGGCCTTGCGAAGGATCCAGCGGCCTAGATCGATGATCAGACCCATGTCCTCCGCAACCGGGATGATGTCGACCGGCGAGACAGTACCGCGGACCGGATGATTCCAACGCAACAGCGCCTCGCACGTGGTGATCTTGCCGGTCTTCAGATTGACCAGCGGCTGGAAGAACAGCTCAAATTCTTCGTGGACCAGCGCCTTACGCAGGTCGAGTTCCAGGATGCGGCGCGCCTCGACGGTCTGCGCCAGCTCGTCGTGGAAGAAACAGAAGGTGCCGCGGCCGTCTGCCTTGGCCCGATACAGCGCCATGTCGGCATTCTTCAACAACGTATCGGCGCTGGCTTCGGGAGAGGTAAGCGCAATGCCGACGCTGGCGCCGATCTCGACCAGGTGATCATCTATCTTGTAGCGCTCGCTCAAATGATCGACGATCCGCCGCGCCAGCACAGCGGCGTCCTCGGCGGAGCTGATGTTCTGCTGAAACACGACGAATTCGTCGCCGCCGAATCTCGCCACAAAATCCTCCGGCCTCAGCATCCCACGCAGGCGATCGGCGACCGCGCACAAGAGCCGGTCACCGCAGGGATGGCCGAGCGTATCATTGACCTGCTTGAACTGGTCGAGATCGATGAACAGCAGCGCGGAAAACTTCCCCGCCTCGTGCGGGATTTTCAGCAGCCGCTCGATCTCGTCGCGGAAATTCACGCGGTTTGGCAACCCAGTCAGATCATCATAGCGGGCCAGATGGCTGATCCGGGCTTCCGCGTTGCGCCGCTCGGTGATGTCTTCAAGCAGCACGACAGCACCGCCGTCGGCCATCGGCTGAAAAGTCCAAGAGAGCGATCGGCCGCGCAGCGGGTCGGGATCGGAGGTGACGATGCCGCGCGCTTGCGAATTGTCGATCTGCCCCAGAATGACCTTGCCACTAGCCGTCGAAATCGATCCGGCCGCCACGCTGGCGCCCACGATGTCGGCAGCGGTCGTGTGACGGCGCACCAGATCGTCGGACAGCCTCATCATTTCGCTGAAACGGTGGTTCATCACGGCTAGCCGCCCGTCGGCGCGGAACATGCACAGGCCGTGCGGCATGTTGTTCAACGCGGTGTCAAATTGACCGGCCAGCGCCGCCTCGCGCTCGCGGGCCAGAAGCGCCCGCATGAATATCCTGTGCAGATTGGCTGAGATTCGCATGAGTGTCATAAGAAATACAGCACTCACCACCGACATAGCGACGTAGTAGGGCGTACCACGCAACGCCAGCGCCACCACCGTAGGGCCAAAGATAAGCAGCACCTGGAGCTGGAATATCCACTGTCGTCCGTACGCCCTGCCCGCACCACCTGCCGCAAGCCCCGTGGTGACGGACAAGCAAATCATGTGGGCCACGGCATCATCGGTGCCCAATAAAGTGGCGGAGCACCAAATGCCGATCGCGGCAGCTTGAATCATCGCCCCGATCTGATAGCGTTTCTGCCACTCTGGAGCTTCAGTTGCAGTCAGGTTCGGCTTGCGTGCTTGATAGCGCCGCAAATCGACCGCCCGGAGAGCTCCGGTCACAACGAGAAGCGCGACACACGCCCAGATTAAATGTTCTCCGGTCTTCAGCGCAGTTATCGTCGCCGCAATCGCGGCGAAGACTAGTCCAGTTAGCAGCGGACCGGGTGTTTCGAACAGCGAATCAATCAAGGCCGCGCGAATGGACGGCGAGATCTGCTGCTCAGATATTTCCCGCTGGTTGGCAAGCTGCATGGGTTCGGGCGCACGTCCGCTTTCAGGAGGTGCATAGCCTTACCGATGCCTGATGAAGTCTTTCTGAGCGAACATCGTTAGCGAGAGGTTGCCCCGACCTCGGCGCAACCGGAATCTGTCCATTAAATCAGCAGGCTAGGCAAGGTTTGCCGATAGCCCCCGAGGCAACAAACGCATTTTCGCGCGGGTTGCCCTCGCGCCCGTCACGAAAGCAGCGGCGACCAAGCCGGGTCGGAAGCATAACCCGGCGTCGGCTCTTTCAGCTCGTTACGTCCGGAAATGTCGATCGTGTACAACGAGGGCCCGCTGTTGCCGCCCGGATCACGGAAGAACATCAACACCCGCCCGTTGGGCGCAAAGGTCGGCCCCTCGTTGTGGAAGCCCGACGTGAGGATGCGCTCCCCGGTGCCGTCCGGCTTGAGAATGCCAATCGAAAACTGGCTGGCGCCCTGCCGCGTGAAGGCGATGTAGTCGCCGCGCGGCGACCACACCGGCGTCGAATAGGTCGCGTTGACGTCGTCCTTGGCAAAGGAGATGCGCTGCGCGGGGCCACCCTGCGCCGACATGATGTAGATCTGCGGCTTGCCGCCGCGATCGGACTCAAAGCAGATCTGGCTGCCGTCGGGTGAATAGCAGGGCGAAGTGTCGATCGCCGGCGTGTCGGTCAGCCGCGTCATCGCCTTCGAGCGCAGATCCATCACGAACAGGTTGGCATTGCCGCCCTCCTGCAGGCTCATGATCACGCGTTGGCCGTCGGGCGAGAATCGCGGCGCGAACGACATGCCGGGAAAATTGCCGACGATCTCGCGCTGGCCGGTCTCGATGTTGAACAGATAGACGCGCGGCTCACCCTGGCCGAACTCCATATAAGTGATTTCCTGCGTCGACGGCGAGAAGCGCGGGGTGATGACGAGGTCCTGGCCCCGCGTCAGATAGCGCACATTCGCACCATCCTGGTCCATGATCGCGAGCTTCTTGATCCGGCGCTCCGCCGGTCCGCTCTCGTCGACGAACACGACGCGGCTGTCGAAATAGCCCTTTTCGCCGGTCAAGCGCGTATAGATCTGGTCCGAGATGATATGCGCGATGCGCCGCCAATATTCCGGCGCGGTGACATATTGCTGGCCGGCGAGCTGCTGGCCGGACACGACGTCCCAGAGGCGGAATTCAGCCTTGAGCCGCCCATCGGGTTGCCGGGTCACGCGGCCGGTCGCCAACGCCTGCGCGTTGATGCTCTTCCAGTTCTGGAACTGCGGTGCCACGTCGATATTGGAGATTTTCTCGATGAAGGCCGCCTGATCGATCGGCGCAAACAGGCCGCTGCGCTTGAGATTGTTGGTGATGACGCCGGTGACATCGGCGCCGACCTGGGTGTCGGCGGGCGAGCCCGGCAGGAAATTCGGGATCGCGATCGGGATCGGCTGAAAATTTTCCGGGTTGATCTGCAGTCGCTGCGCGAATGCCGACTGGCTGCCCAACATGGCGACCGTCGAGCCGGCAGCCATCATGAAGTGCCGGCGGGTAATTGAATCGGTTCTGCTCATCTCAATTGTCTTGCTCAAGTTCGCGCTCACAGCATGTCTTTCAGGCCGAACGTCATCGGGATGTATTTCCAGGTATTATATTGTTCCTTGGGCAGGAACGCATAGGCTTGGCACTGCACGATGGCCCGCTTGGCACTTTCGGCCATGGCGTCGCCGATCGACTTGGACGGCCCTCGCACCCCGACAATCGTGGGCTCCGAGGCCAGCGTTCCGTCGGGCCGCATATAGATGTCGATGTCGGCCTCGAATTGATCGGCATCCTGTCCATTGTAGGGGAAGTTGAAACAGCGCCGGACGGCCGCTACGAAAGCGCCCTTCCAGGTCGCGACGTTCGTCTGGGCGTTTCCACTATGCAAGCCGAGCGAAGCCGACGCATTGAGCGCGGCACCGGTAACGGCCTGGTGGGTCGGGTCGCGCTTGTCGAGCAGTGCCGCGATCTTGGCCTCATTGAAGACGTGCTCCTGCTTCGGCTTCGCTGGCTTCGGCGGAGCCGCCTTGGCTTGCGGCTTCGGTTTCGGCTTCTTGTGCTCGTCCGACTTCTTCAAGGCTTCGGCGATCGGATCGACCTTGGGCGGATCCGGCTTCTTCTCCGCCTGCTTAGGCTCGTCCTTCGGCTTGTCCTCGGCAACCGGCTTCGGATCGGGCTTCTTTTCGACCGGCTTTTCCACCTTTTTGGGCGGCGGCGGTGGCGCCGTAGAGGTGATGATCTCTTGCTTTTCGGTGACCTTGCCGATGGCCTCGTCGATCGGCTTGGCGTCTGCGACCTTCTCAACCAGCGGCTTCGGCTTGTCCTTCTCGCCATTCCTGACGCCGGTGGAGATCTTCGCAAGCTGATCGGCAGAGATGACGTCGACCGCCAGGGAGTCCTGCGGCACCTCATAGGAGCGCGCGGAAAAGGAGATCAATCCCCATCCGAGCACAAGGACGTGGAGTGCAATCGACGCAGCCAGAGACTTGTCGACCTTGACCTTCACGGCTGTCAGCTACCCTGATCCACTTCCGTCACCAGCGCCACGCGGTGGAAGCCGGCGGCCGAAAGCCGTCCCATCACCTGCATGACCGTGCCGTAATCGACCTTCTTGTCGCCGCGAACGAAGATGCGCTCATCGGCTCCGCCACGGGCATCGGTGATCGCCTTCAACTTCGGCACCAGATCGTTCAGCGCAACCTCGGTGTCGTTCAGGAAAACCTGCCCCTTCAGATTGACCGAGAGCGTCAGCGGATTCTTGTCCTGATCGAGGCTCTTGGCCTGGGTTTGCGGCAGATCCAGCGGCACGCCGACCGTGAGCAGCGGCGCCGAGACCATGAAGATGATCAGAAGCACCAGCATGACGTCGACCATCGGCGTGACGTTGATCTCCGCCATGATCGGCTTGCGGCCGCGGCGGCCGCGGCCACGGCTCGCGGACGAACTTGCGACGTTCATCGCCATGTTCTGCTGCTCAACCCTTGCTGACCACGATACCCATCCTCACGCCCGCTCATCGATCTGGCGCGACAGGATGGCCGAGAATTCATCCGCAAATCCCTCCAGGCGCTGGGCCTGCCGGTTCACCTCGGAGGTGAACTTATTGTAGAAAATAGTCGCCGGAATTGCGGCGATCAGACCAATTGCTGTAGCGAACAGCGCCTCCGCGATACCGGGCGCCACCACCGCCAGCGAGGTATTTTTCGAGGCGGCAATCGACTGGAAGCTCGACATGATGCCCCAGACGGTGCCGAACAGGCCGACGAACGGT
>Ga0134125_10010361_pt1 | contig 10478 bp, 9 predicted proteins | sample KB31751_FD_96464 | JGI IMG/M metagenome (GOLD analysis project Ga0134125, IMG submission 96464) | Terrestrial soil microbial communities with excess Nitrogen fertilizer from Kellogg Biological Station, Michigan, USA - KB3-175-1 | ecosystem: Environmental > Terrestrial > Soil > Unclassified ... | reverse complement strand
TCTCCAGCTCCATCAAGAGTTGCCTTACGCCGCCGCGGTCGAGACCGAGCAATGGGAAGGGCGCCCGGACGGCAGCGTGAAGATCAGCCAGGTGATCCACGTCCAGCGCGAAGGCCAGAAAGCGATTGTGCTCGGCAAAGGCGGTGCGCAAGTGAAGAAGATCGGCGCCGCCGCGCGCGTTGAACTCGAGAAGCTGCTCGAGCGCCGTGTGCACCTCTTCCTATTCGTCCGCGTAACCCCCGAATGGGCGGAAGATCGCGCGCGCTTCGAAGCGATGGGGCTCGATTATCCGGAGTGAGAGAGGGGGGAGCCAATGTCGAGCGATGGAGATTTCGCAGCAGTTGGTGAGGCGCGGCCGTTGCGCTGGTTCTCGCGCCTCTGGACGTTTGTCATTTCGCTGTTTTTTCCCGGCATGGGGCATGGCGCTTCGTGGCGCATACCGGAGCGCGGGCGCATTCGCAGCAGCGGCGATTGTCACGCTGCTGCTATTCAAAGTCATGTCTGACGCATGGCCGGCTCGGGCCGCGCTGATGAGCGTGGCGATCACGGTCGGATTGGGATTTGCAATCTTCGCGATTTTGGCGGCGGCCGCGATCGACGCGGTGCGCTTCCGGAAAAATCGGCCAAGTCGACGGCGCGTTTGGTGGCAGCGCTATCTGATCTATGCCGGATTGATGATCCCGTTCGGCTTGATCCAGTTGCTTCCCAATCGGCTACACTGGCAATCGTTCTCGATACCGAGTTCGTCGATGGAGCCGACCCTTGCGGTCGGCGACGTCATTCTCGTTGTCGACGGTTATTATCAAGCCCACGCGCCGCAGCGCGGCGATCTCGTCGTGTTCAACTTGCCTTGCAACTATTCCGCGCTCGAGCCGGCGTTGGCGGCGCAGTATCGCAAGCGATGCAATACGTCGGCTGATTTCATCAAGCGGATCGTAGGGCTTCCCGGCGACCACATTCAGATCAAGCGGGGCATTCTGACCGTCAACGACACGCCAGCGGCGCGTCAAGCCGACGGGTACTATCTCTTCATGGAAGGGGTGAAACCGGAGACATGGCAGAAGTACCGCGAGCGTTTGTCCCCGGACATTGATTACGACATCGTCATTAAAGCCGATGTTGAATCGCTCGAGAACACCGATCCTTACACCGTCCCTCCCGATCGCTACTTTGTTCTCGGCGACAGTCGCGACAATTCCGCGGACGCGCGAGACCCGTTTAGCGGCATCGGCTTTGTGCCGGCAGCCAATCTGCTGGCGCGCCCCGCCTTCGTGCAATACTCGACGAACGGCAGCGCCGCCTGGTGGCAGATTTGGAAATGGCCAAGCGCAATCCGGTGGTCGCGCATCGGCCAGATACTGCAGTAAATGATAGCGCCGAGCGAGGTGGGCTAGGTGGTTGCAGTTGCACTACGTATCCCTCGACCTTGCTTAGGATGAGGTAAAATCGTGTCGGGCATCTTCCGATGGATGATACCGTCACTAACATCTCCTCACCTAAGCGGGGCGCGGCGTAGTCGAAGGGCGCAGTGGGTCGTCTTGCAACGAGCCATGACGGATAAGGAAAAAAGGCATACCTAATCGTCCATGCAATGGTCGGAAGAAGGCATCGTGCTGGCGGCGCGGGCGCATGGGGAGAGGGCGCTGGTCGTGCAATTGCTGACGCGCGAGCATGGACGGCATGCGGGTCTTTTGCGTGGCGGGCAGGCGCCGAAGACACGGGCACATTGGCAAATCGGCAATCGCCTCTTAGTCACCTGGCGCGCGCGGTTGGCTGAGCATCTCGGCTTTCTGACTGGTGAGGTGGTGGAGGCGCATGCGGCAAATCTGCTCGACGATCCGCTGCGGCTGGGCGCGCTCGCTTCAGCGGCGGCGCTAGCGGCGTCGGCGTTGCCGGAGCGCGAGCCGCATCCGCGGGCTTATCGCGGGCTGTTGCATCTGCTCGAGGCGCTGGGCACGGATGATCGTTGGGCGATCGCGTATGTCGAGTGGGAGATCGCGCTCTTGGAAGAGCTCGGCTTCGGCCTCGATCTCTCGTCTTGTGCCGCGACCGGGGCGACCGAGGATCTCGTCTATGTCTCGCCGCGCTCGGGCCAGGCGGTGTCGGCCGCCGCCGGCGCGCCCTATCGCGAGAAGCTGTTGTCGCTGCCGGCTTTCCTGCGCGGCGCTGCGGCGCAAGGAGCGCTGCAGGCCCGGCCCCAGGAAAAACCAACGCCGCAGGATGTGCTGGATGGCCTGCGACTCGCGGGGTTTTTCCTCGAGCAGCGCGTCTTCGCGCCGCATCAGCATAAATTACCCGCGGCGCGCAGCCGATATGTTGACGCGCTAACCAAGGTGTTTGCTATACCGAGATCATGACGCCACCACCCGATTCCGCCGCTGCCGATCTTCGTGACGTGAACTTCGCCGATGCGCTCGGCGAGCGTTATCTGTCCTATGCGCTCTCGACCATCGTGTCGCGCTCGCTGCCGGATGTGCGCGACGGGCTGAAGCCGGTCCATCGCCGCCTGCTCTATGCGATGCGGCAGCTTGGCCTTGCGCCGGGCTCTGGCTACAAGAAATCGGCGCGCGTCGTCGGCGACGTCGTCGGCAAGTTCCATCCGCATGGCGATGTCGCGGTTTACGAGACCTTGGTGCGGCTGGCGCAGGAGTTTGCGCAGCGTTATCCGCTGGTCGACGGGCAGGGGAATTTCGGGAGTGTCGATGGCGACGGTGCGGCGGCGATGCGCTACACCGAGAGCCGTCTCACCGCCGTTGCCGAGGCGATGCTTGCCGGAATCAACGAAAACGCGGTCGATTTCCGCCCGACTTACGACGGCGAGAACGAAGAGCCGGTGGTCATGCCGGCGCGCTTCCCCAATCTCCTCGCCAACGGCGCCGCCGGCATCGCCGTCGGCATGGCGACCAGCATCCCGCCGCACAACATCGTCGAGCTCTTGGACGCCGCGTCCAATCTCCTGAAGCGCCCGCGCGCCACCACCGTCGAGGATCTCGTCGACCTCATGCCCGGCCCGGATTTCCCGACCGGCGGCATCCTGATCGAGCCGCGCGAGGCCGTGATCGAAGCCTACAAGACCGGCCGCGGCAGCTTCCGCCTCCGGGCGCGCTGGCATGTCGAGGAAGGCGCGCGCGGCACCTTTCAGATCGTCGTCACCGAAATTCCCTATCAGGTGCAGAAGTCGCAGCTCATCGAGAAGATCGCGCAGCTTCTCGAAGAGCGGAAGCTGCCGCTGCTCGACGACGTGAAGGATGAATCGACCGAGCATATCCGCCTCATCCTCGAGCCGAAGACGCGCAACGTCGACGCCAACCATCTGATGGAATCGCTCTTCCGCGCGACCGAGCTGGAGAAGCGCATCGGCCTCAACATGAATGTGCTCGACGCGCAGAGCGTGCCGCGCGTGATGGATCTGAAAGAGGCGCTGCAGAGCTGGCTCGATCACCGTCGCGACGTGCTGCAGCGCCGCACCGAATTCCGCCTCGACGCGATCGCCCGCCGCATGGAGATCCTGCGCGGGCAGATGATCGTCTATCTCAATATCGACGAGGTCATCCGCATCATCCGCGAATACGACGACGCGAAAGAGCGGATGATCAAGAAGTGGAAGCTGACCGAGATCCAGGCCGAGGCGATCCTCGATATGCGGCTGCGCTCGCTGCGCCGCCTCGAAGAGATCGAGATCAAGAAAGAGCTCGCCAACCTCGCCACCGAGCAGAAGGACAAGAAGGCGCTCGTCGCCGACGAGAAGCTGCAATGGAAGGCGATCGGCGGCGAGATCGCGGAGCTGCGCAAGGAATATGCGCATAACCCGATCGGCAAGCGCCGCACCGAGATCGGCGAGCCGCCGGCCGAGATCGAGGCGGCGGCGCTCGAGGCGGCGGTCGAGCGCGAACCGGTCACCGTGCTGTGCTCGGCCAAGGGCTGGATCCGCGCCGCCAAGGGCCACGGCCTCAGCCATGGCGATTTCAAATACAAGGAAGGCGACGAAGAGCGTTTCGTGATCGAGACGACGACCGCCGACAAGCTGCTGGTCTTCGCGACGAACGGGCGTTTTTATACGTTGGATGCGGGGAAATTACCGTCGGCGCGCGGCCATGGCGAGCCGGTGCGGCTGATGATCGAGCTGCCGGGCGAGGACGATTTCGTCGCGGTGATGGCGTATAAGCCGGGCCAGAAACTCTTGCTGGCGGCGAGCGATGGCCGCGGCTTCGTCGTGCCGGCGGACGAGGTGGTGGCGCAAACCCGCAACGGCAAGCAGGCGCTCAATCTGGGTGCCAATGAAAAAGGAGGGGGCGCGAAAGCGGTGACGTGCAACCCGGCCGAAGGCGACACGGTCGCGGTGGTCGGCGACAATCACAAGCTGCTGGTCTTCCCGCTCAGCGAATTGCCGGAAATGTCGCGCGGCCGCGGCGTGATGCTGCAACGCTACCACGATGGCGGCCTTGCCGATGCGAAGGTGATCAAATACGCCGAAGGCCTCACCTGGCGCTCGGGCGAGCGCAATCGCAGCGAGATGGACCTCGACAATTGGAAAGGCGCGCGCGCCAGCGCGGGCCGCATCGCGCCGCGCGGCTTCCCGCAGAGCAACAAGTTCGGGTGAACTTCGTTAAGCCGTTTCCTCTTGCGAGAGGGGCTTGGAACTTCCAGCGTCATTGCGAGCCCGTAGGGCGAAGCAATCCAGAATTTCGCGATTCTGGATTGCTTCGCTTCGCTCGCAATGACGAGAATTGTCTAAGACGGCAGACCGTTGGGTCCGTAACCGATGATCTCGTCGGTCGAGCGAGAGGCCTTGGCGCGCATGCGCGAGACGCGATCGAAGAATTGGCGCAGTGCAGCTTCGCGATGAAGCCGCGGTGTTAGCGGCGCGGCTTGCCCGTAGACACGCCAAGCGCTTCGATTGGTGGAACGCCGCTGCCGAACCATCGCGCCAGTGACACGCGGTGGCGCAGGCGATTGATCGGCCCCTCGTAAAAGCGCCACGAGAAGGCGGCGATGGCGATGGTCACGCCGCTCAGCGCGGCGAAGCGCAGCAAGAGATGCGCGCCGGGCCCCATGCGGAGCAGGAGATGTTGCATGGCCTGCGCGCCGCCGGGCACGTGGACCAGGAGATGGCGAATGACCGCGGGCGCGCGGATCAAGGGGAAGTGAATGACATACATGCAGTAGGAGATGCGCCCGATATAGCGCAGGGCCGGGTTGGACAAGGTCCGCCCGAATGCGCCGCCGAAGCCCTCCGACGCGCCGCCGACCAGCCAGCAGAAGATCGGCAGCAGCAGGGTCGGTCCCAGCGCTTCGTCCGCGATGGCGGCCAGGTCTCCGTTGTCGTAGACCAGTATTGTGACGACAACGCCGGCCAGGCCGATCGGCAGCGTGACGCGCGCCGGAAACGCGGCGGGCTGAAGCGCGAGCAAGCTGCCGGCCGCCAGGAGATCCATCGCGCCGGGCAGCAATGTCCCCGCATACGGCTCATGGGTGACGAGCAGCGCGATTTCGCGATAGATCGGCGCGAGAAAAATCAGTGCCCAGCACGTCGCGATCAGCGATCGCCGATCGAGAAAAAGGACGGCAAACGGCCACAGCAGATAAAACTGCTCTTCGGCGGCCAACGACCAGAAATGGCCGGCCGGCCCCCATTGGGATTGCGCCGTGATGCAGACATTCATGATCTGGACGGCGTAGCACGGCCAGTGCTGTTGCGCGTCCTGGCTGAAGATCAGCAGGACCACGACGACAGCGTAATAGAGCGGCAGCAGCCGAAGCGCGCGACGCACATAGAATTCGGCGATGAAGCGGGAGGTCGGGCTCGTCCTTCCGCGCGCGAGCAGGCCGGTGATGAGAAAGCCGCTGAGGACGAAAAAAAGATAGAGGCCGCTTGCGCCGATCGGAAAATACTCGGTGAAGACGTTGCCGGGCCAGAAGTGAAGCAGCATGACGCCGAAGATGGCGAAGGCCCGAAGGGCATCGAGCTGCACCATGCGCGGGCCGTCGGATGATCGCGCGTCAGGCAGATCGGTTGTCGTTGCCAATGTTGGTCCCCCCGTTCTGCCCGATGACCCAGCCGTCAGCGGAGACGATGGATCGGGCTCAGGCCGCCCCGCGAAGGCGAGCGGCGACGTCACGTCGGACCGTGTCGGCGTGACGTTCGCTCGCTCACGCTAGGGTGGGCACATTATCAGTGAGCATGGGCAGAGTGCCCGAGCCAGACGGGTATCCGGGTGCTCTCGAAGGAGTAATACTATCTGTGCGCCGTGGGGGGTCGTTAACCCTCTCCGCTTGGGGAGAGGGTGGGTAAGGGGTGACTTCCCCAACGTCATTGCGAGCCCGTAGGGCGAAGCAATCCAGCCTGAAACGAAACTCTGGATTGCTTCGCTTCGCTCGCAATGACGAGGATCAGTAATGACGAGAAGCGGGTAGGGCGGCAGACCGTCAGGCGCGTAACCGACGATCCCGCCGGCCCGTCAGGAAATGACGCCGTCCGCGATCAGTTCGCGTTTCAGCTCGGCGGCGTGGGTCGCGATGTCGTCGGCGAGTTGCAGCAAGTCGGACGTGATGTTCCGCGGATCCCGTTTGGCGAGCTCGCGCAAGCGCGCCTCCGTGTCGCGGAAAAACCTTAGGATGTGCATCCTGCTCGGCATCACAAATTCCCGCCCTTCTCCGTCGTTAGCATTTTTTTACGAACGATGTTCTATGCTCCTCCCCTTGAGTTAGAGCCTGAGAACTTACCTATTCGTTACTGTAGCGGCCAATTTTATATTTACTTTATGTCTCAAATTTAGTGGAAAAATTGTTTTATATTGCACGTTATAATAATTGCGTGACCTGTGCATACGTATGGTCAAATCGCCGCAACGTTTTGATGACGGTGGGCGGGTATGAATTTCTATCGAATATTCCTGCTGCGGCAGGGGAAGATCACCGCGCACCACGAATTTAGCGCGGAGAATGACGATTGGGCGCGCCGTTCGGGCGCCATCGCCTTTGATGCCTGCACCGATTACTGCGACGATTTCGAATTATGGTACGGCGTGCAGCTCGTCACGAGCCGCGCGGGTTTGAAGACGCGCCCGATCGCCGCCGCGACGAACGGGGCGTCGGCGGGCGCCGACCCCACGCCCATGGAAGAAAGGGCGATCGAGGGCATCGCGGCGCGGATCTTGGAGGCCGCGCTGCGAGAGAACAGCGCGCTGCACGATAACCCGCGGCTCAATGCGCGGCTCGGCGCGCTGCGCCGGTCTCCGGCGGGTCCGCAATAGCGGGACGGCGCAAGGGGGGTAGCGCGAGGGCGCAACGGCAAGCCGGCGGTTTGACGCCGCCGCTTCTCGCTTGGCTTCCACCGCTCGAGACCGCAGAGTAGGGCGGTCACACCTTAGGGGGATTCATGAAATCGAGTGTTGTCGCGTGGAGCGCGTTGGCGGTGGCTTTGATCGGCTTCGCGCGGAGCGATATGACCGCGCAGGCCCAGGCGCCCGCGCCGCGGACGGAGTTCATCGATATTCGTTGGGACGGCACCAGCCGGATGTGCGTCATCTATCCCGACGGCAAGGTCGATTTTTTTTATCCAGAGCTGAAAGACATTCCGCGGCCGGACGACGCCGACAAGCGCGCCTTCTACCTGACGCTCAAGATGAACCGCATGGCCGCGCAGGGCTACGAATTCGTCGGGATGATCAGCGACGAGATCATCATGAAGCGCACGGTACGGTAGGCACGGTCATCGAAGGCGGTCGCGCGGGCGACCCTCCAACGTCATTGCGAGCCCGAAGGGCGAAGCAATCCAGCTTTTTGTTGAAACTGGATTGCTTCGCTCCTGAGCTTGTCGAAGGGGCTCGCAATGACGTCGAGGTTTGACGCGCAATGAAGCTGAACTGTAACCGTCCCATAATCGTCTTTGCCGGGCCCCCGGGTCCGGCCTTTGGCCGGCCCGAGGACAAGCTTCACGTCCCCGCAATCCATGGACCCGTGGGACAAGCCCGCGGGAGACGATCAGGGGCTGGGTGCGGACGCAGTATCCGCGTGCCCCTTCGCTTCGCTCGCAATGACGCGAATCAATTAAGACCGCAGCGTCACCCCGGCTTTGCGTATTTGGCGACGCCGGTGATGTCAATCATGACGCAGGGCTTGTCGCCGACGATCCACGCATCGTGGCCGGGCGGCATGAAGAAGACATCGCCCGGGCCGTATTCGACCTCGGTTCCATCGTCCATCCTCACGGCCATCCTGCCCTCGATGCAGTAGCCGGTATGGGTGGCCTGACAGGAAGGCGTGCCGGCGATCGGCTTGACGTGCTCCGACCAGCGCCAGCCGGGTTGAAAGACGCCGCGCCCGAAGATGTGATCGCCGATTGCGATGACATCCAATTTGCCCTTGCCGTCCTTGAAGGGACGCGTCTCGTCCGGCTTCTCCATCGATTTGCGTTCCAACTTGCCAGCCATCACTTCCTCCACTGGTTGAATGGATCTCTCTTGAGCGCCGTGCGCGTCAACGCGCGAAGCCCTGGAAAACGCATGGGCGGCTTTGCGCATCGAGCAATCGATCAGACTGTCGCGACAACAGGCCCCGCCGCTCACACCGCCGCAGCGTTCGTTGATGGGGTTCACCGCTCCACCGGCGAGGCTCGGCGAAGTATCCGCCACGCTCGCGCCGCCGGTCAATTGACTGGCGGCGGATTCGCCGCGAATGCGCTTCAGCCTTTCGAGCTAAGCCGGACGCGCTGCCGATGTTCGTTCTTCGCAGCGCGCGTCCGGGTTAGAGTTTGCGGCGATGATCACGCTCTACTCCTATCCGGTGCTTTTCGGCGTGGCGGATAACAACGGCTACGGGCTGAAGGTCTACGCCTTCCTACGCCTCGCCGGTCTGCCTTTCACACATGAGCATATTTTCGACGCGTCGGCGGCGCCGCGCGGGCAGCTTCCCTACATCCTCGACGATGGCGTGACCATCGGCGACAGCAACGTCATCATCGACCATCTCACCCGCAAATACGGGGTGACGATGGATGCGACGCTGAGCGTGCACGAGCGCCATCTCGATCTCCTCGTGACGCGGCTGCTCGACGATCTCTATTGGGTGGTGTCGTATTCGCGCTGGAAGGATGAGCGCTACTGGCCGGCCTTCCGCGCCGCCTTCATGGGCGAGCATCTGAGCGTGACCGAATCGGGAATGCAGCGGGCGCGCCAATACAATTTTCAGCGCTATCATTACCAAGGCATCGGGCGCTACCCGCCCGAAGGCGTCTATGCACGCGGGCTCGCCGATCTCGCCGTGCTCGCCGATCTCGTTCCGGCCAACGACTATGTGCACGGCGCCGCCCCGACCAGCGTCGACACCGCCATCTACGGCTTCATCGCCAATATCTATTTCTACGACATCCTCACGCCGCTGAAAGAGTTCGTCGTCTCGCGGCCAAACCTCGTGCGCCACTGCATGGCGATCCACCACGCGGTGACGCGGGTTTAGGTAGCATTCCAACCTGTCTGAGACCTCATGGGCTAGGACGAAGGCTCTCCGCTTGGTCCTACAGCAATCCCGTGTGATTTTCTCTTGATCTTCGATAGATCGGAGAGGCAGATTGGTGTTATACGCGAGAAGCGTTAGTCGGGGGGAACCCATTTACTGAGCTGACGGGCCGGCAGGTTCCGTAACCTTGCAAACGCCAACTGACTCTAGTTCCCCCCGGCGCTCGTGTGACGCATGAGGCCTGAATCGTGTGGCGTGTTCTTCAGCAGTACATTGAGCGGGAAGCGAGGAAGCGCTTAAAGAGACTTCGACGCGAACAGACGTCAGCTAAGAATTATCAGACTCGATATCGACTTCGAACGGGGAGCGAACCGAAAGCATCGACACAGGACGTGCCGGGCTATTGGAAGCTAGATAGGCATTTTGACCCTCTATATTGTATCGCTCATAGCAAATTTTTGGCCAAAGGCGTTTGGCGAAGCCTTAAACAGAACGCTTATGTTCCTCGTCCGGCTTATCAGGTAAGGCTGCCAAAACCTGACGGTACAAGTCGGCAGATACGTATCTTCACTATTCCCGACGCAGCTATATCGAACCTATTCGCTAGGAATTTAATTAGGCGTAACAGTCGCATATTTTCAGCGGCTAGCTACGCGTATAGGCCTGAGGGGTCCGAAAGAAATGGGAGCGTCATGGAGTCGGTGGGCTTTCGCTCCCAAGGGATTTCTACCAATACACAAGCTAATCTGGGCAATCGCTTCGCATGGACCATATAGTCAAAGCAGCTAACGGCCTCTATTCAAAGCTTTGGGCGACGCGAGGCGCTCGCTTTATAGCCCGCCAACGACTTCGGTCGATGAATGTTCTCTCCGTCACGGCAGTAGCAACGTTGTCGGTCTATGTTATTGGCTTGTTGAGCTGCTGCCGGTTTCGTGGACACCGAGATAGGTGTTTTATGGAACCGGAGGTGGGGCATGGAGCGACGGAGATTCACGCGGGAGTTCAAGCTTGAGGCGGTGAAG
>Ga0134125_10010360_pt1 | contig 10478 bp, 7 predicted proteins | sample KB31751_FD_96464 | JGI IMG/M metagenome (GOLD analysis project Ga0134125, IMG submission 96464) | Terrestrial soil microbial communities with excess Nitrogen fertilizer from Kellogg Biological Station, Michigan, USA - KB3-175-1 | ecosystem: Environmental > Terrestrial > Soil > Unclassified ... | reverse complement strand
TCGTGGGTTACTTCCCGCACGACGTCGGCCGACTCCGGCAGGCCGATGAAACGCTTGCCGAAGCCTTGGCCCGCGAGCGCGTGTTGGCGCATGAAGCGGCCAAGCGCTGTGTTGGTCCCGAGTCCGTACGGACGGACCGGACGGTCGGCTAAGTCTCCGGTAAGACCCAACTCTCCCCACGTTAACTCGCCGCCATCCATCGCGAAGATCCGTTGGAGCTGCGCGAAGGTTAGCCGTGCGATGGAATTGCTTGCGGGGACGAGGATGGCGAGCGGCGCCGAACGTGCTTGCGGGTCGAGGGAGTCGTGGGCGATGCGGAAGGTCACTGGATCGGAGCCGGTCTCCCGCCGATAGGCTGTGAGCTCATCCGGCGAGAATTCCGCTCCCATAGGGGCGAGGAGGCTGCGGCCTGCGGCGAGTGCGGCCGGAGCGGTGCGGGTGCCCTTCAAGTTCAGGGCGAAACGAGCGCCGGGGTGCTCGCGAGTGAAGAGCTTGTCCAGCGCCTCGAGAATCTCGCGCATGTCGTTGTAGCCGACGATCGAGATCGCGCCGCTTGCGGTCAGATAGGGCGCCGATCCTGCGGGCGAAGCCGGCGATGGGAGCTGAGTGCGGGTCGTGGACACCGTGGGCGCGGTCAACTGCAGGCGCGCACGGGCCGCTTGGGCCGCGGTTAGCGGGAGGAAATGGTCCGGTGTACGCGTGACCGCGCGTTGGCCTCTGGAACTCAGTGCGAGCTCGATGAAAGCCTTGACCAGGGGCGGTAACGGCTGTCCTGGCGGGTGGTTGAGACCAAAATAGATCCGACGGCTGAGCGGGTAGGAGCGATCGGCGACCTGCGCTGGCCCTCCCTGGACATACGGCTCACCAAGATGCTCAGCGAGCGCTACGGTTTTGACGCCTGGGATGGCGTAGCCAAAGCCGCTATAGCCGATGCCATCGGGATCGTTCGCGACCGCGCGCACGATGGCCTGCAGAGCGCTTTCACCGGGCCGGTCACGCTCGATTCGCAGGTCGTTGCGAAAGGTGCCGCCTCGCAGCACGCGAACATCCAGGAAATTGACGATCCCGGGAGGATTGCCGCTGGGGCGCGAGGGGGCCATGCCGTAGACGTGAATCGGACGGTGCGCCCACGGTCCTTTCAATCCAACGCCGCCCCAGGTGCTGACGGGCACTGCGGTGTCTCGGGGCGGCGCTGCCGAGAAGATCTCGCCGAGCTGCTCCAGGGTGAGCTGCTGCAGCGGATTGGAGGCGCTCACGTAGATTGCGATGGCATGGGTGCCGCCGCGCGTAGCAAAGCTTCCATTTGCGACGTTGACGAGGAGTGGCGCGTAGCCGAACTTGCGGCGGAACGCAGCGATCTCCGCTGGGAACGGCTCGCGCACGAAGTCGACGAGATCGATGCGGCCGGTGAGGAGCTCGCGAAACCCATCGGCCGCGAGCGTGACACCCGGGTCGATCTTTATCGTGGCTCGGGGGTGCAGGTGGTGAAACTCCCGCCCCCAGCTCTCCACCAGCGGCAACATGGTGCTGCCACCCGCGCACCGCACCACGCCGACGAGACCCCGCGATGGTGTGGTCCCATCGGCGCGGCTGCAAGCCAGCGACAGCGTCGCGCACGCCATAGCGGCGAGGAAGCGATGAGCTGGTGTCATTCGGCCTCCATTGAAGCAGCACTGCCTGCAAGTCGTCGTGCCCGGTATTCGGCGAGGGAATCTGCCCTGAAATTCTGAAGCGAGGCTGAATCCAACCTTAATCGGCCGCTGCTTGAGGACGAGCACGTGTGCGAGGGCTGCGCGCCTTGCGGCTGATATCCTGAAGACTTATTCAGGCTCAATTTAGCTTTCGTAAAGAAAGCATGCCTATAGTTCGAGTCTCACGCGCTGCCGGCGCTTCTCCCCCCGGGGAAGAATCCAAACGGACGAGCAGGGGGATCGCACCGCGGCCGCAGGGGGAACATGATCGAGAGCACGCCTGCCTCATCAACGGCCGAGCGCTTCCTCAGCCGTGCGGTGACGACAGCGCAAGCTGCGTCCCGGCTGCAACCCGGACCCGCCGTTAGTGGCCGCCGCGTGTGATCGGTATCTCCTCGAGGCCCTGGAGTCCGAGGGATTGCTGCGGGCCTTTCTCTTCCGATACGCGCGCAACGGCGCGGACGTCGACGAGCTCCTGCAGGAGACCTATGCCCGCCTGCTCGTTGCGACCCAAGCCGAGGGCGTGCGCGTGCGCTCGGTACGGGCTCTTGCACTGACGATCGCGCGCAACGCAGCCCTCGACTGGCTCCGCCACCGCGACGTGGTGCCGATGGACCTGATATCGGATATTGCCGCGCTGGACGTCTTAGATGAGAGTGCGCAGATCGAGGAGATCGTCAATGCGCACCAGGAGCTTGCGTTGCTGGCCGAATGCGTCTCAGAGCTGCCGGAGCGGTGCCGCCAGGCGTTCACACTTCGGCGGGTCTACGGTCTATCGCAGCGGCAGATCGCCGAGCGGCTGAACATCGAGGAGGGGACCGTCGAGCAATTGATCGCCCGCGCAATCCGGCGCTGTGCAGATTATCTTTTCGCGCGCGAGGTGGCGGGAGATCGACCGTATTCCCTCGGCCAGCGCATCGCTCGCCGGCTGAAGCGTCATGAATGAGGCCGCCGACATCGAAGCCCAGGCGGCAGCCTGGATTGCCCGTTGCGATGCGGACGGCGGTGAGCAGGACCCGCAGCTCGCGGCTTGGCTGATTGCCGACCCGCGGCATCGTGCGGCCTACCTGCGCCTGCTGCAGGTCTGGGAGCGGACGCGGTGGCTCGCCCGCCTGCGTCCAGCGGATAGCCGCATCGATCCCGACCTTCTGGGGCCGTCCCGGGCGAGTCACTTTCGGGCCCACCTCCGGCGCCGCTCCAGCGCATTGACGCGTATCACTGCGCGTTCCACACGGGCACGGGGGGCGCGAGCATCACGATGGCTCGCGGCGGGAACGGCGGCGGCAGGGCTCGCTCTGGCGGTACTCCTCGCGGTGTGGAATCTGTCGCCTTTGTCCTCGGGCGGCAACTATGGCACCGGTCCCGGCGGCCTGGCGCGCATCTTCCTGCCGGACGGCTCGGCCGTCACGATGAATGCCAACACGGAGATACGGGTACATTTCACCGCCGCCCGCCGCACCATCAAGTTGCTGCGCGGTGAAGCGCATTTCTCTGTGACACACGATGTGCATCGCCCTTTCGAGGTTCACGCCGGTGACCGCGTCGTGGTCGCCGTCGGGACCGCTTTCAATATTCGTCTCAATACCGGTCATATTGTGGAAGTGACTGTCACCGAAGGGCGGGTCGCCCTCTTCGCCGATGGCGATCGCCGCCCACACGCCGCGGGGTTTCCGTTGCAGACGATCTCGGCCGGCCAGGAAGCCCTCCTGACAGCCCAGGATGTGACTATTCAACGCATCGATCGGACGCAGATCTTCCACCGCCTCGCGTGGGAGCACCGCGAGCTGTCTTTCGAGGGCCAGACGCTGAGCCAGGCGGTGGCCGACTTCAACCGCTATACCAACCGGAGGGTCGTCATCGACGACCCCTCGATCGCCGCACTCCAGATCGGCGGCAGCTTCCGCGCACTCGACATCGACAGCTTCGTGGCCGCTGTCGGGCGCACCTTCGGGATCTCGTCCAGGACGACCGCGCAGGGAACCATTCACCTCTATCGTGTAGGAGATGTGACGCCCGCCCGTCATATCCTCTGACGGCTGCAATCGGCCGGAAATAGAACGAGGCGCGCGCGTGAGACGAGTCGAACGTTGGCGACTGGCTGCCGGTATTTCGCTATTGGGTGTGCTCTGGATCTGTGTCTCGCCTACCGCTCTCGCCAGAGCGAGTGCAGAGTCCTTCGATATCGCTGGCCAGGCGCTGCCGGGCGCTTTGAAGGCGTTCGCGGCGCAGGCGCATATTCAGCTGCTCTTCGACTACAAGGCGCTCGCGCGGCTCAAGACGGGGCCGGTCAAGGGCCGTATGGACCCGAAGGATGCGCTCCTGCAGCTGCTAAAGGGCTCAGGCTACACGTTCCAACAGGTCAACGCCCGCACGATCGCCATTCGGCCTGAGGCCGCCACCTCGGCCGATCCTCCCGCCGGGGCCGACAAGGACGCGGGCGACACAGGCGCCGCGCACACGACCGTCTCGAGCCGGGATCCGCAGACCCCGCTCCAGGCGACCGGGCTGCAGCAGGTCGTCGTCACGGCGCGCTTCATCTCGGCGGCGGGGTCGAGCGCGATGAAGATGAATCTCCCGGCCCGGGATACGCCGTTCTCCATCTCGACTTACTCGCAGAGCTTCATCCACGCGGTCGAGGCCGAGGAGGTCGCCTCGCTCTACCCCTACATGACAGGCATCCAGAGAGCGGGAAATACGGGCTATGACATCGTTTTCCGCGGCTTCACGAGCGGCGCCAACGACACCAATTCCATCCTGGTGGACGGACTGCCTGGTCTCGGCACCCGCTTCGGCTCACCGGTCACGATCGGCGTTGAGCGCATCGACGTGGTGCGCGGGCCTGCGTCTGTCATCAACGGTCAGGAGCAGCCCGGCGGCTTCATCAACCTGGTCACCAAGAAGCCGCAAATACAGCCGTTCTACGAGTTGTCGGCCACGGGGACCGGCTACGCCGGTCACGGGATCGGTGTCGGCGACAAGCCGGGATTCGATCTCGCGGCGGACGCCACCGGCCCGATTGCCGGCAACGATCATTTCCTTTACCGGTTGGTCGTCGATGATACCAACAGGGATACTTTCCGGGCCTTCAGCTACGACCGGGACGTCTACATCGCGCCGAGCATCACCTGGCGGATCTCGGACGCCACCAAGTTCACGCTGGCTTACAACTATCAGCGCCTGCGCTTCAGCTACGAGACTTACCTCGTAGTGCCGAACAACGATATCAATCAGGTGGCACCCATCACGACCCGTTATCAGCAGCCGAGTGACTACCAGTCGGAGCGGGGGAGCACGGTCGGCTCGTTCTTCGATCACGCGTTTGCCAACGGATTTTCGTTTCATGTCGCCACGCGCGATGTCTGGCACACCGACGAGGCGCACGGTTACGACGTGGTGGGTTTTGACGCGAAGCGCCCAGGCTACCTGACGCGCCGCGCGCGCGGACAGCGGAACAAGAGGGGCAACCATTCCATCGACGTCCACCTGCTCATGCCGCTGGATATCCATGGCGTCAAGCAGCAGATGGTCGTCGGGCTGGATGACTCGCGCACGATAGCGGACCTCGACCGGCTGCAGTTCTTCAATGCACCGTCCACCGGGCCGCAGTCGCTCGATATCAGCATTTATGACCCGATATACGATGGCGTGCCAGCGCTGGATACCCTGCCGCTGTTCGCCAAAGGCCAGGACAGCAATCTCAGCGACCGCTATAGCGTGACGGATGAGCTGGGCGCGTATATGGCCGATATGATCTCCTTCTCCGACCACTGGAAGGCCAGCCTGGGCGTGCGCTATTCGCGCGACAACCAACGGACGCAGGGTGAGGCCACGATCAGCAGGTCGGCAACGCCAGAGATGCAGAAGATCAACGACAAGGTGCTGCCCATGGGCGGCATCGTCTACCAGCCGAACACGCACTTGAGCTTCTATGCGAGCTACGCCACCTCCTTCGTGCCGCCGTCGCCCACTGCCGTCGACATCAATGGGGTCAACAGTTTCGTGCCGACGTTCGCCGAGCAATACGAGGTCGGCGAGAAGGACGAATTCATGGATGGCCGGCTGAGCTCGACGCTGGCGGTGTACCGGATCAACGAATCGGACACCCTGGAGAGCTTCACCAGCCAGAACGGCACCTACTACGAGCAGATTGGCAAGGCCCAATCGAAGGGCGGGGAGTTCGAGATCAATGCCCGGCCCCTCCCGACCTGGCAGCTGACCGCGGGTGCGGCCTACACGAACGCCCGGGTCACCGAGTCCACGTCACCGGAGGAGATTGGTGCGCGCGAGCCCAACGTGCCTGTGATGGCCGAGCACATGTGGTCTCGGTACCAGTTCACGACCCGCGCGCTGCACGGTCTGGGGTGGGGCCTCGGGGTCATTCACACGGGCGAGCGCCGGGGATTCCTGCCGAAGGGCACGGCTCCGGTGCTCTCGCTGCCTGCTTACACCCGCATCGATACCGCTCTCTACTACGACGTCGGTGACTACACCTTCACGTTCAAGGTCGAGAACGTGTTCGACAAGACTTACTACGAGAGCTCCGGGTTCAGCGGCAACATCAACTTGCTGCCGGGTAGTCCCCGAATGCTGACCCTCTCCGCACGGGCGTATCTACAATGAGGCTCTTGCAAGTGTGCCGCGCCGCCCTCAGCGCGGGAGTCCTTGCTCTGGGGCCGCTCACCGTGGCCGCGCAGACGGCGGCGCCGGCGACGATCGAGTGGCACCTGCCGGTCGAGCAGACGCATGTGAAGCAGACGGAGGCGCAGGATGCGGTGGCCATGGAGCGCGGACGAGCGCTGCCGGCCCCGGAGGTGCTGCAGCCGGCGCTCGATCCCGGGCTTGAGGGATTCAGACCTCGCCACGGCCGCGATTTCGGCGGCACCCTCAGGTTGATGTGCTCCGACGTGCTGCCCGGCGTGGTCCGCTCGTGGATGGCATCGTTCACGAAGATCTATCCCAAGGTGAAATTCGTCTTGGGGCCGCCTTACGAGGGAGGCGATGCGGCGAAGGCGCTGCTCGAGGGTCGGGTGGACATCGCCTTCATCTCGCGGGAGCTCAAGCCGACGGACGTCGCCTCGTTCCGGGCAAAATACGGTTACGCTCCGACGAGCGTGCCCGTCAGTGGTGGCTCATGGCGCCAGTTTGGCTTTCTGGATGCCGTCGTGGTCATCGTCAACAACAGTAATCCCGTCGATCACCTGACGTTCGACCAGCTCGACGCCGTATTCTCCCGCTCCCATCTGCGCGGCGGCCAGCCGGCGGTCACCTGGGGGCAGTTGGGTGCGAGCGGGGCTTGGGCCGACAAGTCGGTGCACGTGTACGCCCTGCAGCCCTGGGGCGGCTACGAGGAGTTCGTCCGGGAACGCGTGCTCGACGCTGGCCGCAAGCGCGGTGACTGGCGCACCGATGCCCATTTCGACAAGCTCGTGTTCCCGATCGCCGCGCGCGTGGCCGCAGACCCGGAGGGCATCGGCCTCACGGGGCTCGCCTTCCTGGACGCACCCGTGAAGGTCCTCGCAGTGGGTCAGGGTGCGGACGTTGTATCCCCCACGTATACCAACGTGGCGCTCGCCAAATATCCCTTGAGCCGGCTGGCCTACGGCAACGTCAACAGACAGCCCGGCAAACCGTTGCCGCCGCTCGTGCGGGAATTCCTGCGGTTGATCTTGAGCCGAGAGGGTCAGCGCGATGTGCGCAGCGAGGGCATATTGTTGCCCTTGCGGGAATTCCAGGTCGAAGCGGCAGATCGCATTGGCGGACTCGCACCGGGTGGAGCAAAGTGATGACGAGACATTCGCGAGCGTCAGGCGCCGCCGCCTTCCTGTCGGCTGCGGCGCTGGGGGCGACGATCGCTCACGCGGCGGACGGATTTCCGTACCGCATGGTGCACCGGATGTCCTTGAGCGGCGCGGCGCCCGTGGCGGCGCTGGCGTTCGATCCCGGGGGCAAGCATCTCTATGCCGCCGTCGATGAGGACCTGCGCAGCTATGACACGGCCTCGGGCGCGCCGGCAGAAGTGGTGAAGTTGCCGGGTGTCGGGGTGGCGCTCGGCGTGGCCGCGCGAGATGGAGGCCTCCTGTATGTTGCGACGCGCGCTCCTGCACGCCTCCTGATACTGACTCTGCGCCCCTTGAGGATCGCGTCTTCCGTCGCGCTCCGCGGTGAGCCTTCGGCACTCCTTTACGACGCTCTGGGGGATGCGCTCTACGTCGAGAGCCGCGCCGGCGATACGGTGGAGCGGCTCGACCCCGGCAGCGGGAAGGCGCTAGGCCTGGCGCATCTGTACGGAAGGCTGGGACAGATGGCGGTCAACGGGCGCGGCATGCTGTATGTGGCCAACGCGGCCCATGACGAGTTGGAAGTGATCGAGACCGGCAAGATGAGTCGAGCAGGCACGGTCCCGCTGTCGGGTTGCAGTGCGCCCACCGGGCTCGCGATGGACCCTGTGGGACGCCGCCTCTTTGTGGCCTGCGGCAATGGCGAGGCGCTGGTGGTCGATGAAGATATGGGTATGACATTCGTCCGTCTCCCCATCGAGAAGGCCGGAAGCCTGCGGGCCGTCTTTGCCTTCAATCCCCTGGGGGCGGGCGGCTGGAAGGGAGCTGCTTTCATGGCGGGTGACGCGCCCGCGCTGGATGCCATCCAGATGAAGGCCTTCATCAGCTACGTCGGCGGAGGCAGTCTGCCGCTCAGCGGCCGCTGCACGTCGCTTGCGGTAAGTCCGGCCGCGGGGCAGCTCGCGCTGGCCCTGGCGCCGCGCGGCACGGAGCCAGGCTCGACGGGAGAGGGAGCGACGGCAGCCGGTGCGGCGCGTGATCCTTCAGGCGTCGAACTCTGGATGCTCGGCGGCGCGAGCCAGGGGGTATCGCAGTGAGTTGGCTCATGACCGGTCTGCGCGCGATCCGCGCGCCGGCGCTCCGTGCGCTCGTCTTCCTGGCCGCAGTCCTGCCGATGACAGAGGGTCATGCGGCGCTCGCTCCCTGGCCGGCCCTCCAAGGCAAGACCGTCGTCTTCGTCACGAGCGCAGGCACCGACAGCTCGGAGCCCAATGACGACGCGCTGGTGAGCCAACACCTGCGGGACCTCGGATTCGCGGTGCGGAGAGTCGATGCGAGCGCCCCTGCATCGGCCGCCGACGGCGCCAGCCTCATCGTTCTCTCCTCGACGGCGGACGCACACGAGCTGGGCGACAAGTATGCCGACTCGCCGGTGCCGATCTTCACCTGGAACACCTACGATTTTCCGAATCTCGGCCTCACGGGCCCTGTACTGCACCGCGACTTCGAGGTGATCGATCCGACGCAACATTACCCCGACAGCTTCTCTGTCCTGTATGGCTATGGGGCCAATGTCACCTCGGAGATCAGTCGTGCCGTGGGTCTCGGGCCACAGCTCTTCGGCACTCTGTACCTCGAGCCGGAGACGGCCGGCTGGGGCCGTCCGGGACCGGGCGGGACGGTGATTGCCGACTTCAAGGGGAAGCCGAGCCACGCGGCGGTGTTCACCTACGAACGCGATGCGAGCCTCGCCAACGGCCGCGTTGCGCCGGCGCGCCGCGTGGGCTTCTTTCTGGGCAGCGATGACTTTCATCTGCTCACGGCGGCTTACGGTCCGGCCGCGAAGGATCCCAACATGCGCCGTTGGGCCATCGGCCTGAAGCTCTTCGACACGGCGCTGCGCTGGGCCGTATCGCCGCCGCCGCCGCGTCCGGCCTATGATCCGGCGGCGCTCGATGCGACTATCCGCCGCGTCGCGCACGGGAAAAAAATACTCTTCGTCGAGCGCGTGAACGCCGGGGAGGGCAAGGAAGCAGATGAGCACATCGTCGCGCACCTGCGTGGCCTCCGCTTTACGGTGACCATTGCCGACCAGTCCGAACCCGAGACGCGGGCGCGCGGAGAGGACTTGGTGATCGTCTCCGGCACCTGCTCGAAGTGGAAGCTCGCGAACAGGTACGCCGACGTTCCGATCCCTTTGGTCTCACTCGAGGGACTCATGTCGGACACCCTCCACTTCGCGGGTTATGACCGCTATGTCGACTACGGCGAGCATGGCGAGGAGCGCGAGAGTGACGATCCGGAGGAAAATTATCTCGACATCGTCGGCGCGTGGAGCCCTATGGCGGCGGGATTGAAGCCGGGCCTCGTCAAGTTCGCCAATACACCAGGGGTGCTCAAGTGGGCGCGGCCGCTGGCCGATGCCATCGTGATCGCGACGCTGCCGAACGAGCCGCAGGAACGCGCGATCTTCGGCTATCCCAAGGGCTCGCGGATGGCCGGCGGCTTCGTTGCGCCGGCGCGGCGCGCGCTCCTGCCGCTCGACAACCCCACGTATGACGATCTGACGCCGCAGGGGAGTGCGCTATTTGACGCCGTAGTGCTCTGGACGCTGAACGGTGAGTGACCGGAGGGCATAGTCGCGGGAAGCGACGTTGGGAGCACGGCTTTGGGGGCTACCGGATGCTCTTACGCGCCCTCGGCGCGCTTGACTGTCCTGTGTTGGCGAAGATAGCGGCCATCGTGAATGCGACCCATGCAGGCCAGGGCGGAAGGGGCGGCGTCGCGATCCTGACGGCAGCGGATCGTATGCAGCTCATGCCGTTCGCGCAGATCGCCATCCGCATCGGCGGGGCGATCGTGGTGACCCTGACGCTATTGACCTTCGCCCGCTTGCATTAGGCGATATCCGTGGTGATGGGCTCATCGGCAACTTCGTGCTCCGCTGCGGTACCTGGCGGGAGTAGCCCGGTCGCCGGGATCTCAAAGAGCACTCTCAGGCCCAGCCCGC
>Ga0134125_10010359_pt1 | contig 10478 bp, 13 predicted proteins | sample KB31751_FD_96464 | JGI IMG/M metagenome (GOLD analysis project Ga0134125, IMG submission 96464) | Terrestrial soil microbial communities with excess Nitrogen fertilizer from Kellogg Biological Station, Michigan, USA - KB3-175-1 | ecosystem: Environmental > Terrestrial > Soil > Unclassified ... | reverse complement strand
CTTTCAGGCCAACATCGTGAAACGAGACATAGCTGCCGGGGAACACCGAAATGTCGATCGGACCATTGACCACGAGGTCGAGCCCCGTCACGGAACGGATCTGCGCCTCGATCGCCTGCCGGAGCGCGTCGCGGTTGATCAACCAGGAACTGCCGACCAAGCCGAGCACTACGAGGCCGAGCAACGCCACGATCGGCATCCCCAGGCGTTTCATTCCTTGGGCCATCGTCAATGCCATGTCCTGATCGGGTTGAGGTCGCGCGGGCCGCTGTTGAGCCAAAAGGGGCAGGGCGCGCCGGGACCCTGCCAATGCCGGCAACTTGATGGGTTTTCTTGACGCTTTCAAGGCCGATGCAGGCGCTGTTGAGGGCGGCAGGCGGGTCGGGACCACCGCCATCTTTGCCTGCCTTGCGGCAGCCCGCCACCGTGGGCCGCCATCTTCGCCTTAAGCACGAGGCGCGGTCCATGTCAGTCAGGGCCCTGCCGTCATTGACGCACTGCGAAGATTTCGCCTAATAATCCCGCCAATGCAGGCCATTCGCGCCGCTCTTTTTCGGGTCTTTATTCAATGAACAAGGTTTACCCCGACGCTAAATCCGCCCTCGAGGGGCTCCTCAAGGACGGCATGATGATCATGTCAGGCGGCTTCGGCCTCTGCGGGATCGCCGAAACCCTCTCCGATGCCATCCGCGATTCCGGCGTGAAGAACCTCACGGTGGTCTCCAACAATGCGGGCGTGGACGGAATCGGGCTGAGCCGGCTCCTGGAGACGCGCCAGATCAAGAAAATGATCTCCTCCTATGTCGGCGAGAACAAGCTGTTCGCGCAGCAATTTCTCGCGGGCGAATTGGAACTCGAATTCAACCCGCAGGGCACGCTGGCCGAGCGTATCCGCGCCGGCGGCGCGGGCATACCGGCCTTCTTCACCAAGACCGGCGTCGGAACCCTGATCGCCGAGGGCAAGGAGGTGCGGGAGTTCAACGGCGAGAAATATCTGATGGAACGGAGCCTGTTCGGCGACATCGCCATCGTTCACGCCTGGATGGGCGATACCGCTGGCAACCTCGTCTATCGCAAGACCGCGCGGAACTTCAATCCGATGATGGCGACCGCGGCGAAGGTCACTGTGGCCGAGGTCGAGCATCTGGTGCCCGCCGGCCAGATCAATCCGGACCACATCCACACGCCGGGCATCTTCGTGAAGCGCATCGTCGAAGTCGGTACCGCCAAGAAGCGCATCGAATTCCGCAACACCCGGCCGCGCCCCGCGCAGGCCACCGCAACGGGAGTAAAAGTCTGATGGCCTGGACCCGCGAACAGATGGCCGCCCGTGCGGCGAAAGAATTGCGCGACGGCTATTACGTCAACCTCGGCATCGGCATCCCGACGCTGGTTTCGAACTACATTCCCGAAGGCGTGGATGTCCAATTGCAGAGCGAGAACGGCATGCTCGGCATGGGCCCCTTTCCTTATGAGGGCGACGAGGATCCCGACCTCATCAACGCCGGCAAGCAGACGGTGACTGAACTGCCGACGACCAGCTATTTCTCGAGCGCGGACTCCTTCGGCATGGTCCGCGGCGGCCATATGGACCTTTCCATCCTCGGAGCGATGCAGGTCGCCCAGAACGGTGACCTCGCCAACTGGATGATTCCCGGCAAGATGGTGAAGGGCATGGGCGGCGCCATGGACCTCGTTGCCGGCGTCAAGCGCGTCATCGTGGTGATGGAGCATTCCGCCAAGGACGGCCCGAAGCTGCTGAAGAAGTGCGCGCTGCCGCTGACCGGCGAGCGCGTGGTCGACATGGTGGTGACGGACCTCGCGGTGTTCACCATCGACAAGCACGGCAGTGGCGGCATGGCCCTGATCGAGCTCGCCGACGGCGTCACGCTCGACGAAGTCAAGGCGAAGACCGAAGCCGAATTCCGCGTCGCGCTGAAGAACACGTAAGTTCTCGATGCCGTCATTCCGGGGCGCGCATTCGTGCGCCCCGGAATAAGCGTTACTTTCCGATTCGATTTTCAAACAGCCAATCACTCCGCTGTCATCGTCCGGCTCGACCGGACGATCCCGTATTCCAGAGGCGTTGGTGATTGAGCCGAGAGGCCGCGGCGTACTGGATGCCCCGCTTCGCGGGGCATGACGAGTGAGAGAAACGGGTCCGCATTCTCGCGGCGCTGTTAGCGCCCGAGCTTTGCATCTGCGTCGCCCTTCGGAAAACACAGAGGGCGCAGGGAAGGCCGGGTGACCGCTGCACCCGGGGCCCTCGCGCCAGAAAAATTGCGCGAAGGGCGCGTGACCACAGGTACAGGCGGAGACACTCCGGCCTTCCCTGCGCAGTGGTTTACGGCGTACTTCGTACTCTCCCCGGTGAACCAGCGTTTGCCACCGTCGTTCTCGCCCGACCTCTGGAGCCTCGCGAAAACTTGGCGCCTGCATGGGCGCGCCAGGACCACACGACTTGACCGTCCGCGTCACGCGCTGTTCGTCGACCGGCACCTTCGCGTCCACCGCAACCCGCCTCGCGTTTCGTGACGATCGCGACACGCCCCTCCGCAATCGAGGCGGGATGCATCGACAATACGGCAAATCCGAATTTCTGAAAAGAAGAAGATTTTCGTGCCGAGGGCTTGACAGGAATTCGTGCAAGCGACCCGTCCGGGCAAATCAGCTGGCTCGCCTGCGCATGCACGGCCAAGCGTCGTATCGTTCAAGCGTCGTATCGTTCAAGCGTCGTATCGTTCAAGCGGCGAGTCGCCAGGCGATCGACTGGCGACAATGCCTATATCCGCTCTATTCACACAAAGCAGCCGAGGTCGTGTGGCGATGCAATATGTCGCGATCGGCCAAAAGCCGTCATTCGGCCCGCTGGCAGGTGCCGCAACACGCCCTCACTCGATCACCTCGTCGGCCTGCGAAATAGTCGCCGGTCGATTTGCTCGATTACTCTGATGATCGAATTGCGGTGCTCGTACATGATCTGAAGGCTATCTTCGAATGCCTTAAGTGTTCGCTCGGCGAGTTCGCTATCATGGCCCTTGAGCCGAAGTCTCCCGACCTCTAATTGTTGGTCCGCTATAATTTGCACGGCTCGGTCGATGTGGCGGTCGGCCAGCCGAAGCTGGCGCACCTCAAAATCGCGGTCCGGCATTGAAGCACCTCGGCCCTGCTCTCAAACGCTAATGCCGCTTCTTCAACTGGAACAAGACGCCCATGGCGATGATCGGCTATCGCTGATCTTTCGGCACGCCGCCCGTTCTGACGTCGGCTTCTCGGAGCAGACGACCGGAACGCTTCTGAAGGAAAACGGCTACTATTTGGGCGCGCCGAGCTTCGTCGATCGCATCTTGGGTTTCGAGCACCCGGAACCGCGCGGCCATCAGTTGCAGATTGGCATTGGAGAGAACGCGGCGGCTCTCCTCGATAGCAGTCCCGGCCCGTTTCAGCAAAATTCCAAGCTCGGCATCCATGCAAAAAGCTACTACAATTCGGGGGGGGGACAAGTGTTCGCAAGAGCGCCGTATGCTCGGGCATGGACCGCCTCCGGCATCTCGCGCTCGCCGAACACCACATTGTTGATGGCGAGGGGCGCCTTGCAAGGCAGCAGAAGGTGATCGCCGAGCTAGATCGCGACGGCCGTGACACGAAGACAACGCGCATGGTCTGGCCACGATGCAAGCTATCCAACTCTCTACTATGAGGACCGGCAGCGCATACCAGGAGGAACCGACCTAAGAGGAACCGACCCGCCGGATGACTGTCGGATGGTGCTTACCCGCGCCGATGCAGGTATTACGCAGGCTAAGCGGTTGATTCACACCGTCGCACTCGCTTCGGAGGCGGGTACGGTCTCAGGTGAAGCTCAGGTGTGAGCGATCGCACTTTCTTCCAAACACAGGCCCCATTTACTACCCTTAAGACGCTTAGTTCTTAAGGGCCCCTTCCTCGATCCGAAGCCAATGGAGGTGGCGGAGGTGATCATCCAATCGCCGCGCCTTCTGGATTGAGCATGCAGTAGTTCTATGAGCCGTTCGCTCTCTGCAATCACCGTCGTAGCCCGTTCGAGCAGATCGTTTTGGGATTGGCTTCGGTCCCTTCCAATGCAGGCGAGAGCGCGATCATGGCGGCCGCAGGGGAACGGACGAACGGCTTGAGCGAGGCAGGTTGTCGGAAGTCGCGCCGATCGTTCGTCCTCTGGATGCAGTGCGCAAGAACCAAATGGCCAGCCATGAGAAAATAGCCGTAACAGGCAGACCACTCTCGACACGGAGCCTTTTAATGACCCCTACCATCACAGTCTTTGAACGGTCGCCCGACCGCGGTAAGGGACAGGCACGTGACATGCGTGTTCGTTGGGCGCTCGAAGAAGTGGGCCAACCTTACGACGTTCGTCTTGTTTCGTTCAGCGAGATGAAGGAACCCGCGCATCGTGCGCTTCATCCTTTTGGGCAGATTCCAACCTATGAAGAAGGCCATCTCGCCCTGTTCGAGTCGGGGGCGATCGTGTTTCATATCGCGGAGCGTCATGGCGGCCTGCTGCCAGACGATGCGAATGCCCGGGCGCGCGCGATCACGTGGATGTTTGCCGCGATAAGCACGCTGGAGCCGCCGATCGTTGATCGCGAAATCGCCGTGCTCCTGGAGCGCGACAAGACTTGGCACGAGCAGCGCCTGCGTATCGTCGAGGATCGCATCCGTGGCCGGTTGGCCGAACTTTCCGTTCGCCTGGGTGATGCCGACTGGCTCGATAAGGCGTTCAGCGCTGGTGACCTTCTGATGGTGGCCGTGCTGCGAAGATTGAACGGATCGAATATGCTGGACCAATATCCCAACCTCTCGGCCTATGTAGCCCGCGGCGAAGCAAGGCCGGCCTTCCGGCGTGCTTTCGATGCTCAATTAGCGGTTTTTATCGCCGCATCCACCGGCTGATGACGCCCTGGATCAATTGACAACATGGGAGTGAAACGCTCGCGATGGGCCGAAGGCGGTCTTGGGCAACCGAAAGGCTATTCGATCACTTGGTCTGCCTCCACCAACAAACCCGTTGGGACAGCGAGGCCGAGTTCCTTGGCGGTTTTCATGTTGATGACGAGTTCAAATTTGGTCGGTTGCATAACCGGCAGATCGCCTACCCTCGTTCCTTGAACAATCTTGGCCGCATAGATACCGGCCTGACGATAGCTATCAGCAAGGTTCGGCCCATATGCGATTAAGCCACCCTCCCTTGCGTAGTACCCGTAGAAATAAATTCGGCGTGATCCGACCGCTGCCGGATATTCAGGCCTTTATCGCCGGCGAGCACGAGCGAGCCGTCGGTGCCGAGCGCCTCGCCAGGCGCCGCCGGGTCAAGGCGCTGGAAATGCTGGAAGGCGCGCTTGACGCCGCCCGCAGCGGATTGGCCGCGGACGAGCCGGCCCCGCCGGCACGCGGTCGACGATGACACAGGATGATCATTTCAGGCTTGCCGCCATTCAGGAGGCGGCCGTCCCTTCGATCGCGAAGCATCGACCGCGAAGGCCTGCCGCCTGATCAGGGAAGTTGGCGCGATGGGAGCGACGATTGCGGCGTTCGGCGAAACGTGGCTGTCGGGCTATCTATTCTTCTGCAACGCGCCGACCACGACGCTGAAAGCAATTATATTCGCGTCACAGCGATTGACATCAATATCTATTTGATGTCAGTATGATTGCTATGAAATGTGACTCCACACGCTCATATGTGATGAAAGCCCGCGCCGAAGCGGCCGCCGCGACAAGAGCCCGTATCCTCGATAGCTGCCGCGTGCTGCTGGTGACGCACTCCTTTGAGGACATGACGATCGATGCGATTTCAGCGGGGGCAAATACGACCACCCGGACCGTCATGCGTATCTTCGGGAGCAAGGAGGAGCTGTTCGCGCAGGCATTGCATTCCCTCGGCGGTTTCGGGATCACGCCGATCGTATCCAAGGACCTCAATGCTCTGGTGAGCGGCGCCTACGACTTCTACGAAAAGGTCGGCGACACCGTTATTCGCTGGCTGGGTGACGAGGCGCGGCTCCCGGCGATGCACGAGCACCTTGGGATAGGCCGAAAACACCTGCGGGCATGGGTCAGCAAGGCCTTTGAAGCCAAATTGGACGCCTTGGAGGGCACAAATCGCAAGGAGCTATTAGACGCTCTGATCGTGGCCTTCGATGTCTATACCTGGAAGCTGCTGCGGCGCGATTTTCGGCTCTCCGCCAGAGCCGCGCAGGCAACCACAAAGCGCATGATTGTTGGCCTGATCGGGAGAGACAGTAATGGCTAAAATGCTCTGGTTGAATTGGTCCGGTGGCGGCAATCTTCCTCCCAGTCTCGGCATCGCTCGCACCCTTACCGAGCGAGGACACGATGTCGCTTTTGCGGGTAGACCCGAGATGGTCTCACGAGTCGAGCGGGCCGGCTTTCGAGCAATCGAACTCACCCGCGCTTATGAGCAGGCGGACCGCTACCCCGAAGGCAAATGGCTGCCCAAGGCCGCCAGCTTTCTCACGTCACCTGCTGTCGCCGAGCAGATTCGAGGACTTCTGCCGAAGGAGAACCCGGATCTCGTGATTGTCGACCAAATGTTCCCAGTGGCCCTTCTTGAAGCCAAACATTTTGGCCGGCCATCTGCTGCAGTCTGCCACACCTCTGTTTGGCGTTGTCTTCCGATGTGGCGGAAATTCTTCGCCATGCTCACAGGACTGCGGACCGAGGCTGGATTTGAACCGATCCCGTCGGAGCTCGAAAACCTTTGGATGCTCCAAGACAAGATGATTGTAACGACGCCGGAGTCGCTTGACCAAGCGCCTGGGGAGTTGGGTCAGGCCCATAAGCTGCGGCACGTCGGTCCCGTGCTTGAACCCGAACGTCACGGCGTCCGCGTCACGTTGCCGTGGCCCGACGACCCGCGAATCCCGCTGGTGCTCGTCAGCTTCAGCACCGCGCCGGAGCAGGGCTCCGTCAAAAAATTCCAGAATGCGATTGATGCACTTGCTCCCCTGCCGTTGCGCGCGGTGGTGACGGTCGGCGACAGTATCGATCCCGCCGCACTGCGACCGGCCGACAACGTCGCCATCTTCGCAACTGTGGATCATGACGACTTGATGCGGCTCGCTAGTCTTGTCCTTACGCATGGCGGACACGGCACCTTCATGCGTGCTCTCAAGCATGGATTGCCGATGGTTGTTGTCCCAGGGCTCGGGGGTGATCAGCCTGTGAATGCTGTGACGGCCGAAGCTTGGGGCGTCGGGCGCGCTCTGCCTGCGGATGCCGACAAAGGAGCGATGCGCGTTGCGATCCGCGAAGTCCTCAATACGCCTAGCTATCGTGATCACGCCGCTCGGATTTCCCAACAGGTCGCCGCATCAGACGGCGCTCGCGAAGCGAGCCGCGAAATCGAGCTTCTTTTACCGGAGCAGGCACAAAGACCTTCGTAGCGAGGTGGAAGCGCGATCAGGATTGTCCGAACGACAGGGCCTTGCCGAGCCCCGCGGCGATCTTATCCGCCCATGACGGCTCGTCGCGCACCGGGCGGAAGCCGAGATTGCTGGCGGCGTGCCGGCCGCGCAGCCGCCGGCACGGGCATCGCGGATGAAGTCGGTGATATAGGCGCGGTGCGCGCCTTCGGCGATGCGCACGCCGCAATTGGAATTTGTCTTCACTGCGCGGCCTCCTTCGTCGAGCACGCTGCGGTCGAAGCAGGTCGCGGTCCATTCCCAGACCTTTCCAGCGAGGTCCGACAGCCCGTTCTCATTGACGCCGAAGGCGTCAAAGGGGCGTGTTGCCGAGCCGGTATCGCGCGCGTTCTCTCGTTCATAGTTGGCGATCCAGCGTTTGGCGGGGCCCGCGAGGCCCGCGACACAGGCGAGCGCCAGCTTGAGTTTGAATGCGATCAACATGGCTTGCTCGAACGCCGAAAGGGGCCGGTCGTCGGCCGGCCCTCGAAGAGGACACTCAGTTGCTTTCGGCCAGCGGGATTTCTTCCGGCGCCTTTACCTGCGTCATCAGATCGTCGTTCCACTTGCCTTCGATCTTGAAGTGCGCCCGTCGTTCAGTCCATCGCGCGGCAGCACCATCACCGCGCCGTTCATGCCGGAGACGACGTGCCAGGGCGTCATCGGGCCGCCAGGCGCGCAGTGATAGACGAAGACGCCGGCGCGGGTCGTCTTCCAGCGGATCACGACCTGCTCGCCGGGATTGATCAGCGTGAGTTCGGCGCCGCCGAGCGCGCCGGTTGCGGCACGGAAGTCGATGTCGTGCGGCATCGTGTTGGTGGCGGGACGCAGCCACGGCGGAGACCAGCCGTCCGGGTTCCGTGCCGCGGTTTGCGATTCTGAAAATGTGCACCCCACTTCAATCATAACCGGTTCCTTTGCCGATCGATCCGGGGGCGGATCTTTCATTGGCGAAGCTGGCCGAAAATCGGCTATGGCTCTTTGAGCGAGCGCAGGGATGTCGTCCAGTCTTGAGCTATCCGCGGTTTCAGGCAAGTCTTGGACTTGCCGAAGGTTCGATTCGGAAGTGACGGGTTCGACATGAAGGCAGATCTGGCGGCTTGTTACGGGCAGGAGCAATTGCCGCGATATACGAGCTATCCGACGTCGCCGCACTTTTCAGATGCAGTCGGGTCCGATGGCTACGCACGATGGCTGAAGGCGATTCCGCAACACGCCACCGCCTCGCTCTATCTGCATGTGCCGTTCTGCAGTTCGATGTCCTGGTCCAGCGGCTGTCGTACCACGGTCGCCAACCGTGAGGAGCCGATCGCCGTCTACGAGGCAGCGCTCCGTTGCGAGGTCGAGTTCATCGCGCGTCAGCTCGATCGTCGCATGAAGGTCAATCACATTCATTTCGGCGGCGGCACGCCGACCATCATCGCTCCGGAATCCTTCACCGATCTGATCGGGGCCATCAGGCGGTCTTTCTTCGTGCTGCCGTCCGCCGAGATCGCCGTTGAAATCGACCCGCGTACGCTCACGAGTCCCATGATCGCTGCGCTTGCGCTCGGCGGCGTCAACCGCGCGAGCCTCGGCGTGCAGAGCTTCGACCCCGTCGTGCATTACGCCATCAAACGCGTGCAGAGCTTTGACGAGACCGCTGCCGCCGCCGACAATTTGCGGCGCGCCGGCATCTCCGACCTCAATTTCGATCTGATTTATGGGTTGCCGCATCAGACCATCGCGTCATGCCTGGATACGGTCCGGCGCTGCCTGGAACTGCGTCCCCAACGCTTCGCCGTGTTCGGCTATGCGCATGTGCCGACATTCAAGAAGCATCAGCGCAACATCGAGGAGAGCTGGCTACCCGACGGCGCCGAGCGCTACAATCAGGCTTGCGCCATTGCCAATGCGCTCAAGGAATCCGGCTACGTTCAGATCGGGCTCGATCATTTCACGCTGCCGACCGACGATATGGCGACGGCCTTACGCGAGGGCCGGCTGCATCGGAACTTCCAGGGCTATACGACCGACGACGGCGCCGTTCTGCTCGGCTTCGGCGCCGGCGCCGTCGGACAGTTGCCGCAAGGCTATGTACAGAACGAAAATCAGATCGACGCCTATTCCGATGCGATTGCGTCCGGCAAGCTCGCCACCGCGAAAGGCTATGCCTTGACCGAGGACGACAAGCTGCGCGCCGAGATCATTGAGCGCATCATGTGCGATTTCAGTGTCGATCTCGGCGCGGTCTGCGCGCGCCACGGATCGCGTGCGGACGCCATGCTGGACTCCGCGCCGCGCCTGAAGGAGCTGGTCTCGGATGGCGTGGTCAAGCTCGACGGCACCTCGCTTCAGGTCGCGGAGAATTCGTGCCTCCTGGTTCGCAGCGTAGCAGCCGCCTTTGACGCGCATCTCGACCAGTCCAAGCGGTTTCACAACCGCGCGATCTAGCCTATTCAGCCTGCTTCCTGCAGCTTGCAAGCTTGCGCCGGGACAAACAGGCCGGGCGGCGATGCCGTTACCGTTCGAACGGAGACGGCCATGGCTTTTTCGCTTTACGATCTCGTCGACGACGTGATGCGCGCCTCGCCGCAGACGGTCCGGGTGTTCCTGCGCTTCAAGATGGGCTGCGTCGGCTGCCCGATCGCGAGCTTTCAGACGATCGAAGATGCCTGCCGCGAGCACGGAGTCGAACCCGCTGTGTTTCTGCAGGCGCTCTCGCTTGAGGCGATGTGCGCGTCCGACTGAGCGGCTTACGAGTCCTTATTCTCGCCGGCGGCCTGCTCGGCCAGGACAAAGATCTTGTGCGGCTCGCGCAGCACGATGTGCTGTCGTCCGCTCTCGATCAAGCCGGCCTGTTCCCATCCCGACAGGATGCGGCTCACGGTGTGCAGGGTCGTTCCGGTCATCTGCGCGATATCCTGCCGGCTGATCGGAAAATCGATCTCGATACCATGTTCGAGCTTGCGCCCGGACTGCTTGGCTAATCTTAGCAGCGCATGCGCGACGCGCTGCTCGACCTGCTGGGTCGACATTT
>Ga0134125_10010358_pt1 | contig 10479 bp, 8 predicted proteins | sample KB31751_FD_96464 | JGI IMG/M metagenome (GOLD analysis project Ga0134125, IMG submission 96464) | Terrestrial soil microbial communities with excess Nitrogen fertilizer from Kellogg Biological Station, Michigan, USA - KB3-175-1 | ecosystem: Environmental > Terrestrial > Soil > Unclassified ... | reverse complement strand
CCGCGCATTGCCCGTGCAGCGTACCCGAGAAATCTACCCCGATCGTCGAATGCCGTTCCCTCTCGGCCGGCCATGTTCACGTAGGCCTCGTGCACGAGCGTGGTCGGACTTACGGACGCACCCGGATGGCGTCTCAGCTCCCGATCGGCCAGCCGGCGGAGCTCCTCGTACAGGGCAGCAAAGAGTGCTCTCTCATCTGGGGTTTCGGCTCCCCGGTTCGCCACGGTCTCCCCACCCGGCTTGTCGTCCACCATCCCCCTCGCCGCTCGAGTCAGCTCGGATCCGCACTCAGAATGCCGAAAATTCCCGCAGCGCACAATCCGTGCGCGTCGCCGTGTGAGGCCGAGATGTCGCTTTTAATATACCGCTTACGATATCGTTGAGTAGTTTTCACGACTCAGGAGCTCGTCATGGCGGCGATACTGGCGCTCTACAGCACCGTCGTTTACGTCCTGTTCCTCGGCACATTCCTCTACGCGATCGGCTTCGTCGAGGGTGTGCTGGTCCCGAAGACGATCGACTCGGGGCCCGCCGGGGGTGTGCCCACGGCCATTGTGATCGATGCGGTGTTGCTCGGCATTTTCGCGCTGCAGCACTCCATCATGGCGCGGCCCGCCTTCAAGCGGGTGTGGACCCGTATCGTTCCCGAGGCCGCCGAGCGCAGTACGTACGTGCTGTTCGCGACGGCTGCCCTCGCGCTCATCTGCTGGCAATGGCAACCCTTGCCGCGGCTCGTGTGGTCGGTGGATCAGCCGACCGCCGCTGCCGTCATCCGCGCGATCTCCTGGGGCGGGTGGGGAATACTGCTCATCAGCACGTTCCTGATCAGTCACTGGCAGCTCTTCGGGCTGAGCCAGGGATTCGGGCGGCTGTTTGGCCGCGCACCGCACGAGCATTCGAACTTCGCGACGCCGTTCTTCTATCGTTGGCTGCGCCATCCGATCTATGCGGGCTTCATTCTCGCGTTCTGGGCAGCGCCGCACATGAGCGTCGGCCATTTGTTGTTCGCCGCGCTCAGCACCGGCTATATCCTCGTCGGGATCTGGTTCGAGGAGCGCGATCTGATCGCGCAATTCGGCGAACGCTACGAGAGCTATCGTCAGCGCGTCGGCATGCTCATCCCCAAGCTTCGCGGCGGATTTCGCACTCCGGTGGCCCAGGGCGCGGCGACGCGCCCTGGGGTCGGAGGTGATGCCGGGCGGAGCGTTTGAGGGGGACTCCACCCGGCATCGACTTTAGGGCTCGGAGTCAGTCGGTCAGAAGCACGGCAATGTGAGTTGCCGTGAACGTGCCGGAGGCCGCATCGAAACGGCCGGAGGCGGTCAAGGCGACCACGGCGGAACGGCTCGCCAGATCGTTCGCGAGCTGCGCGACGAAATCCGAGAACACGCTGAAGTTGACGTTCAGCCTCGACCCGGCATGACCGAGCGTGAACACCGGATCGGCGCTTTGCCCGCCGTCCGCGACGATGATCAGTGTCGCGAGCTGCCGCACGTCGATCCGCTGCGGTCCGATCTCGATGAAGGGGCCGTCGCCGTTGTCCCCGGCATTGTTGCCATTGTTGCCGTCATTGTTCCCGCCGGAGCTTCCATGATCGCCGCCCTCATTCCCCCCACCGTCATTCCCACCACCGTTATTCCCGCCGCTTTCGTCGTGCACGATGGGAGCGACGTTGCCGTCCCCGCCATCGTCACCGCCATGGTTCGCGATCGATGACAGATCGATGACGAGGGAAGTGCTGGCGGGCGCAAGCCCGATGAATGCCATCGTAGAGCCCGATCGATCGAAGCGGATTTGCAGTTCCGCCTCGACGGAAGGTGCCGTGACGAGAGTTTCGGCAGCAAAGTCCGGTGGGGCCATACCGAAGCCGGTCACGAACCCGAGCACCTGCGCGGGCGAGTTGAGCAGCGAGTCGGGCTGCGTCAACGCCCCTGTGTCGACCAGGTAGGCTGCCGGATCGGCATCGCTGGCGGCACTCGATCCAGTGCCGAGGAAATCGAAGACGCTCGCCGGCAGTCCGCCGAGCGACTGTAGATTGAAAGTCAGGCTGCCATTGGCGAGATGAGTCACGATGCCGGAGGCAGCGGTCACATCGAGTCTGACTTGACCGGCGGTGGCATCGAGAGAGACGGAGCCTCCGCTTGCTTTGCTCGCTGTACCGGACGCCTCGATCCGCTGGCCGACCGAGATATCGGCAACGGAAAACGCTCCAGCGTGTCCCTCTTCCGTTACGGCGGTACCGGGGCCGACGGTGACGGTCGCGTCCTGTCGCTCAAAGTCGAAGTCCCCGTCCGAACCGCTCCACGTCGCCGCGCGTACGGTCAGTGTCATTTGATTCCGTGCCACGACGGTGCCGGATATGCGGTCTTCCCGAGGGCTCTCCAGACTGGTTCCAGCGAGGATACTTTTCGCCGTGAACGTCGGCTGCACTCCGCTTTGAAGCGTCCCGAAGGCCGCAATCTTGATACCGGAGGAGGCCGCGCCCAGCGCGGCGATCCCTGCATCCCCGGTATAGGCCTTGCCGTCGATCTCGTATGTCGTCGCACCGTCGACGTGTACGGTCACTACGCCCGTCGTCGAATCCTCATCGTGAAACGGCAGGACATCGACGACGAATGTGTCCTGATCGGTGCTCACCGTGCCGAGCGAGCCGCGTACGCGTATCGGCTTCGCATCGGGTGGAGCGAGGCTTGCAACCAGGGTCGGAGCGACTGTGACCGTGTCGGCCGTCAGGTCTACGACGTTGGAGACCCCGAGATTGAAATCGAGCGCGAGCCGGCCGATCTGTCCGGAGGTGATTCGCAAATGGCGAGCTTTGTCGAGCTGCACGTTGACCGTGAGCGGGCCGGTGATCGCCGCGCCCGATGAGTCGACCGGTTTCAGCTCGACGGGAGTGCCCGTGCCGTCGTCCGCGGTGATCTCGGCGTTCGTGTAATCGATAGTCAGCTTCGCGCTGACGTATTCGGCTGCCGGAATCTGCCCGGCGCTCAGCACCTCTGCGAGGTCGACGAGCTGGGCGAAATCGACCTTGGTGGTCGCCGGAATCGTCTCGACGGTCGTGCCGTCCGCCGTTTGCAGCTGCAAAGAAGTGAGCGAGACGATGTAGCTGAGGAAGTCTCCCTTCGCATCCGTCAACGTAATGAGGGCCGATCCGCAGCTCGCCGCGTTGCACGTTCCCGCGCCCATTGCGGCACCCGTGGTGCCGCTCATGTCTCCTGCGGGCGCCGGCATGCTGCTGCCCGTTGCGCCTCCCGGCATCGTGTTGCCTGCGCTTGCTGCTCCGCCGCTGTAGCTCATGCCGCCGCCGCAGCCTGCCAATAGAAGCAGCATGCAGCCGCCTGCGATGGCCGCTGCCCGGCGGCCCTGAACGGGACTGATCGAAGCGAACATGGAAGAGACCTCCGGAGCACCGGTCTCGGGCCGGCCTCGAGATTTGAGCGATTGTTTGAATGCCCCGCGCACGCGGTGCCGATCGCCTCATGCGAGCCGTGGCTCGAACGTCGCGTTGACAGTAAGTGGGAGGCGGCGCTCGGGGGGTTCTACGGTCTTATGACGCCGAATCGCGACGACCGGTGCCGCTCGGGCGTTTGAACCCGAGCTCGGAGGAGAAGGTACTTACGGGGAGGCGTCTCAGTCCGCGGCTTCCATGCCGTGCCGCTGTTTGAAAGAAGCCGTAGCGGGGGATGCCAGATAGTCGAGCAGTGCGCGCGCCTCGTCCCGGTCCTCGGAGTGTGGCGAGATCGCTCCGGAGAAGATGGTGGTCGTCTGAATGGAGGAGGGCAGAGGCCCGACCACCTCGACGCCCCGCACATTCAGAAGCTCGGAGAGCTGCTGGAAGCCGAGCTCGACAGCGCCGCTCGCAATCAGCGATCCGACCGCGACGCCGGGTCGTGGCACGACGATGCGTGCGCCGATGTCCTCGAGGATTCCCCAGCGCGCGAAGAGCTTCTCGAGATACACCCCGCTCGGGCCCGTCGAATAGCTCAGCGACTGCGCCGCGAGCACGGCACGCTTGACCGCCTCCTCGGTGCCGATGTCGGGCTTCGCGGCTCCGGCGCGAACCGCCACCGAGACGCCCGAGCGGACCAGATCGACACGGCTGCCCGCGAGGAGCTTGCCCGCCGAGATCAACTTGTCGATCGCATTTGCCGCGAGCACGACGACATCGGCGGGCTCGCCCGCCTCGATGCGCTTCGCGACATCGACGCCACCGGCCGCCTCGGTCGCGACCCCGCGCCCGCCCGCACGCCGGTAGTCATCTGCGAGCGCGGCGAGGAGCTCGCGGGTCGCCATCGAGCAGAGAAGCTTCAAGGGATGCTCGGACATGCAGGCGCCACTTTACACCGGGCTCGCCCGGGCGGGCGCCATGCGCCTCGATACGATTTCGCGGATGGCGAGTCGGACGGCAGTCTGCGCGGCAAGGATCGTGTCTGCGAGCGGCAGTCCGAAATGGAAGCGGAAAAGCTGCCAGGCCGTCGCGGTGAGATAGTAGTCGACGTTCGCCGCGGCGATGCGTCGATCGCGCTCGGAGCGATGTGGCGCTCCCGCATCGATCAGCTCGCGCACGGCGTCCCAGCGCTCCTTGCCGACGCCGTGGCGAATGCGTATGGCGATCTCATTGTGCAGCGTCGCGCGCACGAGCACCGCGTGTCGCTCGAAGCAGATGTACAGGTCACGCGGATAGCGCGCGAGCTCGCGCAGACTGGACGGAGGCAAGGGTGTCTCGAACCGACCGTAAACGGCACGCGCGATCGCGTCCAGAAACTCCTCCCGCGAGGGATAGTAGCGAAATATGGTGCGTTCGGACATACCGGCCTGCTGCGCGACGGCGCGCATCGTAAGCTCGCTCGGGCTCGTGCGCTCGAGCAGCTCGATCGCGGTATCGTTGATCAAACGGTAGGTTGCATCGGTATGGCGCTCGATCAGCGTGGGAATGATTGACATGCGGCGCGCCCGATTGTCATGCTATATGACAGCATAGCTCGAGGGGAGAGCGATGACGAACTTCGATCGCAAGTATCTGATCTGGGCACTCGGCTACGCGGCCGCGGGGATGATTCTCGGTATCTACATGGCCTCATCGCGCAATCACGGCGAGTTCGTCACCCACGCGCACATCCTTCTGGTGGGCTTCGTCGCCTCGCTCATCTATGCGGTAATTCACCGTCTCTGGCTGCCGGCGCCCTCGCGGGCCCTCGCGACGGTCCAGTTCGTTCTACACCAGGCCGGCTCGATTGCGATGTTCGTCGGACTTCTGCTGCTCTATGGCGGGTTCGCATCCGAGGATCGGCTCGCGCCGCTCCTCGCGCCCTCGGCGATCGCGGTGCTTCTCGGCGTGCTGGTGATGCTGTTCATGGTCATCCGCGCGCCCGCGCGCGCGCTTGCACACGAAGCGCTCTGATCCCTGAGCGGCGCGTCGCTCACCGCTGAGCCGCGTCAGCGCGCACTCAACGCGCTCGGCGCGAGCTCAACGCGCTCAGCGCTGCTCCTGCCGCGGCTTCTCGTCCCGGCGACTGTTCTCGCGCGCGCCCGGCGCGCGCTCGCCCCTCGTGCCGCGTTCGGTCGGCCCTTGCGGCCGTCCTTGCGCGCGCGGCTGGACCCTCGTAGGCGGCGCGCCGCGCTGCACGGGTGCGCCACGCTGCGATGGCACGCCACGATGTTGGGGGACTATTCGCGCCGGCGGTTCGGTCCTCGGCGGAGTTGCGCCTCGCTGTGGAACTACGGTGCGTGGAGTCGCTTCGGGACCGGGCCCGCCCTGCGTTCCGCCCTGAGGCGCTCCCGAGCCGCCCCCACGGGATCCGCGCCCGAAGCGCTCGGGAGCGTTCTGCTGCTCGCCGCGGCGTTCCGGGGAGCCCCGCGTCTGGGGCTCGCCGCGGCGCTGGGCCTCGCCACGGCGCTCGGGCTCGCCTCGCGGCGGAACTACGCCTCGTCCCGGTCCGATATACGGGGATGTTCGGCGCGGTGACGGACCGACGTTAGGCAGTCGGCCTGCACGCGGCGGCGGCCCGGGCGGGCGTCGGTGCGGAATGTGCCTGCGCTCCCATTCCCTGCGTTGTTCGTACCATGGGCGACCCCGGTAGTAGCGGTCCCAATAAGTACCTAACGAGAAGGTAATGATCGGAAGCCCGAAGGTCGGGGCGTAAGAGTAGAAGGGCACACGCGCGCCCTCGTATACATACGCAAGCGAAGGTGCATAAACCCACCCGCGCGTGTCATCGAATATGACGTCACACCAACTCCAATCGCTCAGGCAGCCCTGCACATCGACGGGAGCGCCCGCATCGATAACCCCCACGAGCGGATAGCTTCCATCGGGCCCCGCGCGCAAATTCGCAATACGGGTGGTATAGGCGTTCTGCGCATGCAGGGCCGCCGAGGCAGCGAGCAGCACGGTTCCCGCGATCACCGCGAATCGAGTTCGACCCATTGTCGATCTCCGCAGTTGAGATTGCGCGGCCGCCAGCGAAGCAGCCGCTCGAACCTTCAATCCTCACTCGGGCCGATTGTTCCCGCTGCCGGGAATGGCCCCGCCCACGATCTCGGCAGATGAGCGTCTTCGTGACGCGCTGCCGCATCCGCACCGACCCACATGATAGGCTTTGTGTCGGTCGGGGCACGTGCGGCCGAATCTACGAATCGATGCACGCAACAGCGGACGAGAAGCGCTTGCCCGTGGTTGTCATGGGCGTTTCGGCAAGCGGCAAGACGACGTTGGGTGCTGCGCTCGCGCGCGCGCTGGGACTACCTTTCATCGAGGGGGATACGTTGCACAGCGCGCACAACATCGAGAAGATGCGCCGGGGCGAGCCTCTCGATGATGCCGACCGGGCCCCGTGGCTCGCGGCGATCGCAGCGCGACTCGCCGATCGGCGACAGTACCCTCGGGGTGTCGTCGTTGCGTGCTCAGCCCTCCGGGCCGGCTACCGAGACCGGCTGCGGCAGGCGGCTCCCGGATTGGCATTCGTTTTTCTCGATGCGAGCCCATCGCTCATCGAGGCGCGCATGGCCGCGAGGCATCACCATTTCATGCCGGCGAGTCTTGCCGCGAGTCAGTTCGCAACCCTCGAGCGGCCGGCAGCCGGTGAGAGGGACGTGTTGATGCTCGATGCCGCGCGGCCCGTGGAGACGCTCACGGCAGCCGCCGTTGCCTCGATCGGCCGGCTCGGGAAACTCTCAACCTCGGCGGGACTCTGAAGCTCAACCATGATCTCCCGATCTCACGCCATCACGATCGCACTCTGTCTCTCCCTGGCGACGGCTCTCGCACCGGGCCGAGCCGAGAGCGCGGATCCCGCACCGTTCGACCTCGCCGGGCCCACACTGGAAGCGCGCGTGACCCGCGGCGATGCCACGCTGCCGGTCGCCCAGGTGCCCAATCTCGCGCCCGGCGATCGCATCTGGGTGAAAGCGGACCTGCCGGACTCTCAGTCGGCGCGCTATTTGCTCGTGCTGGCGTTCCTGCGCGGCTCGACCAACCCGCCGCCCGTCGCCTGGTTCCACCGCTGCGACACGTGGACGCGCGAGTGCGCTGCTCAGGGAATGACGGTCACCGTGCCGCGCGGAGCGCAGCAGGTGTTGCTGTTTCTCGCCCCGAAAACCGGTGGAGACTTCCGCACGCTCGTCGGGGCGGTTCGCGGTCGTCCAGGCGCATTCGTACGCGCCTCGCAGGACCTCGATCAGGCGATGCTCGACCGCTCGCGCCTCGAGAGCTATCTCTCGGCCATCCGCGAGTTGAGCGACAGCGATCCGGCGCAATTGAAACAGGCAGCGCCGCTCCTCGGTCGAAGCCTTGCAATCAAAGTCGACTCGAAGTGCCTCGACCGCATTCCCGAGCTGCAAGCTCCTTGTCTCATGGAAGGACGGGACTCCCTCATACTCACCGACGGACACAGCACCTCGATCGTCGAGGCGCTGACGGCGGGACCCGAGGCCGATCTCGCGATGGAGGCGAGCTACACCCCGCAGCTGCGCTATGGCTATTACAGCCCCTACATCGCCTCGGTGCTCGACATCGCCCGCATCCTCGGATCGTTCGACACCGCGCAATATCAGTACATCCCCGCGCTCGCGACGCAACGCGACGATCACATCGCACTCACGCTCAACACGCCTCCCTCCTTCCACGACCCAAAATCGGTGCTCGTCGCTGCACTCCCTGCGGTCGAGCGCGCGCAGCTCCCGCCGCTGCACGCCGTCGATCCGAAGGAGATCTACTGCGCCCGCAAGTCCTCGCTCGTACTGCCCGTCGAAGGAGCGCCGCTCGTCTTCTCGATGGACTACGCGCACGATCTCGTGCTGTCGCTCTCCAGCCCGGGAGCCAAGCCGATCAAGCTGCCGGTGCATGCCAATCCACAGCAGGGCGGATTCGTCGTAGACACCTCCGGGCTCGATGGCTCTCATCTCGGGAATAGCCTCACCGCCTCCCTCGAAGGACGCTGGGGCTTCGAGAAGTACGAGGGCCCGGCCTTTGAGCTTACGAACCTGCCCGCGGATGCCTGGACTCTCGATGCCGCCGACGGTGGTGCGCTCATCGTAGGTCGGGACGACACGGTGCTTCTGCGCGCCGCGAGCATCAGCTGTGTGGACGGCATCATGCTCGAGGACCCCGCCGGCAAGCAGCTCAAAGTCGAGTGGAAGAGCGTCAAAGCGGGGGAGGTGCAAGTGAAGCTGCCCCTGAAGGCAGTGCAGCCTGGCTCGATGGCGTTGCTCGTCAAACAGTACGGCGCGAGCAAGCCCGACGCGGTCGCGCTGCGCGCGTTCGCAGAGGCCGGTCGACTCGACCGCTTCATCCTTTATGCCGGAGACGCCGATGGACTCTTGCAGGGCAGCCGTCTCGATGAGGTCGCGCGGCTCGAGCTGAAAGGGGTCGAGTTCGATCCCGGCAAGCTCATCTCGGCTGCCGGGGCGGATCAACTCACGCTGCACGCCAGCTCGGTGCAAGCGGCCGCGGCGCTCAAAGCCGGCGATGGGGGAACAGCAAAGGTCACTCTGAAGGATGGGCGGGTGCTTCAGCTGAAGGCGAGCGTCGAGGAGCCCCGGCCGAGTGTTGCGCTCATCGCCAAAAGCGTCGAGCCCTCGGTCTCGCGCGCCGACAGCCACATCGAGCTCGCAGGGGAGGACGAGCTGCCCCAGGATGCGCGTCTGACCTTCTCCGTTCGCGCTCAAACGCCGGCGACGTTCGATCGCGACGAGCATATCGAGATCGCAACGGCGGATGAGGCGTTCGCGACGACTCTCAGTCTCGCAAACGGCGGCATGACGCTCGAGGATGCGAGAGTCGCCGTCGCGAGGCTCGATCCGGCGAAGGCCTTCGGCGGCTCGGCCTTCGGCCAACTGAAGTTCCGCGTCGTCGCAGGCGGGGCGGCCGGCGACTGGCAGCCGCTGGTAACTCTTGTGCGACTGCCGGCGCTGAAAGGAATCAAGTGTCCGATGACCCCGGAGCTCGCCTGCAAGCTCACGGGCGCGAATCTGTTCCTCGTCGATGCGATCGCAAGCGATTCAGGGTTCCACCACGCCGTGCAGGTGCCGGACGGTTTCCCCGGCTATTCGCTCCCCGTGCCGCATCCCGCGGACGGCCGACTCTACGTCAGGCTCCGCGACGATCCGCAGGTGACCAATCTCGCTGCGTTGGATATCGAGCGGCTGCCGCCCTCGACCGAGGAGCGCACGCGCGCCGCAGCCCGCCACGCGGCAGTCGTCGACGACGATCAGACGGTGCGGCGACCCGCGCTCGATTCCGTGGCGCGCGAGGGAAGAGGAGTCGCGGCGCACGGGGTGTCGAGCGTCGGACAGACTCCGGAGCGGGCCACGCCGGCCAAGGATTGACGCATGCGTCGATGAGAACCCGCCGGCCATTTCCCGGCACTCACGCGGAGAGCCGGATGAGATGCGCTTGGCTACTAACCTGCAAACTCGCCTGCTGCCGCTCATCCTGGCGCCGCGGCACGAGGCACGTCACTACTTCTGCATCGATCTGCTGCGCGGCATCGCCGCGATCGCCGTCGTCTTCTGCCACTATCAATACTTCTTTCGGCCGCAAGCGGAAGTTGGGCCGACGCTGCAAGACGTGCGGCGCCAGCCGCTCTACTCGTTGCTGTGGCCGCTCTACGGGCACGGCAACCATGCGGTCATGCTGTTTTGGGTCATCAGTGGGTTCGTCTTCTCCGCCGTTTACGTAGGCACGAGACCCACGGTCCGCGGGTTCTTCATCCAGCGCTTCTCCCGACTCTACCCGCTGCACTTCCTGACACTCGTCGCGATGGCCGCGCTGCAGGCCTGGAGTTACCGCGCGCTCGGCCATTTCCAGATCCATGGCTCCAACGATCTGCGTCACTTCGTCCTCGATCTGCTGTTCGTCTCCGGCTGGAATTACCGGGGGGGCGTCGCCTTCAATTTCCCGATCTGGTCCGTCTCCACGGAGATCATCATCTACTGGGTGTTCTTCCTGCTGCTGCCGGTGCTGTTTCGGCGGGTCGTTTT
>Ga0134125_10010357_pt1 | contig 10479 bp, 9 predicted proteins | sample KB31751_FD_96464 | JGI IMG/M metagenome (GOLD analysis project Ga0134125, IMG submission 96464) | Terrestrial soil microbial communities with excess Nitrogen fertilizer from Kellogg Biological Station, Michigan, USA - KB3-175-1 | ecosystem: Environmental > Terrestrial > Soil > Unclassified ... | reverse complement strand
TGCTCCAGCTCCGCGAGCTCGATCGCGAGCGTCCCCTCACCGCCGATCGTCTTGCGGCCGGTCAGGTAGGCGCGCCGAGCCTCGTCCCAGCGACGGTGATCGGCGAGGGCGAGTCCCCATTCGCGGTACGGGACGTCGCTGCGCGGATTCGTCGCGGCCCAGCGCATGACGACGGCCTCGAGGGAGTCCGGCTCATTCAGCGCCGCATAGACCCGCACCTCGAGACTGCGCAGCGCGGGGTTCTCGGGCGAGCGTTCGCGAGCATGCTGCACGAGGGGCAACAGCTCCGGCATCCGGTTGAGGACGTACAGCGTGCGCTCGAGGCCCAGCAGCGCGGGGACGTTCACGGGATCGGCGCGGATCGTGGTCATATACGTCGCCGCCGCCTCGGCGTAGCGGCCGGACCGCTCCAGCTCGAACCCGGGACCGATCGCCTGGCCCGCGGCGCTGATCGGAACGGCGAAGAGGAGCCCGAGCGCGAGCTTAACGCTTCGGCTCATTCAGCCTGCGGAAATACTCGAGCACCATGCGGCGCTGCTCGGGCGTGAGACCGGTCAGCTCGTCCCAGGTGGGATAGCGGATGCGCGCGCCGACGCCCGTGGCTCCCGGCAACAGCGCCCCCGGCACATGGACGCTGTCGCCGATGGCCGAGCGGCTGGTGCGCTCTTTCTCCTGATCGGGCTCCTCGCCCGACAGGCTGCGACCCGCGTCGAGCAGCTTGCGATAGAAGCGTTCCTGGCGCTCGATCGTGCGCCGGTCGAGCCGGCCCGACTCGAGCTGCCGCGCGAGCTCGCGCGCTTCCTGCGCGAGGGACCCGGCGGCGCTCGCGTCGCCGCCCGCCTGCAGCCGTTCGAGCTGCTCGGCCAGCGCGCGCTGCTGGGCCGCGAGCTGCCGCAGCCGCTGCATCACCGCGTCGCCGCCCGGCGCCATCATCGGCATCAGGCCCTGCGCCTCGCCGTTCATCCCCTGCTGCTGCTGCGCCATGCGCGTGAGCTGCTCCAGCGCTTCCTGGAAGCCCGATCCCGATTTCGCGCCCGCGACCTGCTGCGCCGAGCGGACGAGCGCGTGCGCGGTCGCATTGAGCGCGTCGAGCGCCTGCTCGGCGAACGGCGCGGCGCTGGCGGGGTTGGGATCCCCCTGCTCCAGCTGCTCGCGCGCCTGCTTCATCTGATTCTGGGCGTATCCGAGCGCGGCTTCGAGCTGCGGCGAGACGAGCGCGTGGCGTCCCGCGGCCTCGCTGATCTGCTGCTCGATCGCGCGCGTCCCTTCTTCTATAGAGGCCTGGCGCGCCCGGGTATTGGCGTCGGCTTCACCGTCGCGCAGCGCGTCGGCGACTTCTTCCTGGCGGCGCGCGAGCGCGGCCGTTTCCGAGAGCGCGCGATTCAACGCGTCGAGTGTTTCCTGCCGCCACGCCGCCGCGAGCGAGTCACGCCGCTGCCGCAGCTGATCGGGAAGCTGCGCGAGCGAGTCGGCCGCCTCCTGGCCGGACTTGCGGGCGCCGCGCGAGTCGCGCTGCTGCGCCGCATCGGCCGCCTGCTGCATCGCGCGCTGCGCGCCACGCGCCGCGTTCTGCGACGCCTGCAGCGGGGCATCCTGGCCGGCGCGCTCGACGCCCTTCGCCAGCGAATCGGTCGCAGCGGCGAGATCGCGCTCGGCGGCGACCGCGGCGGAATCGACGCGCTGGGCGTCTTCCTTCGTCCACTCTTGCTGGCGCCGCTGCAGGTCCTCGGCATCCTTCGCGAGCGAAGCCAGCTCCCCTTCCATCGCGGCGCGCTTGAACAGCTCCTCGCTGCGCTCGAGCTCGCGCTTCAGCTGCTGCTGCGCGTCAGCGAGGCGCTGCAACGCCTGACGCGTCGCCTCGGGGTCGAGCCGGGCGAGCGCTTCCTGGAGCTCGCGGAGCCGCTGCTCGAGCTCCGGCGTGAGCGCGCGCTGCAGCAGCTCCTGCACTTCGCGCAAGCGCTGCTGGAACGCGGTGTCGTCCACGCCGGCGGCCTTCGCCGCGCGTGAGATTTCCTCGACCGCCTGCGACAGCTCCTGCACGCGCTGCGACATCGCCGCCTGGTCGCGCGCGATCTCTTCGGCGCGCTGTGTGGCCTGGAACGACATCGTCCCGGCCTGCGGATTGGAGGAGGCCCGGCCATCGCGCTCGGGGCGAGCGGCGGCGCGGCCGTCGGCGTCGCGGCTGCGCTCCTGCGCGAGATCGCGGGTGCGATCGGCCAGCTCGCGCTGGGCGGACGACACCGAGTCGGCGGCCGTCGCGACCGCGCGCGCGGCTTCGCGCGCCTGCTGGCGCAGCTCTTCCATGCTCGGCAGCCGCAGCGCGATTTCGGGACTGCGACCGCGATGCACGGATGGCGCGTTGTCCCAGGCCTCGACGTACAGCCGCAGCGTGTCGCCGGGGAGCAGGCCGCGCTGTTCGGCATCGAGCTGACCTTGCACGATCGCGCGGTCTCCCACGCCGCTCACATCGAGCGATTCGCGGACCGCTTCGCCGATGCGGCCGGTGCGGCTGACGCGCCAGCTCACGACCTGGACACGCGCGATTCCATGGTCGTCGCGCACATCGGCGACGATCTGCTGGCGCAGTGAAATCGGGAGGGTGGTATCGCGCCCCGGCACCGGCAGCGCCACGACGGGCGCGGAATCGGGGACGATCACCAGGGTGAGGACGGGCGGATCGCCTTCGAGCGGCGACCCGTCCGCGGCGAGCGCATCGAGCCGCCAGGTCCCGCTTACCGGAGGCGTGAAGCGCCCTTCGATTTGCGATCCCTCGACGCGCAGTTTTTCCGCCCGCTCGCTATTCACGAGCACCCAGCGCGCCTCACCAAGCGGCACGCTCGCCGTGCCGGCCGTGATGACGGACGTGCCCGCGGGCAGCGCGATGTCCTCAGAGCCGGCGAGCAGCGGCTCATCGGAGCGGTCGAGATAGGCTGGGAAGTGCGCCGTCAATCCGATGTCGGCGAGGAATGCCGGAAGCGAGACGGAGACTTTGACTTCCGTACTGCGGCGTGCACCGCTCGACGCCCGGAGATACAGGTCGGATTCGATCGGGCCCAGCTGTTGGACGGATCGTCCTTCGGCATCGAGCGCGAGCAATGTCGGTCTCCACGGCTCGCCGGCACCGCGGGTCCACAGCGTCACGCGCTCGGCGCCGGGGACCGAAATCGTTGCGGTGACTCGACCCCCGCGACGAATCGTTTCTCTATCCACGGTAAGGCGCACGGGCGCGCGCGCGTCGCTCCAGGCCCGCAGGGGATGCCAGAATGCGTACGCGCGCCCGGACCCCGGAGCGCTGCCGACAAACAGGAGCAAGCCGGTGAGCGCCGCACCCGCGCCGGCGACCACGCGTCGACGGGTCGTGCGCCGCATCAGACCATCGACGCCGGGTGCCGCGAAGGAGACGATCGCGGCGGCGCGCGTGTCCGCGGCCGACAACAGCGCGCTGCTCGAGCCGCTCCCCTTGCCCGCGGTGGGACTCACGACGCCGACGATGCTGCCGGAACGGCCGCCCGCGGTCGATTCGACGAGCCGGCCCAGGGTCGGCGCGTCGGCCTCGCGGCGCGTGCGCCGGATTGCCCAGGCCGCGCCGGCGCCGCTGACCAGCACGAGAATCCAGCCCAGCGTGACACCGGGAACGGCCGGCGCGAGCAGGAGGCCGAGGGCGGCGGCGGCGAGGGCGGCGCCGAGGCCACCGAGCACGACGGCGAACGCCCGCGCGCGCGCGTGCGGGGCCCCGAGGCGATGCAGCCGCCGCGCCGTTTCGGTCATTGAGATCCGCTCACCGCGTACGTGAAGAGGTTCACACCCATCCGCAACGCCGCCTCATGAAGCTCAGGAGGGTCTTTGTGGACATCGGGGTCTTCCCAGCCGTCCCCGAGGTCCGACTGATAGGAATAGTATACGACGAGGCGGTCTCCCAAAAAAATGCCGAACCCCTGGGCAGGGAGCCCGTCGTGCTCATGGATCTTGGGAATGCCCTTGGGGAACGCGTAGACCAGGTTGTAAATGGGGTGCGTCAACGGCACCTCAACGAGCGGATGGTCCGGAAAAACGCGCGCGATCTCCCGCCGGAACGACGTGTTCATCCCGTAGTTGTCGTCCGCGTGCAGAAACCCGCCCTGCTCCAGATAGCGCCGCAGGTTCTTCAGCTCGACATCCGAGAAGTGCACGTTGCCGTGACCCGTCATATAGAGGTAAGGGACGTCCCACAGCTCGGGTCCCGTCAGCGTCACCACGCGCTCGCGATCGCCGACCGGCAGCGTCGTGCGATCCTTCAACGCTTTCAGGAGGTTGGGCAGACTCGAAGGATTGGCGTACCAGTCACCGCCGCCGTCGTAGTGGAGGCGGCCGATGGTGAGTGAGGCGGTTGGGCGGTTCGGCGGTTTGGCGGTTGGAAGAACCAACATGCCAAGGGCCATCAAACCGCCCAACCGCCTAACCGCCGAACCGCTCATAGCTCATTCACCAATCTGTATGCGGTATTTCGTGAGATTCCTGTTTCCTCGGCCAGGCGATTGGCGGCGTCTTTCCGCGACAACCCCTCCGCGAGCAGCGCCTTGGCGCGGGCGGCCGGATCGACGGACGGTTCCTCCACGCGCTCTTTCCCCGTGCCGGCGACCACTACCGTAACCTCGCCCCGCGCGGGCGCCTCTGCATAGTGCTCTGACAATTCTTGCAACGTCCCCGAACGTGTCTCCTCGAAGACCTTGGTCAGTTCTCTGGAGACGCTCGCCGGGCGGTCGGCCCCACAGGCTTCAGCCAGATCGGTCAGCAGCTGCGCGACGCGATTCGGGGCTTCGAACAGCACGACCGTCCATTCTCTGGACGCGACGGTCGACAACAAACGGCGGCGGTCGCTCCCTTTCCGGGGCAGGAATCCGAGAAACAGATAGCGGTCGCCTCCGATGCCCGAGACCGAGAGAGCGGCTGCCACGGCGGTCGGGCCCGGAATCGTCACGATGGGGATTCCACGCTCCCTGGCAGCCGCCACCAGCTCCACTCCCGGATCGCTGATTGCCGGCGTGCCCGCGTCGGTGATCAGCGCGACGTCTCGTCCTTCTGATAGGATGCGCAGGATGCGCTCGAGGGCGCGCTCGGACGAATGCGCGTGGAAGCTGAGCAGCTCCGCCTGCGAGCCGGCGTGATGCAGAAGGGGTTTGGAGTGGCGCGTGTCTTCCGCGGCGACCGCGGAGACGCGTTTCAGGGTTTCGGCGGCACGCGGCGACAGGTCGCCGAGGTTTCCGAGTGGCGTCGCGACAACGTAAAGGGTGCCCGCCACGTCACCACGTGACCTGCCAGGGGAGCCGGCCGTAGAATCCCGCCGCCTGTAGCACGTAGCGATGCTCACGCGTCGCGTCTTTCAAGACTTTCGGGGCCGTGCCCGGCATCATCACCTCCGCGCCTTCGAGCAACTGCAGCGCCCAATCGGTCAGCGCGGTCGCAAGCTCTTCGGGACGCACGACCGCGTCTGGTGTGTCGCTCCCCCGCGGGACGGACAGGAGCGCCAGGGCCTGATGCGTACCGACGATCGCGGTGGTGACCTTCTGCGCGCGCCGCTTGGCTTCGCCGGGGAACTCGCGCTCGACCGCGTCCACGATGCGCCAATACAGCTCGCGATACGTATTCACGAGCGCGGTCGCCGCCTGGGCGGGGAGATCGTCGGCGGCCGGGAACGTGCCGGCGGACATCGCGGGAGGCGTGCCGCCAATCTTTTCGAACAATGATTCGAGATAGCGGGCCGGCGGCACATTGTCCGGCTTGTCGCAGAAATGACCGCCCAGATACTTGCCCTGATCGAACTTCAGATACGACACGCGACCGTTCGAGATCAGCTCGAGCACGCCGCTCACCTTCTCCTGCTGCAGCGTCGGGAAGAATTTCCCGGGTTGATTGACGTCGATCGCGCGCTGCTGGTATTCGCCCGCGCATGAGGCGTACATCCAGGCGAGCTGCTCCATTGGCGCCGCGCAATACGTCAGGTCCCCGCGCTCGACCTCCGTGCGCATGCGCTTCAGGGCCTCGGTGATCGTGATGACCTGGCGCCCGACGGTATGCAGCGACGCGGCGTTGACCGCTTCGCCTTTGCGGAAGAACAGCAGCACACATTCGTCGGGCAGGTGCGCGGCGAGGTAGCCGTCGATGCGGCCGTCGCGGTCGCGCTTGGCGTACGCCAGCAGGTTTTCGAGATGAATGAAGGCGAGGCGGGTGCGATGAATAAGCCGGGTCACCTGCGGAAACTGGATGTCCGCGAGGCGAACCGGCGAATTCGTCAGGCGAGCAGTGCTCGCGCGCATCGGCCTCCGCTGCGGGAGGGGGAGTTACGACAGGTGTTGCGCGATCTTCTGTTCGAACGTGGCCGTGGGGAATGCACCGACCAGCGTGTCCACGTGACGGCCGTCCTTGAAGAATAGAATACTCGGAATCGAGCGGACGTTAAAGCGCATCGAAGTCGCCTGATTGGCGTCGACATCCACCTTCACGATCTTGACCTTGCCCTCGTACTTGCCGGCGAGCTGATCCATGATCGGGGCCACCATGTGACACGGCCCGCACCACGTCGCCCAGAAATCGACCATCACGAGTCCCTTGTGCTGCTCCACCTCAGCCTGGAATGTGGCATCGGTGATGGCTGCTGGATGAGTCACGCCTTCCATACCCTTCACGCTCCCTCGATAGACGTTAGTTTGACTTTCTATGAATCCGTCAGTCGCTCATGTCGGCATCGCCGTTGCCAGCATCGCCGAAGCCCTTCCCTTTTACCGCGACGTCCTGGGGCTTGCTCCCGGGCATCCGGAGACCGCGGACGGCGCCACCATCGTCAGCCTGCGGTTCGGTCCCGTCGACGTCGAGCTGCTCGAGCCCAGTGACCCCGCGAGTCCGGTCGCCAAGTTTCTGGCGAAGCGCGGTCCGGGCATTCATCACGTCTGCTACCGTGTTCCCGATCTCGATACCGCGCTGCGGCGCTGTCGGGCCGCGGGATACCGCCTGATCGATGAGACGCCCCGGCGCGGAGCCGGCGGCCGCCGCATCGCGTTTCTTCATCCCAAATCGACGAACGGTATCCTGCTGGAGTTGACCGAGTAGCGCTGGTGAAACGCCGCGTGTTACGGTCGAGTTCCCCCCGGGGGCGCCGGCGGCGCCGGTGGCGGCGGGGGGTTGGTGGCGGGCGTCGCCGGTTGGCAACGGCCTACCGGACTGCCCGCAGCCTCCAGATGTACATCATACACGAGCCAGCCGCCGCTGTGCGTCCGGATGACGTCGATCGGGATCACCTGACTGCAATTGGCGCGCTGGAGCTCGACGCGATACGTGCGCAGCTCATCCCGTCCCGGGACGGGCATTGGTCCTTCGATGATGCGGTAGCCGGTATGATCGAGGTACTTCTGAATGACGGTGAGGCGCTGGCGCAGGACGTCGGAGTTCATGGAGGAGGCGGCGGGACCACGCTCGGTGCCCCACAGCTCGCCCATGCGTTTTTGATTGTTGGCTTTCACGGCGACGAGAAACTGGGCGACCGATTCGTTCATCGACTGCGGCACGGGAGTGCCGGCGCTCGGCTTCTTGCCGCATGCGGCGGCGGCGAGCAACAAGAGGTACAGCACGAGCCGTCGCTTCACGAGTTCACACCCAGGGTGAGGTCGAACCGAAGGTAAAATACCATGCGTCTCTACGTCAACATCGATCACGTTGCCACGCTGCGCGAAGCACGCAAGACGGACGAGCCCGACCCCCTCGAAGCCGCCCTCGAATGCGAGCAGGCAGGGGCCGACGGCATTACCGTGCACCTGCGCGAAGACCGGCGCCACATCCAGGATGCGGATGTGAAAGCGCTCGCGGAGAACGTGCACACGGTGCTGAATCTCGAGCTGGGCGCACACGACGAAATCGTGAAGCTCGCCGCCCGCATCAAGCCGTTTCAGGCGACGCTCGTGCCGGAGAAGCGCCAGGAGATCACGACCGAGGGTGGACTCGCCCTGCGCCGGGGGGATCGCCGACTCAAGGGCGCCATCGACAAGCTGCAGCGGGCCGGGATCCGCGTGAGCCTGTTCATCGACCCTTCCTTGAAGACGATCGACATCGCGCGCGCGCTCGGGGTGCCGGCGATCGAGCTGCATACCGGCCGGTATGCGCACACCTGGCGCAAGGGCGATGCGGCACTCAAAGAGCTGCAGCGGGCGGCCACGCACGCGCGGCAGCTTGGCCTCGCCGTTCACGCCGGTCATGGACTCACCTACGACAACGTGCAGCCCGTCGCCCGCATCCCGGAGATCGAAGAGCTGAACATTGGCCACTCCATCGTCAGCAATGCCGTGTTTTGGGGGCTGGAAGAGGCGGTGCACCGCATGAAAAAGCTGGTGATTGACGCGCGAAATCCCTAGCTTGGTAGCGCCATGACCTCCCCGAACGCCATGGGCATGTCGGACTTCTTTGCGCTCGAGGCCGGCGACTACCTCGACCGGCTGGACGCGCTGTTTCAGACCCCCGCTCCCGATGCCGAAGAGATGGTGCGACTCGCGCGCGCGCTGCGCGGCAGCGCGCTCATGGCCAGCCAGCAGCCGATTGCGCGCGCCGCCATGGGCCTCGAGGCGCTGGCCAGGGGATTGCGCGAAGGGCGGCGGCAATGGGATGTCGCGGTCAAGCAGCTGGCCACGCGCGCGGTCGATGACCTGAAGAAGTTCATTCGCAAGGCGAGCTCCTGGACCCCACAGGACACGGCCCTCGCCGAGGCGCTCGCCACTCAACTGGAGCAGCTGGGCGGCACCGGCTCGGCTCCAGGAGCGCGGGCGTCGGGGCAAGTGCGCGCCGCCGAAGGCACGGCACTCGATGCCGGCGCGCGCGCCTTTGTCGCGCGGGAAGGCGCGGCGATCGCGAGCGCGCTCGACCGCGCCGGACGGACTCTCCGCGCCAATCCGCTCGCGCACGATCCGCTGCAGGCGGTGCTCAAGGCGATCCAGCCGCTGCGCGGCCTCGCGGCGCTGAACGATCTGGCACCGCTCCCCGACCTGCTCGACGGGATCGAGCAGGCGATCGGCGAGCTGAGCCGGACGAGCTCGAACGCGCCTCCAGCCGGCCTGGGCGACCGAATCGCCGAGCTGTTCCAGATGGCGGCGACGTCGATCGCCCACGCGGCGCGCGAAGTGGCCGAGCGCGGCCGCCCCGACGCCGAAAGTGCCGAGTTCCGGAAATTCGCCGCGCTCCTGGTACAGTTCATCGACAGTGAGCCCGAGGTCGTGCCGATCGAGCAGGTGGCCACGATCGTCCGGCGCGGGACCGCGCCCGCCGGCGCCGCCGAGCGGCCCGCCCCGCTCGGTCGCGTCGAGCTCGTCAGCCACGGCGAGCATCTGCGCCAGGCGGCGGACTCGCTCGAGCGCGCGCCGAGCTCGACGCAGCGCGAGCTGCGGGCCCACACCCTCGGCGGCACGTTCCGCGCGCTGAGCGCGGCAGGCGGCGGTCCCGTGGCCGAGCGCGTGGCGGAATTCGCGCAGGCCGCGCGCGAGGCGGTGACCACTGGAATCGCGGTGAGCCAGCCGGTCCTGTTCGCCGCCGAGCTGCGCAAAGCGGGCGAGATTCTCTCCGCATCGGGCAGCGGGGACGAGACGGCGACTGCCGCCGCGATCGCGGCCGTCACGGTGGCCATCCGTCGCCTTTCAGAGCCTCCACCGACCTCCACCGCACCTCCCGTCGTCGTCGACGAGTCCGCGACCGACATCGCGGGCACGTGGAGCGTCTATCAACGGATGGTCGGGGCGGGCGTCGGGCCGGCGTCGCTGGAAGAATTGCTGTCGGGGGGATCCGCGGGGCGTGGCCCCGGGGTTCCCCACGCCGAGGTCCCGAGCGGCAATGGCGGCGAGGCCGTCGACATCCGGACTCTCCTGTATAAGGGCACACGCGCGCGCCAGCGCGCGCAGGAGCTGCGCGACCTAGCGAAGCGCTCGAGCGGCGACGAGTTGCGAGCGATCATCGACGAACTCGGCGACCTCGTTGTCCTCGCCATCGAACCCGAGTAACCCGAAACGCTTTCGCTGGGCCCCGCTGATCGGTTTGATCGTCAGCGTGGCGTTGCTCGCGTGGGTGCTGCATCGCATCAACCTGCGCGAGGTCTGGACGTACGCGCAGCACGCCAATCCCCTGCTGCTGTTGCTCACGGTCGTGGTCGCGACGGTGACGTTTCCGATCCGCACGCTCCGCTGGCAGCTGATTCTGCGCGATCCGCACGACCAGCGACTCCCGTTCGTCCCGCTGTGGCACGCCACGACGATCGGGTTCATGGCGAACAACCTGCTGCCGGCGCGCGCCGGAGAAGTGGCGCGCGCGTATGTCGCATCCCGGCAGCTCCCGGTCCGGTTCTCGACGGCGTTCGTCTCGATCGTGGTCGAGCGCGTGTTCGACGGCCTCATCATGCTTGCCCTGATGACGGTCGCGATTGTGGCGCCCTCATTCCCCGCCCATGCCGCCGTTGGCGGGCGGTCGCTCTCGACG
>Ga0134125_10010355_pt1 | contig 10479 bp, 12 predicted proteins | sample KB31751_FD_96464 | JGI IMG/M metagenome (GOLD analysis project Ga0134125, IMG submission 96464) | Terrestrial soil microbial communities with excess Nitrogen fertilizer from Kellogg Biological Station, Michigan, USA - KB3-175-1 | ecosystem: Environmental > Terrestrial > Soil > Unclassified ... | reverse complement strand
TTGCCGACGACCTGGCCCATGAGCGACACCCTGCCTGTGTGGCCCGTGAGCTGGCTTGGGCGAAGCGCCGGTGTACCGCCGCCTGCGATCGACGTGTACAGCAAGAAGACGGCAAGGACAGCCGCGACCGAGAGTGCGACGATCAGGCGGGCCGGGCTTCCTCTACGGGCCACGCCGAGATTCTAGTCCGAGACACATGAGAGGGCCCGCAGCTCCCGAGCCATCCCCGGCCCGTAGATCGACCTGAGCGCCTGGCCAAGGATCGGATCCTGTCGCGCCTGATCGAGCACGCCGTCGACGAGCTCGCTCGCTACCCGGAGCACGAGCTCCTCCACTTCACCTCGACGGTTCGGCGGGAGACCCGCCAGCCGCCGCCGCGCACGGACCAGCTCTTGCCCGACCACGATCTCGGCGTGTCGGTGAAACGCCTCGGTGTTCACCGTGCCAGGACCGCCGGGGACGCAGGTGTTTCCACCGGTCGCGGTACTTTCTTCGCGGGCGCGCTCAGCGTGAACCCGCAGAACATCAGTGCGATTCCGATCAGCTCCCCGAGCATGACGAGCGACGTGTCGCCGGCTCGCGACAGGCCCGTGGCCACGGCAACCGTGAGTGCGCCACACGCGATCCAGACGTTTGCACGCACTCGCTGACGACGAAGAATCGACAACAGCGACCCGCCCACGAGGAAGAGGGTTCCCACGGAGTTGAGCGTGATCGCCCACAGGAAGGCGTGTCCTCCCAGGACGGCGTTCGGCGGTGGCTTCCCTGTTGGTGCGATTGCGAGCGCGTGCGCATCCACCGGCGCGAGGAGCACCGCGGCCACCGCAGCGACAGATGCAACCACGAGTGCACCGGCGAGCACGTCTCTACCGCGCTTCGGCAACAACAGCCAGGCGGAGCCCGCACCGAGGTAGGCCACGGTCAGCACACCGCCCGCCACGTAGTACGTCCGAAACAGGCCGGGACTCCAGCCACTGCGCTGGGCAAGGGCCTCGCTCACCGCCGCCACTGCGAAGAGCGCGAAGCCGATCGCCCACAGAGCCTTCTGCCCCGCCGCGCGGCGCAGCAGCGAGCGAGCGAGCAAGAGCGCAAAGGCAATCGCGAGAAGGGCCGCCGCGACCGGCGGCAGCGCATGGGCGACCGCCGGCGCAAAGGTGTGCGCACGACGCGAGATCGGCGTCACCGGCTCGCCCGGCGCGACGACCCGCAGGTACGCGAAGTCGCGGCCCCCGAACATGCCTTCGTGACTCGCTGCAAAGACGTAGCTGCCAACGGCGAGTTGCCGCTTGGGCACGAGGATCAGCTCTCGCGGGGAGCTTTGGCGAACGACCAACGGGATGGCTTTCCCGTCGAGATCGAACAGCTGGTACGCAGACGCTCCGTCGACTGCTGCGGCGCGGACGCGCAGCGCTTTTAGATCGGACGCATGCACTCGTAGTGCGTCGGCCGGAAATGTGCCCTGCGGGTCGCCCCAGGCGAAGAGTTTGATCGTCCCTCGGGGTGTCACCATGAACTGGCCGGTGACCTCACGCGTGAATCCGGTCTGGTAGGCGTAGCGGACGGAGGCGCCGCCGATCCCTGCGACAGCAGGAACGAACGGGAGGGCCACGAGGAGCAGGCCGATTGCACCGACCGACACGGCGACTCGGGTCCGGTAGCTCCGCCGCAACCTCCTGCGTCGTGGCGGTGAACCGAGCAGCCGCAAGCGCCTCCTGCGATGTGCGAGGTAGAGGAGCACCGTCGAGACCAGCGTGCTCGCAGGCAACCAGATCCACTCGGCTTGCCAACCAACCGGGCGCAGCGGACCGTTCGCGAAGGGCGTGAACGCAAGCGGAATCGCGGCCCAAGCGATCGCTGGGCCGATCAGCAGGAGCGCCGATCCGGCAAGGGGATAGCCCGCGAAGAGCCAGCCGAGCCCGGGGAACCCGAGCAGGCCCATGGGTACTTCGTAGACAGCGACAGCTGCCGGCCGACGCTTGCGAACGCGCTTCGGGATGCGACCGGCGTACGCCGAGGGCGCGCGCCGGAGCCACCTCCGGCCTTCTGTGCGATAGGCGGCCGTGGCGCGCCACGCGGCGCGTCCGTACGCGCCGAAGCCGAGCGCAACGGCAAGAGCGGCGGGGACGAGCACGAGCGCCTGCCAGGGCTCCAACGCAGCGACCGCAGAGCCGAACGACTCGCCGCCGGCGACGCGGTGCGCAGCCACAGCCGCGAAAGCGATCCCTCCGGCGTAATACACGGCCATACCCGCCCCTACACCGACGAGCATCGAACGTGTCGAGCGAAGTCCGCCGGGAAGGAGTGAGAGCGCGGCGCCGATCAGGATCATCATCAACCCACCGAGCATGTTCAGCTGCGCGTGCAGGTTCACGATCACGTCTCCAGCGTCGCCACCGCGGTCAAGGAGCTCGTTGACGGCCGGGAACGCTTGCACCGGCCCCTGGAGCGTTCCGAATGCGAGCGCCACGCACCCGAGTAGGACGAACGCGCGAACGGGGTGTCGCGCTCGGTGGAAGCACCGCACGAGAGTGACGAGCAGGAGCCAGAAGGCTGCGAGCATGGCGATCCCGGCACCCATGATCAGGAACGGATGAAGTCGCGTGGCCTCCTCGGCCTGTTCGGGAGTCAGGCCGCGGCGGACGACGAGCCGGCCCTCGTGGAAGCCGAGGTAGAGCGCGACGCCGTAGAACGCGACCGAACCGCCCAGCAGAGCCCAGAAGCAGGTGTTCGCCAGGCGCCGGCTCGGGGCTTGACCACCGAGGCTCGGAGCGAGCGCGAAGATCGCCCCGGCCGTCAGCATCGTGAGTCCCGTGACGAGATTGATGTGTGCGTGGCTGATCGGATCGATCCATTCACCCGCGTGGCCGGCGCGGTACAGCCAGGCGGCATGCGCGGGCTGGACCTGGATGACGCCCTGCACGGTGCCGACGGTGAGCCCGGCCGCTCCGGTCGCGAGGAATTTCCAGAGGTGCCCACTCGGCTTCGGCACGCGCACGAGCCGTGCCTGGAAGATCGTCAGGAAGACGTTGGCCGCAAAGCACCAGTAGCCGAGTCCCATGATCCCCGCGCCGATCCCGACGGGCACGCGATAGGCCTTGCCCATGTGGAGCTTGGCTGCCTCGTAGTCCCAGCCGTTCGAGACGAGGCGACCCATCGCGATGCCGTTCGCGATCAGCGCGACGTAGAAGACGAGGAGACCGACCGCGGTAAACCAGAACGCGCCCTGAGCGAGGCCCGGGCTCACGAGCGGCCGCCGCACGATCCGCGGGAGGACGTACCAGCAAAGCCCGGTCGAGATCAGCGTTCCTCCGCCGACGATCATCACATGTGTGTTGGAGAGGTCGCGGACGAGATGCCCCGCATATCCGGCTCTCGCGAGCCATTCGGCGGTCCAGGGCAGGTTCTTCAGCACCATGTGCATCCCGCCGAGCAGGAGGAACGCGCCACCTGTGAGGAAGTACTTGGGCAGGCGGCGATCGTGAGCGTGCAGCTCGTCGTCGGAGTAGGGCTCGGTTCGGATCGGTGGCTTTCGACCCGGGAGAATCGAGGCGATCGAGAGCACGACGACGGTGAAGAACGCCGCGTACGTGAAGAACTCGAGCGACGAGAGACGCTGGGTGTACATCTCTTACCTGAGCCCGGGCTCGAGGAAGTAGATCGTCAGCGTCCACGCGAGATAGAAGACGATCAGGATCGCGAGCACGATCCACGCGCGCCGGAGCGCAGAACGGTTGTGGCGGACATCGTCCGCGCCGATATCGCGATAACCGAAGAGCGGGCGGGCCGGGCGTGGCGCCTTCGGGTCCTGCGCCATCAGAACACCTTCTCCATCACGAGGCTTCGCGTCGCTTCGAGACCGCTGCCGATATCCGCGAGCAGCCGCTCGAAGGTGTAGCCGCGCTCGAGAAAGACCTCGAGCTGGCCCGGCGTGTCCCACGTCGTGTAGCAGTGCACGAGCACGTCTCCCGCTCCCTCGGCCCGCACAAAGACGTCGAAGCTCTGGCAGCCGGGGTATTCCTGAACGTGACCTTTCAGAGCCTGGAGCGAGGAGTAGACGGTGGGCCACTGCGCCGCCGGGATCTCCACCTCTGTGAGCGAGGAATACGAGACGAACGGCGGGGCTGCAATCGCTGCCATCAGAACTTCTGCCCGTAGACGATGTGACCGACGATCAGCACGATCGCGAAGACGACGATGACGGCAGTGAACAGGAGAAAGAACACGGTGGCGGGCCCGGCGCCCTCCGTCGTCCAACCGCCGAAGCTGTCCACCGGATAGATGCCCGTGCGCTGGCGCGTCGTGCGGTACTGCTTCACCCAGAGGAGCAGCACACAGACCAGCACGATGACGAAACCCCAGAGCCACGCAAGCGACAGCCAGTCGACGTGCCACGTCTGGACTGGATGTGTGGTCTCCTGATGGCCGTTCAGGTAGAGGTAGAACTGGCGGACGTCTTCGGGCGAGTCACCTTTGGGGAAGCTCATTCGTCCCACTCCTCCTCGTCGTACGCCCACTCCGGCGTGTAGTAGTCCTCCTCTTCGATTGCCAGGGGAATGGCCGCTTGCTGCTCGAGGTCGTGGAAGTGTCCCGCCTTCCAGGCCCAGATGAAGGCGACCAGAGCGAAGCCTGCAAAGACGAAGAACGACTCGAGCATCCAGTCGACCATCACCCAGCGCGACTGCGCGTTCTCCGGTGCTTCGTGCGCGAAGGCGGCCGCCGGTGTTCCAAGGGAGAGGACACCGGCGACCGCGACGCTCCCGAGGAGGCGCTTCATTGCTGGCCGGGAACGGTCGGAGGGATCAGCTTCTGGCTTTCGTCGGGGAGCTTGTCGCCGCGTGCGCGTGCCTCGTTCCACGCGCGGTTGAGCAGGTCCTCGTAGATCGCCTTGATGCCGGCTGCGGCGTCCTTCAGCGAGAGCGGCGTCTTCCCGTCGTTGAGCAGGAACCTGTCACCTGGAGCGAGGCCCGGGAGGACACTCATCGCCTCCTTCAGGAACGGATCGGTGACCTGGTCCTTTGCGAACGACGCGTTGTTGGTGAGCTTCTGCCGAGCCTTGAGCCAGGCGACGAGCTCCTTCGACGGCTGCCAGGCGATGTAGTCCCTCGGCTCGGGGACGACGTTCTTTCGCAGCGTGTGGTTCGGGATCGTCTTGACGAAGAGCACCACGCGCCAGATGTCGTTGACGGAGAGGCGATCGCCGAAGTTCTCCATCGCCGTCCCCGGCCAGCCGCGCAGGATCCGGTAGTAGAAGTCGCCGGGTCCCGTGTCGCCGCCGCAGCACGCGTCGTCCGCGTCCGTGAAGTCCGCAGGCGCGGGCGACATGAAGCTGGCGCCCGGTCCTTTGCCGTCGCCGGCGATGCCGTGACAGCCGACGCAGCGCTGGAGGAACACTTCCTTGCCACGCAAGAGGTTCTGCTCGGTCACCGGCAGCGGATTGCCGGAGAGCCAATAGCCGCGGTCGATCTGCGCCAGGTTCGGCGCCTCCTCCAGCTGGTCCTTTGGCGGGCTCAGGATCTTGTCGTTGCCCTCGAGGATCTTCGAGTGCGCACCCTCGAAGCCGGTTGGAGCCGGCGCGAACCCCTGATTCGTCGTAACCACGTGCTTCGAGTAGAGCTGGCCGGCGTAACGCAGCAGCCCTGACTTGCCACTTCGCGTTTCGACGTACGTGATCAGATGCTCGATCTGCGTGTCCGAGAAGAGCGACTTCATCGCAGGCATCAGCGAAAGCGGATCGACATACCGGGGGTCGTAGAAGTGCGCTCGCTGCCAGTCGTCCGGATGCCAGCCGGACTCCTGCGACAGATCCGGGCCCGTGCGCTCGGTTCCGAGCAGGTTGGGCGACTGGTCGCTCCCGTAGAAGTCGCCGGGCTGCGAAACCTTGGGATAGAGGAAGTACAGAGCTTCGCGAACGTCCTGTGGACGGGAGTACCCCGAGTGGCAGACGTAGCAGCCGTTCTCGGCGAAGAGGTTGCGACCCTTGACCGCGCTGTCGGCGAGCGGTGTCCAGTCGTACGACGCCGGAGGATCGAACGTGTGGATCGGCAGCCAGACGACGATGAAAACCACCGTGAAGAAGGCGAGCAATCCGCCGAGCCCAGCGACGAGCGGGGTGATGAGCATCCGCTCGTGCGGGTGCGGCGACCAGCCGCGCGGTGTGACGGTTTCCTCCTCGTTGCGGGTGTCGTCGTCGGCCATCGGCTATCCAGGCAGCGGCGGCGCAACCGCCTCCGCAACTTTGAGGGTCTCCCGGCGTCGGCGCTCGTTCGTGTCCGTGAAGATCGTCATGACGACGTTCCCGATCTGGACGATGCCCGACAACACGATCATCGCCCCGAAGATCCCGCGCGCGATGTAGTACGCGTGCAACTGCGGCAACACGTTCACCTCCGGGATCCCCTCGGCCCAGCTGAACCCCTGCTGAAATCCGGCGAGTGTCAACACGCTGAAGAACCCCGTGAACCCGACCGTGACCAGCCAGTACTGCCATTCGGTCAGCGTGCGGCTCCATAAGGGCCGCTTGTACACCTGGGCGACGATGTAGTCGATCACGCCCATGCCGAGGATCGTGAACGCACCCAGAAGGGCGAGGTGTGCATGGGCGACGACGAAGTTCGTGAAGTGCTGCAGCTTGTTGAACGGCTGGATCGCTTCGAAGGCGCCCTGGATGTTGACCAGGAAGTAGAAGAAGAAGGCCGTCAGGGTGAAGCGCAGGGGTAAGTTCGTGAAGAACTTGTCCCAGTTGCCCTTCATCGTCCCGAGGATGTTGATCGTGAAGGCGAAGACCGGGATCAGAAGCGCCCACGACGAGACCTCTGCGATCGTCTTGAGCCACGACGGAGTCGGCGACTGAAGGATGTGGTGGTCGCCGACGCCGGTGTAGAGAAACGCCATTCCCCAGAAGGAGATGAGCGACAGCGTGTAGCTGTAGAGCGGTGTGTTCGTGATGCGCGGGACCATGTAGTACGTGATCGCGATCAGCATCGGCGTCAACCAGAGCCCGAACAGGTTGTGCGCGTACCACCAGTTCAACATCGCGTCCGACAGGCTTCCGCCCAGAGCTCCCGACGGCGCGCCCCAGATGTTGCCGGGACGCCAGATGACGTTGCCGATCGCGTAGTCGACGGCGAGCCAGATCGGGCTCGCGATGAAAAACCACACCGAGACATAGATCGGGCGAATCGTGCGTAGCGAGACCGTTGCGAGGATGTTCACGACACACGCGAGCCAGATCACCAGCAGGGCGATGTCGATCGGCCAGATGAACTCGCCGTACTCGCGACCCTGGCTGTGGCCGGTCAGCAGCCCGATGATCCCGAGGAGGTACATGACGTTCCATGCCCAGGCGCACCAGACGCCGAGACGTTCGCTCCACAGCCCGCGTGTTCCGATCAGGCGCGGCAGCATGTAGAAGAGCGCGCCGAAGTACATCATCGTCAGCCACGCCAGGATCACGCCGCTCACGTGAGCCGGCCTGATCCGGCTGAAGCTGAGCCAGGAGATCCCGCCGAACGCCTCGGGCGCGACGAACTCGGTCGCAAGGACGAGCCCGAAGAGGTCGACGACGGTCAGCCAGAAGATGGCAGAGAGGAGCCAGTGCTTCGCGGCGCGGTCCGGAAACGAAAACGGGCGTTCCGCGCTACCGCTCAGGATTGGCGGAGTACCAAGTACCTCCGCGCTTGGGCCTGTCGTCCTCTCGGACATCTCGCGCGGTGGAACCTATGCCGCCTGACGGCGAAAAAACCGTGGAATGACCGAACTGTCATCCGCGAGTCATGTCCAAGTCATCTTTGCTGCGTTATGGTCGCTTTTCGATGCGGATCCTGGTGATCGAGGACGAGCCTCGAATCCTCGGGTTTCTCGCGAGAGGGCTCGAGGCAGAAGGCTTCGCGGTCGACGGCGCGCGGAACGGTCGCGAGGGTCTCAAGCGGGCGCAGCGAGACACGTATGACCTCGTGCTGCTCGATCTGCTCTTGCCGGGACTGGACGGTCTGAGCGTCCTACGCGAGCTCAATCGTTCGTTGCCCGAACTGCCGGTCGTGATCGTGTCCGCTCGCTCCGACCTGCCCACGAAGCTGCGGGGCTTCGGCCTCGGAGCCGCTGACTATCTGAGCAAGCCGTTCGCATTCGACGAGCTGCTCGCACGGATTCGCGTTCAGCTCCGCCGCTCGACGCTGGGGTCCGACGGGCATGTCGTGCGGGCGGGCACGCTCGTGCTCGATCTCGCGCGGCGCGAAGCGAGCCTGGGTGCTGTGAGGACCCAACTGTCGGACAGGGAGTTCCGCGTCCTGCACCACCTCGTCGAGCACCAGGGCGAAGTGATCAGCCGAGAGCGGCTGCTCTCCGAGGTGTGGGGCTACCACTTCGATCCTGGATCGAACGTCGTCGACGTCTGCATCCGCCGTCTGCGCAAGAAGCTTGGTGCCGAAGCGCCGATCGAGACCGTTCGCCATGCGGGTTATCGGCTTACTGCGGCGTAACTGGCCCGAGGCGTCGTGGGCGGCGTTCGCGATCGCGAACTTTGCCGCGATGGTGCTCTGGCCCGGGTGGGAGACGATCCCATTCCACTTCGTCTGGATCAGCCTGACCCTGCTCTATGGCTTCCGGGTCTGGCCGAGTGCGGCAACGTACCTGACCTTGTCGGCCGTGGTGACCGTGACGGGCAGCCTGATCCTCAGCGACGCGTTCTCCGGCGACCAGCTGTGGGGGGAGCTCTTCGAGGTGCCGTTGATGTCGGCGATGTTCCTCGCGATGGTTTGGCATGCTCGACGCCGTCAGGACGCGCTCGCCATCGTCGAGCGCCAGGCTGAGCAACGCGCTTCGCTGTTGCAACGGCAAGAGCGTTTTTTGCACGACGCGTCGCACGAGTTACGCACGCCGGTCACGATCGCGCGCGGTCATCTCGAGGTTCATCGCCGCATGAACGGCAACGCGGCATTGGAAATCGACGTTGCGCTGGACGAGCTCGCACGAATCGAACAGATTCTTGCGCGATTGCTGTTGCTCGCGAAAGCAGACCAGCCCGACTTCGTGGTCGCCGAGGAGGTCGACCTCGAGCCCTGCCTCGAGGATGTTTTCATGCGCTGGGCCGAGGTGGCCCCCCGCACCTGGAAGCTGGGCGCGCTCGCGGCCGGGAAGCTAGCGGTCGATCCGGAAGGCCTGCGCACTGCGCTCGACGCGCTGCTCGAGAACGCGGTCAAGTACACGGAGCACGGCGACACGATCGAACTGAGATCACGTGCATCCGGCAGAGACGTCGTGATCGAAGTCGAAGACAGTGGCGAGGGCGTGCCCGAGGAAGCGCTCGCGCAAATCTTCGAGCGGTTCGGACGCGCGGACGCCGCGCGGACCCGCGTTCAAGGGGGCGTCGGTCTCGGTCTCGCGATCGTCGACGCGATCGCGAAGGCGCATGGAGGCCGCTGCACGGTGAGGAACGGCACCGCCGGGGCGATCTTCTCGTTGCGAATACCGCGTTTTCGCGCCGCCTCTGCCATCGCGCCGCAACTCTTACGAAGCTCTTAGGCGAAAGGTCCCGTTTCTCAAGGCGTTCTTAGAGCGCCCGCCTAGCCTCCTCGTTCAAGGAGGTGATGACCATGCATCTATACGGTGACATTCTCGAGGATTACGTGGCCCGCGAACTGCCGCCGCACACACTTGCTGCGATCGACGTGCACGTGAGCAACTGCCTCTTCTGCGCGCAGAGGCTCGCCGGTGAGACAGCGGCCTCGACCGGCTGGGAGAGACGTGGCCTACTCGGCCGACTCGTCCGCGACTAGTCGTGCGCCGGGGCGGGGCGGCGCCCCGGAATGCGATAGCCGTGGTCGTGGCAGAGCGAGCCCGGCGCGTCCTCGGTCAGGGCGTCGCAGTAGCCCTTTCCGTAGGCAGCGCGCATGAAGGCCGCCACGACGTCGAGGTTCCATTCCGTGATCTCCCCGGCTTCCCGCCAGAGATCGGTCAGACGGAGGTCGATATCGAGTTCGAGCAGATCGATACGAGACGGCTGATTGACCATGCAACGAGGGTAGGAAGCGGGTCGGACAGCATTCGCGGGAGTACCCTCTCGACGTGGCCTCCCACCGCTCCGGACGCGGCTGATGGTCGAGGAAGCGCGCCTCGAGCAGCTCGACGCGGGCCTCACGCCCGTGACCGACGGTTGGTTCGTCGTGAGCGTCGCTGAGGCGGCCTGGGTGACCAACGAGGTGCTGGGGGACGCTTGCATCTTCGAGGGCGACGACGCACCGTTCCCGGACGTCGGCTTCACCATCGGGGTGCTGGAGCCCGGGGCCTCGGGAGGCAGATACCACCGCGAGGCGAACCAGGAGAACTTCCTGGTGCTCGCCGGCGAGTGCATTCTTCTGATCGAGGGCGAGGAACGTCTCCTGAAACAGTGGGACTTCGTCCACTGCCCTGCAGGCACCGAGCACGGCTTCGTCGGCGCAGGGAGGGGCCCCTGCGTGATCTTCATGACGGGCGCGCGGAAGG
>Ga0134125_10010354_pt1 | contig 10480 bp, 5 predicted proteins | sample KB31751_FD_96464 | JGI IMG/M metagenome (GOLD analysis project Ga0134125, IMG submission 96464) | Terrestrial soil microbial communities with excess Nitrogen fertilizer from Kellogg Biological Station, Michigan, USA - KB3-175-1 | ecosystem: Environmental > Terrestrial > Soil > Unclassified ... | reverse complement strand
GGATTACAGTTCACCATGATCGACTCGTAGCCGAATTCCTGCAACGCGAACGAGGCGTGGCAACAGCAATAATCGAATTCGATCCCTTGGCCGATCCGGTTAGGCCCGCTGCCGAGGATGATGACTTTCTTCCGGCCGGTTGGGGCGGCTTCGTCTTCCGACTCGTAACTCGAATACATGTACGGCGTGAAGCTTTCGAACTCCGCCGCGCACGTGTCCACGCGATTGAACACAGCCGTGACGCCGAGTTCCTTGCGGCGCTCGCGCACCTCCAGCGGCCTCGCGCCCAATAGATTCGCCATCTGCCGGTCGCCCAGACCATCCCGCTTGAACCTGCGGAATTCGCGAGCAGTCAATGAATCGAGCGCACGGCCCGTAAGGGACTGTTCCAGATCGCTCACTTCCTTCATTTGCTGAAGGAACCAGCGATCGATATTCGTCATCTCGTGGATTTGCTCAACCGAGTAGCCGGTTTCAAGCGCGAAGCGAATGTAATCGAGGCGCTCCGGGTTGGGCGTGATCAGGCGTTTGGGAATCAGTTCTTTGTCGAGATTCTTCGCATTATCGGACTTGCCGGTTTCGAGACTTCGCAATCCTTTGCCCAGCGCCTGTTTAAAGGTGCGGCCGATCGCCATCACTTCCCCGACCGACTTCATCTGTGTGCCGAGGACCGGTTCGGCGCCGGGAAATTTCTCGAACTGCCAGCGCGGGATCTTCACGACAACGTAATCGATGGTCGGCTCGAAGCAGGCGGGAGTTGCGCGCGTGATGTCGTTCTTGATTTCGTCCAGCCGGTAACCCACGGCGAGCTTCGCAGCGATCTTCGCAATCGGGAAACCTGTGGCTTTGGACGCTAGAGCGGAACTGCGGGATACGCGCGGGTTCATCTCCACGATGACCATGCGGCCGTTTTCCGGATTGATGGCAAATTGCACGTTCGAGCCGCCCGTATCCACGCCGATTTCATTTAGGCAGCGGATCGCGGCGTCGCGCATCATCTGGTATTCGCGGTCGGTCAACGTTTGCGCGGGAGCGACGGTGATGGAATCCCCCGTATGTACACCCATGGGATCGAAGTTTTCGATGGAACAGACGATGATGGCGTTGCCCGCGAGATCGCGCATCACCTCCAGTTCGAATTCTTTCCACCCGAGCACGCTCTCCTCGACCAGAACTTCATGCACCGGGGAAAGATCGATTCCGCGCTCCAGAATCTCTTCCAATTCTTCGCGGTTGTAGGCGATACCGCCGCCCGTCCCGCCCAATGTAAAGCTTGGACGCAGAATGATGGGATATCCCATACGGCTTGCGAACGCGATGCCGTCGCTGATGTTATTCACAAGCTGGGATTGGGTCATGTCCAAGCCGATCTTGCGCATCGCATCTTTGAACAGGAGGCGGTCTTCAGCCTTCTTGATGGCGTCGATTTTCGCTCCGATCAACTCGACGCCGTATTCTTCAAGCACGCCCGCTTCCGCCAGATCGACCGCGAGGTTCAGCGCGGTTTGCCCGCCCACGGTCGAGAGTAAGGCGTCGGGGCGTTCCTTGCGAATTACTTCCGTCGCGTGCGGAATGCTAAGAGGTTCGACGTAGGTGCGATCCGCAAGGTCCGGGTCCGTCATGATGGTCGCCGGATTCGAGTTGATCAGGATCACCTCGTATCCTTCGGCCCTCAGCGCCTTGCACGCTTGTGCGCCGGAATAATCGAACTCGCAGGCCTGGCCGATGACGATCGGCCCCGACCCGATGATCATGATGCGCTTCAAATCGGTTCGCTTCGGCATGCTAGTGAATCTTGTTTTCCTTCATACGCTCAATGAACTCGCGAAACAGGTAATGCGAGTCGTGCGGGCCGGGCGCCGCTTCGGGATGGTATTGCACACAGAACACCGGTTCCGATCGATGGCGCAGCCCTTCTACCGTTTGATCGTTCAAGTTGACGTGAGTGATTTCGATTTCCGAATCTTTGAGTGAATCCGGATCGACCGCGAATCCATGATTTTGAGAAGTGATTTCCACTTTGCCGGTCTGCCGGTTTAGCACGGGATGGTTCGCGCCGTGGTGGCCGAACTTTAGTTTGAACGTCTTGCCCCCGAACGCAAGCCCCAGAATCTGATGTCCAAGGCAGATGCCGAAGATATTGGTTTTGCCAATGAGCTTGCGAACCTCGGTGGCTTGCTGTTCGAGCGTCCCTGGGTCGCCCGGCCCGTTCGAGAGAAACACGCCGTCGGGCTTCATTGCGAGAATGTCTTTCGCCGTTGTATTGGCTGGAACAACGGTGACCCGCGAACCGAGATGCACCAGATGCCGCAGAATGTTGCGCTTGATCCCAAAATCGTAGGCGACCACATTCAGTGCGGGCTCTTCCCGCAACGCCCGTTTATCCGATGCGGAGACCGGCTCAATGCCTTCCGTCCACTCGTACGCCTCGACTGTCGAGACCTTTTCGATCAGGTTCAAGCCGGACATCGACGGCGAGCGCCGCGCGGCGTCGATCAACTCGGCAGTCTGTTTCGTGCCGCTCGAAATCACCCCACGCATGGCGCCACGATCGCGCAGATGGCGCACTAATTTGCGTGTGTCGACCTCGGCGATGACCGGAATATTGTATTTTGCGAGAAAATGTTCCGCGCGCTCTTCGGATCGCCAGTTGCTGGCTACCGGCGAAATCTCGCGAACGACAAGACCCTCAATATACGGACCACGCGCTTCGCTGTCGGCGGCATTCGCGCCGTAGTTTCCGATTTGCGGATAGGTCAATACGACAATTTGGCCAGTGTAGGACGGATCGGTGAAGATTTCCTGGTAACCCGTAATCGCCGTGTTGAATACCACTTCTCCAGTACGCTGTTCAGGCGCTCCTACGCCGACTCCCTCGAAGACCGTTCCGTCCTCCAGGGCGAGAACTGCTGTTTCCAACTCAACCCCTTTCCTGTCCTACCGATTCTAAATGCCGGAAATGCTTCCGTCCAACAGCCACACGGGTAGCGCGGCAGCCTCGGAACAGAGAGCGAAAACAGCCGGAACCGGCTAAACCGAACATCCATTGGGATGCTCGAACACACTGGTCCGGTTCTCGCCTTCTCGCTGATTTGAAATCCCATCTGCCGGCGTTAATAGTGATGGCCCACTCTGGACGGCGGGTATCGAACCCTCGTGGAGCCTCTAACAATTGTAGAACGTCTGGTTTACCGCCAGGCAGCGGCAGAACGGGAAGCAGGCGGCGCGGGCCGGATCGGGGCTGTCCAAAATGATGGCTTCGTGCGGCGAGGGTAGTTGGCCCCTACGACCAGGGCGGAGCGAAACACTCGAAGGGAAAGCGGCCTCGAAATCGCGGCGCAACTGATTTGGCGGCGTCCTGCTGATCACTCGCAAAATTCGCTTGGGTCTTCGTGTTTGCAATCGCGCCGCCCGCCGGATGCGCAGTGAGACGGTCCCTAACAATGCAATGCCACTTACTTAAGGGCAAAAGCGAGCTAGGGGTGATAAAAGCGCAGAAACTGAGCCGGGAGCGTGAGCGACCAAGGACGAACCGCACCGTCCGCTTAGATCCGTTCAAGCTTCGCTGTTGGGTCGCTCACGCTCCCGGCTCAGAATCGGCATTTGCATCAATCGAAAACTATTTTGCTCTTACCTAAGTGGCATTGCCCTAAGAACGTGCCGCACGGTTCTTTCCGTGATGTGCTTCAGACATAGCGAGGGTTGAGCGGCAATATCGCTTGAATTACTTAGAAATTGAATGGAATTTATACGACTGTTCGCAAGCGTTCCAGAGCCTTATCCATATTTGGTTACTTACATTACGTACATTTAGCTACTTATATATAGCTTGAACATCAGTTATATCCGTGTTACTATCCGATCCAAACCGCCCAAAATAGGACGGTCGAGGAGTTTTTATGTCTGCCTCACAATCCGTTGTTGGTTTTGTCCCTGATGCTTTAGCAAAAGGCTTGCATGACGGGAAAGGTTTCGCACATGACGTATTGGAACTCCCGCTTGAAGCGGGGAAACAAGGTACGCACTTGCGTGTTCGGCGTAACGATATTCACGAAGTGCGAGTGGGTCCCTCCAAGGCTGGACACACGAGCCTGCAGCTCATCCTCAAACCAGAAGCGACCTATGAGCTAGTCGCGAAAGCTCCCAAAGAATCGGAATTACTAACTGCCATTCAGGATCCTGCGTTCCTCTACGGGCTGGGCCGCCTCCATTGGTTCGTTATCTATGCCGGTCCCATCTACCGGCAACAGAATGGCGCCTTTAAGCTTGTCGAGGAACAGACTAGTCGAAGTTAGCCGGCTTTGTAAGCGGTCTCTCGGGGCAGCCGCTCCAAACAACCAATGTGCGGCCACCGGCCATGAAGATATTACTGGTCCAGCCCCCATTAACGATGTCGCCGGAAGTGCATCCGCCGTTAGGCCTATGCGTGCTCGCTTCGCACCTCCGTCGCGCGGGACACGACCCTTCTCTTCTGGACCTCGATCTCGAGGAGAAGTCCCGTCCGGGCGAATACGTTCAAACATTTCGTGCAGCCGTGCGGGAACACAATCCCCGAGTCATCGGCTTCACTTCAATGTTCAACAACAGCCTGCATGCGGAGCGACTCATCCAAGCCGCCAAAGGCGTGGATGATGGGATTATTACCGTTGCAGGAGGATCTCACTTCGGCGCGCTTCCGCGAGAATGCCTCCGCCGTATACCCCAGCTCGATTTTGCGATTCGTGGAGAAGGCGAGGCATCGCTGACGGCGCTTCTTTTCTCGCTCGAAAGCAGTACACCCACGCAAGGGATACCCAGCCTCTGTTACCGATTGCCCGGGGGAATTCAGGAAAACCACGCAGCTTCACTGCTGGATCTCGACGGAGTGGAGCCAACCTGGAGCGGTCTCGAAACCATCCTTGACCTAAAACGCTACGCCGCCACCGTACCCTCCGATTCGCCTCGCAAGGCGATTTATATAGAAGCCGGCCGGGGATGTCCGTTTGCCTGCTCGTTCTGCGCGACAGCGCCGTTTTGGGAACGCCGCTACAGGGTCAAATCGATTGGCTGCATCGTCGACGAGATGCGTTATCTGTGCGAGGAATACGGATATGACACTTTCATGTTGGTGCATGACTTGCTTACTGCCGACCGCGATTTTGTCAGCGACTTCTGCGATGCCGTTTTTGACGCTCGCTTACCTGTGGAATGGACAGCGAACCATCGCGCGGACATCTCACTTGGCGCCTTGGCCGCTAAGATGCGCAGCGCCGGCTGTCTGAGCGTTTTCATGGGAATTGAAAGCGCGTCGAGCCGCATACAAAAGGAGATGCACAAGGGATTGACACATGGTCAAATTATGTCCACTGTACACTCCTTGCGGGACGTTGCCATCTCAAGCACTTGTTCTTTCATTATTGGCTTTCCATCCGAGACTGCCGTCGATGTCTCCGACACTCTCCACCTTGCCGGCAGGCTCAAGATGGCCGGCGCTGAACCTGTGCAGGTTCACCGCCTACGAAGGTGGCCTCCCGCTCCTCTCGCCGCGCTTGATCTAGAGGCATCGTTCGATCTGGAAGCTTTGCGTCTTGAATATCCATCCGAGACGATTCCTCAAGAAGACATCAAAACGATAGAAGCGGACCCGGCGTTTTTCATGGGATACTTTACGCCGGAGACGCAAGCTGGTTCATCGTTCCAGATGGCGCAACTGGAATTGCTATTTGCCAACCTGCTGGCCATTCTTCCCATAACCGCGGCAGCGCTGGCTTCGATCTATGGCGAACGGCTGGTGGCGGCCCACTGCGATGCGCTAATGGCGCAGGGCGCCATCTCGCGTGCGGATCTTTCTACCGCGTTGGGTGTCCGGGATACGCTGGCTCCCTATATTGCCGCCTGGGTCGCCCGCGATGACAGTCTGAAGGAGTGGCAACGAGTTCTTCTGCAAGGGATTCTCGCTTACGAACGGGCTCGCATCGGATTCATGGCCACGGCAGGCGACGAATCGCAGGCGACCATGGTTGCTTCCGGCAGCAACTGGACCGTCTTCCCAGCCGCCATTAATGTCGCCGAAATTCTGCGCAAGCTGGCTGACGGCCAGGAATTAACTCCCGACTTGTGCGCCGACGGATATATTGCCCTGAGCAGAAATGAAAATGGCGCGGTCCGCGGATTTAGTTTCGGTGGCGATTCCATGAGCCGCTTGCGGCAACGCGATCCGGAAATACTAAGCATTCTGGAAAGTACGATTTCGCAATAGAACCGCGAGCCAACGCCGGTACCGAGCCGCGACTGCAAGGAAGCGGATACTCTCGCGCACCGCTACGCTCGGATCTCTTCTATCGGCCTATATTCCGCACAATTTATCATTTTCACCTCGCACTCCCTCCGATGAGCGGCAACGCATCAGTGCAATCCGTCTCATTATGTATGCTAAAAGGTTAAGATTCCTTCATTGAATCTGGATCTATCTACTGTTTCTTAAATAACACAAATTGACTGATTCACCAGTGGTGGTGTGTGCATTTGAAAAGGAGAAAGCTATTGACGGTCGGAACCCTTGTCAACGAGAAGAATCCCTATGAGCTGGCCATGCAGAACTTTGAAATGGCCGCTGATGTATTAGGCTTGGAGGCCGATATTCGCGCCATGGTTCGCGCGCCGGAACGTGTGCTGGCGGTCACGGTGCCGGTCCGCATGGACAACGGAAAGGTCACCTGCTTTGAAGGGTACCGGGTCCAACACAACACCTCGCGCGGTCCCGCCAAAGGAGGAATTCGATTCCATCCGGGCGTGACGCTCGAAGAAGTGAAGGCGTTGGCAACCTGGATGACCTGGAAATGCGCCGTGATGGACATTCCGTTCGGTGGCGGTAAGGGCGGCGTCACGTGCAACCCCAAGGAGATGTCGATTACTGAAATTGAACATCTGACCCGCCGTTACACCAGCGCCATTCTGCCGATTATTGGGCCCGGCCAGGATATCCCCGCGCCCGACGTGTATACGAATTCGCAGATCATGGCGTGGATCATGGATACCTACAGCATGACCCGCGGCTACCTTGTGCCCGGCGTGGTGACTGGAAAGCCGATCTGTTTGGGTGGTTCTCTAGGCCGCAATGAAGCAACTGGCCGCGGTGTTTTTTACACAATTGAGAGCGCATGCCAGCACCTCAAATTGCCGCTGAAGGGCGCGAAGGTGACGGTGCAGGGCTTTGGCAATGCCGGTTCTGTTTCAGCCCATCTGCTGGACGGCGCCCAGGCGGATGTCGTCGCCGTGAGCGACTCGCGAGGGGCTATTTATAATAATCAGGGTTTGCATATTCCGAAGCTGATGCTGCACAAGGAGAAAACCGGTTCAGTGGTCGGTTTCTCCGGAGCGGAGGAGATTTCGCCGGAAGAGCTGCTGGCGCTCGAATGCGACATCCTGGTCCCAGCCGCTCTCGAGAACATCATTCATGGAGAGAATGCCCGCTCCGTGCGCACCAAGATTGTCGCGGAGGCTGCGAATGGCCCGCTTACGCCGGAAGCGGACGCCATCCTGGAAGACAAAGGCACTTTCGTCATCCCCGATATTCTCTGCAACGGAGGCGGCGTGACTGTTTCGTACTTCGAATGGGTGCAGAACGAGCAACATTTGCGGTGGGACCTGCACGAGGTGAACAGTCGCCTTGAGCGCATCATGAAAAACAGCTTCAGCGAAGTGCTCGAAACCAAGCTTCAGCGGAAGGTCTCGATGCGGACCGCGGCGAACGTAATTGGCATCGCGCGTGTTGTCGAAGCGAACAAGTCGCGCGGACTCTATCCATAAGATCCGGCGCCTTATGCTTCGTCTTGGCGTCTATCAACAGGTTGAGGCGGCGGACTGCAGACTGCTAGTTTCGACAATTCCAGAATCACGTTCGGGCCGGGACATGCTCGGCCCCTACAGGAGATTCGTGTCTGTTGTAGGAACGAGGCATGCTTCGTCCTGTAGCTTCGACGATTTTCATCGCCTTCGGTGTGCGAACCACAAATTTCACCTACCATGACGAGCGAACTATTGAAAACTAAGTGCTGCGTAGTCGGTGGCGGGCCCGCCGGAATGATGCTGGGCTATCTTCTGGCTCGGGCGGGAGTGGATGTTACGGTCATCGAGAAGCACAAGGACTTTTTTCGCGATTTTCGCGGCGACACCGTGCATCCCTCCACGCTGGAGCTGCTCTATGAACTCGGATTGCTGGACGAGTTCTTAAAGCTACCTCACCAGCAGTTGACCTCGGTTGGCGGCGTCGTGGGCGACTTCGCCTTCCAGGCAGCCAATTTCCGGCACGTGCCGGCCCACTGCAAATTTGTCGCGCTCATGCCGCAATGGGATTTTCTGAACTTTCTTTCGGAGCGGGCAAAGACGTTCCCCTCGTTTCAACTTCGGATGCAGCACGAAGCGACCGGCCTGACCTATGAACAAGGCAGGGTGAGCGGAGTCGAGGTGCAAACAACCGAAGGAGGCGCCCAGATCCGGGCCGATCTGGTGATTGGATGCGACGGCCGCCACTCGACGACACGGCGGGCCGCACAGTTGGAAGTGCTGGAGTTCGGTGTTCCTATCGATGTGCTCTGGTTCCGCATCGGCCGCAGCACGGGCGACCCTGAACAGCTACTCGGGAATATCAATTACGGCAAGGCGCTGATTCTTATCAATCGGGGCGACTATTTCCAGGCAGGATTAATTGTTCCGAAGGGCTCCTTTGAAGAAATAAGACGTAAAGGGCTCGATGCTTTCCGGACGGGCATTCTCCAAAATGCGCCCTTTCTCGACGGCCGTGTGCAGGCGCTCGACGATTGGGAGCAGATCAAGCTGTTATCGGTCCAAATTAACCGTCTCCGGCAATGGAGCCGGCCGGGTCTACTGTGCATTGGCGATGCGGCGCATGCGATGTCGCCGGCCGGAGGAGTCGGCATCAATCTCGCTATTCAGGACGCCGTGGCCACCGCCAATCTTCTTGCCCGTCCGCTTCGCGAAGGGCGCGTGACAGAGGCGCTTCTTGGACACGTGCAGCACAGGCGGGAGTTCCCCACTCGTGTCACTCAGGCGATTCAAGCCAATGCACATAAGGGATTCGAACAGGTGTTCCGGAATCCAGGACCGTTGAAGGCGCCGTGGCAATTGAAAGTCGCGGTGCGCGTGCCGGGTGTGCAGCGGCTTGTCGCGAGAGTGGTGGGCGTGGGGGTACGCCCCGAACACATTCAAGGCGCAAGAAGGCGACCGGGCCTTAATACATGTTGCGCAAAGGCCGTTGCGGCCTGCGCCGGAATCGCAGCCGCCGTCGCCGTGTTCTCCGCAAGTTGCCGCCGCGCGCGGTTGAACTAACAAACTCTCACATCGCCGTGGCGCACGATCCATCGTGCTGGTGGGCAGTTCGCTGCCCGCCGGCTCCGGGAAGCGCCCTACGCCCCAAATGAAGAGCGGCGGCTAACGCCGGCCCCAGCGCGCTGAAGCGCGCGTCACTTCGGCGTGACAGTTGGACGTTACCCTGCCAGCTCGCTCGGGTGGCGCAGGCTACGACCGCTCGGATTGCGGAGCGTTGCTGAAGGCGGCCTTCAGTTCGCGGGCCGCTTGGCACATCGCTGCCCCTGGCAGTCTGCACACGCCCCCCTCGAAAGACTCGGCGCTTCGTCTTTGTCTTGCCGTCAATCTCGCGGCGCAGCCCCGAAGGCTCTCGAACGCAAAAAAAGGCGGCCCAAACACCGGGCCGCCTGAAAAACTGCGGAAACGTCAACCTAATTCAAACTTCAAAACCGGATCGGACATGCCCCGGTCCCACAAACATCTAGCTTGTAGGGGCGAGGCATGCCTCGCCCGCTAAAACTGCAAACGTAAGCCAAAGCGGATTTGGCGCTCCCCCGAACTGCCGAGAATTCTCATGAAGTTCGGCGAGCTAGAATCTACGTTCGGATTATTCAGATGGACGGAGTTTGGCATGTTGTACCATTCCGAGCGGAACTGCAGGTTCATTCGTTCCTTGATGGGGAACGTACGGGCCAGCGTCAGATCCGTATTGAAAACGCCGGGGCCGCGAAGCGTATTGCGCCCGCTCGATCCGAAGCGTTGGTCGGTGATGGTTTTATACGCGGTTGGATCGAACCACCATCCGCCAGGGCCGGCCTGCGCAAGCTTCTCGACATTCGAGTTCACCTGGTCCGCCGTCTGCGTATTGTTGGGAGCGTTCAAGGAATCGCCGGGAGCGGTTACGGTCATTGGCGTGCCGGTATAGGCGGCCATGACGCCGTCAACCTCCCAATTACCCACGATGTGGGACAGAATGCCGCTGTTGATATACGGCTTGTCCTTGCCGAAGGGCAGATTGTAGACCCACCCCATCTGGAAAACGTGGGTACGGTCGTAGCCGGCCGGCGCGCGGTTGCGATTGAATACTGGAGCCCAGTTCCAACCTACGGCGGCCCAGCCATCGTCATCGGTCATATTGATGGCCTTCGACCAGGTGTAAGCGCCCTGGAGCATC
>Ga0134125_10010353_pt1 | contig 10480 bp, 7 predicted proteins | sample KB31751_FD_96464 | JGI IMG/M metagenome (GOLD analysis project Ga0134125, IMG submission 96464) | Terrestrial soil microbial communities with excess Nitrogen fertilizer from Kellogg Biological Station, Michigan, USA - KB3-175-1 | ecosystem: Environmental > Terrestrial > Soil > Unclassified ... | reverse complement strand
GTTCGCCGGCGCCAGTGAGTTCGCCACATTGCACGCCATCGTCAATCGGACGCCCGATCCGCTGCACCAGCTCCGGCCCGACGTGCCAGAGCCGTTGTCGCGAATCGTTATGAAGCTCCTCGCCAAAGATCCCGCGGATCGTTTCCAAACCGGCGAGGAAGTCGCCGCGGCATTAAGCGCTCTCGACACGGAGCTTCCGACGGCCGAAATCACCTACACGCCGGCGCTTTATCCGCAAGGTCTCAGCTTCGATCCCGGTTCGATCGAGCCGACCCGGACGATGGCTCTCCCGCAGGCAGCGCCGCCAAAAGCCAGACAAGCGCCGAAGGCGCTCTGGATCACGGCCGCGACATTTCTCGTTGTGCTCGCGGCCGGAGTCTCCTGGCTGTTTTTCGGACCGCACAAGGCCGCGCCACAGCATACCGTACAGCTCGCGGTGCTGCCCTTCGCCGCGAAGTCCGGCAACGCGGAAGACGCGGCGTTCGGGAACGGGCTGGCGGGCATCGTGTCGGGCCGCCTGGCGGCTCTTGGCGTAAATGCGCCGGGCGGCAACGTATGGGTGATCCCGGATAACGATTTGCATCAGAACCACGTTTCAACGCCGCTCGACGCCCGGCGCATCTTCGGTGTCGATACGGCATTGACCGGCGAAGTGGACCGACAGGCTTCCGGGAACGAGACCATCCAGATGCATCTGGTGGACGCCGCGTCCGGACGTGCGATTCGTTCCGCTTCGATCAAAGCCGGGGGAGCCGCGCCGCTGGAAGAAGAGGTGGTGCGCGAAGCCGCCGCAATGCTCGGCCTGTCGCTCGATCCGACGGCGGTAAGCCGTCTTCGCGCCGCGGCAACACAAACGGCGAGCGCGTACGATTATTATGTGCTCGGCGCCGGTTATGTCGAGCGCTACGATCAGGCGGGGAATATCGGCGCGGCAATCGCCGCGTTTCAGCGCGCCATCGCGCTCGATCCTTCATACGCGATGGCCTATGCCGGTCTGGGCGGCGCCTATCTCCTTGAATTCCAGCACTCGAGCGACCAGCGTTATCTCGAACGCGCGCGCGACGCGGCGGTGCAGGCTCTCTCGCGTAACGGAAACCTCGACTCCCCGCACATTACACTTGGCATGATTGCCATGCTGACGGGACAGACCGGGGAAGGCATCAGCCAGTTCCGCAAGGCGCTCGATCTCGATCCGGTGAACGCCGACGCTTATCGAGCGCTCGCGAAGGCGTATGTACAGTCGGGAAAGCCGGCGGATGCCGAGGCGACATACAAGCACGCCATCCAGCTTCGCCCGAATTTCTGGCTCGGTTATCTCGATAGTGCGACGTTTTACAACAGCGCAGGGCGCTACGCCGATGCCGAAAAGGCGCTGCGCACCGCGGCGAGGCTGACTCCCGACAATTATCTGGTCTACAGAAATCTCGGCGGCGTCGAAATCGAGCGTGGTGAGTTCGCGGGCGCCGAGAAAGATCTCAAGCTGGCCCTCAACCGGCAGCCGAGCAGCAGCGTCTATTCCAATCTGGCGTCGCTATACATGTTCCAGGAGCGCTATGCAGAGGCTGTTTCCGTACTGAAACAGGCGGTGCAACTCGGCGGCAGCGACGACGCTCACGCATACGTCGTGTGGGGCAACCTGGGGGACTCCTACCAATGGACGAAAGGCCTTGAAGCCGGCGCCCCGGGCGCGTTCCAGCGGGCCATCTCACTCGCGAAAGCGCAGCTGGCTGTGAATCCGAATGACGCCACGCTGCTCAGCCAGATTGCCGTCTATGAGGCCAAGATTCGCAATATGGCCGACGCAAAAGCGCACATCCGCGAAGCTTTGAAACTTTCGGTGGCCGATTCCGGGGTGCTCAACTCCGCGACGATCGTATACGAGCTGGCAGGCGATCGGCGCGAGGCCCTGAAATACCTGCGCGCCGCCATCGCGGCGGGAATTTCCGTTACTGTTGTGGAACATGAGCCCGAGTTGGCTTCTTTGCGGCGCGATGCCGGTTACAAAGCCATCGCTGCTCATACCACGCCTGATACCAAGGAGAACCAATGACGCCAGCAGCAACCAAGCCAGAACCGAAGCGCCACTTCGTCAGAATTCATATCAACGACAAGGGATTCGATTACGCGAGCCCCGGCCACAATAACGCCAGGGTACTCCGTGTGGCGAACGGCGACACGATCAAGTGGAACTGCGACCACGGCAACTACACCGTACTCTTCAAAGCGGGGTCGCCTTTCCGCACGCGCGATGTGGCCGTTCACGGCCCCAAAGGGCGCGACACGATGGAGACAATTATCGAGGGCGAGCCCGGCCATTACGCATATGCCGTGACCGTCGCGCTCGAAGGCAGCGGCCTGATTGTAGACGACCCAATCATCATCATCGACGGAAATTAGGCGCGATCACTGGAACCGCATATCCGCCACAGGAACATCGTGCGCGGCGCACCAGGCTTCATACAGGCGGGCATAGCTTTCCGTTACATAGTCCGCCGCGCGGAACCCTAGCTCTCTCGCGGTGCGGTCGATCCACCGCGGTGAACCTTCGAGCTCCATAAAGACTCCGATCGGCGTTTCGTCTACGGTGACATGTCCGGGCTCGGCATCGCGCCGGTATTCTGTCCTGTATTTTTCATAGCGAAACCGCTCCCGGTATCCCAGCGAGTCGAAGATTGCCACGCATGCCTCGAAATCGCTGGCGCGGAATTCGCGCTCGCCGCGGCGCTTGTGCCGTCCCGGCATCTCCGGGCTTTTGAATGTGCAGGTAACAAGCCGCTGCGCGCCCGCTTTCCCTGCCCCGCGAACGCGCAGCAGCATTCCGCCCGCGCGGAGTGATCCGCGATCGTCGTCCAGAACCAGATTTTCCTCGAAGATGCGCGGCGTGACGATGCCGAATCCCTGCTGCCGGAGCATGGCGCGCGCGCGCGCCGCCGACCGGATGCGCAGCTTGATCTCAGTCTCGACAGGCGCCTTCACGCGATCAGGATAGCGTGTCACGGTAATGACCACGCTGGCCGCCGCGATGCTAAACTCGTGTTACTTCATGGCGTGCGCCCGTAGCTCAGTTGGATAGAGCGGCTGGCTTCGAACCAGTAGGCCGGGAGTTCGAGTCTCTCCGGGCGCACCAGTTTTGTCAATGGCTCACTCCGTCGCACCAATCCGGGATCCTCCCGCAAGGGAACTTCGCGATTGGGGGCGCTAAGGGAAATTGCCGCCGGCGAAGACGCTCGCAAGGAACAAGCGATATGATTGTGCTGAACGCAGCCATCGAGACTGAGATGGCCCAACTCGGTAAAGGCTCGAATTTACAATGAGCGGCCCCCGATCGAGGACGCCTCCTGAAGCGCTCCTGCGCGAATCAACCACCGAGGCCCGGCTTCGCGCCGATTTGGACGCAGCCCTCGCGGCGGTTAAGGAGTCGAACCGCCTGCTGATGCAATCGATTGTGTCGCGGGATTCGAAGGCGATGGAAAAGCGCTTAATCAAGTTGCGGGCCAGCCGCTGGAAGCTGGTTGACGTTATTCGCCAGTGCCACCGCTTCGAATCCGGGCAAGCCTGAACGAACCGCGCGGCAAACCGCTGGTGCGCTTCATCGGTCAAATCCGCGACGTGAAGCGGCTGCGGCCCTGCTAACCATCCCAGCCGCCGCCCAGTGCCGCATACAATTGAACCAGCGTCACACGCTCGCTCAGCAAAGCTCTCGTGAGACTGAGCTGCGCCGCGAAATAGTTCGTCTGGCTCGTCAGCACTTCGAGATAACTCGCCGCTCCACCTCGATAACGAAGATCCGACAAGCGCGCGGCATCCTGCGCCGCCGCGCTGAGTTTCTCGTGGTGTTCGCGGAACTCGCGATACTTGCTGTAATCGATCAGAGCATCCGATACCTGCCGGAAGGCTGTCTGGATCGCCTGCTGATATGCGAGCACCGCCTGCTGTTGCTGGGCTTCGACCAGTCGTACATTGCCACGCAATGCGGGATTGAAGATCGGCTGCGTCAGCGGCGCCGCGAAATTCCATGCCGCACCCGGCCCCGTGAACAATCGGCCGAGATTGGGACTCTGGATACCGCCTCCGCCGGTCAACGGAAGACTCGGAAACAATTGGGCCCGCGCCGCGCCAATATCGGCCGTTGCGGCTGCCAGTTGTTTTTCCGCCGCCTGTATATCCGGACGCCGTTCCAGAAGTCGCGACGGCAATCCGGTCGGCACTTCCGGCGGGACCGGCTGGTCGACAAGACCGCTGCCGCGCGCGATGGCGTGTGGATCGTCTCCCGTCAGCGTGCTGATCAAATCTTCCTGCAGCCCGATCTGCCGTTCCGTTTCCGGAATGGTCTCCGCTGCCTCCTCGACCAGTTGCTCCGCCTGGCGGACATCCAGCAGACCCGTGGCGCCGCCGTTGAGGAGCGTCTGCGTCAGCGCCAGTGACTCCCTGCGCGAGGCCAATGTCTGCTTCGAAATCTCCAGTTCGGCGTCCAGTTCCCGCAGGCTGAAATAAGCGATTGCCACGTTTTCGATCAGCGTTCTGAGGATCTCCCGCCGGCTCCACTCCGCAGCGAGTTCAAGGTCGCGCGCCGCCTCCGTCGCCCGCCGGTAGCGGCCCCAGAAATCCGGATTCCACGACAGCAGCGCCTGAATCTGGAAATCGGTGATGGTAAAAGCCGAGAGACGCTGGCTCGAGAACCCGGTTGAGCCGTTTACGATTGGAAGCGATTGCGCGCGCGTGATTCCGACTTCCTCCTGCGCCTGCAGTATCCGGTTGCCCGCGATCCTCACGTCCAGGTTGTCTGTGAGAGCTTTCCGCACGAGGTTCTGTAGTACGGGGTCGCCAAAAACATCGAACCACTTCTCGTCGCCGAGCGACATCGCCGCCGCTGAATTCGCAGGCGCGTTGTAGTAGTGATCAGGCGTCCTGACCGCCGGCCGGTTGTAGTTTGGTCCAACGGTGCAAGCCGTGTTGAGCACAAACACGCCGCTGACAAACCCCAGGCCCCACCGGGGCGTCATGCAGGCTCCTGGCCGGGGCCGCTTTCGAGAGCTGGTCGCGGCTTCCGGCGCGTCAGCTTCGCGGTGATCAGCTCAACCACATCGAACGTGACCGGGATAAGAAAGATGGCGAGAATGGACGCTGCCAGCATCCCCCCGATCACGGCGGTCCCGAGAATCTTTCTCGAGACAGCACCCGAACCCGATGCCGTCCACAGCGGAATGCAGCCCAGAATAAACGCGAATGCCGTCATGAGGATTGGCCGCAGCCGGATCCTGCCTCCAGTCAGCGCGGCATCGGCTGCGCTTTTTCCGGAATCATACTCATGCTTGGCGAACTCCACGATCAGAATCGCGTTCTTCGCCGCGAGGCCGATGAGCATCACGAGTCCGATCTGCGCGTAGACGTCGTTGTCGAACTTACGTGCCCACAGGAACAAATACGCGCCAAAGACCGCGACCGGAGTTCCCAGCAGAACGCTGAACGGCAATGACCAGCTCTCGTACTGCGCCGCGAGGATCAGGAACACGAACAGCAGTGAGAGGCCGAAGACCTGCAGGGTCGACACACCCTGCGCCGCCTGCTGCTCCTGGAACGACATCCCCGTGTAATCGAATCCCATCTCTCTCGGCATCGTTTGCGCGAAAGTCTCTTCCAGAGCCTTCATGGCCTGGCCGGAACTGAACCCAGGCGCGGCCGACGCATTGATCTGCGCCGCGTGGTATTCGTTGTAGCGCATGGTGAATTCCGGACCCGCAATGCTCTTTGTCGTCGTCACCGCGCTCAGCGGCACCATTCCGCCGCTGGTGTTCGCGACATAGAACCGGCCGAGGGCGTTGATATCGGTCCGGTAATTGCCTTCCGCCTCGACGTACACCTGCCACTGCCGTCCAAAGCGATTGAAGTAATTCACGAGATAGCCGCCCAGGAACGCGCCCATCGTCTGATAGACGTCGGCGACATTCACCTGCTGGCGCTCGACTTTGGCCCGGTCGACTTCGACGTACTGCTGCGGCACATCCGGCAAATAAGAGCTCTGGATGCCGGTCAGTTCCGGCCTCTTTCGAGCGGCCGCCATAAACTTATTCACGTTGTTGGTCAGGAAAGAAAGATCGGCGCCGGAGCGGTCTTCAAGCATGAACGTCACGCCTCCGGAGGTGCCCACGCCGGGAATCGCTGGCGGCGAAAACGAAAACGCTGTTCCGTCCGGGATCTTCGACAAAGCTTGCGTGAGATGCGTGCGAATGGCGTCATACTGCTCGTCGGGCTTGCTGCGCTCGCCCCACGGTTTTTCGGTAACGAAAAAAAACGAGCTGTAAGTGTTCTGCACACGGCTCAGCAGGCTGAAGCCGATCACAGACGTGCAGCCGGCGACGCCCGGCGTGTGCAGAATAACGTCCTCCACCTGACGCGCCGCGGCGGACGTTCGTTGCAGCGAAGCCGCGTTCGGAAGTTGCAGGCTTACATAGACGTAGCCATAATCCTCTTCGGGAAGGAATGAATTCGGCAGCTTGCGCCCGATCAGCACCGCCGCGCCCGTCAGCGCTCCAAGGATCACGAGCGCAACCACCGCCTTGCGGATCAGCACGGCTGAAAGCCCCACATAGCCTTCCGTGATGCGCTCGAATATCCGGTTGAACCAGTTGAAGAAACGGCCCAGCAGCCCCGGCTTGCGCGTCTCGTCCTTCGGTTTCAGAAGCAGCGCGGCCATGGCCGGGCTCAGTGATAAGGCATTGAACGCCGAGAGAATCACCGAGATCGCAATCGTCACCGCGAACTGCTGGTAAAGTCTGCCGGTAATTCCACTGATGAAGACCGTCGGGATAAAAACCGCGGCGAGAATCAGCGCGACCGCGACCACCGGGCCGGACACTTCGTCCATCGCCTTGATCGCCGCGTCTTTTGGGCTCATGCCCTCGTGGATGTGCCGCTCCACCGCTTCCACCACGACAATCGCATCGTCGACGACAAGGCCGATCGCCAGCACTAACCCGAACAGCGAAAGCGTGTTGATCGAGAAACCCAGCACGGGAAATATCGCGAATGTCCCGATGAGAGACACCGGCACTGCCATCAGCGGAATCAGCGTGGCGCGCCATCCTTGAAGAAACAGATACACAACGAGCACCACCAGCCCCAGAGCTTCGAGCAGTGTGAAGATGATCTCCTCCATGCCCGCCGTCACCGATGCGGTCGTGTCGAGACTGACCGTGTAACTTAGATCGCTCGGAAACTTCTGTGAAAGCTCCTGGATTCGCTTCCGTACCGCCTTCGAAGCATCCACCGCATTCGAGCCGGGCAACTGGTAAAGCGCCAGAATCGCCGCCGGTTTCCCGTTGTAACGTCCGCTCAGGTTGTAAAGCTGGGCGCCCAGTTCGATCCTTGATACATCTTTGAGGTGGAGAATCGACCCGTCCGGATTTGCGCGAAGGACAATATCACCGAACTCCTCCGGCGAGATCAGACGTCCCTGCGTCCGAACCGTGTAAGTAAACTGCTGCCCTTGTGGAACAGGCTCGCCTCCGACCTGCCCCGCCGGATTCACATTGTTCTGCGCCTGCAAGGCTTGTATGATCTGTGGCACAGTCACTTGCAATTTCGCCAGCTGGTCCGGATTGATCCATGCCCGCATCGCATATTGCCCCGCCCCGAACACGTTGATCTGCGAAATGCCGGGCACCCGTGTCAGTTCGTCGACGAGGTTGATATACGCGTAGTTCGCGAGGAACACATTGTCGTAGCTTCCTTTCGGCGAATAGAGCGAGAGCAGCATCATCGGTGAGGTCGGAGACTTGCGAATCGAGAGCCCGGAGGTATTCACCTGCGCCGGAAGCTGGGACTGCGCCTGTGACGTGCGCAGCTGCGTCAGCACCTGATCGATATTCGGATCGGTCTTGACGTCGAAATCCACCGTGATCTGCGATTGGCCGTTGTTCGCATTCACCGAGTACATGAAATTCATGTTGTCGACGCCGCTGATCTGCGCTTCGAGCGGAGCCGCCACCGATTGCTCAAGGGTCTGCGCATCCGCCCCCGGATAGGTGGCCGTCACCTGAATCTCCGGCGGCACGATGTTGGGGAATTGCGCGACCGGAAGCGCCGCCATTGAAACCACGCCCACGATCACCATTACGATGGCGATCACAATCGCCACGATCGGCCGGTTGATGAAAAATCTGGACATTACTGTTTCCCGCCCTCCGGCTCGGGCTTCGGATTCACGAGCATTCCGTCGCGCACCTTCGACGTGCCTTCCGAAACTACCCGATCCTTTGGAGTGAGGCCGCTGTTGATTACCCACATCTGCCCGATGCGGTCACCAGTCTCAACCGTCTTGATCGAGACGTGGTTGGAGTTATCGACGACGGCAACCTGGGATCGTCCCTGCAGTTCCGTGATAGTTCGCTGCGGCACCAGCAATGCGTTCCGGTGCAGCGCAGTCATGGCGCGAATTCGCCCGAACTGCCCGGGGCGGAGAATGTTGCCGGGATTTGCAAACGATCCGACGATCCGAATCGTGCCCGTCTGGCTGTTCACCTGCCGGTCCGCGAAAGCGATCCGGCCCTTGTGCGGATAAACAGAGTTGTCTGACAGTGTCAGTTGCAGCGGCACGGCGCTCGACGCGCGCAGAAAGTCCGGACCGCCCTCTCGATTCACTCCTCCGGCCAGTTCGAGATACTCCTGTTCCGTGATCGAAAAGTACACACGAATAGGATCGAGTTGCGAGATCGTCGTCAGTACGGTCGAAGCATTCACGAGACTCCCGACCTGCGTCGTTGCGATGCCGGCGATCCCGTCGATGAGAGATAGCACCCGCGTAAATCCGAGATTCAGCTGGGCCTGTTCGACCGCGGCCTGATTTGTCTGGATACTGGCCTGAACGGTCTTGATTTGCGCTTCAATCTGCGCCCGATTCTGTATGTCGTTATCCAGCTGGCTCTGCGCGATCGCGCGGGCGGCCGCAAGCGGCGTGTCCCGGTTCACGTTGATATTCGCGAGTTGCAACTGAGCTTGTGTCTGGGCGAGCTGGCCCTGGGCCTGCGCCACCTGCGCTGAGGCTTGATCGAGCGCCGCTTGAAACGTCCGCGGATCGATCTCGAAGAGCTCCTCGCCTTTGTGCACGAACGACCCTTCGCGATAGCTCTGTTTGATCAGGTAACCGCTGACCTGCGGCTGAATATTCGCATTCACCTCGCCGTCGAGTGTTGCGATCCACTCGCCGTAGACCGGAGCATCCCTCTGTTCGACGGGAACGACCATGACATCGGTCGGCGGAGGAGCGGCGGCCGCGGACGCGGTTTTCTTATCCGAGCAGCCCTCTAACGCCAGAGTCAGGACTGCCAACCCGAGCGCCCACCTCACGATGCGCGCCCCAGCCGCGCGAACAGATAGGAGGTGATAGCGCTCCTGTATTCGAGCACGATCTTCCTTCGTTCCGCCGGCTTTGCTTCTCCATAAAGTTGATTCAGGCCTTTGATCATCTGTAACGTGACCGTTGCGAGGCGTATTGCTTTCTCGTTGCTGATTCGTGGATGATGGATGCCTGGCCGCATTGCAACAAGACAGCGTGCGAGCCGGGCCCGCAGAGTATTTCGAAGAGCGACAGGACTTCGCGTGCTCGAAGGCGCGTCGAGCAGTGCAAGAAATGCACGGTGGGTTTGCACGAACTCCATCGTCATTGCAAGCAGATGCGCGACGAGCCGATCGACACCAAGCGCCGAAGCTTTGGATTCCAAACGCACCAGCAAAGCTTCGTAGTCTTTTACGTAGGACGTGCGGAGCGCGTGTGCCACCGCACGTTTATTAGGGAAAAACTGGTAAAGCGAACCGATGGGAGCGCCTGCGCGGTCGGCGATTTGCGCCATTGTCGCGTTTTCGTAACCGGCCGCCGCGATGGTTTCGGAGGCCGCCTCCAGCAACTGCGCGACCCGTCGCGTGCCGCGTTCCTGCTGCGGCACGCGACGCGGCCCTTCCACCGAATGCGAGGCCTTCCTCATCTTTTGAACATGAGCCTGGACTCATGTTCGCATATAGTTCGCGGAAACATCTGCGCGATCGGTTACTCCCGGAGTTGTGGCGCATCTCCGCCGGCGCGGTTGCCGGTCAGGTCAGCTCCGTCACGAGAAATCCGTCACGAGAAAGAATCGACACCGCTCTCCACGCATCTAACGGCACCCGTGGCCAAATCGATAACACACCAGGGCCGCTGCTGATCTGAAATTCCGTTTCCGATTGACCCAGGCCGGCTCTGTCACCGATGAGCCGAAGCTTCGACGGCGATCTTCACGGATGCCCGGCGCCCACGGGTTATCGCACCGCAAACCAACCTGAACTATCTGAGGAACAAACGAAGATCGCACTCGGGTCGTGATTTTGAACCCGGGAAAACCGGACTTGAAAGGGGCTGTTAGCCGGTAATTCGTCCTCCGAACCGGAACGCGCCCCTTTGGTGCCGCTCATAAACGTCCGAGCCAGGGGATTGGCGTTGATCAGCGTT
>Ga0134125_10010352_pt1 | contig 10480 bp, 9 predicted proteins | sample KB31751_FD_96464 | JGI IMG/M metagenome (GOLD analysis project Ga0134125, IMG submission 96464) | Terrestrial soil microbial communities with excess Nitrogen fertilizer from Kellogg Biological Station, Michigan, USA - KB3-175-1 | ecosystem: Environmental > Terrestrial > Soil > Unclassified ... | reverse complement strand
TGGGCCTACCTCGGCTGCCAGGCCGACAAGACGCCCGAGGCCGTCGAGCTGATGCTCAAGCTGTTCCGCGAGTTCCCGGCGTCGCCGAAGCGCTTCGAGGAGACCGCGAAGGCGATCGAGGAGGCTTACCGCTCCAACGTGATCGAGTACGACGCGGCCCCGAGCGCGCTGATGGACTGGGAGGACCAGGGGCTCGGCTTCGGCGATCCGCGGCCGGCGCGCTTCGACGCGGCGCTCAAGCAGACCTTGCCGCAGACCCAGGAGTTCGCGAAGCGCTTCGCGCAGAAGCCGATGACGGTCTGGATTTTGGGCGACCGCGACCGCATCGGGCTCGACCGCCTGCGCTCGGACGGGGACGTCGAGGAGAAAGGCCTCGACGCCCTGTTCCCGTACTAGCCTGAGGGCTTAGGGCGTCGCCGCGGCGGCGGCAGGAGCGGCCGCGCGGGCCTGGTCCAGCTGCTGGTGCAGCTGCGCCTTCTGGTCGTCCGGCAAGGACGAGGCGTCGACCTGCTGCTCCGCCGCGTCCATCTGCTTCAGAGCGCCCGAAGCGGCCGCGTTGTCCGCGGCGACCCGGCCGCCCGGATTCGCGCCGCCGCCGGAGAAGTTGTACACCGGCCCGGCCGCGCGGCCCATCAGCTCGGACCGGCCGCTGACGCCGTAGTGCACCATCGACGCGACGGCCTGGGCGGAGCGGGGCAGCGGACGATTGGCCGCCGGGACCGCGCCGCGCGCGGAAGCCGCCCCGGACTTCGCCGCGGCGGCGGCCGCGGAGACCGAGGCGGAGGACGAGGCCGAGCCCGACATGTCGACGCGTCCGGCGGCCGCAAGCGTCGCGGCGGGCGCCGCGGCCGGGTTCGCGGCGGAGGCCGAAGTCTGGGATTGGGCGGCGGCCGCGGAGCCGTCGCGCGCCTCCGCGGGGAGCACCGGAAGAGGCGAGGAGGTCGAAGCCGCGGCCGCGGAAGCCGGCCGGACCGCTCCGCCGTCATGCGTCGAGACCAGAGCGTTGGAGTCGGCGCGCGGGGAGAAAGCCACCTTGGCCGAGCGGGAGCTCCCGTGGATCAGCGACGCGAGGCTTCCCACCCCCAGCATCACCGCGAAGCCGAGAAAGCCGGCCGCGAGGTATTGGATCGTGGACTTCTTCCCCATGTTGTGCATGACTCCTCCGACGTCGTTCAGGAGTGTAGCCGCGCGGCGGGGAGCGCGCAAGGGGGAAAGCCCGAATTCACTCGATTTTTACGATCTTTACCGGGCTTTTACGCGGCGCCGGGAGCCGGAACGGGCGCAAGATCGCGCCCGATGTCGGCCAAGGTCGCGTCGCCCGGGAACAGGCGCAGGGCCGTCTCGACGCAACGGCCGGCCTCGTCGCGCTTGCCGAGCGCGAGCAAAGCGCGCAGGCCGTTGACGTGGAAGGACCGCTCGCCCGGATACTTCACGGTCGCGCGCCGGCACAGGGCCGCGCAGTCCTCGAGGCGGCCGGTGCGGCCGTAGATCGCGGTCAGGCCCAGCCACGCGTACGCCTCGTGGCCGCGCACGGCCAGCCACTCGCACAGCGCCTCGGCCTCGCCGTACATCTCGAAGGACAGCTGGGACGTCAGCAGGCTCTCGAAGAACCGGCCCGTCTCGTCGACGCCGAGCGTCTTGAGACGGTGCAGGATCTGAAGGAAGTGGCGGCAGGGCGTCCAGGCGTGGCGTCCCTCGCCGAGCGGCAGGCGCACGAGCCGGCGCAGGTCCTCGGGGCGAAACTTGCCGGCCTCGGGCATCGTGAGCAGGACGGGCTTCTCCTCGCCCTCCCACGGCTTGAGCTTGCCGAAGGACAGCCGCGCGCCCGCGGGGATCACGAGGCGGTCGAGCGGCAGCTCGCGGCAGACCGGGCCGTCGGCGGGCATGCGGCCCTCCGCGAGAGCGCGCGCCTCCGGCCAGGAGACCTCGACGGCGGAGTCGCGGTCGAGGTAAAGCTTGAGGCCCGCGAAGCGGCGCACGCCGCGCACGAGCGCGAACACCTGTCCCGGCATGTGGCCCATCCAGAGGAACTCCTTGCCCTTGGGCGCGACGAGCCCGCGCGCCGCGACGAACTCGCGCACGCGGTCGCGCGCCGGGAACACCGGCACCCAGACGCCGCCGAGCTCGGCGTCCTTGTCGGCCCAGACCGGGAACGACGCGTCGGCGCGGGTGACGCGCTTGGTCTCGCCGGTCATGAGGGGAGCGTCCACCGTCAGCAGATAGGTTTCCGAGCGCAGCAGCTCTTTGTAGAGCGCGGCGCGGCTGGCGCGCGGATCGCGCGCGGCCCGGCGGAGGAGATGCTCGAGATTTTCGACCATGCCCCCAGCGTAGCTCTGCGGCGGAAACGCGTCAAGACCCAAATTCCCACGGACGGATTGAGGTAAAATGACAGCGATGCCGCGCGCCCTCCGCCCGCTCGCCGTCCTCGCTCTCCTGCTGGCGGCCGCCCGCGCCGCGGCGGCGGACATGACGGCGGCGGAGTACGTGAAGGCCGCGCTCGCGGCCTCGCCCGAGGTCCGGCAGGCCGACGAGGCGTGGCGCACCGCCGACGACGCCTACAAGGCCCAGCTGTCGGCGATGCTGCTGCCGACGATCGCGTTCACCGCGACCGAGTACCCGTGGGGCGACGACCCGTCGCTCGGCTACGTCCACCACGGCTGGCGCATCCGCCGCAACGACGTCGGCACGAACGCGACGGCGACGCTGAACGTGTTCAACGGCTTCCAGGACCTGCTGAAGACGCGCTCGGCGGCCGCGGCGCGCGACTCGGCGGCGAGCGCGCTCGAAGCGGCGCGCCAGGACCGTTCCTACGCCGCGCTGCAGGCTTTCTACGCGCTCGGCGCGCGCGCGCGCCTGCGCGACGTCGCGCGCGAGGACCTGCGCGCGCAGGAGGAGCAGTACAAGCAGACGCAGGGCCTGTACCGCGACGGGCTCAAGGGCCTCGCCGACCTGTACAAGAGCGAGACCGAGTGGCACGCGAGCGAGATCCGCCTGATCTCGGCCGAGGACGACTACAAGGCGGCCCAGCAGCCGTTCAACTCCCTGCTCGACCGCGCGCCCTGGACGGACGCCTCCGTCGTCCCCGAGCTGACGCCCGGCGCGACGGACCTGCCCCGCCTCGAGGACGACGCGGCGGCCCTGCCGCGGCGGCGGCCCGAGATCGCGCGCTCGCTCGCCGACGCGCAGAAGGCGCAGGAGGCCGAGAAGCAGGCCCTGCTCGGGATGTTCCCGACGCTGTCCGTCAACGCGGTCTGGAACCGCCAGCAGCTGGCGTCGGTCGGCGTGCCGGCCTCGAGCCTCGGCATCCCCAATCCCAACAGCCAGGTCGGCCTTTCGCTTTCGCTCCCGCTCGGCTACAATGGCGCGACGCAGGCCTTCAGCTACGCGGGCGCGCGCGCCGAAAAGCGCCGGGCCCGGGCGGCGGCCGAGGCGAGCCTGCGCTCCGCGCGCGACGAGCTGTACGCGGCCTGGGTCAACCTCGAGCGCGCGACGGTCACCTGGGGGCTGTCGCTGCGCCAGGAGGAGATCGCCGGGCAGGGCCTGGCGATCGTCGAGGCGCAGTACCGCCAGGGCACCGCGGACGCGCTGCGCATGGCGCAGGCGCGCAGCGACCTGCTCGCGGCGCGCGTGCAGACGGCGACGGCGCTGCAGGACATTTTCGTCAATCGCGCGGCTTACAAGCGCGCGGCGGGGGTTCCGTTATGGTGAAGTCGTGGAAATTCTGGGCCGTCCTCTCGGCCGCGCTCGTCCTCGGCGGCTGGGCCTACAAGAAGCATCAGGCGCAGGACGCCTCGGACGCCGCCGCCCCCGTCTCGGTCGAGCGCGGCGATCTCGAGAAGCACTTCGTCGACTCCGGAGAGATCGCGCCGAAGAACTACGTGGACGTGGCCTCGCAGGTCAGCGGCCGCGTGGTCACGATGGCGGTCGACGAGGGCAGCCGCGTGAAGAAGGGCGACGAGCTGTGCGTGATCCAGCCCGGCCGCAGCGAGGCCGAACGCTACGTCCCCACCTCGGTCCGCGCGCCGATCGACGGCATCGTCATGCGCTACCAGCGCCAAGGCAGCAACGACCCGAGCACGCTCGCCCGTATTGGAGACTACGTGACCGGTCTCGTCGAGTCGAACTCCCCGACCTATCTGATGACGGTCGCCGACCTGTCCAAGCTCGTCGTGCGCATGAAGATCAGCGAGATGGACGTGCTGAAGCTGCACGCCGGCATGGCCGTGAAGGTCACCGTCGACGCCATCCCCAACGAGACCTTGCCCGCGAAGGTCAGCGTCGTCTCGCCGCAGGCCGAGAAGGACAACAACGGGATCAAGAGCTTCCGCGTGGACGTCGCGCTGGAAAAGAACGACGCGCGGCTCAAGCCCGGCATGACGGCGCGCGTCGACGGCCTGCTGGACTCGCGGCGCAGCGTGCTCAAGATCCCCCTCTCGGCGGTGTTCGAGGAGAACGGCAAGGAGATCGCCTACTCCGGAGCGCCCGAGGACAAGGAGAAGCCGCGCAAGATCCCGCTCAAGCTCGGCCTACGCAACGAGACCGACGCCGAGGTGCTCGAGGGCCCCAAGCCCGGGCAGAAGCTGCTGACCGAGAAGCCCGTCGACAAGCCCGCGTCCTGAGCATGGCCGGCGAGCCTCTCGTCGTCTGCGAGGACCTCAAGCGCCGCTACGGCGACTACGCCGCGCTCAAGGGCGTGAGCTTCACGATCGCGCGCGGCGAGTTCGCGGCCGTGATGGGCCCGTCGGGCTGCGGAAAGTCCACCTTGCTGGCCCTGCTCGGCCTGCTCGACCGTCCCAGCGGCGGGCGCTACCTGCTCGACGGCGTCGACGCCAGCCGCATGCCCGACGCGGAGCTCACGCGACTGCGCCGCGAGCGCATCGGCTTCGTCTTCCAAGCCTACAATCTCCTGCCGCGGCTGACCGCGCTCGAGAACGTCGCGCTCCCGATGGCCTACGCGGGCATGGAACTCGAGGAGCGCCGCGAGCGGGCGCTCAAGCTGCTCGGACGCGTGGGCCTCGCGGCGAAGGCCGGACGCACGCCGCTCGAGCTCTCCGGCGGCGAGCGCCAGCGCGTGGGCATCGCGCGCTCGCTGTCGAACTCCCCCTCCCTCCTGCTCGCCGACGAGCCGACCGGGAACCTCGACTCGAAGTCCAGCGTCGAGGTGATGGCCTTCTTCAAGGAGCTCCACGCGGAAGGCCTGACGATCCTGCTCGTCACGCACGACCCGGCGGTCGGCCAAGCCGCTCAGCGCATCCTGCGCCTGAAGGACGGCCTGCTCGCGTGAACCTCGGCGAGGCGGGACGCACGGCCGCGAGGGAGATTCGCGTGCACAAGGTGCGCTCGCTGCTGAGCTTCCTGGCGATCTCGGTCGGCGCGGCCTCTCTCCTTTATACCCTCGCTCAGACGCGCGGCATGCAGCAGGCGACGCTGCGCAACCTCGAGCTGATGGGCCCGGGCGCGCTTTCGGTCGAGCGCAGCTCCCACTACGAGGGACGCGGGCTGTCCAAGGGCCTCACCGTCGGCGACGCCGAGGCGATCCGCCGCGAGGTTCCCGGCCTCTACATGGTCTCGCCGACGGCGAAGACGTGGAGCGCCGACGCGACGTTCGAGGGCCGGCGCGTCGACGACACGCAGGTGGTCGGCGTCACGACCGAGTGGCGCAAGCGCGACTGGGTGTACCGCCTGCGCGGCCGCTTCATCAGCGACGACGACGTCCGCGACGCGGCCCGCGTCTGCGTCGTCGTCGAGCCCGGGGGCTGGGTCGAGAAGCCGTTCTGGGCCAAGTTCTGGACGTGGAAGTCCCCCTTCGACGATCTGGTCACGCGGCGCGACATGCTGGGGAGGAGCCTGCGGCTCGGCGGCCACGAGTTCCTGGTCGTCGGCGCGATGAAGCTGCCGCCGCGCGACAAGGACCCGCGCTGGGAGGCGTGGGACAACCCGTCGGTCATCGTGCCGCTGAGCGCGTTCGGCGTGTATCTGGCGGGAGCCGAGAACCGCTCGCCGGACTCGATCGACGCGATCAAGGTCGACACCGGCTCGGAGTCGACTTTGCCGTGGGCCAAGCGGCGCATCGAGACGCTCATCAAGGAGCGGCACCGCGGCGAGGACGACGTCGAGGTCAAGAACCTGCGCAAGGACATCGAGGACTCGATGCAGGAGGAGAGCAAGTACGTCGCCGTCGCGCTCGCCCTCGGCATCGTGGCCCTGCTCTCGGGCGGCATCGGCATCCTCAACGTGACGCTCGCCGCCGTGTACTCCCGCGTGCGCGAGATCGGCATCCGCCGCGCGATCGGCGCCAGCCGCGGCGACGTGATGGCGCTGTTCCTCGTCGAGGCCGCCCTGCTCGGGGTCGCGGGCGGCGCCGCCGGCGTCCTGCTCGGCGTCGCCGGCATCGAGAAGCTCGCGAAGGGCGGCGGACGCGACGTGGCGGACCTGGCCTGGTACCACGCGGCGGCCATGATCGCGCTCTCCTCGCTGGTCGCCGCCGCGTTCGCCGCGTACCCGGCCTGGCGCGCGTCGCTGCTCGATCCCATCGAGGCGATGAGGCAGGACCAATGAGGTTCCTCGACCTGCTTCGCAGCGCCGGCATCGAGATCCGGGCCCACAAGGTCCGCTCCGCGCTGACCTGCGTGTCGCTGTCGATCGGAGTCGCCGCCGCGCTGTACACGCTGAGCCAGATCGGCAGCATCGGGCGGCGCTACGAGGGCGCGCTGCGCGTCGTCGGACCCGGCCGTCTCCAGATCACGCGCAAGTCCGGCTACATCCCGAAAGGCCTGTCCAAGGGCCTCACGCTCGGCGACGCGCGCGCGCTGCGCGCGATGTTCCCGGAACTCTACATGGTCAGCCCCGTCGTCGCGCGCGGCGAGGTGAAGTTCCGCGACGGCGCCTTCCGCAGCAAGAACGTCCGGGCCACCGGGGTCACCGAGGAGTGGCGGCGCCGGGACTGGGTCGCGACGCTGCGCGGACGCTTCATCAACGCGCAGGACGTGGCCGAGGGCGCCCGAGTCTGCGTGCTCGACCTGCCCGGAGGCTGGATCAAGCGTCCCTTCTGGGCGCGCGACGAGTACGTCTCCCCTTACGGGGACTACGTCAAGAAGCACGACATGCTCGGACGCTGGATCACGCTGGAGGATCACTCGTACCTGGTCGTCGGCGTCATGCAGGAGCCCGTTCGGGAGAAGGACCCGCGCTGGTTCCACAGCAGCTACGGCGAGGACGGGAACGTCCTCGTGCCGATCACCACCTACCAGCAGAACCTGCTCGGCCGCTGGGAGAAGGCCGCCGACTCCGCGGACACCATCGATGTGGAGACGGGCGACGCGGGGACGGCGAGCCTCTACGCGCGCCGCGTCCAGACCGCGCTGACCGAGAGGCACCGCGGCGAGCCGGACTTCGAGATCAAGGACTACCGGGAGGTCATGGCCGGCGGCCTCAAGCAGATCCAGAGCTTCATCGCGAGCATCGCGGCGATCGGCATCGTGGCCATGCTCGCGGGCGGCATCGGCATCCTGAACGTGACCTTGGCCACGGTGTTCTCGCGCGTGCGCGAGATCGGCGTGCGCCGCGCCCTCGGCGCGACGCGGCGCGACGTCGTGGCGCAGTTCGTCGTGGAGGCCTTATTGCTCGGGGCTCTCTCCGGCGTCGCCGGCTCGGCTTTGGGCGCGGCCATGGTCCTGCTCGGCTCGCCCAACGAGCGGCAGATCGAAGCGTTTTCGCCTCTCTACGCCTTGGCTTCGACCGCGATCGCGGTGGCGGTCTCCTTCGTCTTCTCCGTCGGCCCCGCCTGGCAGGCCTCGAAGATGGACCCGATCGAGTCCCTTCGGTACGAGTGACGGTATAACCACTTCATGAAGCCCTCGAAGCTTCTCCTGCCGGCGGCGCTCCTCGCGGCTCCGTGCGCGACGCACGCGGATCCCGGCAGCTGCGCGCCCACCAGAAAATCAGCACTTGGCATTGGCGCAGAATTCCCGAATCTCGCGAAGTACCGCGACGCCGATATGGCGCTCGGCGCGCCAAAGAAAGGCGAGAAGCGCGTGGTGTTCTTCGGCGATTCCATCACCGAGTACTGGAAGCTGGATGAATCCTTCCCCGGCAAGGGCTACGTGAATCGCGGGATCAGCGGACAGACGACGGAGCAAATGCGTTTTCGCTTCTGCCAGGACGTGATCAATTTGAAGCCGGCCGTCGTCGTGATCCTCGCGGGAACCAACGACATCGCGGGCAACACTGGTCCAATTCCCGACGAGGGGATCGAAGCGTATCTCCGGGACATGGCCGAGCTCTCATCCAAATATGGGATCAAGGTCGTGCTCGCCTCGATCTTGCCGGCCGCGCGCTACCCATGGAAGCCGGATGTGCAGCCGGTCGACCGGATCCTCGCGATCAACGCGTGGATCAAGGATTACGCCGCGAAGAACGGCCTGGTCCACCTCGACTACTACTCGGCGATGGTCGACCACAAGCACGGCCTGCCGCCCGCGCTCGCCGGCGACGGCGTGCACCCAAACAAGGCGGGCTACGCGATCATGGCGCCGCTGGCATCAGAGGCGATCGGCCGCGCGCTCTCCGACCGACGACCCTAGGCCGAGACGGTGACGTAGCGCGCCGATGATTCGACTTTGGGCGGAGCGGGAGGAGTCTTAAAGCCTTCCAAGGGTGCGATTTAATTCCAGCTACTTGGAGGGCTTGCGGCTGTCGCGGACCTGGCCGCGGCCGGTGACGACGAACTTCTCGCAGGTGAGGCCGACCAGGCCGACGGGGCCGCGCGCGTGGAGCTTTTGCGTGCTGATGCCCATCTCCGCGCCGAGGCCGAACTCGCCGCCGTCGGTGAAGCGAGTGGACGCGTTCCAGTAGACGGCGCCGGCGTCCACCTCGCGCTGGAAGCGCGCCGCCGCCTTCGCGTCCTCGGTCACGATCGATTCGGCGAGGCCGGAGCCGTGCTTGGCGATGTGCGCGATCGCCTCGTCGATCGTGTCGACGATCTTGATCGAGAGGATGAGATCGAGATACTCGGTGTCCCAATCCGCGGCCGTCGCGGGCTTCGCGGACGGCAGAAGACGGAGAGTCTCGCGATCGCCCCGAAGTTCGACGCCGGCCTCGGCATAGCGGCGCGCCATGCGCGGCAAGAACGACTTCGCGATCGCCTTGTGGACGAGGAGCGTTTCCATCGCGTTGCACACGCCGGGCCGCTCCGCCTTGGCGTTGAAAGCGATCTCCTCCGCCATCTTCGGATCGGCGTTCTTGTCGACGTACACGTGAACCAAGCCCTTGTCGTGCGCGAGGACGGGGATCATCGACTCGCGGCGCACGGCGACGGTGAGGTCGGGGCCGCCGCGCGGAATCACGAGATCGATCAAAGTATCGAAGGTCAGGAGCTCGCGCACGGCCGCGCGGTCGGGGTCGTTCACGAAGCCGACGGAGCCAGGCGGCAGGCCTGCGGCCTTGAGGCCCTCGCGCAGGGCGTCCGCGATCACGGCGTTTGTGCGGACCGCCTCCTTGCCGCCGCGCAGGACCGCGGCGTTGCCGGACTTGAGCGCCAGGCCGGCGGCGTCGGCGGTGACGCCGGGACGCGACTCGTAGATGATGGCCACGACGCCGAGGGGCACGCGCATCTTCTTGATGACGAGGCCGTTGGGACGGCGCGCGAAGTCGCTCGTCTCGCCGACGGGATCGGGCAAAGCCGCGACACGTTCGAGGCCGCGCGCCACGCCCTCGACGCGCGCGGCGTCGAGCGTGAGGCGATCGACGAAGGCCGCCGTGCGCCCGGCGGCTTTCGCGGCCGCGACTTCCTTCACGTTCGCCGCGACGATCGCCTTCGTGCGGCGGCGCAAAGCCTTGGCCATCTCGCGCAGGGCCTTGTTCTTCTGCGCGGTCGACGCCTTGGCGAGGACGCGCGAGGCGTCCTTGGCGGCGAGGGCCATCGCCTTCACGTCGAAAGTTTTCTTCACGGCTTGAGCACCGCCAGGTTGTCGCGGTGCACGACTTCATCCGCGGGCTTATGACCAAGAGTCGTCTCGATCTGGGAGCTCTTGAGCCCCCGGATGCGCTCGAGATCCGCGGCCCCGAAATTCGTGAGGCCGCGCGCGAACTCGACGCCGCCTTCGACCAGGCTCACCACGTCGCCCGGGGCGAAGGCCCCCGTCAGCGAGCGCACGCCGGTGGCGAGCAGGCTCTTGGAGCGCGAGACCAGCGCCTCGCGCGCGCCCGCGTCCACGACGATGCGCCCTTTCGGCTGGGAGGCGAAGGCGAGCCACTGCCGGCGCTTGGCGAGCGGCTTCTCGACGGCCTCGAAGCGCGTGCCGAGCTCGCGTCCGGACAGCAGTGCCGCGAGCGTTCCGGACTTCGCCCCGCTGGCGATCACGGACGCGATCCCGTTCTCGGCCGCGCGTCCGGCCGCGCGCACCTTGGACTCCATGCCGCCCGTCCCGGAGGGGCCCGCGCGGCCGATGCGCGGAGGCGCCTCGCCGGGCCGCACGCGCGG
>Ga0134125_10010351_pt1 | contig 10480 bp, 9 predicted proteins | sample KB31751_FD_96464 | JGI IMG/M metagenome (GOLD analysis project Ga0134125, IMG submission 96464) | Terrestrial soil microbial communities with excess Nitrogen fertilizer from Kellogg Biological Station, Michigan, USA - KB3-175-1 | ecosystem: Environmental > Terrestrial > Soil > Unclassified ... | reverse complement strand
AGAGGAGGAGCGCGAAGAGCCAGCGCTGGCGGCAGATCTCGATCCGGTGCGCCACGCCCCAGAGCGAGGCGATCTTCAGCGCGAGGAACCCCGCGAGCAGCAGCGCCACGGTCGCGGGCTGGCTTGCGAGGAGGCCGAAATCGATCGTCATGCCCACCGAGATGAAGAAAAGGCCCAGCAGCAGCCCCTTGAACGGCTCGATGTCGCCTTCGAGCGCGTGGCGGAATTCCGAGCCCGCGAGGAGGACGCCCGCGAGGAAGGCCCCCAGCGCCATGGAAACGCCCGCGAGCGACATCAGCTCGGCGATGCCGATCACCAGGAGCAGCGTGAAGGCGGTGAACACCTCGCGCAGGTTGGTGCGTGCGATGAGCCGCAGGACCGGCGCCGTGAGGTACCGGCCGATCACCACCACGCCCGCGACGGCCGCGACCGCGAGCCCGACGCGCATCCACAGGGGGCCGGAGCCCGCCTTTTCGGCGTGGCCCACGAACGGAACCAGCGCGATCAGCGGGATCGCCGCGATATCCTGGAAGAGGAGGATGCCGAACGTGGCGCGGCCGGTCGGGGTGTCGAGCTCGTTCCTCTCCGCCAGGGACTGCATCGCGATGGCGGTCGAGGAAAGGGCGAGCGAGAGCCCCCCGATCAGCGCCGCCTGCCACGTGAGCCCGATCGAGAAGAGCGCGATCCCCAGCACCGCCCCGCTCGCCGCGAGCTGGATCGTGCCGCCGCCGAAGACCACGCCGCGCATCGACAGCAGGCGGCGTGGGTCGAGCTCCAGGCCGATCACGAAGAGCATGAGGACCACCCCCAGCTCCGCGAGGTTCTTCGTGGACTCGGTGTCGTCGATCAGCTTGAGGCCCCAGGGGCCGATGGCCGCGCCCGCGATGAGGTAGCCCAGCACCGAGCCCAGCCCCAGGCGCTTGGCGAGCGGCACGCAGATCACCGCCGCCGCGAGGAAGACCAGGGCCTCAAGCATGGGGCCGATGCTCCGCGAGCCAGAGCTCTAGGCGCCCGCGCAGCTTCCTGCCGGCGCGCGCCATGTGCTCGTCGTCGATCTCGTGGGAATCGTGCAGCACGAAAGGCTCGAGCCATCTCATGCCGCAGTAGCGCGCGGTCTGCTCGACCACCGGCACGAAGGCCTCGAACGGATGCGCGTGCGGCGCTTCCTTCGCGTACTTCTGCACGTCCCCGGTGGTCGCGACCCAGAGGCAATCCTTGCCCTCGAGCGCGGAGCCGCCGGGCCCGTGGGCCCATCCGCCCAGGAGGACCACGTCGAACCAGTGCTTCATGAGGCCGGGAGCCGTGTACCAGTAGAGCGGATGCAGCCATACGACCAGCTTCGCGCGCTCGAGCGCCGCCTGCTCGGAGGCGACGTCGATGTCGAAATCGGGATAGAGGTCGTAGATCGAGCGCACCTCCATGGGCTCGAGCCCCGCGATGGCCGCGAGGAGCGCCGCGCACGCGCGCGAGCGGCGTGGATACGGATGCGCATGGATCACGACGATCATCTCGGCAGCCACGCGGCGAAGCCCGCGAGGGGCTGGTTGTCGGCGACGATCCCCGCGAAGAGCGCGAGGCCCACCCAGTTGTTCCCGAGGAAGGCCTTGAAGCAGCCCTCGCGCGTCCGTCCCCGGATGAGCACGTAGTGCCAGGCGCAGATCGCCGCCGCGACCGCGACGCCCGCGTAGTACGCGAGCCCGTAGCCCTGCCAGGCGCCGACGCCCGCGAGGATCGCGATGAACAGGGCGTAGCACGCCATGACCGCCGCCACGTCGAGCCTGCCGAAGAGGATCGCGGAAGTGCGCAGCCCCAGCCTCATGTCGTCGTCGCGGTCCACCATGGCGTATTCCGTATCGTAGGCGATCGTCCAGAGGACGTTGGCGGCAAGGAGCACCCAGGCGAGCGGCGGGAGCGCCCTGGTGAGCGCGGCGAAGGCCATGGGAATGCCGAAGCCGAAGGCGATCCCCAGCCACGCCTGCGGCATCCAGAAGAACCGCTTGAGGAACGGGTAGGCCAGGGCGAGCGCAAGCGCCACGAACGACAGCTCGATCGTGAGCGCGTTGAGGAAGAGCACGAGCCCGAAGGCGATGGCCGCGCAAGCCGCGGCGACGGCGAGCGCCTCCCACGGCCGGATCGCGCCCGTGGCAAGCGGCCGGTTGCGGGTGCGCTCCACCTTCGAATCGAAGTCGCGGTCGGCGAAGTCGTTCACCGCGCAGCCGCCGGAGCGCATGAGCACCGTGCCCGTGAGGAAGATCAGGAACACCGCGAAGGGCGGCACGGCGCGGTGCGCGAGCCACAGCGCCCAGAGCGTGGGCCAGAGGAGGAGGAGGATGCCGATGGGGCGGTCCAGCCGCATCAGCTTCTCGTACGCGTCGATGCGGGCGGCGAGCTTGCTCATGCCTTGAGGAAGAACTGCTTCGTTCCCAGCCAGCGGTCGATGTGGCGGGCGACCGCCGGCGATCTCGCCTTGAGGAGCTTCTCGGCCGTGTCGCGCGCCTGCTCCACGAGGTCGAGGTCGCGCTCGAGGTCGGCGAAGCGAAGCAGCGGCGCGCCGCTCTGGCGCGCGCCCAGGTATTCGCCGGGGCCGCGCATGGCGAGGTCGCGCCGCGCGATCTCGAAGCCGTCGTTGGTTTCGTAGATCGCCTTCAGCCGCTCGCGCGCGAGCTCGGAGAGCGGCTGGTAGTAGAGGAGGATCGCGGTGCTCTGGCTCGACCCCCGGCCCACCCGCCCGCGCAGCTGGTGCAATTGCGCGAGCCCCATTCGCTCGGCATGCTCGATCACCATGAGGGAAGCGTTGGGGACGTCCACGCCCACCTCGATCACGGTGGTCGCCACCAGCAGCTGGATTCGCTTCGCCTTGAACTCGGCCATCACGTGGGCCTTCTCCGCGGGCTTCAGGCGCCCGTGCACGAGGCCCACCTTGAGGTCGGGGAACGTGTCGCGGATCGTCTCGAAGGTCTCGATGGCGGTCGCGAGCTGCAGCGCCTCGCTCTCCTCGATGAGCGGGCATACCCAGTAGGCCTGCGCCCCCTCGGCGCACGCCTCGCGCACGCGCTCGATCACGTCGTTGCGGCGCTCCTCGGACACGAGCTTGGTCACCACGGGGGTGCGCCCCGGCGGCATCTCGTCGATCACGGTGACGTCGAGGTCGGCGTAGTAGCTCATCGAGAGGGTGCGGGGAATGGGCGTGGCGCTCATCATGAGCTGGTGGGGCTCCATGCCGCTCGCCTTGCTGGAAAGCGCGAGGCGCTGCTCCACGCCGAAGCGGTGCTGCTCGTCCACGATGGCGAGCCCGAGCTTCGCGAATTCCACGCCCTCCTGGAAGAGCGCGTGGGTCCCGATGGCGAGCTGCGTCTCGCCGCGCGCGATCGCTTCGCCCGCCTCGCGCCGGGCCTTGGCCTTCTGGCCCCCGGCGAGCCAGGCGATCTTCACGCCGAGGGGCTCCAGCCAGTGGGAAAGCTTGAGGTAGTGCTGCTCGGCGAGGATCTCCGTGGGCGCCATGAGGGCCGCCTGCCAGCCGTTCTCGATCGCCTGCATCGCCGCCATCGCCGCCACCAGCGTCTTGCCGCTGCCGACGTCGCCTTGCAGGAGCCGGCGCATGGGATGGGGCTGGGCGAGGTCGCGCGAGATCGCGGCGTGCGCCTGGCGTTGCGAGCGCGTGAGCGGGAAGGGCAGCGACTTCACGAGCGCATTGGTGAGCGTGTGCCCGTCGGGAAGCGCCGGGGCGTTCTTCGCGCGCCGCTCGCGGTAGGCGATGCGCATGGCGAGCTGCTGCGCGAGGAGCTCGTCGAACTTGAGGCGCCGCCACGCGGGATGGGTGCGGTCCTCGAGGGAGGCGGCGTCCACGTCGGGGGCGGGACGGTGCAGCGCCAGCACCGCGCCGCGGAACGCCATCAGCTTCAGCTCCCGCAGCAGGGACTCGTCCAGCGTGTCGCCCAGGTCGAGCGTGTCCAGGGCCCCGTTGATGCGCTCGCGCAGCAGCTGCTGCGAGAGCCCGGCCGTGGTGGGATACACGGGGGTGAGCGACTTGGGAAGCGGCGCGCCCTTCGCGACGATGCGGTATCGCGGATGCACCATCTCGTCGCCGAAGAAGCCGGGACGCACCTCGCCGAAGAGGCGCACGCGCTTGCCGGGCGAAAGCTGCTTCTGCTGGCTGGGGTAGAAGTGCAGGAAGCGCACCCAGAGGCTGCGCCCCTCCTCCTCGAGCTTCACGACGAGCGTTCGGCGCCCTCGGTACTCGACCTTCGATTCGACCACCTCGGCCTCCACCAGCACGGGAACCCCCGCTTTCGCCTCGGCGAGCGGCGTGAGCCGCGTCTCGTCCTCGTAGCGCAATGGCAGGTGCAGGACGAGGTCGCGGCTGCCGTGGATGCCGAGCCTGGCGAGCCGGGCGGCGGTCGCGTCGGCGGTGGCCGCGGCGGGCAAGCTAGCCCAGGTGCATCACGGCGTCGACCTCGACCAGCGAGCCGCGCGGGAGGGAGGCCACGCCGATGGCCGCGCGCGCGGGGTACGGCTCCTTGAAGTTCTGCGACATCACTTCGTTCACCTTGGCGAAGTTGGCGAGGTCGGTGAGATACACGGTCACGCGCACGACGCGGTCGAAATCGCCGCCCGCGGCGCGGCACACGGCCCTCAGGTTATCGAAGACGCGCCTTGCCTGCGCCTCGAAATCCCCTTCCACGATCTTCATGGTTTTCGGGTCCAGCGGGATCTGGCCGGAGAGATACACGGTGTCGCCGGCGCGCACGGCCTGCGAATAGGTTCCAATGGCCGCCGGCGCATCGGTTGTCGCGATCGGTTTCATTCCTCTTTTCGTGCCTTTCGTGTCTTTCGTGGTTCAGGCCTGCTTCTTCTTCAGGCGCTGGATGCGGACGACCTCGGGAATCCGCCGCAGGCGACGGAACACATGCGCGAGGTGCATTCGGTTCTTCACCTGGATCGTGAACACGATCGTGGTGTAGGCGGGGCTCGCGCGCTGCTCGGTCTCGATGTGGTCGATGTTGGAATCGGCCTCGGACACCTCGGCGGCAAGCCGCGCGAGCACCCCGCGGTGGTTCTGGGCGACGAGGCGCACGTTCACGTCGAAGAGGCGCTCGGCGGAAGCGTCCCACTGCACGTCCACCCACTTCTCCGGATCGAAATGGAAGGGATGGATGGCCGGGCAGTCGTGGGTGTGCACGACCAGGCCCTGCCCCTTCTTGATCTGCGCGATGATCGGGTCGCCCGGGATCGGGCGGCAGCAAACGGCGAACTGGACGGCGAGGCCCTCGGTGCCGCGGATGGTGATGGAATCGAGGCGGTTCGTCTCGCCGTCGCCGGCGGGCTCCCCGATCGACAGCAGCTTCTTCGCGACCACCACCGCGAGGCGCTTGCCCAGGCCGATGTCGGCGAGGACCTCCTCGCGCGTCTTGGCCGAATCGCCCTTGAAGAAGCGCGTCCAGTGCGCCTCGCCCACGTCGTCGGGATTGGCCTTGAGGGACCGCAGCGCCTGCACCAGGAGGAGCTCGCCCACCTCGGCGCTTTCCTGCAGCTGCATGGTCTTCAGGTAGTGCCGGATGTGCGAGCGCGCCTTGCCGGTGGCCACGTAGGAGAGCCAGACCGGGTTGGGGCGCGCCTGCGCGTCGGTGAGGATCTCGACGCGGTTGCCGTTGCGAAGCACGGTGCCCAGCGGCACGGGCGCGCCGTCCACCTTCGCGGCGATGCAGTGGTTGCCCACCTCCGTGTGCACCGCGTAGGCGAAATCGATCGGCGTGGCGCCCTTGGGAAGCGCGAAGATCTTCCCCTTGGGCGAGAACACGTAGACGTCGTCGGGAAAGAGGTCGACCTTGATGTGCTCGAGGAATTCCAGCGCGTCGCCGGACTCGCTCTGGATCTCGAGCAGCGACTGCAGCCATTGGTGCGTCTTCAGCTGCACGTCCTTGGCGCCTTCCTCGGCGGTCTTGTACATCCAGTGGGAGGCGACACCCGCCTCGGCCACCTTGTGCATCTCGGCGGTGCGGATCTGGATCTCGACGGGCATGCCGAACGGGCCGAAGAGCGTGGTGTGCAGCGACTGGTAGCCGTTCGCCTTGGGGATCGCGATGTAGTCCTTGAACTTGCCCGGGATGGGCTTGTAGAGCGTGTGCAGGGCGCCCAGGGCGAGGTAGCAGGAGGGCACGTCGGGCACGATGATGCGGAAGCCGTAGATGTCGAACACCTCCGAGAACGAGATGTTCTTCTCCTGCATCTTCTTGTAGATCGACGAGATGTGCTTCTCGCGCCCCGTCACCTGCGCTTCCACCTTGAATTCCGCGAGGCGCGTCTCGATGGCGCCCTGGATCTTGCCCAGCGCGTCGCGCCGGTTGCCGCGCGCCTTCTTGAGCGCCTTGTCGAGCACCCGGAAGCGCGTGGGGTGCAGGTAGTGGAAGCCCAGGTCCTCCAGCTCGTAGTAGATCGAGATGAGGCCCAGGCGGTTGGCGATGGGCGCGTAGATGTCGAGCGTCTCGCGGGCGATGCGCTCCTGCTTCTCGGCGGGCACGGCTTCGAGCGTGCGCATGTTGTGCAGGCGATCGGCGAGCTTGATGAGGATCACGCGCACGTCGCGGGCCATCGCGAGCAGCATCTTCCTGAAGTTCTCGGCCTGCGCGTGCTGCAGCGTCGCGAACTCGATCCGGTCGATCTTCGAGACTCCGTCCACCAGCTCGGCCACGGGCTTGCCGAAGCGCTTGGCGATCTCGCTCTTGGTGGTGTGCGTGTCCTCGACCACGTCGTGCAGGATCGCGGCCATGAGCGCCTGCGCGTCGAGGTGCCACTCCGCGAGGATCTTGGCGACCGCGAGCGGGTGGGTGATGTACGGCTCGCCGCTCTGGCGGTACTGCCCGGCGTGGGCCGCGCGCGCGACCTCGTAGGCTTCCTCGATGCGCTCGACGTCGGCGGGCTTCATGTAGCCCAGCACCGCCGTGAGCTCGCCCGGGCCGGGGCCGGGCAGCGACGTTCCCGCGGCCTTGACGCCGCCTGCGACCGAATGGACTCCGAGCGCGGGCATCGCCGAGGGCGCGGCTCTAGGACATCAGAGGACGGGCGGCGTGGGCGTCGGCGGGTTCAGCAGCTCCTTGCCGACCTTGCCCGCCGCGATCTCGCGCAGCGCGATCACCGTGGGCTTGTCCTTGTTGGGCTCGACCTGAGGGGTCGCCCCCAGCGCGATCTGGCGCGCGCGGTTGGTCGCGGCGAGCGTGAGCTCGAAGCGGTTGGGGAGGAACTTGATGCAGTCGTCGACCGTGATGCGTGCCATGGGAATCTCTCCGTCACTTGAATTCGTCGAGCCGCGAAGCGAGGCGTGCGGATTGCTGGGCGCGCGACACGCGTGCCGCCCGCACGATGGATACCAGGTCCGTTAACGCCGCCTCGAAGCGCTCATTGACAATTATATATTCAAATTCAAGAACATGGGAGATTTCTTCGCGGGCGCTCGCCATGCGCCGCTCGATGGCCTCGGGACTGTCCTTTCCCCGCCCCTGGAGGCGCTTGCGAAGCTCGGCGAGCGAGGGGGGGAGAACGAAGATGCCGGCCATGTGCGGGAAGAGCTTGCGCACCTGCCGCGCCCCCTGCCAGTCGATCTCCAGGAGCACGTCGTGGTCGCCTTCGAGCTGCTCCTCGATCCAGGTGCGGCTGGTGCCGTAGTAGTTGCCGTAGACGTCGGCGTGCTCGAGGAACTCGCGCGCGGCGATCATGGCCTCGAAGGCGGGCCGGTCCACGAAGTGGTAGTCGCGCCCGTGCACCTCGCCCTGGCGGGGCGCGCGCGTGGTGTGGGAGATCGAGAGCCGGATGTTGGGCTCCTCGCGCATCAGGGCCGCGACGAGGCTCGTCTTGCCCGCGCCCGAGGGGGCCACGACCACGAATAGATTGCCGCGCATGTCCCGTAATTGTATAACCCCGGCTCCGAACGCCCCGAGGTGCGCCCATGACCCGAAGCCTGCTCGCCGTGATCGCCACCTGCCTCGCGGCGACGTCCGCCCTCGCCGACGACGCCGACTTCCAGGCCTTCGTGGGAGCCGCGGTCTCCGGGGCCGTGGCCCGGCACGGCGTGCCGGCCATCGCCGTCCTGGTCCGGGTGGGCGGGCGCGATACCGCGGCGGTGGCCGGGGTGCGCGCCGTGGGCCAACCCGCACCCGCCACGATCGCGGACCAATGGCATATCGGCTCCGACACCAAGGCCTTCACGGCGACCGCGATCGCGCGGTTGGTCGAGAAGGGCGACCTGCGCTTCGACGAGACGCTGGAGGAGGCCTTTCCGGGCGCGAGGGACATGGACCCCGCCTATCGACGCGTGACACTCCTGCAGGTCCTCAGCCACACGGCGGGCCTCCCGGCCCTCACGAGCGACACGGAGCTGCCACCCTTCCTCGCGGCGATGAAGGGCCTGAAGGACGTTCGCGAGCAGCGCGCATCGATCGCGCACAGGTTCCTCGCGATGCCGCCCGCGAACCCGCCCGGAACCTTCCTCTACTCGAACCTGGGCTACATCGTGGCGGGCGCGATCGCCGAATCGGCCACCGGGAAATCGTGGGAGGCCCTGGTGCGCGAGCTGGTGTTCGAGCCCCTCGGCATTCGCGAAGCGGGCTTCGGGGCGCCCGGCACGCCGGGAAAGCTCGACCAGCCCGAAGGCCACCGCCCGGAGGGCGGCCGCCTCGTGGCCATCCCGCCGGGCCCCGACGCCGACAACCCCCCCGCCCTGGGCCCCGCCGGCACGATCCGCATCACGCTCGCCGACTGGATGCGCTTCGCGCAGGACCAGCTGGATGGGGTGCACGGCCGGGGGAAGCTCCTGCAGCCGGCCACCTACCGCAAGCTGCACACGCCGGTCACGGGCAACTACGCGCTCGGCTGGGGCGCGAAGCTCGCGCCCGACGGCACGCCCGCGGTCCTCACGCACAGCGGCAGCAACGGCTACTGGCTGGCCGAAGTCCGCATCTTCCCGAAACACGACATGATCGTGCTGGTCGCCATGAACGCCGGCAACGACGGCGCGAAGGCGGCGATGGAGGAGCTGCGAAGCGCGTTCCGGGCGAAGCTGAGGCCCGAGGACTGAGGGCGCCCTACTCGATGTTCTGGACCTGCTCGCGCATCTGCTCGATCAGGACCTTCAGCTCCACCGAGATGCGCGTGAGGTCGTTGGCGACCGATTTCGAGCCGATGGTGTTCGCCTCGCGGTTGAGCTCCTGGCAGAGGAAGTCCAGGCGCTTGCCGCACGCCCCGCCCTTGCCGAGCACGCGGCGGAATTCGCCGATGTGGGCCCCGAGGCGCGAGATCTCCTCGTCCACGTCGATGCGGGCGGCGTAGAGGACGATCTCCTGGTGGACGCGCTCGTCCGAGGGCGACGCCCCAGCCTCGGACACGCGGGCGGCGAGCTTGTCGGCGAAGGCCTTCACGGCGCCGGGGATGAGCGGCGCGGCCTCGGCCACGAGCCCCTCCATGCGATCGAGCCGCTCGCGCAGCACCCCTTCCAGCTTCGCCCCCTCGCGCTCGCGCGTCTGGTCGAGGTCCGCGATGGCGCGTCCCACGAGGCCCAACACCTGTTCCTTGGCCCGGTCGGCCGAGAGCGATTCCTCGGCGAGCACGCCGGGCCAATGCAGCACCTCGGCCACGGAAAGGCGCCGCGCGTCGGGGAAGCGCTCGAGCACCTGGCGCGAGGCCGCCTCGATCGCGTTCAGGGCCTGGGGGTCGGGCAGGAGCGAGCGCTTGGCGCTGGAAACCGGCGTGAACGTGATGCGGCAATCGACCTTGCCGCGCGAGAGCCTCGCGGCCACCGCCTCGCGCATCGCGGGCTCCAGGGGCCGCAGCTCCTCGGGCATCCGCGTCTGGAATTCGAGGTAGCGGTGGTTCACGGTCTTCAGCTCCACCGCGAGGCTGCCCTGCGCGGTTTCGACGGCCGCGGCCGCGAATCCGGTCATGCTCGAGATCATGGGGCCCGCCAGGTGTGGAATTGTCGCCTTTACAAGGCGCGGGGGAGTGCCGACAATTGCGCTGAATTATATCGGAAGCTCCCCCCGAGAATGCCTCAGCAGGCGAACCAGCCCCTGCCGGCCGGCTATGTGCTGAACGGCTATCGCATCGAGAAGCCCCTTTCCTCGGGCGGGTTCAGCATCGTCTACCTCGCGCGCGACGACAAGGAAACGCCGTACGCGATCAAGGAATACCTCCCCTCGTCGCTGCCCCTTCGCACCGAGGGCGTCGAGGTCCAGGTGACCGACGAGGCCAACCTCTCGATCTTCCGCCACGGCCTCAAGTGCTTCTTCGAGGAAGGGCGCGCGCTCGCGATGATCTCGCACCCGAACGTGGTGCGCGTGGAGAATTTCTTCCGCGCCAACGAGACCTGCTACATGGTGATGCAGTACGTGCGCGGCAGGACCCTCCAGTTCCACATCCAGCGAAACCGCCACGAGTTCACCGAGACGTTCATCCGGCGCATCTTCATCCACCTGATGAACGGGCTGCGCGAGGT
>Ga0134125_10010350_pt1 | contig 10481 bp, 4 predicted proteins | sample KB31751_FD_96464 | JGI IMG/M metagenome (GOLD analysis project Ga0134125, IMG submission 96464) | Terrestrial soil microbial communities with excess Nitrogen fertilizer from Kellogg Biological Station, Michigan, USA - KB3-175-1 | ecosystem: Environmental > Terrestrial > Soil > Unclassified ... | reverse complement strand
CTGTTGGGGGCGGATCAAACAAAGGAGCCGCAGTTCGCACGCGGGGCGTTCCCGCGAGGGCATGTGGCTCGTGAGGCCGGATTCTATACTTCCAGGTGGCCCTCAAGATGGGGGCTGGTCAGGGACGATCCAGAAAGTGCTTTGCAGGGGCGGCACATTGACATAATCCGTTGTCTGCCCGACGACGCCAGGGCCATTGAACAACGTGTTGTCCTTCGAAAGGATCAATTGGGAAAGGACGCTGCCGGTCAGGATGAACTGATTTGGGGAAAAAAAGTTATACCCCGTGGTGTTGGTGACGGTAGCCTCCGCCTCAAATGAGCCGCCGGCTTGGGCGGTGATTGGGTCGCCAATCGCGTAAACCGGCGTGTCGGTGGTGTTGGCCGGCTGCATCTCTGGCGCGCTGGCTTGGGTAGATATTGCTGCCAAAGGCTGCACTAAGCTGGCCTGAACGGATGAAGTGGCGCTCAAGAGGCATCGGTCTTCGAGTGACTCGATCATGTATCCCGCCCCGCATCTGCCGACGGAGAAGATCCGCCGCAAATCGAGGGCGTTTGCCACCGAATTGACCGCCCTTGCCAAAGCGAACCGGGTCTGACGCCGGCGACCAGCGCGCGCAAAGGACATGATGCAGCCTCCATCTCCCGAAATGCCGGCACGGCGTGTCGATGCGGCTGGCCCGCTCGAACAGATGAATCCCGCGACCCGCTGCCCCGATGCGGGGAAGATGCTAACGGCGGAGAATCAGTGGTGCAACATATTTTTGCGAGATATCGGAAACGTTATTCTCGAAAACGCGAAATCAAAAGGGTTCCTGAAGACCGGAGGCAAACGCCCCGCCTCGCTCTCTTCGCCTCGATCCGGTGCCCTTCGAGACGCTAGGACGGACCCTTTGGCAGGGGCAGGACACACGGGGCGCCCCGTCGAGGCGGCAAGAGCTCCGGCGTGTAAGTACCGGCCGCTCAATGTATTGGGACATATTCATCGGCGGAATTATGAGACAAATGGGGCGCCCGCCCTTTAAAGAGGCGTGGTTGAAAACCCGATAACACGGGCGGGGAGAGGCGGCCCGGGCGGGCAGCCTGGAAAGGGCGAAGAAACAGGACATCCGGGTACGTGAATCGAATCAAGTCTGCAACGGTCGGTTCAGTTGTGCTGGCCATGGCCTTGACCATGGTCGCCTCGGCCGTTTTCCAGATTATCTGTTACCGGAACTCGACGCGGCTGGAGGATGTGGCCCGGCGGGACGCGCACGCGCGAGACGTCATGGTCGCCCTGGCGGGACTGCGCTCGGCAGTACAGGATACGGGGATTGATTACGACGAGTATCTGCTGAGCGGAGATTCCCGGTCACTTGAGTCGTACCGGAGTGCCGCCGTCCGGGTGCCCGCGCTGCTCCAGCAGGTTCGCGCCCTCACGGCCGATGATCCCGTGCAGGCCGCGTCTGCCAGCGCCTTACAGTCGGCGATAGACACCGAATTGCAGAGCTGGGAGCAGGACGTCGATGTGGCCAGGCTTAAGTTCATGCAAGGGGCGTCGGCAAGCGGCATCGTGAACGGCGTGGATGCACAACGGACCGGCCGGATCCGCTTGATCCTCGAGCACATGAGCGAGGTTGAGCAGCACCTGCGCACCGGGTATTTGGCCCAGATGCAGGATGCCGCCGCGTCCCAGTCCCACTCGCTCGTATCCGCCTCCGTTTACCGCGTTTTCGTGCTCCTGGCCGGCTGCACGCTCATTTTGCGTCAGCAGGCGCGGCAGCGACGCACCGAGCGGCACTGCCGTCAAAGCGAGGAATTGTTCCGCAATGCCTTCGACCACACCGCCACCGGCATGGCCATGTCGGATGAGAACGGGCGATGGGTCAAGGTGAACCGGGCCCTGTGCGAACTGGTCGGCCACACCGAAACGGAACTGCTCACCCGCGGCTCCGGCTCGATCATGCACCCCGATGACGTGGATACCGAGCGCGGCGCCCTGGCCGGGTTATCCGCCGGATCCGGTAACGACTACCAACTGGAGGTACGTTTCATCCACAAGGACGGGCGTACGGTCTGGGCGCTGGTGACCAACTCGGTGGTGCGCAACGAGGATGGCCGCCCGCAGACGTTCATCGCGCACGTCCAGGACATCACCGAGCGCCGTCAGGCGGAAGACCGCCTGCGTCATCTGTCGCTGCACGATGCCCTGACCGGACTCCCGAACCGGCGGCTTCTGGTCGAACGCATCCAGCGGGGAATCGAGCGCGCCAAGCAAGATCCGAACTTCCGGCTGGCGGTGCTGTTTCTGGACCTGGACCACTTCAAGCAGATCAACGATTCCCTGGGCCACGCGGCCGGGGACAAGCTGCTGATCGCCGTGGCCGAACGATTGGGCCGGTGCGTTCGGGCCGGCGACCCGGTGGTCAATTGCGACGCGAGTGGTGACAGCCACGGGCACACGGTCGCCCGCCTGGCGGGCGATGAGTTTACCGTCCTGCTCGAGGGCCTCCGATCACCGGCCGATGCCCTGGCGGTGGCCCAGCGAATCCTGCGGGAGCTGGCCACGCCGGTGGAGTGTTGCGGCCAGGAGGTTCGTGCCGCCGCCAGCATCGGCATCGTCCATGGCGACGCCCGGCGCTACTCGACTGCCCGCGAGCTTCTGGCCGACGCCGACGCCGCCCTCTACAAAGCCAAGGCCGCCGGCCGCGCCCGCTACGCCGTGTTCGAGCAGGACTTGCAGACCTCGGACCTCACCCGTCTGGCCGTCAGCGGCGAGCTGCGCCGGGCGGGGTGATACTCCTCCGCCGACGCGCGGAATTTTGTACCATTTGCATCATGCACTCCCATGTAATATTGCGGTAAATGCCTGGAGACAAACCACTTAGATGCATTCATAATTGTGCATATGATGAAACAAGCCCGCCGTGTTTCAGGGTTTGTTTCATTGGGTGTTTCATTCCCGCTCACCGCCGCCGCGTGGCAAGTCGGTTCGGGTCCGTCACCGATGGCAACAGCAGGTCCGTCGCCGAGAGCGTCGGCGGGAGCGACTGGCCGAAGTGACGCGTCAGGGTCAACAGATCCGAGAGATTGATGCTCCCGTCATAATTGAAATCTCCCGCATCCCACCCGCCGACCTGGCCGAAGTGGCGAGCCAATGCGAGGAAGTCTGCAAGATTCGCGGTCCCGTCCAGATTGGCGTCGCCATTGACGGTGTATTTGAGTTCAATCGTGTTGGCGGTCGTATTGATGCCGGTCCCATCCGCCGAGTCGGCGTAGCCGATGGCAAGCTGGATCGGATTGGCGCCGGCAGCAGAGGACATAATCGCGCCAAATGCAGGGGTGGGCGTGCCGTTCCACGCGCCGTTGTTGTAACCTGCGACCAGTTCGCCCTCGATCGTCGCGATCGGATCGGAGGATGGAGAATCGTAGCTGACGTACACGGTACTGTTGTTGATGTTCCAGGCCTGCCCCGCGAGCGGCACGCCGTTGACGGAGAAAACCCCGTTTAGGTTGAGCAGGTTCGGCAGCGGGTTGCCGCGGGAGTAATCCAGGTTGATCGTGTCGGGGCCGCCGTCGCCATTGATGGTGAGTCCGCTGGGGTCGTCGATCGGAAACGTTCCCGCAAATGTGTCCATCGTCCAGTCGACGTCCGTCCCGTCCGGATCCCTTCCGATTGTAATATTGCTCCCCGCGCTGACCGCCACGGTGTTTACCGGCGTAAACGCCGCGCAAAGCGAAATCGGGGCGATTACGCCCATAATCAGCGACGCATCAATGGTGGCACCCGTGGTCGTGTATTCACCGATCATATAGCCACCCTCGCCCAGATCAGGTCCCGTCAAGTTCACGTCGGTAACGAAGAGCTCCGTTCCCGACACCGCGATGCTCTGCGGCGCAATCAACCCCGAGATCAACGCCTGATTTACCACAGCGCCCGACGTCGTATATTCACGGACAGTGCCATCGAGATTCAAAACATAGAGGTCCGATCCGGAAACGGCGATCCCCATCACACCCACCGGCCCCGAGATCAAAGAGCCATTCACAAGTGTACCCGCCGTGGTATATTCCCTGATCGTACCGCCATAATCAGCAACAAACACGTCAGAGTCCGACGCCGCAAGATGCAGAGCGCCGGTCCCATTCGTTATTGTAAACAGAGAGCCGTCAATCAGTTCTCCGGATGTCGTGTACTCGCTAAAGTTGTCAACTTCCGGTCCACTCTCGACAATAATCTTGGTCCCCGACACGGCTAGATTGGCGGGCGCCAATACCCCCGGAAGCAAAGACACATTCACCGCAGTGCCGGAACTGGTATATTCGCCAACTGAATCTGAATTCGCGATAAGAAGATTCGCCCCGGCAAGCGCGATGGCTGAAGGATGGTCGACTCCGGTAACAACAGCCGCATTCACAATCTTCCCAGAAGTGCTATATTCTGCTATAGCGTCCCCGTCCGCAATGATCAGGTTCTGCCCGACTACGGCAATTCCAGCCGGATCGCTTAGGCCTGACACAAGCGCCGGATTTACAGTACCGCCGGAGGTCGTATACTCGATCAGGAGGTTCCCATCGCTGACGAACAAGTCGGCCCCGGACACGGCCATTCCCGTCACTCCTGGTATGAACCCGACCAACGAAGGAGTTACCAGCACGCCGGAGGTCGTGTACTCGGCCACGTCGGTGTCCGTGGCCACAAAAAGATCGGAGCCGTTGGCGGCGATGGTCTCGAACGTCTGCCCTGCTTGCACAATGGCAACCGCGCCGTTCACCAGAGCACCGGAGGTCGTATACTCGGCAATCACTGAGTCTTCGAGGACAAACAAGTTCGATCCCGATGGAGCAATGGCTTCAGTAGCTGTCAATCCTGAAATCAGCGAAGCATCCACTAACGCGCCGGACGTCGTGTATTCCGCGATCGTCGAACCTTCACCCACGAACAAATCCGACCCTGAAACAGCGATGCTTTCGGGAATCGGCGCCTCGGGGTCACGCAACGGCGAAATGAAGGACGCGTTGATGGTCGCCCCGGACGTCGTGTATTCACCAACCGTCCCATCGGAACTCAAAGCAAACATGGTCGACCCGGAAACGGCCACGTCCCTCCATCCGCCGCTGGTTATAGCAGCGTTCACTGTCTGACCTGACGTGGTATATTCGGAGATCGCATCGCTGTACGCACTCACAACATAGAGGCGGCCCGCGTTACCTGCGTAACCGGTAGCCGGACCTGCCAACAGGCTCTCTCCATCGAGATACTGAGCAGCTACCCAGTAATAGTACACCTGGCCCGCGGACGCAGTCGCGTCGGTATAAGACGTAGCCGTCACACCGCCGGCAATTTCGACGGCCGATCCGGAATCGACTCCAAGACTCCGCCAGACCTGATATCCAGACGCGCCTGGGGAGGAATTCCACGTGAGCCGAACTTGGCCGCCAAACGTGCCGCTCGAAGCTTTGAGGCCAGTTGGCACCGGGTAAGTGGTCACAAGAATGCCCGTCGGATTGCCCAAGCCGGATACGAGTTCCGGGTTTATGCTTTCGCCGGAAGTGGAAAACTCGGCGATTGTTCCGCTCAGGTCAGGGCCATCGGCCAACGTAATGAACACCCTCGAGTCCAATACCGCGATTCCTCCCGGAAAGCCGGACCCGGAAATCAGCGATGCGTTCACCACCGCGCCGGATGTGGTATATTCACCGACCACCCAGCTGTCGCTTTCGCCGTCATATTCGGTGATGAACAGGTCAGGGCCGGAAACCGCGATGCCGCCAACAGGACGGTCTACGAAGTCAGAAATGAGCATTCGATCGACAACCGCGCCCGCGGTGGTATACGCACCGACCGCACCGTCGGCTACGACGAATAGCTCTGATCCGGCCGCGGCGATCCCGTCGGGGTCGCTACTAAAGCCGGGGATGAGCGACGCGTTCACGAGTTCGCCGTTGGTTGTGTATTCGCTAACCGCCGGGCCGGATAGCTGATTGACAACAAACAGGTTGCCTCCGGACGCTGCGATGCCTGGTCCGCTCACGCCGGTGGCCAAGGATGCACCAACCGGGATCCCTGAAACCGTGTACTCACTGAGGGAATCGCTGTCTTCACTAACGACGAAGAGATTCGATCCGACTAACGCCATCGAATCCGGGCCGTTCAACCCGGAAACCAGCGAAGCGTTGATTGTTCCGCCGGTCGTGTCATATGCGCCCATCGTCCCCGTGTAGTTCTCGACAAAGATCTGCCCGCTTGCGCTCAAGAGCAGGCGTTGCTCCAGCATCTCAATGTCGTACGGGAACGGTCGGGTCGGAGCACGGGAGGGCCATGTGCCGGAGAGCGCATGTCGAAGGTCGATGGCCTTGGTTGCCGCGCGGATCGCTCTGCGCATGGCATTTTCTGTCCGCCGGCGACAACGAGCGCGCACAAGGGACATGCCGCAACCTCCATCTCCCAAAATGCCTGGGCAGGGCGTGTCGATGCGGCTGGCCCGCTTGGAGCTAATGAATGCTGCGACCCGGTGCCCCGATGCCGTCGACAAATTTAGCAACCGAGGCGCAGTAAGGCAACAATGTATTGCCATTAGCTGGAATTGAAGAAAGATTACGTTTTTGTTGTTTATTAAAGTGTTGCCCATCGCGTTCGTTTGCTTTATTATTTTCCGGCCGAATTGGGTTCCCATTATTTTGAAAGCGAACGAGGAGGAAGGATCATGCACGCCGCGAATCGCCGCCGGGAGGTCCGCGCTCCACGAGGCTCCCGCGCGCGGACGATGAGACTTGCAGTTTTCGCAGGCCTGATCGGCTCCGCCGCTTTCACGCGACTGGCGAGTGCGACGGATTACTCCTGGTGGTATCCGGGCCCCGTGGACCAAGCGCCGTCGGGAACCGCGCAATGGGTGTACGCCAGCGCCGACGGGACTGTCTGGCTTCCGGGATTTCCATCGACGGCCAGCGATACCGCACAAGTTGTAAATGGGTTCACGATTGATGTTTTCGACGTCGCTCAGGCGGGCACTCTCAGCATTGGCGGATCATCGATCACCATCGGCGGCGTCAACATTGTCGGGACCGAATACCTTCAGGGCTCCACGGTTACGCAGGGTGGCGGAACCAACAACGCCGGCACCCTGGTTCTGGATCTGAATGGTTCTTATTCAATGGGGGGCGGTACAGCGAACTTCGGCGTCACCTACGTCGGCGGAGACGTCAACGCGCCGAATGGCGCGGGCACGCTTTCCGTTTCAGGAGGCGTCGCCACAGTTACCGGCGCGCTCACGATCTGGGGTGGGAATGGGTCATCCGTCAACCTCTCGGGCGGCACGCTTTCCGTCGGCTCGATCAACCTGACAACAAATCCAACAACGGCATTCAATTGGACGGGCGGAACCCTTGCGGTAACAGGCACAGGCGGCCTGGCCATAAACTCGTCCGGCCCTTTGGGCGCGTTTGCGAACTTGGATTCGAGCCGAGCATTGAATGTGAGCGCGGCGGAACTTATCGGCACGGTCGGCTCGGGGACATTGGTCCAATCCGGAGGCACCAATTCGTGCGGCTCCCTCATCATCGGCAGCGAGCCGGCGTCGAGCGGAACCTATACCCTGACGGGCGGTGTCCTTCAGGTTTCCGGCGGTGAGTCCCTGGCCATTAGCCCTCACAGCACCGGCGTCTTTTATCAGTCCGGTGGGACCAACAACATCACCGCCAACTACAACTTGCAACTCAGCTCCGGCAACGGCTCCAGCGCCAATTATACGCTCACCGGAACGGGCATCCTCACTGCCCCAGCCGAGGACATCGGCGTCGATGAAGGAATCGCCAATTTCGTGCAGTCGGGCGGCACGAATCAAATCGGAACCTATGGGCTTTACGTTGCAATCGGGGCCGGTGGGTCGCCGCCTGCCCTCGGAACCTATACGCTGGCAGGGACCGGCAGCCTCTCCGCGCCCATCGAATACGTGGGTGTGTCTGGCGGTATTGGGAACTTTCAGCAGTCAGGCGGGACCAACTCCGTCACGTCTGCCGAGTCGATCGGTCTTTCGGGATCGGGCGCTTACATCCAGACCGGCGGAAGCAACGCGTCGGCAAGCCAGCTTGGCCTCGGGGTCAACTCTGGCTCATCGGGCGTCTATTCCCTTTCCGGCACGGGACTGCTCACGGTCAACCAGGCTGAGTACGTGGGCAGCAGCGGAAGCGGCGCGTTCAATCAAACCGGCGGGAGCAACACCACCGCCGCACTCTACCTGGGCTACTCGGCTGGCTCGACCGGACAATATAGCCTCGGCGGGACCGGTTCGCTCTCTGTTTCCGGTCGAGAAACCGTCGGCTATAGCGGCGCCGGCACCTTCATCCAAACCGGCGGGAGCAACACGATGGGCGGTGCGCTGCGGATCGCCCAGAATGCGGGAGCAAGTGGATCGTACATTCTTCAAGGGGGGCGATTGACCGCGGCGTCTACGGTCAACAACGGGACGCTCAGTGTGACTGGCGGCACCGCAAGCCTGGGCCCGGTGACGGGGACCGGGTCGCTTGTCGTCGGCTCGGCAGCCGCCGCGCCAGTGGCTTTGAGCATCCCGTCGTTCAGCCAGTCGTCGCTCGTCATCCAGGCGGGCGGTACGCTCGCCGTCGCCTACAATGCGACACCCGCCGCCAACAACGTCAACAGTTTGACGATCACGACGGGCGGCCAACTCGACATCTCAAACAGCAAGTTGTTCGTTCATTACCCTGCTGGAGACGATCCGATTGCTACCATCGCCGGCTATGTGGACGGCGGCTACAACGCCGGCAAATGGGACGGCAGCGGGATCATCAGCACCGCGGCGGGCGCTGCCCACGTCATCGGGTACACCGACTCCGGCGATACGCCCGGGCCGGGCCAGACGGCGGACACGATCGAGCTCCAGCTTGTCACGCCGGGCGATACGACCGGCAAAGGGTCGGTCACGCTGTCCGACTTGCTGACGCTTGTGCGCAACTTCGGCAAACCGGACGCGAACTGGACCACGGGCGACTTCAATTATGACGGCACGGTGGATGCCGCAGACTTCCTGATTCTGGCGCGAAATTTCGGAGGCGGCGTTTCTGCATCGCTACTTGCCGGCCTCGATCCTGCGGACCGGGTACGGGTCGAGGGCATTGAGGACCAGGTCCCGGAGCCCACAGGCTTTGGGGTGATTGCGATTGGAGCCATGGGCCTGCGATGCCGCAGATCGAAGTCGTAATCGCTATTACAGAAGGTTTTTTCGTTAGCCCGAGACGACTGCCAGCCGGATCGAGGCGGCGCGGTTGGGGAAGGGACGGGCGCCCGCCGACGCGTTCCGTCGACCCGTGTTGGTCACCCCCAAGACCGTGCTGCGCATTAATCAGGGAGGAGGCGCGGAACGTTGGACTTCACATTGTCCGCGTTGGCCGCGATGCTACACTACGCGCCCTAGTTGCCAGGAACGGATTGGATTCATGCACGATCGGATCTTCAAAGCGTACGACGTTCGCGCGACCTACCCCAGCCCGCTGAATGAGGAGGTGGCGTGGAAGGTCGGGCATGCGACGGCGCAGTTCCTCAAGCGCAGCCGGCAGAATTTGCCCGCCGAGCAGAAGATGGCGCGGGAGGATGCGATGGTGGTCGGGCGGGACATGCGGCCCAGCTCGCCGGATTTGGCCCGGGCGATGATGGACGGGCTCCGGTCGGTGGGGATGAACGTCATCGACATCGGGATGTGCGACACGTCGATGGTGTATTTTGCCATCAATCACCTGCAAACGGTTGGGGGGGTTCAGACGACGGCGTCACACAATCCGGTTCAGTACAACGGGTTCAAGATCAGCGGCCCGCGGGCCAGGCCGATCGGGGCGGCCAGCGGGCTGGAGGACATCAAGCGGATTACCGCCACTCTCCGCGTCGGGCAGACGGGGTTGCTGGGGAAGATCGAGCAGACGGACCTGTGGGATGCGTATCGCAAGCACATCCATCCATTTTTGAAGCTCGAGCGGCCGCTGCGCGTGGCGGTGGACGCCAGCAACGGGATGGCGGGGAAGATGGTGCCGGAGATCTTCGGGAATGTCCCCAATTTGGAGATCATTCCGATCCTGTTCGACATCACCGGCTCGTTCGTTCACGAGCCCAATCCGCTGGTGGATTCGAACCTGGAGATGCTCAAGCAGACGATCCGCGAGAAGCAGCCGGACGTGGGGGTGTGCTTTGATGGGGACGCGGACCGGTGCATGTTCGTGGATGAGAAGGCGAATACCGTTGGGTGCGACATCGTCACGGCCCTGCTGGCGCGGGATTTCCTGAAGCAGCCGGGGAATGAGGGGGCGACGATTTTGTATGATTTGCGGTCGAGCCACGTGGTGGCGGATGAGGTGAAGAACGCGGGAGGCGTTCCGCGGCGTGAGCGCGTGGGGCACGCGTTTATCAAGAAGACGATGGCGGAAACCAAGGCCGTCTTCGGCGGCGAGCTGTCCGGCCACTTCTACTTCCGCGACAACTTTTATGCCGACTCGGGG
>Ga0134125_10010349_pt1 | contig 10483 bp, 10 predicted proteins | sample KB31751_FD_96464 | JGI IMG/M metagenome (GOLD analysis project Ga0134125, IMG submission 96464) | Terrestrial soil microbial communities with excess Nitrogen fertilizer from Kellogg Biological Station, Michigan, USA - KB3-175-1 | ecosystem: Environmental > Terrestrial > Soil > Unclassified ... | reverse complement strand
CCGCGCTACCGTTGATCGCATGGCTACGAGCACCAGGTCGACTTCGCGTGCGCGCACGACGAATTCGCGCGCGCGCACGGCCACCGCACCGACGAAACGGCTCCCTTCGGCCAGATCGAAGGTTTCTGCGCCGCCGGCAGAAGAGGGACTCCTGACCAAGGCCTGGCTCGGACTCGCCCACGTGGTGGGTGGCGCCGCTCGAGTTCTCGGCAAGGAATCGCTTGCCAAGGAGGAGCGCCGCGACGGCGTGCCCTTCTTCGTCTTCGTCCTCGCCCTCATCGGCGCCGTCGTCGAATGGTTCCAGCCCACTGACCCGGTCGCTATCGCGCTCGACGCGTACACCTTTGGCGGACTGTTCGGTCGCGTCGCGTTCGCGCTGCCCGTCATCATGCTGCTGTTCGCTGTCTGGTTGTTTCGGCATCCGTCGTCCGTTCACGACAACGGGCGCATCGGCATCGGGCTTGCGCTACTGCTCGTCACGGTGAGCGCGCTGTGTCACGTCTTCGGCGGCCAGCCGCAGCCCGCGGGCGGCATGGAACAGCTCGCCCACGCGGGCGGCGTGCTCGGCTGGGTCCTCGCCGCTCCGCTGCTCACCGTCGGCACCGGCTTCCTCGCGACGCCGGTGATCGTGCTGCTCCTCGTGCTATCGCTCTTCATCCTGACCAAGACTCCGCCGAACAAGGTCGGCGATCGGCTGCGCGAGCTCTATGCCTACCTCTTCGGCGCTCAGTTGTCGGATGCCGACGAACGTGCCGCGCAGAAGGCCGCCAAGGCAGACACCGGCCTCGTCTTCAACGACCTCGGCGAGGAGGAAGACCCGGCCTCGATCCCATGGTGGCGCAGGAACAAGACCAGGCGCGAGGAGGATCCCGCCTTCGACAGTCCCGTGATCTCGCGTGATTCCGACGCGACGGAGGTCATCGACCGCACCAAGCGCGAGGGCGAGTTCGGTGTCGAACTGCTCGACGAACTGCTGAATGCCGAGAACGCGGTCAAGCGCTTCACCGGCGAGGTCGAGGGCGTCTCGCCTGCGACGGGCATCCGCGACGACGGTGGGCCGCTCATCGCCGAGCTGCTGCCAGGCTTCTCCGACAAGGCCTCGGTCAAGGGCGAGCACGGCGAATTCGACGAGGGTGCGGCCAAGCCGCAGCGCCCCCAGCCCACCGCTCCGTATCGGCTTCCCGCGGTCTCCGTGCTCGCGCAGGGCACGCCGCCGAAGTCCCGCTCCGAGGCGAACGATGAGATCGTGCGCGCGATCACCGAGGTGCTCAGGCAGTTCCAGGTGGACGCCAAGGTCACCGGTTTCAGTCGCGGCCCGACGGTCACCCGCTACGAGATCGAGCTGGGCCCCGGCGTCAAGGTCGAGCGGGTCACCGCCCTCAGCAAGAACCTCTCCTACGCGGTGGCGAGCAACGAGGTGCGCATCCTCTCGCCCATCCCGGGCAAGAGCGCCATCGGTGTCGAGATCCCCAACGCCGATCGCGAGATCGTCTCGCTCGGCGACGTCCTGCGGTCGCGCGCGAGCACGAGCAGCCAGCACCCGATGACGATCGGCCTCGGCAAGGATGTCGAGGGCGGCTTCGTCGTCGCCAACCTCGCGAAGATGCCCCACCTCCTCGTCGCAGGCTCGACCGGCTCCGGAAAGTCCAGCTTCGTCAACTCGATGATCACCTCGCTGCTCATGCGCGCGAAGCCGTCCGAGGTGCGCATGGTGCTCATCGACCCCAAGCGCGTCGAGCTCGCCGCCTACGCCGGCGTGCCGCACCTCATCACGCCCATCATCACGAACCCCAAGAAGGCCGCCGAAGCGCTGTCGTGGGTCGTGAAAGAGATGGACATGCGCTACGACGACCTGGCGAGCTTCGGCTTCCGTCACATCGATGACTTCAACGCGGCCGTGGTCGCGAACGAGATAGTGCTCCCAGCGGGCAGCGAACGACAGCTCAAGCCCTATCCATACCTGCTCGTCGTCGTCGACGAGCTGGCGGACCTCATGATGGTCGCCCCGCGAGACGTCGAGGACTCGATCGTGCGCATCACCCAGCTCGCGCGCGCATCCGGGATCCACCTCGTGCTCGCGACGCAGCGTCCGAGCGTGGATGTCGTCACCGGACTCATCAAGGCGAACGTGCCGAGCCGACTCGCCTTCGCGGTGAGCAGCATGACCGACTCGAGGGTCATCCTCGACCAGCCGGGGGCAGACAAGCTCATCGGTCAGGGTGACGCGCTGTTCCTGCCGATGGGTGCGTCCAAGGCGATCAGGGTGCAGGGTGCCTGGGTGCCCGAGAGCGAGGTCGCCACGGTGGTACAGCACGTGACCCGCCAGGCGCAGCCGGAATACCGCAAGGATGTCGCTGCCGCGGCAGAGCACAAGGCGATCGACGGAGATATCGGCGATGACCTCGAGGTGCTGCTCGCCGCCGCGGAACTCGTCGTGAGCACGCAGTTCGGCTCCACGTCCATGCTCCAGCGCAAGCTGCGTGTCGGATTCGCCAAGGCAGGCCGCCTCATGGACCTGCTCGAGTCGCGTGAGATCGTCGGACCATCCGAGGGATCCAAGGCCCGGGACGTGCTCGTGGCACCAGAACAGCTGCCGAACGTACTCGCGAAGCTGCGCGGCGAAGACGCGCCGGCGCCCGCCACCGTGGACCGCTACGCGGGCGACCCGGTCGCCGAGCAGACCTCCGGGTACGATGAAGTCGACGGCTCTTCGGACGAGGATGCCTGGAATCTGACCGACCGGGAGTAAGGCGTGACCCTGCCAGATCCGAGCGAGTCACGGGCGTCGAGCGGTCGGGGCGGCGAGGCCGTGCCACCGGTCTCCGCGAAGCGAACCAACCCGATGCGCGGAAGGGTCGCGCGCAACGGCGACACCCCCGCGAGCGCCGGCAACGTCGCGAACATCATCACCGTCGTGCGCATCCTGCTCGCGCCGCTGTTCATCTGGCTCCTGCTCGATGACGCAGGCCAACTCGGGCCGATCCGCTATGTCGCTGCAGCGCTGTTCATCGTCGCCATCGCGACCGACAGCGTCGACGGGATCCTCGCGCGCAGGCAGAACCTCGTCACCGACTTCGGCAAGATCCTCGACCCGATCGCCGACAAGGTGCTCACCGGCGGCGCGCTCGTCTCGCTCTCGATCCTCGGCGAGCTGTGGTGGTGGGTCACCATCGTGATCCTCGTGCGCGAAATCGGAATCACGGTGTTCCGGTTCGTGATCATCCGCACCCGGGTCGTTCCGGCATCCGGCGGTGGCAAGCTCAAGACGGTCTTCCAGTCTGTGGCGATCTCGCTCTATCTCGTGCCCACCTGGCTGTTGATCGGCGACGTCATGCACTGGGTCAATGCCGCGGTCATGGCGGTCGCTCTCGTGCTCACCCTGACCACCGGCATCCAGTACCTCGTCAACGCCGCGACCCGCAGCAAGCCGATCGACGACGCCCCCACCGGCGCGGAATGATTCGGGCAAGATGACGAGCCCCACGTCGCACGACACCGCCGCACTCTCGGCGCGGGTCATCGCTGAGCTCATCGATCGCGGGCTGACCATCGCCGTTGCGGAGTCGCTCACCGGTGGGCTGCTCGCGGCCGAGCTCATCCGCACTCCCGGTGCCTCGGCCACGGTGCTCGGCGCCGTCGTCGCCTACAACACCGAGCTCAAGCACAGCATGCTCGGCGTCGATGCAGCGCTGCTCGCGGAACACGGCCCCGTGCATCCGGAGGTCGCCATGCAGATGGCCGACGGTGTTCGCAGAGCGCTGGCCGTGGGCGGCAAGCCGGCGGATGTCGGGGTCGCGACGACAGGAGTGGCCGGCCCCGATCCGCAGGATGGCCACGCGCCGGGCATCGCGTTCATCGGCATCGCGGCGGCGGAGGGCACCCACTCCGTCGGTGTCACTCTGACTGGGGATCGACAGGCAATCCGGGATGGTGTTGTCTACGAAGCACTAGTACAGGTGGGCAGGATCTGGGGGATCGGATGACCTGCTTGTGAGTTGGGAATCTTTACCGAACCGATCCCGTTGCAGTACGTGATTCACAAGAGGCACACAGACCACACTGGTTAGAGTTTGTTGTAAGAGGTTGTAGTGTTGCTCAACCTGACAGATCAGAAGCGGTGCAGTCGGTGTACTTGTCACAATGGAGGAGGGTCCTATGGTTCTAGTTCGTGAAGAAATCGGAGATGTGCTCCGGGACTTTCGTCTGCAGAAGGGTCGTACCCTTCGCCAGGTCGCAAGTAAGGCCAGCGTCGCACTCGGTTACCTCAGCGAGGTAGAGCGCGGACAGAAAGAGGCCAGTTCTGAGATCCTCGCCTCGGTCGCGGATGCGCTCGAGACGCCGATCTCTGTCATCATGCGCGAGGTGGGCGACCGCCTGGCCGTGATCGAGGGAATCACCGTGATTCCCGATACGGTTCCCGACGACCTCGTCGCGGACTTCGACGCGGATCTGGTCGTCAGGTAACCCGCGATTTCACGACTTCGGTGCGCACACGGTGTGGTGCGCACCACGGATGCCCGGCTCTACGGAGCCGGGCATCCGTGTTCCCCGTCCGTTTTCCCTGATTGGCCCCCATGCGTTTGAGTGAGTTCTGGATAGCCGTCGCCGAGGAATTCGGCGAGTCCTATGGACGGATGCTCGCGCAGGACCTCGTGCTCGGCGAACTCGGCGACCTCACGGCGAAACAGGCCATCAGCAAGGGCGTGGCCACCCGCGAGATCTGGCTCGCGCTGTGTCGGGCGAGCGATGTGCCTGAAAGTCGTTGGTACGGCGCGGGGCAGGTTCGCAAGGTCTGACGGCTTCGGGCGGCGTCATGACACGCCGCGTCGCGCTTTCGAACATTCCTTCGGATGTTCGCTAGGCTCCTCAACAACGGCTCTCGAATACGAGTTGTGAACAGAATGCCCGGCGGTGCGACGAAATGTCGCAGGTCGGGCGTAGCGTCGCACTTGTCAACGAGATCCGTGACAACCCGCCTTTGTCAGGAGGTTGTGGGCCTTGCTTCATCGGCCTCCAGCGGAATGACAGCCTATGGGCAGCAACCACGACGACTCCGGAGGAGCCAGAAATGCCATCAGTAGCAGATCGCGAAAAGTCCCTTGAAACCGCCCTCGCCCAGATCGATCGCCAGTTCGGCAAGGGCTCCGTCATGCGCCTCGGCAGCGATGAGCGTGCCCCCGTCGCCGTGATTCCCACCGGCTCCATCGCCCTGGATGTCGCGCTCGGCATCGGCGGTCTTCCGCGCGGTCGCATCGTGGAGATCTACGGTCCGGAGTCCTCGGGTAAGACCACCCTCACCCTCCACGCCATCGCCAACGCTCAGCGTGCCGGCGGCATTGCGGCCTTCATCGACGCGGAGCACGCTCTTGACCCCGAATACGCCAAGGCGCTCGGCGTCGACATCGACGCGCTGCTCGTCTCCCAGCCAGACACGGGGGAGCAGGCACTCGAGATCGCAGACATGCTCGTTCGCTCCGGCTCGATCGACCTGGTGGTCATCGACTCCGTCGCCGCACTCGTGCCGCGGGCGGAGATCGAGGGCGAGATGGGTGACTCGCACGTCGGCCTTCAGGCCAGGCTCATGTCGCAGGCGCTGCGCAAGCTCACCGGTGGTCTCAGCCAGACCAACACCACCATGATCTTCATCAACCAGCTGCGCGAGAAGATCGGTGTTTTCTTCGGCAGCCCGGAGACGACCGCGGGCGGTAAGGCGCTCAAGTTCTACGCCTCCGTCCGCCTCGATATCCGGCGCATCGAGACGCTCAAAGACGGCACGGATGCGGTGGGTAACCGCACGAGGGTCAAGGTCGTCAAGAACAAGATGGCGCCGCCCTTCAAGCAGGCGGAGTTCGACATTCTCTATGGAACGGGCATCTCTCGCGAGGGCAGCCTCATCGACTTCGGTGTCGAGCACGAGATCGTGCGCAAGTCCGGTGCCTGGTACACCTACGACGGTGACCAGCTCGGTCAGGGTAAGGAGAACTCGCGCAACTTCCTGCTGCAGAACCCGGCCGTCGCGCAGGAGATCGAGCAGAAGATCAAGATGAGATGGGCCTGATCGCAGACCCCAACGCGGTGGTCGCGGCTGCGGCTGTCGAGGGCGACGACGCGAAGGTCGAATCGATCAACGCAAAGCTCGCCAGCCGCAAGGCGGTCTGATGACCTCCGGCGATGGCCTGGCCAGGGTGAGTTATCTGCCCGGCGTTCTCCCCCCGACTGCGGGCGAACCCGAACCAGTGCCATCGCCGGAATCGGCTGCCCATACCCCAGCCGAGCGTTCGCTCGACGAGCAGCGGGCGCGCGCGGAGAAGATCAGCATGCAGGCGCTCACCCGCCGAGGTCAGTCTCGCTGGGAGCTCGGCAGGATGCTGCTCGCCCGTGAACTCGACGACGACGTGGTGGCGGCTGAGCTCGACCGGCTCGAACGGGTCGGTCTCATCGACGATGCCGCATTGGCGCAGACGCTCGTGCGCACCCAGCACGAACGCAAAGGCCTTGGGCGCTCCGCGCTCATCGCGGAATTGCGTCGCAGGCACATCGATCAGAGCCAGATCGACACGGCGCTTGAGCAAGTGGATGACGACGACGAACAGTCCCGCGCCACCGAGCTGGCCGTGCGCCGCGCCCCGCAGTTGCACTCGCTCGATATCGAGACCGCGAAGCGACGCCTCAGCGGCTTCCTCATGCGCAAGGGCTACGCCGGCTCCATAGTGCGCGTCGCCGTCGACGAAGCGCTCAGCTCTCACGGCGGGCGTGCCTCCGGCGTCCGCTTCCGCTGACACCAGACGCGAGCGACTCCAGTCAGCGAGCGGGCTGACACCTGGGCCGTTGGCGCCTCGGCGGCGACCTCGCTCAAGGGCGGGAAGATCACCGTCACGCTCACCGAGAAATAGTCGCCGCTTCGGGGCGGTGGGGCTCGCGAGTTAGGCTTACGAGCATCATGACCATGACCGAAACTCCCGCCGCCCTGCGGCCCCGCAGCTATGAAGTGCGCACCTACGGCTGTCAGATGAACGTGCACGATTCCGAGCGCATCTCGGGCTCGCTCGAGGCCGCCGGCTACGTCCGCGCCGAGCCCGGTCAGGCGGACGTCGTCGTGTTCAACACCTGCGCGGTGCGCGAAAACGCCGACAACAAGCTGTACGGCAATCTCGGGATGCTCGCCGGCATCAAGAAGCACCACGAGGGCATGCAGATCGCGGTCGGCGGATGTCTCGCCCAGAAGGATCAGGGCACCATCCTCGAGAAGGCACCCTGGGTTGATGTCGTCTTCGGAACCCACAACATGGGCTCACTGCCCGCGCTTCTCGAGCGTGCCCGCCACAACGGCGAGGCGCAGCTGGAGATCCTCGAGTCGCTTGAGATGTTCCCCTCGACGCTGCCGACTCGACGCGAATCAAGCTACAGCGGCTGGGTCTCGATCTCGGTCGGCTGCAACAACACCTGCACCTTCTGCATCGTCCCGACGCTGCGTGGCAAGGAGAAGGATCGGAGGCCGGGCGACATCCTCGCCGAGATCCAGGCGCTCGTCGACGACGGCGCGGTCGAGGTCACCCTGCTCGGTCAGAACGTGAACTCCTACGGCGTCGAGTTCGGAGACCGGCAAGCCTTCGGCAAGCTCCTGCGCGCCGCCGGTACGATCGCCGGGCTCGAGCGCATCCGCTTCACGAGCCCGCATCCCGCCGCCTTCACCGACGACGTCATCGACGCGATGGCCGAGACGCCCTCCGTGATGCCGCAGCTGCACATGCCGCTGCAATCCGGTTCCGACCGCATCCTCAAGGCGATGCGCCGCAGCTATCGATCCGAACGTTTTCTCGGCATCCTCGACCGCGTCCGCGCCAGGATTCCGAACGCCGCGATCAGTACCGACATCATCGTCGGCTTCCCGGGCGAGACCGAAGAGGACTTCCAGGAGACCCTGCGCGTCGTCGAGAAGGCGCGGTTCGCATCCGCCTTCACCTTCCAGTACTCGATCCGTGAGGGCACGCCCGCCGCAACCATGGAGGAGCAGGTGCCGAAGGCGATCGTGCAGGAGCGTTACGAGCGCCTGGTCGCCCTGCAGGACCGCATCTCGTGGGAAGAGAATCAGAAACTCGTGGGGAGCGAGGTCGAGGTTCTCGTCACCGTCGAGGGCAGGAAGGACGCCGATACGCACCGGCTCTCCGGGCGCGCCCGCGACAGCAGGCTCGTGCATTTCGACGTCACGCCGGGCAGCGAGATGCCACGACCGGGAGACATGGTCACCGTCACCATCTCCGACGCCAAGCCGTTCCACCTCATCGCCGATTCGAGCACGGGCGCCCCGCTGAAGGTGCGCCGCACGAGCGCCGGCGACGCCTGGGATCGCGCGGAAGCGGCGTCCTGCGCGGCCCCCGCGCACCCCGCGGGCGGCGGCTCGAGCGGTCGGGTGTCGCTCGGGCTGCCCACACTGCGCGTCGCCACGGCACCGATCTATGACCCCGCGGACGGACAGCGCTAGGCCGGTGCTCGTCGCGATCGTCGGCGCGACAGGCACCGGCAAGTCCGAGCTCTCGCTCGATCTCGCGGAGTCCTTCCTCGCTCAGGGTAGGCCTGCCGAGATCGTCAACGCCGATGCGATGCAGCTCTATCGCGGCATGGACATCGGCACCGCCAAGCTCGCACCGGAGGAGCGCCGCGGCATCGCGCACCACCTGCTCGACGTGCTCTCGCCGAGCGAGGAGGCGAGCGTCGCCGACTACCAGACGGATGCCCGCACGGCGATAGAGCAGATCCAGTCCCGCGGCGCTGTCCCCATCCTCGTGGGAGGTTCCGGTCTCTACGTCTCCTCGGTGCTGTACGACTTCCAGTTTCCCGGCACGGATCCGGAGCTGCGCGCAGGCCTCGAGGCCGAGCTTGCCGAGGCGGGGCCGGGCATCCTGTACCAGCGGCTGAAAGCGGCAGACCCGGCCGCGGCATCCGCCATCGGACCTCACAACGGCAGGCGACTCGTGCGAGCCCTCGAGGTCATCGCTCTCACCGGCGAGCCCTTCGGTGCGGGACTGCCGAGCGAGGCGAACTACTGGACCCCGAGCGTCGTGATCGGCCTCCGCGCACCGCGAGCCGAGCTCGTGCAGCGGCTCGACGCACGCGTGGAACACATGTGGTCATCCGGCCTGGTAGACGAGGTGCGCGGCCTGCTGCCCGCGGGATTCGGCGTCACCGCGGCGAGGGCCATCGGCTACGCCCAGGCGATCGCCCAACTCGAGGGGGCGCTGAGCGAGCCGCAGGCGATCGAGCAGACGGCCGTGCTCACGCGCAAGTACGCCCGTCGGCAGGTCAGCTGGTTCCGGCGGTATTCGCGCATCAGCTGGTTCGAGTACGACGACCCTGCACTGCGGGAATCCGCGCGGCAACTAACATTGCACTATGCCTGAGCTTCAATTCACCAAGGGTCACGGAACCGGTAACGACTTCGTGCTGTTCGCCGACCCGGACGGGGAGATCGAACTCAGCACGGCGCAGCTGCAGGTGCTCGCGGATCGTCACTTCGGTGTCGGCGCCGATGGCGTCATCCGCGCGGTGCGGTCGAGCAGACTCCCTGAGGGTGCCGCGGCCCTCGCCGAGGACGAGGGCGCCGAGTGGTTCATGGACTACCACAACGCCGACGGGTCTCCCTCGGAGATGTGCGGCAATGGCATCCGCGTGTACGTGAAATTTCTGATCGAGAACGGGCTCGCATCACTGGCGAAGGGCGAGACCCTCACGATTGGCACGCGCGGCGGCGTACGCGACGTTCAGCAGAACCTTGCCGGGCTCCAGGTCGACCTCGGTCGCTGGTCGCTCGACGGCGGCGAACCTCTCGTGCGCGCGAAGAACCTCAAGGTCGCACGCCCCGGCCTCGGAGTCAATGTCGGCAACCCGCACGTCGTCGTCGCCCTCTCGAGCGTCGCCGAACTCGAGTCGGCAGACCTGGAGTACATTCCCGTCCTTGAACCCGAACCGATCGACGGGGCGAACGTGGAGTTCGTCGTGCCGCTCGATCCGATGATCACCGACGGCGTCGGCCACATCAGGATGCGCGTCCACGAGCGCGGCAGCGGCGAGACGCTGTCCTGTGGCACGGGCGCCGCGGCCGCAGCACTCGCGTTCCGCTACTGGGCCGGCGATGGCGCGCCGAACCAGTGGAAGGTCGAGGTGCCCGGCGGCACACTCGGGGTGCGGATGTGGGCGGCGGAGGACGGCGAGCACGTCTCGCTGAGCGGACCCGCAGAACTCGTCTATAAGGGCGCGGTCGAGATCTAGACGACTAGCGGCGGCGCACCCGAAGGACTCGATACCCCTTGTTGGTCGCGGCCCGCACCGTCGAGAACTCCGACGGAAGCATCGCTTCGAGCCAGCGGTGCAACGAATCGGAGCCCAGATTCTTCTGCACGACGAGCCAGGCGTCCGAGCCGGGCTCGAGCCGCGGCAGCCAGAACTGCAACATGTTGTGCAGTTCGTCCTTGCCCACGCGGATGGG
>Ga0134125_10010348_pt1 | contig 10483 bp, 9 predicted proteins | sample KB31751_FD_96464 | JGI IMG/M metagenome (GOLD analysis project Ga0134125, IMG submission 96464) | Terrestrial soil microbial communities with excess Nitrogen fertilizer from Kellogg Biological Station, Michigan, USA - KB3-175-1 | ecosystem: Environmental > Terrestrial > Soil > Unclassified ... | reverse complement strand
AAGCCCTTTGCTTTTAGGTAAGCCTCCTTTCGGGTCCAGCAGCGATAGAATGCCGCCTCTTGCACGTGTTCCGGAACCATCGCCAGGCTCTCGCATTCGTTCGGAGAGAAGAAGCGGCCGGCGATTTCCATGATGCCGATTGGCCGGACGCATTCTATATCGATTCCGATGCCTGCATTCCGGGCGAACCCATATAGAGCAATTTCGCCGGAATGAGAAACATTGAATTGGATATCCTCGTTGGGGAGGAAAGGCCGGCCGAACTCGCTGTAGCTGAACGAGACGGCCTTGGATGGTACGCCGAGATAGCGGCCCAGCAGGGTCCTCAAGAGTCCCCTACCTACGATGAAGCGCCTCCTATGCTTCGGGAAGACATACCGGTCCGCGCGCTCGCGCTCTTCCCGGCATAAATTCTCGCGACAAGCGTCAATTGCGTGCTCGTCCACCGCCAACGATGCTCTCCAGACATGGACAACCGAATTATCGAGAGAATCGCGCACGGTAGAGGAAAGCGCACACCACAACGCTTTAGATCACGATATCCAATGAAGCATTTCGTTGACCGGTGCGTGCGGCGAACGTTATCGTGAGAACGGAGTTCCCCATTCGCATCGTCATCTTGGTCTTCCTGGCCGCAGCCATGTTCTCGAATCGTTCGGCCCGGGCAGATTCTTCTCCGGAAATCCTGGCGAACACTCGATCGCTCGATGGATACAAGCCGGAATTCCATCGCGGCAAAATACCTCCGGAGTTCATCGACCGCATCCGCGCGACGACATGGCATAACGGCTGCCCGGTAGATCCGAAGGATCTCCGGATGCTTACTCTGAGTTATTGGAGTTTCGATGGTAAACCGGCCATGGGCAAACTGATCGTCAATAAAAAAGTGGCCCGCCAGGCGACCGGGATTTTCAGGAAGCTCTTCGAGCACGGCTTCATGATTGAGAAGATGGTTCCAATCGAGGAATATGGCGGAAGTGACAATGCGTCAATGGCCGCCAACAACAGTTCCGCCTTCAACTGCCGTGACATCACACTGAGGCCCGGCGTGTTCTCAAACCACAGTTGGGGGCGTGCCATTGACATCAATCCGCTCACGAACCCTTATGTAAAAGGTGACAAAGTGTTTCCGCCGGCAGGGCGCGAATATTTGGACCGCACGCGCGTAGCGCCCGGTTCGATCACGGCCGGCAGTTTTATCGTGAAACTATTCGAGAAGAAAGGCTGGATCTGGGGAGGCTCCTGGACCGACCGTCACGACTATCAGCATTTTGAGAAGCCGGCCCGACACCGGCATTGGTGGTCACTTTGGCTATGAGCCGAACTTCATGCGGATTCGCGGGGCCGAACGGCAGCCGCAACCCTGTTTTGACGGTTTTGAGCGCCGGCCTTACTTCACTGACCGGCATTGATGCTACATTGTGAGCTTACGTTGATTGGCAGCGCGCCCGGCGCAATTTTCGGCTCGTCATTATGTCGAAATGGACGCAAACTAGATCGATGCGGTCAAGCCAAACCGAAGCCCCAAGCGATCGCGGGCAAATGGGACGCAGTACTTCAGGTTCTTATACTGGTCGAATGGGGCGGCTTGCCCAAGATATAATTAGGTTCGAACAGGTGTTCGATTACTCTAAGGAAGAATCGCAGGAATGATGCAGCGCCATGCTGAGTCAGTACAGCAGTTGTGCCTCCTGGATTTCTTCCAAGAACAAGCAAACAAACGCCCCGACGCCGTCTGTCTGGAGTTTCGCGGGCGGCAGTGGACCTACGCTCAGGTCGATTCTCTTTCGAGCCGCGTAGCGGACCGCCTTCGTCAGTCGGGCGCTAGGCCCGGGGTCCTGATTGCAATCTATCTTGAGCGTTCGCTGGAGCTAGTTGCCGCGATACTGGGTGTCCTTAAGTCTGGAGCGGCCTATCTCCCCGTTGATCCGATGGTGCCCGAGAAGCGCCTGGAGTTTATGCTTCAGGACTCCGACACCGCTCTCGTCATCACTCAGCAGAGCCTCAAGGCCAAGCTTGGCAGAGCCCGGTGCTGTCTGATAGAGGACCTGCTGAACAGCCGATCGCCAGGTCCGCTCCTGAATTATTCGGACGAAGCCGCGGGCGACGACCTCGCTTACGTCATTTACACATCCGGCTCCACAGGGCGGCCGAAAGGGGTGGAGATTCTTCACAGAAGCTTTGCGCTCAGCGTTGAAGCTATCCGCCAGGAATTAGGCCTGACCGAAAAGGATACGGTACTGGCCGTAACGTCACAATCCTTCGACGTGTCGGGACTGGAGATATTCCTGGGGCTGATATCCGGCGCCCGCGTGGTCTTGCTTCCGCCAAATCACGCGATGCAGAGCGATCTGCTTCGAACAGCCGTGGAAGATTGCGGAGCAACCATCCTGTTTGGCACTCCTGCGCTTTGGCGGCTACTGCTTGAAAGCGGCTGGAGCGGCAGCGGCAAACTGCAAGCGATCGTCGGCGGAGAGAATCTCGATCCAGGGCTTGCGAAACAGCTTCTCGATAAAACAGCGGCCCTTTGGAACCACTATGGCCCCACCGAGACGACTATTGTCGCAACCACCTGCCGCGTAAAGCCCGAGCAGAGCCCGATCCCGATTGGCCGCTCTCTGCCTCATGTTCGCCTTTATGTTGTCGACGACCATGGCGAGCTCGCCGAACAGGGCCACCCGGGCGAGCTTTACATCGGTGGCGACTGCCTCGCGAGAGGGTACCGGAATCACCCTGAGTTGACCGAATCGAGATTCATCGCCCTCACAACGGATCGTGATGCCGGGGAGCGGGTCTATCGCACCGGAGATCTGGTGCGGTGGCTTCCCGATGGACAACTCGAATTTCTGCATCGCCTCGACAACCAAGTGAAGCTTCGCGGCTTCCGTATTGAATTAGAGGAAATTGAAGCGCTGCTGTCGGACCATCCGGCGCTATCCGAGTCCGCTGTCGTCGTTCATGAGGACGATCGCCACGAGAAGGCGCTGGTCGCCTATTACCGGGCAAACGGAACAACCGCGCTGGAGCCGGACCACCTGCGGTCGTTTCTGTCCTCCCGCCTGCCGCCATATATGGTTCCCTCGCATTTTCTACGGGTCGAGCGGCTGCCTACATCTGTCAATGGAAAGGTTGACCGCCTCGAGCTTAGCCGGCGGGAACTGACCCTTCCGGATTCACCTGCCTCGTCCACCGGATCGGCGAACCCTATTGAACGGGAGTTGCTCGGCATCTGGCGTAAACTGCTGAAGCGGTCATCGATCGAGCCGACCGACAATTTCTTCGAGATCGGCGGCCATTCCATTCTCGCGGCGCGGATGTTTGCCGAAATCGACGAGCGCTTCAAGAAAGTTCTGCCGCTCTCTGCATTGTTCGAGGCTCCCACAATCGAACTGCTGGCCAAAATTATTGCCGGTGAGGCCGCGCAAGTCGGATGGTCCCCGCTCGTTCCGATCCGGAAGAACGGAACGGGAACACCTTTCTTTTGCGTACATCCCATCGGCGGAAACGTACTCATCTTTCAGGGCCTGAGCGCGCACATGGGTTTGCGGCGCCCGTTTTACGCTCTGCAAGCACGAGGGTTGAACGGCCAGGAGGCGCCGCATACGAGCATTGAGGCGATGGCCGCCGACTATTTGAGTTTCGTGACGGAAATCCAGCCGTCCGGGCCTTATTTTTTGGGAGGCTATTCCGCGGGCGGTCTCGTCGCCTTTGAAATGGCGCGCCTTTTGCAGGATCGCGGCGAATCCGTCGAGTTATTGGTTCTTTTCGACTCGTACCTGCATCCGCATTCTCTTTCGTCTGTGATTGCTCCTCACCAGCGCTCGGCCTGGATGCGTGGGACCGAAGGCCTCGCGCGGCGAATGTCGCAGATGCGCGTACTCGACCAGGACAGGCGGCGTCTCGTTGTCGGCCGTGACGTGGCCCGGATGTGGTCGACAATCAAGCTGAACATGTACAGCGCTGCAAAACAACTTCACCTCCCTGCATTCCGGCTGGATTCGGTAAGTGCGTTTTTGCTCGCGCTTCGCAACTATTCTCCCCGGCCGCTTGGCGCCAATGTGCTGCTGTTCTTGGCTACCAAACCAGCTCCGGAAGTTGCGAAAGGGCTGGAACTCATCTGGAAGAAACTCATCACCGGCACGCTCGACATCCGGCACATCGAGACCGATCACGATGAACTGCTCGACGAGTCCCATGCCCGGCTTCTCGCCGCTCAAATTGAGGATCGGTTTAATAACTAACCCCGCATACCAGGCGCGTTTGGCTAGTACGCTCAGGCTCCGCCCTTGATTGACGCATTCTCGCCCGTAACGTTAGACTCGGTACATAGCGGTATGGCAGCTTCGATGAACAGCTTAGAACGGGACGGCCTGACGCTCCTCAATGCCGCGCAAGTTGATTCAGCAGCCGGCCTGACCAGTTTTGAAGTCGACGCCTGCAGGACCATCCTGAACTGGACCCGCGAGTTCTTGTGCAAACACGATCCGGCCTTGGGGCGCGAAGGCCCTGTCTGCCCGTTTACGCAGCCTTCCCTGAATCAGCGGCTCTTTTGGTTGACGGTGCGACGCGGCTCCTCAATCGATCTGGAGGAGTCGTCCAAGGTCGTCGAAGTGTATCGGGAGATGTTCCTCGAACTCGAGCCGCGGACTGGCCCGGAATCCATGTTGAAGACGATTTTGATCGTCTTCCCCGAAGTCTCTCACGCCGCGGCACGTCAGGAGCTTGAGGCTCTACAAAAGAAATTGAAACCGGAATTCGTGAAGCGCGGCCTGATGTTGGGACAGTTCTATGAGGGATGCCCTGAATCCGGGCTGTGGAGCGAATCGTTTCACCCGCTGCAATCGCCGCTCCCTCTGCTGGCCATCCGGTACATGGTGCCCTCGGATTTTCCATTCCTGCATGGAAAACGAGGGAATGCGGAGATGTTGATCTCCTATTTGAACCGCTTCGGAACGAATATTCCTAACGAGGTCAAACAGCTCATGGTTCAGGCGCTCGAATCCTCGGACCTCAGTCTACAGCCTAAAGCGCCCAAGAAGCGTGCACGTTAAGGTATCGCAGGCGTTACAGCCGCACCCCAGCGGATATCGCGTCTATCGTCACGCCGATTTTCCGCAACCCATTCAATCACCGGCAGGCTTTGCTGCGCAGCTTGGTTATCCCCTGCAGCGGATCACGAAAACTCTCCTGGTTCGCTCCAACGATGGGAGGCATCATGCCGTGCTGGTCGCGTCCATGGGCACGAAGCTCGACTTTTCTGTAATCGCCAGAGAACTGGAATCGAAACGGATCGAAGTGGCTCCGGCTTCGGAGTTACTCGCCCTCACCGGCTACCCGCAAAATGGCGTCTCGCCGTTAGGCATTGAGGACCTGCCTGTTTTTATGGAAGAGGGTCTCTTCGCTTTTAACACAATTCTCGTGGGCGCCGGAGAGGCTGGTATTGAAATCGAGATCGATCCGAAAGCCCTGCTGGCCATTACGCGCGCGCGGCGGCTGGCATTCGTGCGGGCTTAAAAGGTGTTGTAATCCTCGGAAACTTATGGGCAGTCTGCCATCTATTTTTTTCAAACGGGTGCTGCGTGAATCCGCAGCCAAGCATCAACCATCATTTTCGTTACTCTGCCCGTTTCATAGAGGTTCATGAGCCAGTCGTACATCTCGCTGTCAACAAACACCAACTCATAGTTATTCAGCCGCAAGAAAACACCAGTAGCCGTAATCGCCGTTCGTTTGTCGCCATCCACAAAAGGATGATTTTGAAGCAAGCTCTCGCAGAGTGGGCAGCTTCTTCGATCAAATCAGAGTAATAACCGGTCTGAGGGCGGCCGCAGCTTCCAGCGCTCCCGGGTCGCGCGTGCCGGCAAGACCGCCCCATTCCTCGATCATCTCCAAGTTGATCTGGATCAAATTTTGAATCGAGAAATAGACGCTCATTGAGCCAGAAGTCTCAAGAGTTCCGGACGTTTACGTTTGAACTCATCCAGGGACTCGCGAAACGTGATACTTGGCTTGTTTGTATCTTTGAGATTTCTTACGAATTCTTCGACAACCACCTGCTGCGCAGGAGAAAGAGCCGCAATGAGGGTGGCCAGTTTTTGGTTCTGCATAAAGCCTCCTGTTTCCATTCTAGCGGGGCTTGCGGGGTTTTATGTTCTCAGAGATACCGTTTATCCGAGACCCGCTCGCGAGTTCCCGCGATTCCGGCAGACGTTGATCAACCGCAATGCGCCTCATTCACCCGCGCGGCCGTCAGCTTTTCCAAATGCTTTGCCAGAATGTCGACCTCAATATTCAAACGCGAGCCGGCGCCATAGCCGCCAAGCGTCGTATGCCGGAAGGTATGCGGGATGATCGTAAACTCGACCAGGTCACCATTGATCGCAGCAACGGTCAGGCTGATTCCGTCCACGGCTAGCGATCCCTTGCTCACGATATAGCGCGTGAGTTCGTCAGGCACGTGGATTCGCAGCCACCAGTTGTCGTCGCCGAGAGCTTCTATGCTGACGAGTTCCGCCGTGCCGTCTACATGGCCCAGGACAAAGTGCCCATCCAGCCGCGCGGTTACGGCCAGCGGGCGCTCCAGGTTCACTGGCGAGCCTTTTCGTAGATCGCCCAGATTCGTACGGCGCAGCGTTTCCGGGGCCACATCCGCCACAAAACTCTCTTCGGCGAGTTGGACCGCAGTGAGACACGCGCCGTTGACGGCAATGCTTGCTCCTAGTTGTGCATCGGACAGAACTGCCCGGCAGCCGATCGTCAGGCGCACGCCCGTCATCTGCGCATCACAGCCTAAAACCGTTCCCAACTCCTGCACAATTCCTGTAAACATGTGCCAATCGCTCGCTAGCGGACCACGTAAGCCTCGACCGCAAATTCGTTGTCGCTGATATGGTGAATGGTCACATTCCGAAACAGAATGGCGTCAGCGCGCCTCCGCCGTCCCGTACCGCCGGCGACCGGCAAACTTTCGAGGCCGCCTAAAATTTTGGGAGCGTAATAAAAGAAAATCTTATCCGCTAAGCCGCTATCGAGGAATGCCCAGTTCACCTTGCTGCCTGCCTCAATCATCAGCGACAGATATCGCTCCTCGGCGAGTAACGCCAGCACGGCCTGTATATCTGTGCGGCCGCGAGGATCGTCTGCGATCAGGACGCGCGCGCCGCGGGATTCCAAAGTCCGGCGCCGGTCCGCCGAAGCAGCCGACGTGCCCACCACTAGCAAATCATCCTTCACTCCGGCAACCAACTTGGATTCGAGCGGCAACCGCAGTTGCGAATCCAGCACAATCCGAAGCAGCGGCCGGCTCCGCTCCCGGCCCGACCGGTCCGTCAATAGACAATCGTCATTCAACACCGTCCCGATGCCGGTCAGGATAGCGTCTGACTCATGGCGAAGCTGCTGCACGTGCGCCCGCGCCACTTCGCTGGTGATCCACCCCTCGTTGTTTTGCGGCGCGGCAATCTTTCCATCGAGCGTAACGGCCGCCTTCACCGTCACCAGCGGCAGGCCCGTCTTCATGAAGTGGACAAACGGCTCGTTGAGCTTCTCGGCTTCCGCGGCATAAGTTCCGTCCATAACAACATCGATGCCCGCTTCCCCGAGCCGATGGAACCCTTTGCCCGACACCAGCGGGTTTGGGTCCTGCATGGCCGCAACGATCTTGGAAATTCCGGCTTCGATGATTTTATCCACGCACGCGGCAGTTCGTCCCTGGTGCGAACACGGCTCGAGCGTTACATACAGAGTGGCGCCTCGCGCGTTGCCGCCGGCATCATCGAGAGCGGCGACCTCAGCATGCTTCAATCCCGCCCAGGTATGGAATCCGCGGCCAACCACCTGGTCGCCTTTGATAACCACTGCGCCAACCGCGGGGTTTGGGCTGGTTCTTCCAACGCCCTGCCGGGCCAGTTCAAGCGCCTCGTTCATGAAATCAGGCATAAGTGCGTCCGACAGAGTGAGTGGGGCGGGTCTTATCGATCAAAAAGCGACTCAATAAATCTATCGGGCTCAAAAGGCAGCAAATCATCGAGCTTTTCGCCGACGCCGATATAGCGTATGGGAAGGTTCAACTCCCGGGCGATTGCGACAACCACGCCGCCTTTCGCCGTTCCATCCAGCTTTGTTAACACCACACCCGTAACTCCGGCCGATTCGGTGAATTTCCGGGCTTGTTCCAAGCCGTTCTGCCCCGTGGTCGCGTCCAAGACCAGCCACACTTCGTGCGGCGCCCCTGGCACCACTCGCGATGCGGTGCGCCGCATCTTTTCGAGTTCGGCCATCAGGTTCTCTTTGGTGTGCAGCCTACCGGCAGTGTCCACTATGACGTAATCCATGCCGCGCGCCTTTGCCGCCTGCAGCGCGTCGAAAACGACAGCGCTGGGGTCGGCCCCGGTTTTCTGGCGGATCATTTCTACGCCAGCACGCTGAGCCCAGACATCCAGTTGCTCAATCGCCGCCGCGCGAAACGTATCCGCCGCGCACAACAACACCTTTCGTCCTTCGCCCAGAAACCGGTTTGCGAGTTTTCCGATGGTAGTGGTTTTGCCTGCGCCATTCACGCCCACGAGCATGACGACAGCCGGCGGCTGCCTCACCTCGCGCACCGGCGTTTCGGACGCGCGCAGCACTTCGAGCAATTGCTCGCGAATTAGGTTACGAATCTCCAGCGGGTCTGCCGCCAGCTTGCGGTCCACGCGCTGGCGTATCCGCTCCAGGACGTCCTCCACGGTGCTGACGCCGATATCGGCGGTGATCAGTGTATATTCGAGCTCTTCCAGAAGCTCGGCATCAATTTCCTTCTTGCCGGCCAAAACGTCTTCCAGCCGGTCGACCAGACCGGACCGGGTTTTCTGAATGCCGGTTTTCAGGCGATCCAGAAGATTCGGCTCTTGCGGAACAGTGCCGAACAAGGTTTGTATGGCCATTTTCACCTCAGCTTACCAAGCGCGCACCCGGAGTCTCACGGCCGGCGCCCCATGCCTCCGGATCAAAAGTGGACGATCAACTCACTGGTTCTTCGAAGCCGGCAAGCTGTTTTGCGCAATCCGAACCAACCGCCGACGTAACGCCGGGCGCCGCGGCGCAATCCAGTAGACGTACCCTTTAGCTATGCCCGGCGCACACCTCACTACCGTGGAAGGCACACCTTTGTCTGCCGATGAGCTTCGGAAACTGGATGCTTATTGGAGAGCATCCAATTACCTCTCGGTGGGCCAAATTTACCTTCTGGATAACCCGCTACTAAAGGAGCCGCTAACATCGAAAAACGTCAAACCGCGCCTTCTCGGGCATTGGGGAACCACGCCCGGTCTCAACTTCGTTTACGTTCATCTGAACCGGATCGTCGTTAAGCACGACGCCGATATGATCTACGTCACGGGACCCGGGCACGGTGGACCGGGGCTGGTGGCGCAAACCTATCTTGAAGGCACGTACAGCGAGGTCTATCCGCATATTGCGCAAAGCGAACTGGGCCTGCAGCGGTTGTTCAAGCAGTTTTCATTTCCGGGCGGCATTCCGAGTCACGTGGCGCCCGAGACCCCCGGATCGATCAACGAAGGAGGAGAACTCGGCTATTCTCTCGCACATGCATACGGCGCGGTATTCGACAACCCGGATCTGATCGCTGCGTGCGTCATCGGCGACGGCGAAGCGGAAACCGGAGCGCTGGCGACAAGCTGGCATTCCAATAAGTTTCTCAATCCCGCTGGCGATGGCGTCGTATTGCCGATTCTGCACTTGAACGGGTACAAGATCGCAAATCCCACCGTTTTGGCGCGTATTCCGCACGAGGAGTTAGCGGAACTGATGTGCGGCTACGGGTATAAGGCGTACCTGGTCGAAGGCGACGATCCACCGTCCATGCACCAGAAAATGGCGGCGACGCTTGATGCCGTCTATAACGAGATTCGCTCCATCCAGGAGGATATACGGAAGAACGGATTTCGCGAACGCCCGCGCTGGCCGATGATCGTGCTCCAGACGCCGAAGGGATGGACAGGCCCCAAGTTTGTCGATGGCGTTCAGGTCGAAGGCACGTGGCGATCGCACCAGGTTCCACTCGATGGCGTGCGAACAAACCCCGAACACCTTCGGCAACTCGAAAAATGGATGAAGAGTTATCGCCCCGAAGAACTATTCGAGGAAGACGGCAAGTTTCGCGCCGAATTCGCTGAGATTGCGCCCAAAGGCGACCGGCGCATGGGAGCCAATCCACATGCCAATGGCGGTCTGCTGTTAAAGGCGTTGGAATTGCCACCCTTCCGGGATTATGCTGTTAAGTTCGAAAAAAACGGCGTGGGCACTGCCGAAGCAACAAAGGTTCTCGGCGTTTACCTGCGCGACGTCATCCGGCTGAATGCAGACGCGCGCAATTTTCGTTTGTTCGGCCCCGATGAAACCGCGTCAAACCGCCTCGGCGCCGTGCTGGAAGCCACCGACAAGGTGCTCGATGCCGTGATATTTCCCGTCGATGAGCATATTT
>Ga0134125_10010346_pt1 | contig 10484 bp, 11 predicted proteins | sample KB31751_FD_96464 | JGI IMG/M metagenome (GOLD analysis project Ga0134125, IMG submission 96464) | Terrestrial soil microbial communities with excess Nitrogen fertilizer from Kellogg Biological Station, Michigan, USA - KB3-175-1 | ecosystem: Environmental > Terrestrial > Soil > Unclassified ... | reverse complement strand
TGCGCTGGAACCAGTTGAACCACCGGGCCAATCCGGATCTGGGCAAATTGATCGGCCAGACCACTCACGGAACGGCGCTGCACTGAGCGCACGCGGCGCCGGATCAGCTCCGGCCAGCAGCCCTCCGGATCATGCCTGCGCCGCTCGCACGGCCTGCCCAAAGGCCACCATGTCCCGCCACGCCTCTGGCTTGCCTGCCGAGCGGACCAGCAGCGACGCGGGATGGTGAGTCACCCACACTGGAACGGTGTGGCCATCCGGTCCGCTCCAGGTGTGTGGGCCGCCCCGCAAGGCGTCCAGTTCGCGGGTCGACCCCAGAATCGCCTGCGCGGCCGTCTTCCCCAGCGCCAGAATCCAGCGCGGCCGCACCTGCGCGATTTCCTGATGCAGATAAGGCAGACAGGCCGCGATTTCCCCGGCATCGGGCACCTGGCCACCGACCGCCCGGCACTTCACGACATTCGTCAGGTACGCCGAGTCCACCTCCGGCAAGCGGGCCGCTGCCATCATGGCCTGCAACAGAGTCCCAGGGTCGCCCTGAAAAGGCATCCCCGAGGCGTCATCCTCGATGCCCGGCTGCTCGCCCACGATGAAATACAGGGGATGGCTCCGTACCCCGGCGCCCGGGACCGCACGGCTGCGCTGGGCGTGCAATGGACAACGGGTGCAGACCTGGACCGCTTGCGACAGCGCATCGAGGTCGGCGGCCGCCAACGTGGCCATCTCTCCCGAAGCGGCGGCCGGCGCGCGATCCGGCACCGGCGAGCGCGACACCGGGGGACGCGCCTGCAGGGCTCGCGGCAGCGCCGGGCCGGTTTGCGGGGCGGCGCCCGTCCCAGGCGACACCCCGGGTGGCGCTCCATTGCCCACCGGCGGCGGGCCGGAAGATTCTCGGGCGTTCAGCCAGTGGGTATCCGCGCCCAGCTCGGCTAGCCAGGCGAGCTGGAGCGGCGACAACAGTACGCGGGGTTTCATGGCGCCGCCTGCTCGAGTGACAGCGTCATGAGCCAGGCGTCTTCGCGCTTGCCCTGGCCTGCGGGGTAATAAGCCCTCCGCAATCCCACCTGCTTGAATCCGTGGCGGTGATAAAAATTGATGGCCTTTGCGTTGCTCGGCCGAACCTCGAGTGTGAGCGCGGCCAGCCCCGCTCGCTCGCAGTGGTCGATACAGTACTTCAGCAGCAACGTTCCCACCCCATGGCGCTGGGCATCCGGGCGCACGCCGATCACCAGCAGGTGCGCCATGTCGGGCGCATCCAGCACCAGCGCAAAGCCCTGCATGCCTCCCATCCGCCGGACCACCCACCCATGCTGGCCCGCCGCCAGGCTGTCCAGGAAATTCTGGCGCGTCCAGGGAAATGACTGAACCTGGCGCTCGATGGCAGCGACCTCGTCCACGTCGGCAGGCGCCATGACATGGACGGTCAGCGCCTGGGTTTCCACGGCCGGATTCCCGCCCAAGCCCGTCAGACGTTCCTGGGTGGTATAAGCGACCTTGTCACGGACGTAAGCGGGCGTTGCGTATTGCGCGTCCGTTGCGCGGCCCGTCTCCCATGCCCGAGCCGCCAGACGCGCGATGGTCGAAGCCTGCGCCGTGGCCGGCCCGGCGGAGGACACCTGGCTCGCGCCCAAGCCTGTCAGTTCGTCGGCCAGGCCTTCGAATACGCCCGTCGCATCGCCATGGACCTGCCAGCCGCCGCCAGCCTGCATGTCCCAATGGGCCGACTCGGCCGTCACCCAGGCCGCCACATCGGCACGTGCGAGCAGCGCCGGTGCCTGCAGGGTGGACCACTCCGAACCCGCCGCTTGGTAGGCCGCCGCATAGATCTCGTTCATGCGGGCATCCTGGAGGACCACCTGGACGCCCGCGGCATCCTGACCAGCCCCCTGCACCGCGATCGCGCACAGGGAATCGATTGGGATCACCGGCAAGCCCAGAGCCACCGCCATGCCTTGCGCCACGCCGCAGGATACCCTCAGGCCGGTGAACCCCCCCGGGCCCTGGCCGAAAGCCACGGCGGACAGGTCGCGCGGGTGCAGGCCCGCCGCGGAGAGCAGCGCCTGGGCCATGGGCAGGATGTGCTCGGTATGCTCGCTGCGCCCGTCGTGCTGCTCGGCGCTCAGCCGCATGCGGCCAGCGACGCGCGACAACAGCGCCGCCCCGCACAAAGTGCTTGATGATTCAAACGCAAGAATGTGAAAATCGTCCATGGCCGATCATTTTAATGGAGGCCGGGACTCCCCGCCTCCGCGAAAAAGTCCACAGCACGCCGGCCGCCGCCATCCGGGCGGTTTGAAGATTCCGCGCTGCGGGCAGAGCATTGCGGGCGTTTGCACGGAACCATTCCGCGCCGCGCCCCTCCAATGTTTTTTATGTAATTTGTTGTGATAAGCACTGGTGCCCCCTCCTTGTCCCTGTTACATTTTTCGCATGAACACTCAAAATCAGACCCTGACACGCAAAATCCTGATCGTCGATGACGACCCCAGGCTGCGCGATCTGCTCCGCCGCTATCTGTCCGAACAAGGTTTCAACGTCTACGTTGCCGAAGATGCGAAGGAAATGGCCAAACTCTGGCAGCGCGAACATTTCGATCTGCTGGTGCTTGACCTGATGCTTCCCGGCGAGGACGGTCTGTCCATTTGCCGCCGCCTGCGCGGCAACCATGACAACACCCCCATCATCATGCTCACGGCGAAGGCCGAGGAAATCGACCGCATCGTCGGGCTGGAAATGGGCGCGGACGACTACCTGACCAAGCCCTTCAACCCGCGCGAATTGCTGGCCCGGGTCAACGCCATCCTGCGGCGCCGGGGGGCCGACGAACACCCGGGCGCTCCCAGCCAGGAAAACGAGTCCATCGAGTTTGGTCCTTACGTCCTGAACCTGTCCACCCGCACGCTGACCCGCAACACGGAATCCGTGCCAATCACCACCGGCGAGTTCTCCGTCCTGAAGGTCTTCGCCCGCCATCCGAAAGTTCCGCTCTCGCGCGACAAGCTCATGGAACTCGCCCGCGGCCGCGAATACGAGGCGTTCGACCGCAGCCTGGACGTCCAGATTTCGCGCCTGCGCAAACTCATCGAGCCCAACCCGTCCAAGCCCGTCTTCATCCAGACGGTCTGGGGCCTGGGCTACGTGTTCGTCCCTGACGGCGGTCAGTAACCCCTCTGTCGCCCGCGGGTCCGGACCCGCGGGCCGTTTTCATGACGACGTCCACGAAACGATCGGGCCGAAGTTTCCGGCCCCGGCTGGGGCTGTTCAGCCGTTCCTTTCTGTTGATTGCATCGCTGATGCTGGTCAGTCTGGGCGCCTGGCTGCAGGTGGTCTTCAACATCGAGGAAAGTCCGCGCGCCGCCCAGATGGCGCAACGTGTCGCTTCCACCGTCAGCATCACGCGCTCGGCGCTGGTGTATGCGCCGCCCCAGGTGCGGCCCGCGCTGCTGCTGGACCTCGCGACCAAGGAAAGCCTGCGGGTACAGCCGCGCGAACCCGGCGATGTCCTCGAGCCAATGCCACATACCGCCTACTGGGACCGGGTGTCGAAAGAGATACAGAACCGCTTGGGCGGGCAGACCGTGATGATGTGGTCCGTGAATCAGGCGCCCGGCATCTGGATCAGCTTCCACATCGACCAGGACCACTACTGGCTGGTATTCGACCGCGATCAGTTGCGCCTGACTACCGGCCGCGAATGGCTGGGCTGGATCAGCGCCTCGCTGCTGCTGGCCCTGCTGGGCGCCGCCATCAGCGTCCGCTTCATCAACCAGCCGCTGGCCAAACTCGCCAGGGTCACCCAGCAGCTCACCCGGGGCGAGATGCCCACCCCTTTGCCTGAAAAGGGACCGACCGAAATCCGCGACCTGAACACCGCTTTCAACCGGATGGCGCGCGATCTGCGCCAGAATGAAGCGGACCGCGAACTCATGCTGGCTGGCATTTCGCACGACCTGCGCACGCCGCTGGCGCGCATGCGGCTGGAAATCGAGATGAGCCACATGACGGACGAGGCCCGCCAGGCGATCGACGAGGACCTTGCGCAGATCAACCACAGCATCGGGCAACTCATGGAATACGCGCGCCCGGCTGGGCAGGTCCCCGAGGCCGGTATCGATGTCTCGCGCGTGCTGCAAGACTTGCTCGAACGCGAGCGCAGCCACACCGAATCCCTGGGCGGGGAGCTCAAGACCGACATCGCACCGGGCCTGCAGGCCCGCATCAGCGCCAATGATCTGAAGCGCATCGTCAGCAATCTGATCGAGAACGCGCGCCGCTACGGCCGCAGCGCCAGCGACGACCGCGTCCACATCGCGCTGAATGCCTACCAGATCGGCAACCTGCTGCGCATCGACGTTCAGGACCAGGGGGCAGGCATCCCGCACGCCGACATCCAGCGGCTGCTACGCCCGTTCGCGCGGGGCGAAACCGCCCGCACCGGTGTCAGCGGGGCGGGGCTGGGCCTGGCGATCGTTGAACGGCTGCTTGGACAGGTCGGCGGCAAGTTCGAACTCATTTCAAGACCTTCCCAAGGACTGCTGGCACGCATCGAAATCCCCAAGATCAAGGCCCGGCCGGCCGACAGACCCATGGCGTAGAATGGGGTCGTCGGTCGCACGGACCGATGCCACCTTAGGAGTCCCGATGAAGACCATAGGCGACAAGCTCGAGGCCTTCCGTGTCACCGGCGTCAAACCCGGATTCAATGAACACGAGGAAAACGGCGTCTCGGCTTTCGAAGACATCACGGAATCATCCTTCCCCGGAAAGTGGAAGGTCATCTACTTCTACCCCAAGGACTTCACGCGAGTCTGCCCGACCGAAATCGTGGGGTTCAATGCGCTCGCGGAAGACTTCGAGGAGCGCGACACGGTCCTCATGGGGGGGTCCACGGACAACGAATTCGTCAAGCTCGCCTGGCGGCGCGACAGCCCGGAACTGAGCCGGCTGAACCATTACCAGTTCAGCGACACGCCGGGGGCCCTCATCGACCAATTGGGCATCCGCGACCGCACGGCCGGCGTGGCACTACGCGCGACCTTCATCGTGGATCCCGACAACGTCATCCAGCATGTGTCGGTCAACAGCCTGAAAGTCGGACGCAGCCCCGCCGAACCCCTGCGGATCCTCGACGGTTTGCTGACGGACGGACTGTGCGCCTGCAACCGGGCCATTGGCGGCGACACGCTCTGACGGGGCCACCGCTCAGCCGCGCGCCAGCAACACCACGGCGTCGGCGGCGATGCCTTCGCCCCGGCCCACGGGGCCCAGCCCCTCGCCCGTCTTGGCCTTGACGTTCACGTCGACGGGTTGGATTCCAAGATCGGCCGCAATGCAGGCTGCCATGGCATCCGCGTAGGGTGCCAACCGTGGGGCCTGCGCGTGCACGGTGGCATCCACGTTCACCGCTGCCCATCCCGCATCGTGCGCCAAGCGCGCCGCTTCCCGCAGGAACATACGGCTGTCGGCGCCTGCCCAGCGGGGATCCCGGTCCGGGAAATGGCGCCCGATGTCTCCCAGGCCCGCAGCGCCCAGTACCGCGTCCGTGATGGCATGCAGCAGCACGTCCGCATCCGAGTGGCCCACCAGACCATGCGTATGGGGAATCGTCACGCCCCCGATGATCAGGGGCCGGCCTTCGGCCAGACGGTGCAGATCCTGGCCCTGTCCCACCCGAAAGGGTGCCGTGTTCGTCATGGCCGGTCTCCCACCGCATAGCGCTCAAACCAGGCGAAGTCTTCTGGCCAGGTGAGCTTGAAATTTTCGCGTGCTCCCCGCACCAGCAAAGGTGCCCGGCCAGACCCCGCCGTCCGTTCCACCGCCGACGCCTCGTCCGTGACCGCGGCGTCGCCTTGGCTGCTCTCCAACGCCGCCAGCAGCTCGGCCGCCGGAAACATCTGCGGCGTCTGCGCCAACCACAGGGACTCGCGTGAATGCGTGGCCGCGATCTCGCACAGATTGCCCGGTGCGGAGACCCGGGTCGCGCCACGGGCGTGATCCGCCGCCGCGATGGCGGACGCCGGGCGGCCTTGCTTGACGGTGTCATCCACCGGCACAGCGAGGATGCCGCCGCGCCCCGTCTGAAGGCAGGTGTCGATCAATCTCCCCAGGGCCGCGGCTGGCAGCCCCGGACGCGCCGCATCATGCACCAGCACCCAGGCCGTTCCGGGCAGATTGGCGTCCCGCAGGGCGGCGCGGACCGTATCGGCCCGAGCGGGACCACCGCAGTGCCGTACCACGGTGCGCGGCAGACCCTGCAATGCCGCCTCCGCCCAGACATCGGCCGCCGAAACGGCCACGCGGATCTGAGCGATGCGGGCATCGGCCAGCAGCGCACGAACGGCCAGCCGCAGCATGGGCTCGCCTGCAAGCAGCCGGTATTGCTTGGGATGGCCGCCGGCCATGGCCGCGCGCGCGCCGACACCGGCCGCCGGCACGATGGCCACCAGGGTTGGAGCATTCATGGTCGCTGATTGTAGACCAGTACACGGTCCACCCCTCCTGCAGTCACTCCAAAACGCACGCCGGGCGACTCCCGGCGCGCGTCGTTCAATGCCATAATGTCCCGCGTCCGGCCACCAACGGCCTATTGGAGCAGCACCCGCCATGAACACCCTGGAACTGCTGGAGATCGGCCCCGTCATCCCCGTCATCGTGATCGACGACATCGCCACGGCGGCGGACCTGGCGCGCGCGCTTGTCTCCGGGCACGTCCGGGCGCTGGAAATTACCCTGCGCTCCCCGACGGCGCTGGAGGCCATCCGCGTCATTCACGACGAGGTGCCCGAGGCCGTGGTGGGCGTAGGCACCGTGCGCACGCCGGCTCAGCTTGATGCGGCCTTGCGTGCCGGGGCCCGTTTCGGCGTGAGCCCCGGCCTGACAGAAGACCTGGCCCGGGCGGCCAGCACGGCCGGGGTACCGTTCCTGCCCGGCGTGGCCACTGCGTCGGAGGCCATGCGCGCGGCCGAACTCGGTTTCGGCGCGCTCAAGCTGTTTCCGGCCGAGGCGGCAGGCGGCGCGGCGCTGCTGAAGTCCTGGCTCGGTCCCCTGCCCGATTTGATGTTCTGCCCCACCGGCGGCGTCCATGCCGGCAACATGGCATCCTATCTGGCATTGCCCAATGTCCGCTGTGTAGGCGGCTCGTGGCTGACGCCACCTGCCGCCGTACGGGACCATGATTGGGACGCGATCACGGGTCTCGCCCGACAAGCCGCAGAACTCGGCGCGGTCGGTTCGGGGGCGCCCAAATCCTGACCGACGGGCTCACGCGGTCGGGAAAGCCGCCAGCGGCGGGTCGCCCCGCAAGACGCTGAGCAGGTTGCTCACGGCCATGTCGGCCATCGCCGTGCGCGTCTCATGGGTGGCGGACCCCATATGCGGAAGCGCCAGGACCCGGGGATGATCGAGCAGCCGGGAATCCAGGGGCAGCGGTTCGACCGCAAACACATCGAGCCCCGCCCCGCGCAAATGCCCGCTGTCGAGCGCGGCCAACAGCGCCGATTCGTCAACGATAGGGCCGCGCGCCGCATTGACGAGGATGGCCCCCTGTTTCATCCGCCCCAGTGCCTGGGCGCCTATCATGCCGCGCGTCTGCTCCGTGAGCGGCACCATCACGACGACGAAATCGGACTCGGCCAGCAATTCGTCCAGCGCAACGGCCCGCGCCTTGCCCGGCGGCAGGCCGCTGTCCACCGGGCGCCGGGAATGATAGAGCACCGGCATGCCGAACCCCAGAGCCGCACGCTGCGCCACGGCCCTCCCGATACGGCCGTAGCCGATGATGCCCAGCGTCTTGCCATGGACGTCCCAGCCATAATCCTCGGCTTGCAGGCTGTGGCGCCAGCGGCCCTCGCGCACGAGACGCGCCATCTCGAACATGCGGCGGCTGGTGGCAATCACCATGCCGAACAGCAGGTCGGCCACGGAATCGGTCAGCACATCCGGGGTATGGCAGAGCACGATGGAGCGACAGTGCAAAGCGGCCAACGGATAGTGATCCACACCAACCGAGATGCTGGATATGACGCGCAGATTCGGGGCGCGGTCCAGCACGGATTCGTCGATCTTCAACCCCGACCCGATGAGGCCCGCGACCCGGGGCAAGGCGGCCAGAAAGGTCTCGCGGTCGGCCTCGCCGGGGCTGTAGGCCTCGATGACCTCATGTTCCTGGCGCAGTCGTTGCAACTGCTCGGGCGGCACCTTGCGATACAACAAGACGGACTGACGGCTCATGGCCCAGGACTCCAATGACTTGATAGGTGGGGCCATGATAAGCCGCCCCAGGCCCGCATGCACGGGCGGCGCAGGCGCGCGCCGGGCCCTCAGAGCCCGGCGGCGTCCAGAACGTCGCGCGTCGGCAGGCCTTCGGTATCGCCGCGGACCTGGACGGCGCGGGCGCCGATCCAGGCTCCCCGGGCCACGGCCTGTTCCAGCGTGCGACCCTCGAGCAGGGCGCTGACCACACCCACCGCGAAGCCGTCGCCCGCCCCCACGGTGTCCACCACGTGGGCTACCGGGACGGCGGGTACAATCCCCTGCTGGCGACCGTCATCGAAATAGGCGCCCGCGTCGCCCAGCTTCACGACCACGACCTTCGCACCGAGGTCCCTGTAGAAGCGCGCAATATCCGCTGGCGATTCGAGGCCTGTCAGCAACCGGGCCTCCTCCAGGCCGGGCAATACCCAGTCTGCCGACGCCGCCAGACCGTTGATGCAGGTCCGCATCGCCTCCGGCGAGGCCCACAATGACGGCCGCAGATTCGGATCAAAGGACACCGTCCGTCCGGCCGCCCGCATCAGGCCCATAGTGTGCTTCACGAGCGCATGAGTAGAGGCGGATACCGCCGCGAACACACCCGTGGCGTGCAGATGCCGGGCCGACATCAGCCACGCCTCGTCCACGTCGGCCACAGCCATGCGGCTTGCCGCGGAGCCTTGGCGGTGATATTCGACAAACGGATCGCTGCCATCGGTGACCTTGCCCTTGAAGAGCATGCCGGTGAGTTCGCCGGCCGCGCAGATCACCCGGGAACAGTCCACGCCCTCGCCACCGATGCTCTTCAGCAGGTAGCGTCCCACCGTATCCTGGCCCAGCCGGCTTGCCCAGCCCACGCGCAGGCCGAGGCGCGCGAGGCCAATCGCCACGTTGGTCTCTGCGCCCGCCGTGCACTTGTGAAACAGATCGACGGATTCCAGCGGCCCCGGCCGGTCAGCGACCAGCATCATCATGGCCTCGCCAAAGGTCACCGCATCGAGTTTCGCCGCCATGGCACCGTCATTTGGCATGGCGCCCTCATTTGGCATGGCGCAGACCGTCCAGAGCGTGACGCGTCACCGCGCAAAGGTCCTCGCCCACGAGCGGGTATTCGATGGCCCGCATGGCATTCGCCGGCAAAGCCCGCAAAATCGCACGCCAGGGCGCTGCCGACTGCTCCAGCGGCACCGCCACCCATTTGTCGGGCCGGCGAAACACGCCTTTGCAGTGGATGTACCGCACGCGGCTGGCGAAGATGCGCGCCATTTCCAGCGGGGATTCACCCACCCAGTGCCAGTTTCCCACATCGAACGTCATGCCCAGCGGCACGGCGTGGGCATCGGATTCGCGGAAAAATGCCTCCAACGCCGGCTGGCTGCCCGAACACGCCTGCTGATCGTTCTCTACGAGCAGCGCCACCCCGCTTCCCGCCAGCAGGGACTTCAGCATCGGCAGGCCCGACGCGTCCCCCGGCGTAAAGCGGCCGATGGACATCTTCAGGACGGCCGCTCCCAACGTCCGCGCGCGCGCCAGATCTTCAACCACCGCCTCCTGCGCGAAGCGGCCCGCGTCGTCCCACAGGCCGCGAGGGCTGGAATACACGCAGCGCATGCCCGTGTCGGCCACAATCCGCGCCAGGTCGTCCAGCTCGCCCGGCTCGCCTCGCAGCAGCTCGCCGCGAACTTCCACGCCGTCGGCTCCGGCGTCGTGGGACAGGCGCGCGAACCAGGCCTGGCCATGGCGCCGGACTTCGGATGCGCCAAAAGCCGTCAGTGAGATCATCGCAACGCAGGATTCAGTCATCGTCAACCCGGAAAAGTTCTGCTGGGCGGAAACGGAAAAGCCGCCGCGTCAGGATTTCTTGAGCGCCGGCAGCGGCGTACCCAGCCATTTTTCGTAGAGCGTGCTGAATGCGCCGTTCTGGATATTCCGGTCAATCAGTTCGTTGACAGCCTTCAGCGTATCGGGCTCGCCCTGACGCATCGCAACGGCCATTTCCTGCTGCAGCAGCACAAACTTGTTTGCAAAACGATTGGGTGCGCGCTTATCGATTTGGGCGGCTACCGTCGTGGAACAACCTATGGCATCAACCTGGCCGGAAAGCAAGGCCTGCATGGCCGAGGCATCGTCGTCGAAGCGGCGGATATTGGCATCTTTAGGAGCAACCTTGGTAACAGCAATGTCTTGCGTGCTGGCGCGTGCAACACCAATACGCAAGCCGGACAAGTCTTCAG
>Ga0134125_10010345_pt1 | contig 10485 bp, 12 predicted proteins | sample KB31751_FD_96464 | JGI IMG/M metagenome (GOLD analysis project Ga0134125, IMG submission 96464) | Terrestrial soil microbial communities with excess Nitrogen fertilizer from Kellogg Biological Station, Michigan, USA - KB3-175-1 | ecosystem: Environmental > Terrestrial > Soil > Unclassified ... | reverse complement strand
GGCGCGCAAGGCGGGCAGAAGGGGTTCGCCGCATGCGGCGAACGGGAGCACAGGGATGTGCGACCTGGATCGCTAGCGGAGCCGGATGCGTAGCGCAGCGCTCCTCTCATGACCGACTGCGAGCCCGAAGTGAAACAAAGCTATGCGAGGCGCAGCAGCTTTTGAGCTCAGTGGCGCAGAGCCGCTTCCAACTCCGCAAAGGTGTAAGCGATTCCGCTGGTCTCGACCGGTTTGCCCAACTGGCGGCCGATGCGGCTCGCGGAGAAGACGCCGCGGATGGCAGCACCCTTGGGGGTGCGCTCCACCACCAGGGCGTGCTGGCGGCCGGTGCGTTTCAGGGTCTCCACGACGTCGCCGATGCGCGCGCCCTCCACGTCATGCAGGGACATGGCTTCGAGCCGGCCGGCCGGAGTCATGATGTCGCGGACCCGCACCTCGCCGAGTGCGATGTCCATATCGCGCGTCACCTGCATGGGGCGGCTGCCCTTGAGGTCGGTGAGGGTGATGAGCCCCAGGAGACGCCCCATGTCCATGACGAACAGGAGCCGCACGCCGGAATGGCGCATGTGCTCCTCGGCACGGGTGAGGGTGGCATCGGGACCGATGGTGGCGGCGGCGGTCTGGGCCAGGTCCGTCATGGCGTCGAGGGCGGGGCTCTCGGCGCCCGCCTGCTCAGGCAGGGCCTGGCCGGGTCGCATCAGATCGGTGCCGGGTTGGACTAGGGAAATCGACAATGAACGGTATGGGATGCTCATGACCTCCACCTTGGCGGCGAAAGCCGTCTTCGTTTGCTCTCGATGATTTTAGCGCTGCCGGGGTGAAGCGGTTGACCGACAAGAGAGTGTCAAACAGCGCAAAAATATCGGTGCCGAGACCGGTTTTTCTGGCCAGGCAAGCTGAGTGGTCTAAGGCGAGAGATTTTGGCTTCTGGCTCCGCCTTAAACCTCGGACCACATCCTCATCAAATTACTTCTGGTCTTACTGAGTCTCATGGCTTCGGGCGAGCCCGGCGCGATGGTGCGCGCCCAGCGGGCGAGCTGCATGAGATCGAACAGCATGTCGCGCTGCGCTTCCTCGCGCACGAAGCTCTGGATCCAGGTGACGCCGGCGAGACGGCTGCCGCGGGTGATCTTCTGCACCTTGTGGATGCTGGTGGAGGGATAGACCACGGCGCCGCCGGCGGGGAGCTTGACGGACTCGCCGCCCGTATCGGAATGGATCACCAGTTCGCCGCCGTCGTAGTCGGCGGGCGCGGTGAGGAACACGGTGCAGGAGAGGTCGGCGCGCAGGGGATCGGCGCCGCCCATGATGGCGTTGTCCACGTGGCCGCCGTATTCCATGCCGGAGTCATAGCGGTTGAACATGGGCGGCAGCATGCGCCGGGTCAGGGCGTATTGGTTGAGGTGCTCGTTTCTGAGCATGCCCTCGACCATGAGCTTGCGCGCCTCATCCACCGTCCTGTCCAGGGCGGTGGTCTGCAGGTTGTTCTTGACGTCGCGCACCGCAGGGCCCGCGGTGAGCCGGCCATCGTCGAACTTGGCGTCCTTGAGCAGTTCGCGCAGGCGCGCCACTTCGTCCGCGGACAGCAGACTTTCGATCTTGAGCAGCATCGTGTGTTCCTTAGGTGACCCCGCCCCATGAGACCCGTCCAGGCCCGGACTGTCAATATGCATGGATGAAGTGAATATTCACGACGTGTTACAATAGCGGCCCTTTTCCCCCGCTTTTCCTTAGGTTTCCCCGTGGCTCCCAAGAAGATACGCATCACCAACGTCCACCTCGACCTCGGCGCCGGGCGGCGCGGGACCGACATGGGCTCCTCTGCCATGCATGTGGCCGGCGTGGTGCCGGCCCTGAAGAAGATCGGCCACGAGGTGGTCGGCATGCATAACATCGGCCAGGTCTCCGCGGAGGCCGCCGAGCTCGGCGAGAAGAACGCGCGCTACCTGAACGTGATCAGCGAGGTCTGCCGCGACCTGGCCGGGGCCGTGGAGACCACCATGGACAAGGGCGAGTTCCCGCTGGTGCTGGGGGGCGACCATTCCCAGGCCATCGGCACCATCTCCGGCATGGCCAAGAGCCTGCGCCGCAAGAACCTGGACCTAGGGGTGTTCTGGTGCGACGCCCACACCGACATGAACACGCCCGAGAGCAGCCCTTCCGGCAACATCCACGGCATGCCGCTCTCGGTGCTGCTGGGGAGAGGCCTCAAGGAACTGACCAGCATCGCCGGGCGCGCCCCGGCGCTTAGACCTGAGAACGTGGTGATCTTCGGCGTGCGCCAGGTGGACGCGAAGGAAGCCAAGATCGTGAAGGAGCTGGGGGTGCGGGTCTACACCATGAGCGAGATCGACTCGCGCGGCGCCTCCGCCTGCCTGGACGAGGCCATGGAGATCCTGAACAAGGCCTCTGGCGGCATCCACCTTTCCTTCGACCTGGATGGCTGTGACCCCATGGTGGCCCCGGGCGTGGGCACGCCGGTGCCGGGCGGCCTCAACTTCCGCGAATCGCACCTGGTCTGCGAGGTGCTGGCCCGCAGCAACAAGCTGGTGGGCATGGAAGTGGTGGAACTCAACCCCACTATGGATACAGAGAATAAAACCGGCAAATTCGCGGTCTGGTTGATCCAGTCCGCTCTCGGCCGGACGATCATGTAAGGGAGTCTTCCGTGGGCAAGCGCGTAGACGAGTTCAATGCCTTCCGCACCAAGATGAACGAGCGGATCCTCGCCGAGGACAACCGCGTGATCAAGCGCGTGTTCTCGGTGGATTCCCTCACCTATACCGAAGGCGCGCTGTCGAAGAAGACCAAGGAATTGCTGGGGCTCTCCACTTCGATGGTGCTGCGCTGCGACGACTGCGTGAGCTACCACATCGGCCAATGCATCGAGTCGGGTTGCAGCAAAGAAGAAATCGTCGAAGCCATGAGCGTGGCTCTGGTGGTCGGCGGGACCATCGTGATTCCCCACATGCGCAGGGCCATTGCCTTCATGGATGAGATGCTGGAAGAGAAACCGGCCTGACGCCGCTGATGGACACAAATAAAAAGGGCCGCAGAGCGGCCCTTTTTCTTTTCTGGATATCCGAAAGCTACTTCTTCGTGGAAGCTTCGGGAGCCTTGCTCTTGGCTGTGGCCACGAGTTCCTTCATGACGTCCTCGAACCGGTCCTGCACATCGGGCTGCTTGCCGAAGCGGTCGATGTTGCCGGCGCCCATGGCAGCGGAGAGCGCGGCGATGCGGTCCGCCGGCGCGGGATGGGTAGCCATGAGGAGCTGCATCTTGCTGCTCTTGGGGTCCGCCGCTTCCAGGGTCTGGAGCACCGCGAGCAGGCCGTAGGGGTCATAACCGGCGCGTGTGGCCAGCACCACACCCATGCGGTCCGCCGCCAGCTCGTCGTCCTTGTCGAGACCCTTGGAGTAGAGGTTGCGGGTGGCATTCGAGACCTTGTCCATCAGCTCCTGGTCCAGGTCGCTGTCATAGCCCTTGGACGCCAAACCCACCTTGGCGGCCTGGCCCGCGAGATCCATGCGCGCGGCCTTCTGCAGGGCATTGAGGTGGTGCTTCAGGACCACGTGGCTGATCTCATGGCCGAGCACGCCGGCCAGCTCCGCCTCGCTGTGCAGGTGCAGCAGCAGGCCGCGGGTGACGAACACGAAGCCGCCCGGCGCGGCGAAAGCGTCGATGTCGTCCGAGTCCACCACGGCGAAGTGCCAGGGCAAGTCCGGCCGGTCGCTCTGCAGGGCGATCCACAGACCCACCTTGTTCACGTAGTCCTGCACCGCGGCCTGGTCGATGGGCTTGGAGGCGCCCAGCAGGGTCGCGGCGGCGTCGCGGCCGATGGCGATCTCCTCGTCCTGGGTAGCGGGCTTGAAGGCTTGCTTGATGCTGTTGAACAGCCCGCCGATGTCTATGTCAGCGGAACTGGCGAGCGGCATGCCGGCGAGCAGCAGGCCGGCGGCGACGGCGGCGAAGCGCTTCATGGCTTCACCTCCGGCAGGTAACCCTTGTCGTTGGATTTGAGCGGCACGGCCGCGGCGAACTCCTTGGCCTCCTTGGACTTGGCCTGCCATTTGTCCAGGCTCTCCACCGCCTTGATGTCGGGCTTGGCGTTGGCGATGTCGCCGGTGTTGAGGCCGCGCACGCCGGTGGTGGCGGTGGAACCGGAGGCGCCGGAGCGGCCGCTCTGGAAGAGGCTGGACCAGTCGGTGCTCTGGGTGGTGCCGGTGGTGCCGCTGTTGAAGCGGATGCTGGTCATGGGCAGCCAGCCGTCCTGGCCGGAGGCCAGGCGCACGTGGTACCAGCCGCCCTGGCGCTCGATGATGCTGACGGCAGTGGCGTTCGGCACCGCGGCCACCACGCTGGCATCGGAAGCGGGCCCGGAGGTGATGTTGCCGGACACCACGGTCTGGGCCGTGGAGACGGCGGCGGCATGGAGCGCGCCCAGGACCAGGAGCAGTGCGGCGAGACTGAACCAGCGTGTCATGATTTCTTCTCCATGGGCTCGTAGAGCAGCACCGGCTGTTCACGTCCCTTCACTTTATAAGTACCCCGCTCCACGAAGTCAAAGGCGTCCCCGCAGCGCTCGCGGGTGGCGGCGGAGACCAGCACCCGGGCGATGCCCTTGGTCTGGCCCTCGATGCGGGAGGCCAGGTTCACGGTGTCGCCGATGGCGGTGTAGTCGAGCATGTTCTCGGAACCCATGAAGCCCACCACCGCCTGCCCCGTGTGGATGCCGATGCCGACGTCGAAGACCTCGGCGAGGTCGGGCCCCAGGTCCTTGCGGAAATCCAGCAGCACCTGCGCCATCTCCAGCGCCGCCGCCACAGCGTGCTTGGCCTGGTCGGGGTCGTCCAGCGGCGCACCCCAGAAGGCCATGATGCAGTCGCCGATGAACTTATCCATGGTGCCGTGGTGACGGAACACCACTTCCACCTGGCGCGAGAAATAACGGTTGAGGATGGCGACCACCTGCTCGGGGGTGCGGCTCTCGGAGAGCGTGGTGAAGCCGCGGATGTCCGAGAACATGAGCGTGACTTCACGGCTCTTGGCTCCCTCGTCCAGGAGGTTGCGCTGGCTCTTGACCAGATCCTGCACCACCCGCGGGTCCACGAAGCGGCCGAACATGCCGATGGCGGTCTGGCGCTCGCGCCGCTCCCTCAGATACTCAGCCAGTGCCATGCCGAAGAAGTAGGCCCAGGCGAAGAGCAAAGGTTGGCTGACGGGGACGAGCCAACGCCCGCGCACAAGCAAGGCATACGCGAACGCCCCCATCAAGGCCGTGACGATGACTAGGACCATGCCGGTGCGGAAGGGACCCAGCCCCCGGGCGAACAACAAGGCAAGACCCAGGACCAGGATCAAGGACAGGAGCGCACCGCTCCAGGGCGGACTGCGGCGCAGCCAATCACCCTCCTTGAGGTTGGAGATGGCGGTGGCGAGGATGTCCACGCCGGGGTGGTTGCCGGCGAGCGGCGTGGGATGGGAGTCGCCCTGCCCCGCCGCGGAGCTGCCGATGACCACGACCTTACCCTTGAACTCGTCGGCGGCACGCTGGGGCTTCTGGCGCTGCATGTCCGAGTACAGGTCATAGAAAGAGACGTGCTGCATGCCGTTGCCGGCGGCACGCCAGTTGAGCACGAAAGAATCGGTGGCGGGCTTGGGGTAATGCAGGTAGTCCGCGACCTTGGCGGGGAGCGAGGGGATCTGCCAGCCATGCGCATCCATATAGGTGTAGTAGCGGCGGCCGACCTTGTCCGAGTCCTGCAGGAAGTTGATGACGCCGATGCGGCCGGTCATGGCGAGCTGCGGCAGTGGGAACACCATAGAGACATGCGCCTGGGGGTCGGCGCCGGGGCCCGCGACGAAACCGAGCTGTGGCGGGAAGGCGGCGAGCGGCGGGCCCTTGCTGTCGTCGGTGCCCTGGCCTTCGTTGCGCAGCGAGGAGAAGAACACCTTGTCGCTGGGTGCCGCTACCTGGATGAGGTATTGGTCGTTCTCGGGGCGGACGTTATCCGGGTCCACGAAGTAGATGTCGAAGACCACCGCCTTGGGGTCCTGCTTCAGCAGGCCTTCCAAGAGCTGGGCATAGAGCGAACGGGGCCAGGGCCAGCCGACGCTGAGATCATGCTGCGCGGCGGCGAGGCTCTTCTCGTCCACGTCCACCACCACCACGTCCGGATCCGGCGCGCGCCTCGCGGAATACTGGCGCACCAAGCCGTCCTGCAGAGGATGTTCGATGGAGTCGAAGCCGCCGGCGACGAAGAAGTCCGCCAGGATGGCGAGCACCAGGGTGCCCAGCAGCAGGGATCGCCCGTAGGGCAGCCAGCGTGGTCGAGCCATTCATCTCCCCAAGAGTCTGATCACAAGCTTACCAACGATGATAAGCCGGATGTCCTTCTTTAACCGCCACAAAGGTGCCTTTGCAGGTATCGCAGAGCTTGCCCCCGGCCCAGAGCTCACCCTCTACCACCGCCCGGTCTTCCGTGGAGGAGATCACCCGGGCCTTGAGGGTGATGGGCCCGTCGGTGGGGGTGGGACGCTTGAGGACGATGGCGTAATCCGCGGTGACGGTGCAGGGCGGGCTCGAAGCCCCCGCCTTGTTCATGAGGTGCCAGGCGGCGGTCCAGTTGCAGTGACAGTCCAGCAGCGAGCCGATGATGCCGCCGTTCAGCACGCCGGGGAAAGCTTCGTGATACTGCTCGGCCTTCCACTCCGCCACTACCTCGTCCCCTTTTGGGAAGCTGCGCACGTGCAAGCCCTTCTCGTTGGCGGGGCCGCAGCCGAAGCAGGCGTTGTGGGGGGCGTAAGTCTCTTGCAGGCTCTTGTCGCTCATCACTTGTACCTCGGTAGATGTATCTCGGCGAGCATGCAGCGCACACTACCGCCGGCGTGATCCTCGATGGTCTCGATGGGTGAAGCGACGATGCGGCCGTGCTTCTCCAGCACCATGCGCTGTGTCGGCGTGAGGGCGCGCTCGGCCCGGGCGGACATGGCGATCACGGTCTCGCCGTAGCGGCCCTCGAGTTCCAGGATGTTGCCGGCGAATGATTCCATCTGGTACGGGCTGATGCCGATGACCTCATGGCCCGTGTCCAGGAGCCGCTGGGTGACCCGGTCGCGCTCGGCTTTGTCGGCTATGCAGTCGAAGCAGCCCAGGGCGAAACGGGTGCCGACGCAAAGCATGACGTTGGTGTGATAGATGGGCCGGCCCTTGGTGTCGCGGGCGTGGAAGCGCACCACTTCGTAACCCGCGCGCGTGGCCCAGTCCTGCAACAGCCGCGCGTCGGTGCGGGGTGAGAGGCCGGCGTAGGCGATGCGGTTGGCCCGGTCCAGCACCAGGCTGCCGGTGCCTTCGAGATAACGGCCATCCAGTTCCGAGAAGGAAAGGTCATGCACGTCGCCGAGGCTGTAGCCGCGTTCGGCCTTCAGTGCTTCCAGGATGTCCGGGCGGCGCTCCCAGCGGCGATTCAGAGCCAGCATGGGATAGAGCCAGGCGCTGCCGTCGGCGTGGAAGCTCACCCAGTTGTTGGGGAACACCGCATCCGGCGTCACGGGTTCGCCGCGGTCCTCGAAGACTTCGACCATGACGCCGGCGGCCTGCAAGGCCTGGGTCAAGGCGTCGAATTCGGCCAGCGCCCGAGCCTGAATCTCGGCGCTTGAGGCGCTCTCTTTCTGGAAACTGTTGGATGCGGCAGTCTCGGGGTTGGCACCGAAATTGGCCGGCCGGATCATCAGTACGGCGGACGCGCTCTGCTTCTCGGGATTGGCATCCATGGGGCTTCGACCTTGCGCGGGATGCGTCGCATCTTACTCCAAGTCGCCCGTCGGACCGAACGGGCCAAGCCGGCTGGGGCGGGATGCTAGAGTATCGGCAGTCCATCAGGGGTAGAGCGCATGACGGGTTTGATGCCCGGGGACCGGGTACCGGATTTCACCCGGCTGGATCCCTCCGGCAAGCAACGGTTCTTCTACGACGTGCACCACGGCCAGCCGGTGGTGCTGTTCCTCTGCGGCCGCGCGGGCGATGCCGCGACCCGCGCCGATCTCGCAGCGCTTGGGGAAAACGACCCGCTCTGGGGCAAGGTCCGCCGCGTGGCGCTGGTGCTTGGTACCGCCGCCGAGGTGGCGGCCCTGGAGAAAGACTCTGGCAAAGATGTGCTACTCCTGGCCGATGACGGCGAGGTCTCCCGTTACATGCTCGGCGCTCTGCCGGCAGCCATGACTGCACTCATCCTGGACGATAACCTGCGTGTCGTGGAGAGGCTGGAACGCAGCGGCGATGCGGGTGAATTCGCGCGGCGGGTGGCCCAGATCTATGCGGACCGGCCGGTGCCGGTGCCGCGCACCTCGCGGGGCCAGGCGCCGGTGCTGTTCATCCCCCGGGTCTTCGATGCCGCCTTCTGTGAAGGGCTCATCGCGCACTTCGAAGAGACCGGCGGCACTCCCTCGGGCACCGCTTATATAGAGGGCGACAAGGCCCTCTGGAAACCCGACCCCTCGGTGAAGATGCGCCGGGACGTGTATCTGGAAGCCGGCCCCTGGGTGGACCGAGTGAAGGACGCACTGGTGCGGCGCGTGTTGCCGGAGATCCAGCGCTGCTTCAACTTCCAGGTGACCCAGCACGAGGGATTCAAGCTCATCCGCTACGACGCCGGCGCGGGCTACTTCCATGCGCACCGGGACAACGAGAGCCGCGACACCCGGCATCGGCGCTTCGCCATGACGCTCAACCTCAATACCGGCGCCTACGAGGGCGGTGCGCTGCGTTTCCCGGAATTCGGGCCCGACTTGTATGTCCCGGAGCGCGGTGATGCGGTGATCTTCTCCTGCTCGCTACTGCACGAGGTGACGCCGGTGACTGAAGGAAGTCGCTACGGCTTGCTGGGGTTCTTCTTCGGCGAAGGCGACAGGATGGCGGACATCAAGATGCAGCGGGCGGAGAAATAAGCATGCAGAACCTCGGTTCCATCAACTTCGCCAAAGCCCTTGAGGGCGTGACCGAACACTGGTCGCCCAAAGTCGTCGGCCGGGTCAATGACCAGTACGTGAAGGTGGCCAAGGTGAAGGACCAGCTGGTCTGGCACAAGCATGACCACGAGGGTGAACCGGAACGAAGCACCGCTTCGTTCCGGTGAACGCCGCACAGGATGTGCGGCAGGGCGCGGTAATTAGCACTACGATGCGCGCCAGGGACGGCAGGTCATCTTGGATCCCCTTCGGAGCTTCTATGAACACCCTGAATCCCATGAATTTCACAGAGGCGCTAAAGGATGTGACTGAGCATTGGTCGCCAAGGGTTTTGGGGCGAGTAAATGACCAGTACATCAAGGTAGCCAAAGTAAAAGGGCAATTGGTCTGGCATAAGCATGACCATGAAGATGAATTGTTCTTAGTGGTCTACGGCCACCTGAAAATCGAACTTAAAGACCGGGTGGTCACACTCGGGCCCGGCGATTTCTACGTGATCCCGAAGGACACGCTGCACAACCCGGTGGCCGAGGAGGAATGCGGGCTGGTGCTCATCGAGACGGTGACCACCAAGCATACGGGGGATGTCGTTGATCCCAGGACGAAGACGATAGAGAGGCAGTTGGAAGGATAAGAAAAGAGACAGAGCGCAGACGCCGTCCCTGGCACAGTACGCAAGTTCTTAACTACCCCGGCCCGACCGTCCAGATCGGGCCTTCGCCGTTTTGCGGGCCAGTGGCCCGCAAAATTGGCTCAGCCTACTTCCGCATGCGCATGCGAAAGTAAGACATCGCCAAAAGAAGCCCAAAAGGAAAAGGCCCGACAATCGTGAGATTGTCGGGCCTTCGTGTATAGAGCCTGGCGATGTCCTACTTTCGCATGCGGAGACCGCAAACTAGCATCGGCGCTGAGCAGTTTAACTTCCGAGTTCGGGATGGGATCGGGTGGTTCCCACTCGCTATGGTCGCCAGGCAAACCGGTTTCACTGTCGCACGCGCTCGAAGCGCGTGCGGTGAGGAAAGTTGTTGTCGCTTAAGTATGTCTGTCTGTAGAGACCAGCATCAAAAAATCTTGGTTCCATACAAACCACTTGAGGTTATATGGCCAAGCCGCACGGCCAATTAGTACTGGTTAGCTAAACGCATTACTGCGCGTACACACCCAGCCTATCAACGTCGTAGTCTTCGACGGGCCTTTAGGGACTTCAAGAGTCCAGGGAGATCTAATCTTGGGGTGGGCTTCCCGCTTAGATGCTTTCAGCGGTTATCCCGTCCGTATATAGCTACCCGGCAGTGCCACTGGCGTGACAACCGGTACACCAGAGATACGTCCACTCCGGTCCTCTCGTACTAGGAGCAGCTCCCCTCAAATCTCCAACGCCCATGGCAGATAGGGACCGAACTGTCTCACGACGTTCTGAACCCAGCTCGCGTACCACTTTAAATGGCGAACAGCCATACCCTTGGGACCTGCTACAGCCCCAGGATGTGATGAGCCGACATCGAGGTGCCAAACTCC
>Ga0134125_10010344_pt1 | contig 10485 bp, 8 predicted proteins | sample KB31751_FD_96464 | JGI IMG/M metagenome (GOLD analysis project Ga0134125, IMG submission 96464) | Terrestrial soil microbial communities with excess Nitrogen fertilizer from Kellogg Biological Station, Michigan, USA - KB3-175-1 | ecosystem: Environmental > Terrestrial > Soil > Unclassified ... | reverse complement strand
TGAGCCCCTAAGTGGGTTTTGTCCAGACGCTTCATGAAAAAGGATCATCTCTGATGCGAGTTTTGATCGACATTGTGCATCCCGCGCATGTGCATTTCTTTCGCCAACCCATGCAGCAATTACGTGCCCGTGGGCATGAAATCCTGATCACCAGTCGGCGGAAGGAAATTGCCGAAGATCTGTTGAATGCATATCAACTAGAACACGTCGTCTTATCAGGTGAAGGCGGCCGTGCAGGGCTGCTAGGCGAATTGCTGATACGTGATTTTCGTCTTGTACAAACGGTGCGTCGCTGGCGACCAGACGTAATGGCGGCGATTTGTGGTCTTTTCATCTCCCATGCTGGTACGATCTGCCGTGTTCCATCGCTGACGTTTTATGATACAGAGAACGCCAAGCTGCAGAATGCCCTGACGTATCCGTTGAGCACGCGTGTCATCGTTCCGCGTTGTTACAAAGGCCGCACGCCGGCGGCGCGAACTATCCGCTACCCCGGTTATCATGAGTTGTCGTATTTGCGCCCTACCTATTTCAAGCCGGACCGCGACGTGGCGATCGCGAATGGATTGGACGAGACAGGGGCGACCTTCTTGCTTCGGCTCGTGGCGTGGAAGGCCAACCATGACATCGGCGAGCGCGGGCTTACAGCCGATGCTGTACGCGCGGTGGTGGTAAAGTTGAGCCAGCATGGCAAGGTGCTGCTTTCCTCCGAGGCGCCCTTGGCGGAGGACTTGGAAGCCTATCGTTATCGCGGCGCACCGGAATTGATCCACCATGTAATGGCGTATTGCGCGGGTTTTTTTGGTGAAAGCGCCACGATGGCCTCCGAATGCGCAGTATTGGGCGTACCGGCGGTGTACGCGGCCAATACCGGTCGCGGCTACACCGACGAACAGGAGACGCGTTACGGTTTGGTGCATAATGCACGGAAGCTGGATCCGGCTACGCTGGATGCGGCGGTGAGTTGGCTGTTGGCGTACTCGGCAGATATGGCGGCGCAGCGCCGACAGAAAATGCTTGGCGACACCTGCGACGTCGCGGCGTTTGCCGCTTCCGCGATCGAAGCTCGTGGTAAAATTTCGAGCCCTGTGGCGGTGGCAGTCTGATGTGTGGGATTGGAGGTTGGTTTTCTAGGTCTGTATCGCTTCATGACGGCGTGGCGCGTTTACACGCGTTGAATGAGGCCCAGAAGCATCGCGGACCGGACGGTGACTCGATCGTCCAACTGGATCACGTCGGCATGGCGCATCGGCGCTTGGCCGTGATCGATCTGACCACCGGCGATCAACCTATGTGGAGCGCTGACCGGCGCTGGGTGATCGTCTTCAATGGCGAAATTTTCAACTATAGGGAATTACGTGCTCTCTATCAGGCGCGGGGCGAGCGTTTTGTCTCGCAATCTGATACTGAAGTCGTCATTGCCGCATATCGCCGTGAGGGCATGACCGGCCTGGGGCGATTGCGTGGCATGTTCGCTTTCGCGCTATGGGACATCGAAGCACAACGTGCGGTGTTGGTACGAGATCCGCTCGGTATCAAGCCGCTTTTTCTTTCGGAGCGTGAAGGCGATCTGTTTTTTGCATCGGAAGGTAAGGGTGTGCTGGCTTTGAAGCGGGAACGGCCTGAACTCGACATCGGCGCTCTGCATCTGCTGTTGAATTTCCGCTACGTGCCGGGCGAGGCGTCACTGTTCCGGGGTATGCGACAGCTCGCACCGGGTGAGTGTCTGGAATGGGGTGCCGATGGCTTTCATTCGGTCCGTAGGCTCAAGCCCTCCGAGCCAGATGAGGACGACGATCTGGAATCTGTGCTCGCTGATTCTGTACACGCGCATCTAATCGCAGACGTGCCAGTAGGTTGCTATCTTTCCGGTGGCATCGACTCCGGATTGATTGCGGCACTCGCTAAGGCGGTTCACGCAGATCTCCCGACATTCACTGTGGCGGTAGGGGACGATCCTGCCGAGGCGCGTAACGCCGCTCGCACTGCACAGATTCTGCTGCTCACCAACATGCAATCGGAAGTTGGCGAAGACGAAGTGCGACGTTTGCCTCAGATGCTGTGGCATTTGGAAACGCCGAAAGTCAACGCGATCCAGCTTTTCCGACTTGCCGAGCTGGCGCGCGGCCAAGTCAAGGCGACACTCTCGGGACTGGGTGGCGATGAGTTGTTCGCAGGCTACAATGCGCATCGGATTCTGCATGGGTATACGCGCCTTCCGGCGGGTGCGGCGCGTGTCACAGGTAAACTGTTAGGGCGTTTATTGCACGCAGCCGTTCCCTATACGGAGAACGTACGAGCATTGGAAATGGCCGAGGCGGCAGGTGATTGGCCGCTGGTCTACGCACTGCTGCGCAATGTATGGGATCGGCCGCAATTGCGGACATGGTTGTACGGACCGCGCATGCTCGATGTTGCACTACCTGACGCAGTCAGCGTAGTGCGCGAGCGTTGGTCCGCCGGCCTTGCACCGGTTTCCGCAATGCTGCGTTTCGAATGGGAAAACAAGATGGTCAATGACCTGCTATGGCAGGAAGATCGCGCCAGCATGGCGGCGGGGCTGGAGGTGCGGGTGCCGTATGTCGATTTGAAGGTGCGTGCCGCGGTGGATCGGCTTGGGCCCGCACGACTAGGCAAGGCCTCCCTACGCGAGGTGGCCCAAAAGTATCTCCCGGGCGAGGTGCTAATGCGACCCAAGAGCGGATTTCAGCTTGATGCGCCGTCTTTTTTTGACAGCCGTTTGCGCGGGCTCGCGAATTTCTGGTTGGCGCCGGAGCGCGTCCGCGATTATGGAATTTTCAACCATGCCACCGTGGCAAGCTTGCTCCGCTTGCCGGTCAGACGCCGTTATCGATGGCATTTTTTTATGCTGTACATGATGATCCAGACACATATGTACATCGACCTTTTTGAACGCGGAGTGAAAAATCTGTCGGATGCCTTATCCCATGCTGCTTGAAAAGAATGAGCCAAGCAGCACTTTTCCAACACGTGAAGTGTCTCGCATCAATGCCGTCCTGGACGAGGTGCTCGATTATTCCGAAGCTCGCAGGTGGATGGGATTCGACAAGCACGATGCACTGAACAGTCCGATTTTGAACAAGTTATTCTGCGGTAGCCGCATCACCCGCCTGCTCGCGACGCAAGCGGTGATGCGGTCGCCAGTTAATCTGCGCTCTCTGTTGGGCATTCGGCCCACCCACAACCCAAAAGGCTTAGCGTTGTTCGTACGCGGCTTGCTCGACCGGCATGCCGTTGACGGAGAGGTGCGGCATCTGGAACGCGCACGTGAGTTGCTGGCACTGCTTGAAAAAATGGCGGCCACAACAGAGTCAGGTGGGCGGGCCTGGGGTTATCAGTATCCTTGGCAGGATCTCGGGTTTTTTGCGCCCCGCAACACACCGAACGCGGTTGTCACGTCGTTCGTGTGCGAGGCGTACCTCGCCGCACACCGGCAACTTGGCGAAGCAAAATGGCTGAGACAGGTGGAAGCGGCGATACCGTTTTTCCTGTCTGACTTGCAGAGGCTGAAAGACGAGCCGGAAGAACTTTGCCTGAGTTACATGCCGCTACCGATGAGCCTGCGAGTAATGGACGTCAGCATTCTGATTGCTTCAGTGCTTGCGCAGTTTGCGCGACAGTCGGGCCAACGACAATGGCTCGAGCCCGCACGGCGGCTGGCACGTTACGTGGTGCGCCGGCAGACTGATTATCACGCTTGGTTCTATACGGATCCTGGTAACGCGTCACCGATTCGGCACGACAACTATCACACCGGCTTCATCCTGGACGCATTGGCCAACTACATGGATGCTACCGGTGAGCGTGAATGGCAGACACAATATGATTCAGGGCTGAAATTCTATGCGCAGCATTTGTTTAGTCCGGACGGTGCACCGCGTTGGATGAGCGATCGCAATTATCCACATGATATCCATGGTGCCGCTCAAGGCATTTTGACTTTCTCACGTCATCTCGATCAATATGGTGATCTTGCGCTGCGCATTGAACGCTGGTCACTGAATGCCATGTATAACCCTGATGGTCGCTTCTATTACCAGCAAACCCGGTGGTACACCAAAACCTTCACGCAGATGCGTTGGTGCAACGCATGGATGGTGCGCGCGCTGGCCGCGCTAGTGAGGGGAACCAATTCATCAACAACTGGAACTGAGACGTGAGGCAGCCTGAACCGTCCAAACTCGAGGCAACTTCCGGGCTGGATCGCGAGGTATCTGAATTCTGGACGCGCAATGTCAACGCAGAGCGCATCCAGGGGCGCGCCGTCACGTTAGCAGCGCGAGGCACCGAGACCTATTACGGTGACCTGGAGACGCAACGCTATCGTTCGCACCGGCACCTGATGTCGTGGATTACCTCGATGCAGTCGGGTTCGAGCGTGCTCGAAGTCGGTTGCGGCGTGGGCATGGACAGCGTCCAAATGGCTCGCCACGGATTGCTGGTCACGGCGCTGGATTTGACGGTCATTGCCCCTGCGACGGCACAGCGACGCGCGCGCCGCGAACATTTCAACATCGAATATCTGTGTGCCAATGGCGAGCACCTGCCATTTCCGGACAGCTCGTTCGATTACGTGTATTCGTTTGGCGTGATGCACCATGCGCCGAATACCCGTCGTTGCGTGGACGAGGCTTGGAGGGTATTAAAGCCCGGTGGGCAAGCGCTGATCATGCTTTATCACCGTCATTCCCTGAACGAGGTCGTGCATCGGATCTTGGGCGTGCCTTTCGAGGAAAAGCACGAACTGTGCCCCGTGGTCCGGCGTTACACCAGGCGCGAGATTCGCGAGATGTTTAGCCATTTCCGACGTGTCGAGGTCCACCCAGACTTTGTGTTTGGGGAAGGGTATCGCGCCGTGTTTCGACTGACGCCCCTGCCGCTGTATCGCCTGCTGTCGCGCTGGATGGGATGGCACCTGATGATCCGCGCTACACGCTGACACTTCATGCCTGATCCCATTCTTCCTGGCCGCATCGGACTGTATCTGTCGATGCTGCAATACAGCGTCACGGGAAACCGTGGGTTTGCGCGTGAACACGCGGCGTTTTTCGAGCAATTGCGGGATGACGAGGGGCCGATACGTGGAAAACGCGCACTCGATATTGGTTGTGGCAAGTCCTGCTGGCTGACATTGCTGTTGGCAGCCGACGGCGCAGGTGCCATTGGTGTCGACACCGAGTTCGTTTCGGCCAAGCGTGGCATCGGAAAATATCGCGACATCTGGCGCGAAAATGGCGGTGAGCGCGCGTTGCGTACCTGGGCTTGGGACATGCTGTTCGCGCGAGGGTATTATCGCGAACTGATGCGCACCACCGGTCTGCGCCTGCCTTACGACAGGGTCGAACTCAAGGGTTACGATGGCATGCATTTTCCATTGCCCGATGCGAGTGTCGATCTTGCCGTATCGCATGAGGTTTTTGAACATGTCGCGGATGTGCCCGCATTGTTGCAAGATCTTAGGCGTGTGCTGAAACCGCGAGGCCGCATCTACATTTACGTACACCATTTCACCAGCCTGTCGGGTGGCCACCATATTGCTTGGAAACATCCTGATATCAGGCCTTCGCGGAAGGTGGCGCCGTGGGATCATTTGCGCGCGCGCAAACACATAGAAATTCCTTCGTGGCTGAACGGTCTGCGCGAACACGAATACCGGGCGATGTTTGAACAATACTTCGAGATTGATGAATGGCGCGGATTGCCGGAAGAGGGCCGGGCGCTGTTGACGCCGCAGATCAGGCAGGAACTGCAGCACTACGGCGAACGCGAATTGCTGATCAAGGGATTCTTGGTGCGCGGCCGGCCGAAACCATCGCCGATACACAACGATAAGGATAATTCGGAGACATGAAACAGGTTCTGGAAGATCTACGAGATGGTCGGATCTGGACGGATGACGTGCCGCCACCACAACTGCGCGATCAATTTGTGCTGGTGCGCAACCACTGTTCGCTGATCAGCAGCGGGACGGAAGGTGGCACCGTCAAACTGGGCAAGATGGGTCTGATTGCCAAGGCACGTGCACGCCCGGAAGAGGCGATGAAGGTAATACAGCTGGCACGTACGCAGGGGCCGCTCACCGCATACTCGATAGCGCGACGTGCGCTCGAAACGCCGCTGACGCTGGGCTACAGCAGCGCAGGCGAAGTGATCGGCGTCGGCAACGGCGTCGATCATGTCCGGGTCGGCGACAGGGTTGCATGCGCGGGACAGGGACACGCCGTCCATGCCGAAATTGTGTGCGTGCCGAAACGATTGTGCGTACCGATTCCCGCGGGCGTCGATGCGGAATACGCCGCGTTCTCGACAGTTGGCGCGATCGCGTTGCAGAGCCTGCGGGTGGCGGATCCGAAACTTGGTGACAATGTGGTCGTGATCGGACTCGGTCTGGTCGGATTGCTGGTCGCACAGCTTCTGCGGGCTTCCGGTTGCCGGGTCTTCGGCCTGGACGTGGACGAGGGGCGCATGGCGCTGGCGCAGCGCCAAGGCTGGGCCCAGACCTGCGCGGTCGGCGCGCCGAACGTGGTCGAACACGTGCAGGCGTGGTCACAAGGCGCCGGAGCGGATGCGGTGATCATCACCGCCGCCACCGAAAACAACCGCCCTGTCGCGTTGGCCGGTGAGTTGTGCCGCCGCAAAGGCAGGGTGATCGTGGTGGGACGCACCGAAATGCTGTTGCCGCGCGAACATTTCTTGTTCAAGGAACTGGAACTGCGCACCTCGATGGCATACGGACCAGGAACCGGCGATCCTGCGTATGAAGAGGCGGGACGTGATTACCCGCTGGCCTACGTGCGCTGGACGGAAGAACGGAACATGAGCGCATTCCTGGACCAGGTCTCCAATGGTGGTGTGCATCTGCCGGAGATGATCAGCCATCGATTCCCGATCGATAATGCCGCCGATGCGTTCGCTCTGATTTCGGGTGACAAGAAAGAAGCTTCGCTGGGCGTCGTTCTCACTTACGAAAGAACACCAGCATTGGTGGCCAAGCGCGTCGATATTGCCACCCGTCCAATTGCTGCGCCGCGTTCAAAATCAGGGATGCCCCGGGTTGCGGTAGTGGGCGCCGGCAACCATGCCACCAATGAATTTCTGCCTGCGCTGGCCAAGTACGGTGTCGAATTCCGCGGCATCGCCTCTGCCACCGGCGTGCGCGCCAAGGCATTAGGCAAGAAATACGGGTTCGCGTTCGCGTCGGCGGACATTGCGGAAGTCTGCGGAGACCGCGATACCGATGCGGTGTTCGTGCTAACCCGCCACGATTCGCACGCCGACCTTGCTGCGCAGGCCCTGGCCGCCGGCAAGCATGTATTCGTGGAGAAGCCGTTGGCGCTTACCAGCGAACAGTTTGTTCGCGTCGAATCGGCATATCGCGATGACAAAGTGTTGATGGTCGGATTTAATCGACGGTACGCGCCGCTGGCGATTCAACTTCGAGACTCTTTCGCGAGCCGCGCGCAGCCGATGTCGATTCTTTATCGTGCCAACGTGGGTTTTCGGCCGCCGCAACATTGGCTGCACCACCCCCGACAGGGTGGCGGCGTAATCCTGGGCGAGGCATGCCATCACGTCGATTTCTGCTGCTGGCTGGTAGGTGCGCGTGCAACATCGATCGAGGTGCAGTGTCTGGGCGGCAGCGGAGCAGGTTACATGCGTGAGGACAATGTACACGTCACGCTGGGTTTCATGGACGGATCCGTGGCGACCGTGCTCTATCTCTCCAACGGTGCCAAGGCTTTTCCGACCGAAACCATCGAAGTCAGTTGCGAGAACCGCAGCGCCCGCCTCACCGATTTCCGTACCCTGGAAACTGGCCGTGGGATGCGCCGGCGCAAGAAGAAATTTCACGGCCGGAGCGCCAAGGGCATGGGCGCGCAAATCGCGGCGTTTCTGGGTGCAACGACTGGCAAAGGCGTGCTCGACGTATCGAGTTATCTGGAGTCGTCGAGGTTGATAATTGAGATCGCCGAAAAGGTCGAGCAGGTGCTCACCAAGGTGTCGGCGACGCGGTGACCACGACCTCCGATCAGGCCATGCCGGTAAGGCGGCGCACGTCGCGGCTGCGTAGCGTCGTATTGTCCTTCGCGGGTCTTGTCATACTCGCGGTCCTGATCTGGTGGGTGAATCCAGCTCGGCTGGCCTCGGTGTGGCGCCACGCCGACCCGCGCTGGGTGGTGCTTGCGCTGATAGCGATCGTCATTTCCACCGTTATTGGAGCCTACAACTCCTATTTGATGGCTGTACCGGATCGCACCATACGTTTTCGTAACTTCTTGCCAGCCTATTGGGCTGCTTGGGCATTGAATCAAGTGGTGCCGGGGCAGGTAGGGGATCTTTTGGGCCTGAGCTTTTACTTGCGTCGGCATGGCTTGACCTTGCCCACCGCGGTGGGACGTTTGGGAGTCGACAAGCTGATTTCCCTGTTCTGCATGTTGCTTCTTGCCGCGGGTTTGTTGCTGGTTTTTGATGAGCGCGTACCCATGTTGGCTGGCATGATTGGCGCGGCAGCAGCAGTAGTGTTGCTGCTGGTGTATTTGTTTTCGCGCCGTATCCAAAATGTCGTACACGCCCGACATGGCTGGCGCGCATATTTGTTCGCAGTCCTGAACGAAGCGCATCAGGTTGTCGCGAGACGCTCGTGGACGGTGGCTGCAAACACGTGTCTAACCGTAGTCAAACTGTTTGTAATTGGGTTCTGCTATTGGGCCGTCTTCCGGGCGCTCCATGTCACGCCCAGGAGCCTTTTTGACGTCACGGTAACAGCGAACAGCACCGGTTTGATCGCTTATGTGCCGATCAGCGCTAATGGCATAGGCACGGTCGAAGCAGGTGGTATTTACCTGTTCGGACTGCACGGGGTGACAGCGTCAATTGTGCTTGCGACATACTTGACGCTGCGATTGTCCAACCTGGCGATGGCCTGGGGTGGTACGGCACTCATCATGTTGGGCGCTCCCTTGCTGCACGTCAGTAAGGGTCGCAATTGATGCTCTCTTACGATTACGAATAACGTTCTGGCATGAAACGAAGCAAACTCCATCGCATTGCTAAATCTCCGTATCTGCTGTTGCCAGGTATTTTTGCGTGGTTGCGTGGGTGGTGGTGCCGCATTGTTTTCTTCTGTCAAGGCAAACATTTTCGCGCAGGTCCAATGCTGCGTGTATATGGGCCGTTTCGTCTCTCCGGGCCGGGCCGAGTAAGTTTCGGTCGCGACTGTTTGGTGATTTCCAATGCAATCAAGCCGGTATGTATCCGCACCTTGGATCCCGATGCCGAAGTGACGCTGGGTAATCATGGCGGCTTGAATGGCACCTCGATTCAATGCGTGCATCGGGTGGAGATCGGTGATTGGTCAGCTATCGCGGACGCCTATATCACCGATACGGCGGCGCACAGCCTGTCGCGCCACCGCCGCCTTCAGGAAACGGGTGAAGTGACGGCGGCACCGGTACGGATCGGGCGCAATGTCTGGATATCAGTGCAGGTCGTGATCTTGCACGGTGTCACGATTGGCGAGAATTCTGTCATCGGAGCCTGTTCGCTGCTGCGTAGCGACGTGCCCGCAAATGTGTTCGGCGCTGGCAATCCTTTCCGGGTAATAAAACCGATCTACGACTAGCCGGGGTTGCTTCCTGCCAGTGCGCAGGTAGGACGCTCGGTCCAAGCTGGTGGCATCCTGCCTGCTGTGGCCGGCGCGGTCCCCGCTCGCCACAGCAGGGCGAAGATATCGTTTGCGAGCACCAGTCGCAGCGGCGTCTGGCTCAAAATTTCCAGCAATCGCCCCGGCCAGCGAGCCATCAACGGATAAACCTCCCCTGGGTGGTCCTTTTTAGACGATTTGATCGGCGTTCCAACGCGCCTGTGCGGATATGCGTTGCTCCAGCGAAGTGCGGTGCGACAAACCAATATTGGTAGCCATGCGGTGCAGGCGCAGGACATCCTGCTCATTGATATGAATGCGCTTTTCGTATTCGCGCCGGGAGCGCCGAAATCCCGCCCGTGGTACTCAATTCTTCAGTGACGATCGTAATACAGGTCAAACAGACGCTTCCAGCTCCGGCACGATCTTGAACAAATCGCCGACCAGGCCGATGTCGGCGACTTCGAAGATCGGCGCATCCGCATCCTTGTTGATCGCGACGATGGTGCCGGCGTCCTTGATGCCGGTGAGGTGCTGGATCGCCCCGGAAATGCCGATGGCCATGTAGAGTTCGGGCGCGATGATCTTGCCGGTCTGGCCGACCTGCATGTCGTTCGGGCAGTAGCCCGCGTCGACTGCGGCGCGTGACGCGCCAGCGGCGGCGTGCAGTTTGTCGGCGAGCTTGTAGATGACGTCGAAGTTCTCTTTCGAACCGAGCCCGCGGCCGCCCGACACGACTTTTGATGCGCTTTGCAGGTCGGGGCGCTCGCTCGACGCTTGCTTCAGTTCCACGAAACGGGTGTGCGCGAGAACCGTTGCTT